>OLGV01000099.1_pt1 | contig 36130 bp, 23 predicted proteins | sample 1605761 | NCBI WGS metagenome assembly OLGV01 (sample SAMN03283245) | human gut metagenome | biome: human-associated habitat; material: feces | host: Homo sapiens | place: Peru | collected 2012
ATCTTCCAGCCGCCGATTTTTATCTGCGCAACTCGCTGAGTATTAGTGGTAAACGGAAACGGCATCGGCTGGTAGATTTTTGAAAAATGGCTTTATCTACCAGCCTATCTCCCAGCCGCAGACAGACATCCTCCAGCCTATAAAAAGCGAAGAGCACTTCAATCACTTGAAATGCTCTCCTAAATAACTAAATTTTACCAAAATATGATTTTAAAAAAAAATATCAACTTTATACTGGGTGTTCTCATTCGTTTGGGTTCAAAACTACAACAAAGGTAATAATTTTTTCCGAAAAGTATTATATCTGCTTGCTTTTATTAGTATTATTAACAAACAAATACTCCAAATGGGATAATTGGAATGAATTGCACCCGTGGTAGGACGATTACCGCGGTGTAAAACAGGTGTTACCGCAGTGGTGTAATGGTGTTACATCGCTGCTGTAATCGTATGCCCAAATTGAGGTAACTAAAAGAATTACGGCGCTACTCTTAGGTATATAAAAGAATTACGGCGCTACTCTCATCGAGCAGCGCCGTAAACCTATGTTTAACTAAAAATCCTTTTTCGTAATTAATGAAGAGTCTCACGATCCTTCATAGCTACCTGTTAAACAATTTACCTTAAACCTAATAACTAAAAACCTAAATCTATTACTACTAACCTAAACAATCTATTAACCTTTTGACAATGCAAAGGTACGCACAATTCTGAAGATGACAAATGTTTTTAATGTAAATGTCACGAAAGTTGTGGTTTTATTGATATATATCAAATATTATGTGTTCGAACACATCAAAAAAATTGTTTTTCATTCGGTTTGTTATGGTTTTGAAGTGTAAGTTTTATGGCTGTTTTTGTATGAAATCGTAAATAGGAGGATAGTAGCGGCGGCCTCCGCCGCACCAAGTCTAACGCAGCTTTCTGCGGAGACCTCCGTCGCACTATGTCTTATGGTAAGTCTTATAGTGACGTCAGCGCTGCCTGCTGCGGAGGCCGGAGACCTCCGCTACTAAAAAAGGCTACGGCAAGAATGCCGTAGCCTCCTAAGGGTTATTTGCTTGAATGGTTATTTGCCAGGTGTGAAGCGCAGTGTGTACGAGTAGTTGCCCCGTGACGGCACCTCGTACTGCGAGAGGCAGCCGTCGCCGCCGCAAGAGTTGTTGCCCAGACCGCGCTGTGCGTAGTCGAAGTGGGCGTATATCTGCGGATCGCGTGTGAGGTCGTACCAGTGGAGCTGCGAGTTCCACATCGAGTCGCCCCATGTACACCAGCGTGTCTCGTCGTAGTGGCCGAGCGAGAAGGCTGCCTGACCATCTGCCTCGATGTTCAGCGAGAGCGGCTGACCGGGCACGCTGTTGTTGCGCAGCGTGAGCGAGCGCATATCCTGGTGGTCGCCGTATGTCTGCGGGTGGAGCATCTCGTCTACCATGTCGTCGACGGTGGTCTGATAGCGTCCGATCATAGAGCCGGTCTTGCGGTCGGCGTAGTTAGACCACGGACCGCGTGCGTAGTATTCTACGTCCTCGAAGCCTGCAGCGAACTGCATGCCGAGACCCATGCGTGCGAGCGAAGCGCTCGGCGTGAACGTCACCTTCATGTCAACCACGCCGTCTGGATAGAACGTATAGTCGATGGTGTACTGGCAGGCGTTGGCTCTGCCCTTAACAGACATCGTAGCGTTGTCGCCGCTCTTGGCGAGTGCGCCCGTCACGCTGACGCTGGCAGAGTTGCTGAACATCGGGCGGAAGTTGCGGTCGTTGTCCACCTTGCGGTAGCTGTTGAAGTCGGGCCCCTCAGCGATGAGCGCCTTGCCGTTGTATGTCCATGTCTGCATCTTGCCGTTGTTGAAGCTGATAGCAAACTCGCCGTCGGCTGTCTTGCCCTTCACGGTCTGACCCTCTACGGTGAGTGCCGAGCAGCTGTTCATGTCGGCGTTGTGAGCGGCGAGAGCCGGGCGCTTGCCAATCTCGAACTGCTGTTCTGCCACAGCGTAGCCCTCTTCAGCCCACATTGTTGCCTCCTTCAGGCGCAGCGATACGTTGAGCAGATACTCGGCGTCGTCGCCGACGTTTGTGGTGTATGGTATAGCAACCTTAGCCTCCTTGCCAGCAGCGATGGCAGGCATGTCAGCCGTGCCCTCCTCAATGACGCGTCCGTCGCGCAGCACCTGGTAAACGAGGTCGTAGCCCTCGAGACTGACGAACGAGTTCTTGTTCTTCAGCGTGAGCTTGCCGTCGTAGAAATCAGTGAACGCAGCGTTCTGATATACGCGCTTCACCTCAGTGAGCTTGCCCGTCCAGGTGCGGTCGGGCGTGATGAGTCCGTTGTTCACGAAGTTGCCCTGGAAGCCAACGCCCACGCCGCCGGTAGAGTTGTAGTCGTAGCCCGAAACCCAGTAGTTGAAGCCGTTCTCGCTCTTGCGTTCGCCCTTCACGAGTCGTGCGGGGGCGTAGAAGCTCTGGTCAACCCAGTCCCAGATGCAGCCGCCGAGGATGCCGTTGCTTGCCTCGATAACGTCCCAGTACTCCTGCAGGTTGCCCACAGCCTGACCCATTGCGTGTGCATACTCGCAGATAAAGTAAGGCTTGCCTGCATATCCGTTGCTGCTGCCGCTCACGCTGCTCACTGTAGGATACATTGAAGAGCCGAGGTCAGAGTAGCTCATGTTGCCCTCGTAGTGGATGAGGCGGTCGTCGAGCTGGCGAATCTTGCTGACGCTCGAAGCGAAGTTGCTTGCGCCGCCCGACTCGTTGCCGAGCGACCAGAAGATAACGCTCGGGTGGTTGCGGTCGCGCATCACCATGCGCACCTCGCGGTCGTCGATGGCTGTGCGCCATGTAGAGTTAGAGGCGAGGCCCTGGTTGAAGTGGCACTCCACGTTCGCCTCGTCCATAGTGTACAGACCGTAAGCGTCGAACATGGCGTACATCTTCGGCTGGCGCGGATAGTGGCTGGTGCGCACGGTGTTCACGTTCGCCTGCTTCATCATCTCCACGTCGCGCAGCATGGTCTCCATGTCGATGGCGCGTCCGTATTCGGGGTGAGCGTCCTGAGTGTTCACACCCTTGAAGAACACGCGCTTGCCGTTGATGTACACGAGGTTGCCGTTCTGCTTGATGTTGCGGAAGCCGTATTTCGTAGAGAACACCATCTCATCGGCGCCCTCGGCAGTCTGCTGCTTCACTACAACGCTGTAGAGATACGGGTCTTCGGCGCTCCATGCGTGCAGACCGCTGAGCTGGCTGATAGTAGCGTCCACGGTCTTGGTCTCCGTGCCGCTGTATTCGGCTGTAGCCGAGCCAACGGTCTTGCCTTCATGGTCGAGCAGTTCGACGAGGAACTTCTTCGCAGCCTCCACGCCGTCGCGGTTGTCCACCTTCAGCGCCACCTTCAGTGTGCCGCTCGTAGCGTCCTCGCTGAGGTCGGGCGCTGTGATATAATGGTCGGCTACGAACACCTTCGGCGTAGCCACGAGATAGACGTCGCGGTGAATGCCCGAGAGGTGCCACATGTCCTGACCTTCGAGATAAGATCCGTCGCACCAGCGGTAGACGCGTACCGAAAGCTGGTTGTCGCCCACCTTGGCGAAGTCGGTGATGTCGAACTCGGCGTCGGTGTTAGAGTCCTGCGAGTAGCCTACGTACTTGCCGTTCACCCATACCACGGCAGCGCTATATACGCCGTCGAAGTGTACAAACACACGCTTGTCCTTCCATGTCTCAGGAATAGTGATGGTGCGGCGATAGAAGCCCGTTGCGTTGTGGTCTTCTACGCCATAATCTGACATGCCAGTGTTTGCGTTTGGCGGGTTGTTCTTAAACGGATAGCCCACGTTGGTGTAAACAGGCTTGCCGTAGTTAGCCATTTCCCAAGAGAGTGGCACGCGGATGTCGTCCCAATCGCTGTCGTTAAAGTCCTTTGCCTGGAACTCGCTTGCGCCAGGAGATGATGATGAACCCCAAAACTTAGGGGAAGTACCTGGAACATACTTGAACTTCCAAGTTCCGTTGAGGTTGATATATTCAGCCTTTGTTTCGTCTGGCTGCTGCCACGGCTCTGTGTAGTGCTTAGCGTCCGCCTTCATCTGCTCTACCGAAGCGTAAGGGATGAATGTAGCGTGTGCGTCCTCCTTATAGTCGCTCACCTTGCTCTGGTTGCTTATCCAGCTAACATCAAACGAACCATGGTTAGGAGAGGTTGTGCTGCCGCCAGTGCCGCCACCTGAAGTGGTGCCACCGCCAGAAGTGGCGTCTGCTTTGACGAAGCCGAAGGCTGTAGCTGATGTTTTAGAAGTTGTCTTAGTAAGACCCGTGCCAGCGCTGTTTACTGCCAAGTAATAAACTTTGTATTCTGTATTAAACCAAGTTTCTTTTATTTTTACATTACAAGACAAATAATGTGTATCGTTGCCAGCACTTTCCAATTTCCATTCTTGGTTGGCGTTAGACTCTTTTCCATTATTATAATTGTATTCACTATCCCAGATAAGCGGAGCTGTGTCGTTAGCTCCCGCCATGTCTATAGCAAAGATAGATCCGAGGCTCTTGAAGTGGTACGGATATGAAGTACTCTTACTATCTAATACATTCCATGTCTGAGTAGTAGTTCCTTTGACAAGTGTACTAACATTTATGGTTGCGCTTTGTGACTGGCTTGCAACGCTCAGACACTTTGTAGCATCACTACCAAGGCAAATGTAGTAGTTGCTGCCCGTGGTAGGAGTAACGAACTTTGTTTCGGTTACGGTGCCGCCACCAGTGGTTCCTTCTGTCACAAGACTTACAGACTTGTATGTAGCCCATGAGCGTGTGTTGCCTTGCTTGCTGCCATAGAGGATAGACGAAAGGCTGAGGATATTGCTGATTTTTGATGCATCGCAAATCTTGTTGCTGTTAAGATACAGACCGTTCGAGTTCAGCTCGATAGTTGTTTCGCCCGAAATGTTGGTGTGGTCTTCACGGTAACTTAATAATCCAGATCCGTCACTTTTTATATCACCGTTGAAGCAGTTCACCTGCAGAGTATTGCTGCTCTTAGTGTAGAAAATGTGGATTACGTAGATGCCAGAGCCTCCCCATCCATTTGCATCCTGCAAATCATTGCCGATAGAGAGCACGTTCTCGTTTGTTTTGCTGCTTTGGCAAGAGCTGAGGTCGAGCACAGCCTTGAAGGTCTGCTTCTGGAAGTCAATAGTATTCACATAATATTGGAACGACTCGCCGTTAGGCGTATAATCGCTCAGAAGGCTTGTCTCCGCTGCGAACGCCTGCGTCGCAGCGAGTACGAGCAGCGTTATTATCGCAGCAAAATGATGTTTTATATATGTCTTCATAGGGTCGTATATTTTTATTTAACTATGAGTTTAATGCCGTTCATGATGTATACGCCCGGAGCCAGACCTGCAGCAGTAGAGTTGCGGCGCACGAGCTGACCATTGACGGTGTATATGTTGCCAACCTTAGGAGCCTCAGGCTTTACGAAAGTGCCGTCGATGCCCGTTGTGTTGTCGTCGATGCCCCAAGTGAGCTGACGTCTGGTTCCGGTAATGTCCTCCAGATAGCAACGATAACCATTGGCATTCATATCTATGTCAAGGTGATACAGCGTGTTGACGTCTCCAAAGGCGTATGAACCTTTTTTCACCAAAGTGGGAGAATAGAAACCTACGAACTTAATATCTCCGACTGTATCTTCAGGGCTGTCACTTTCTGCCCATTTATTAGCGTCGATGCCGGCGAATTTGTAGACTTGTGTTTCTTCATTTACTCTTTCCGGCAATATCAAGCATGGCTTTCCTGCCTCTATTTCGTTGCAATAGTCAAAGATAGCCCTTGTCTCCGACATGCTTACAAACTCTGCAAGCTGTGTGCCTTCGCCCCATGTCTCAGCAATCTGCCTTGCAGACAACGGGAATGGCAGACAAAGAGTGTTCCACTCGTCTGCATAGAATGTGCGCTTCAGAGTCACATCTACGTAACGAACAGTAGAAAAAACTGGATGAGAGTATTTTTCTTTCTCGTCAAGGACAACTTCTTGAGATAAAGGCTGGTTGGATACAGTCCACTGTGCAGACTCAAAAGTCGCAGCAGGCTCCTCGTACGAAGTGGCAAGTGTGCCATTCTGTGTGTAGACAAAGGCAGTAGAGTAGGCGTCGCTATCCTGATAGCCTAATGTGTAAGTGCCGTCGGCAGACGACTTCAATATCCATTTGATGTCTTTGCTGCCAAAGTTTACGCGACCGGCGTCTTTAGATGGAGTTTCTTTAGCTTTAGTTACCTCCATCGCAACCGGCTTGTCTGAAATCGCCGGCTTGCCATCTGTGCCCACCGAGAGGTACTGTCCCAGTGAGTTGTAGATATACACGGAAGTCAGCGCCAATGTGTATAACAAATTCATATTAATAAAGTTTTAATAGAAAAATCAAATTAGAATGGTAAACGCCAATAGGGCTCACCATGAAAAGAAATAGGTCTATGCTTATTAATCATAAGATTTATAACCCATGTCATCGTTTTCAATCTCGGTATCGTCTTCCCATTGAGAATCACCTGAATTCGGATTTTTCTTGGATTTCAAAATACCATTATCAGGGTGTCCTGGTTTTATTTCAAAGTTAGGAGAGGCTTTCATCATGCCTCTGCTTGTCTCAAGCGTCAATACTTCGACAAAAGGTCGGTTGTACTTTTTTTTCTTCATAAATTATTGTTTTAGTTTATTTTTATTTGCATAACTTCAAACGTAAACCTGCGTGGTGCTTATCATTATTTTACTTCGCTTAGGCGCACACGCCATGCGATGCCTTTTAGCCGTAAAAGCACCACATCAGTTTAACATTTGCTACAACTCTCTTTTGTTTATTTAATTATTTCGCTTGCAAAATTAGTCATTTGTTCGTTTATATTTGTTTTCATCACCGTGATATTAAGTTTTTTTATATATTAAGGTTCTAACCGGTAATAGTTCAATGCAATGCGTCGTTCTATTAAGCTCGAGTCACGGGTTGCGTCCGCCGTCCAATCGGATTCCGTTCGCCGTCCAATCGGATTGCGTTCGCCGTCCAATCGGATTGCGTTCGCCGTCCAATCGGATTAAACGGATTCCTGCTGCTACATTTAACAACGGATTAATCGGATTAATCGGATTGCTGCTTGAGAGATTTAACAACGGATTAATCGGATTAAACGGATTCGTTGGCAGCGTTAATGGCAGCGTTATGTTAACAACGGATTTAACGGATTAAACGGATTCGTTGGCAGCGTTAATGGCTGCGTTATGTTAACAACGGATTAATCGGATTAAACGGATTCCTGCTGCTGAGAGATTTAACAACGGATTAATCGGATTAAACGGATTCCTGTTGCTGAGATGTTTAACAACGGATTAATCGGATTAAACGGATGCACTTTTAGGGGGTGCACTTGTCTCAAGTGCACCAACCAGGCTACGTTGGTGCACTTCTTATTCGGTTGGTGCACTTCTTGTTCGGTTGGTGCACTTGAGACAAGTGCACCCCCTTGAAGGCAGCCAAAATCCGTTCAATCCGTTGTTAAATATCTCAATCGAAAATCCGTTCAATCCGTTCAATCCGTTGTTAACATAACGCAGCCCTAAATCCGTTTAATCCGTTTAATCCGTTGTTGATTCTTCTCAAGCAGCAATCCGCTTTAATCCGTTTCTTGCTCGGTTGGTGCACTTCTTGCTCTGGCAAGCGGCAAAGCCGAGCGGAGACAAGTGCACCCCCTAAATCCGCTTTCAATCCGTTGTTATTATTGCGCAGCTAACGATATTTTTTTAACAGCAATAATTCGTGATATATCGCAAGATTTGTGCTCTTTGTGCCGCTATGAGCCACAAAGAGAGCATAATAAGTCGAATTTATTTGCTTTTTCGAAATTAATGCTGTAAATTTGCACATTAATACGTAGTGTGTGCAAGCGTTTCGTGCCTGCAAGCAGCATGCTACAAGGCGTGTGTGCAGCAATGCGCAACGCATATATATAATAGGTATAACAAACAGAAAAGGGGTAATCATTCAATATGTCAATATCCAAGACACGCCAGAAACTCATTGATATCGCGCGCCAGCTCTTCGCCAAGCGCGGCGTGGCAAACACCACGATGAACGATATCGCCGTGGCGTCGGGCAAGGGTCGCCGCACGCTGTACACCTACTTCAACAGCAAGGAGGAAGTGTATTCGGCTGTGATAGAGTCGGAGCTTGAACGCCTGAGCGACAAGCTCGACGAGGTGGCAGCCATGAAGATGCGCCCGCTTGACAAGGTGATAGAGCTTATCTATACCCATCTGAGCATGATCAGAGAGACCGTGGTGCGCAACGGCAACCTGCGCGCCGAGTTCTTCCGCAACATCTGGATGGTGGAGAAAGTGCGCAAGAAGTTCGACGACTACGAGATAGACCTCTTCAGCAAGGTGTATCAAGACGGCAAGGCAGACGGCGAGTTCGACATCGACGACGTGAACCTTGTAGCCGACATCACCCACTACTGCATAAAAGGTCTCGAAGTGCCGTTCATCTACGGACGCATCGGACACGGGCTCACCGAAGAAGCCAGCAAGCCGCTTGTGGCGAAGGTGGTGTACGGAGCGCTCGGCAAGAAACTCAACAATTAGAATTTTTTATTTATTAAATAATTAAAGAAATGGGATTATTAACAGGTAAGACTGCCCTCGTCACGGGAGCAGCCCGCGGCATCGGAAAGGCTGTCGCAATGAAGTTCGCCTCTGAAGGCGCAAACATCGCATTCACCGACCTTGTGCTCAACGACGACATGGCTGCCGGACTTGAGGCTACACGTAAGGAGATTGAGGCTCTGGGCGTTACTTGTCGTGCATACGCAGGCAATGCTGCCGATTTCGAGGAGACAGACAAGGTTGTAAAGCAGATACATGCAGATTTCGGTTCTATCGACGTGCTGGTGAACAACGCCGGCATCACAAAGGACGGCTTGATGCTCCGCATGTCAGAGGCACAGTGGGACGCAGTGCTCAATGTGAACCTCAAGTCGGCGTTCAACTTCATCCACGCTTGTGCACCGATCATGCTCCGTCAGCGCAGCGGTTCAATCATCAATATGTCGTCTGTAGTAGGCGTTCACGGCAACGCAGGCCAGTGCAACTACTCGGCTTCTAAGGCTGGTATGATCGGTCTGGCTAAGTCAATCGCTCAGGAGCTCGGCCCCAAGGGCGTACGCGCCAACGCCATCGCTCCGGGTTTCATCGAGACACCTATGACAGCACAGCTGCCTGAGGACGTACGCAAGGACTGGATGAAGAAGATTCCATTGCGTCGCGGCGGTCAGACAGAAGACATCGCAAACGTATGCTTGTTCCTCGCTTCTGACATGTCATCGTACGTTAGCGGCCAGGTTATCCAGGTAGACGGCGGCATGAACATGTAATTCTGTCTGCAAACAGATTTTTTACGATAATCAGGGTGTTTCAAAACTGAACTTATCGGGAGCCCCAACTTCCTTTAACTTCTATTTTGATGCACCCTTTTTGTGTCTTTTTATAATAAGCAAACAATGAAAGTAGTCTACGAAGACAACCATATTATCATAGTCAACAAGTGCAGCGGCGAGATAGTGCAGGGCGACAAGACCGGCGACAAACCGCTATCCGACATCGTAAAGGAGTATATCAAAGAGAAGTATAACAAGCCCGGAAACGTGTTCCTCGGCGTTGTGCATCGACTTGACAGACCCGTGAGCGGACTCGTTGTCTTCGCAAAGACATCAAAGGCGCTGTCGCGACTGAACGACATGTTCCGCACGGGCGATGTGCACAAGACCTACTGGGCGATAACAAAGCGCCGCGACATTGCGCCCGAAGGAACGCTCACCGACTGGCTCACGCGCAACGAGCGCCAGAACAAGAGCTACGCCCACGCGAAGGAAGTGCCGGGCGCAAAGAAGGCGATACTGAAGTACAAGGTGCGCTCCGTGTCGGACAACTATATGCTGCTCGAAGTGACGCTGCTCACCGGCAGACATCACCAGATACGCTGTCAGCTGGCACACATGGGCTGCCCGATAAAGGGCGACCTCAAGTACGGTGCGCCGCGCAGCAATCCCGACGGAAGCATCTCGCTCCACTCGCGCCGCGTAGAGTTCGTCCACCCCGTGTCGAAAGAACAGATATGCGTTGAGGCGGAAGTGCCGGCAGACCGTCTGTGGCAGGAGATAGCGAGGTAATTCATGGGGTGCAGTTTATCAGGGGGTGCACTTGTCTCAAGTGCACCAACCTATTAGCTTTCTAATGTGGACATTTTGCTGTGTTGGTGCATTTTGCTGTGTTGGTGCAGTTGAGACAACTGCACCCCCTGAGTGCACCCCCTGAAGCCCCATAAAACAATAATCAAACAATACAAAAGAATGAAGCCCAAATACAAACGATTTTTAAAGATTGCGGCAGCCATACTTGCCACGCCGATAGCGCTCCTGGCGCTGTTGGCTGTGCTGCTTTACATACCGCCCGTGCAGAACTGGGCAGTAAGGCAAGCGGCAGGATACGCCTCCGAGTCAACCGGCATGAACGTGTCGGTAGAACGCGTGCGCCTTAGCTTTCCGCTCGACCTAAGCGTGCAAGGGCTTCTCGCTACGCAGCCCAACGACTCGCTGCACAACAGCATCGACACCATAGCCGCTGCCGACGAACTCATCGTGGGCGTGCGACTCCTGCCGCTCTTCGCCGGCAACGTAGATGTAACCGACCTCGACTTCCGCCACGTGAACATCAACACCGCGCAACTCGTGCCCTCAGCACGTGTGAAAGGCGGCGTGGGACGACTGAAGGTGGAGCCGAGCCGCGTGGCGCTTAAGAAGGAGAAGGTGGCGCTCGGACCGGTGCTCCTCGCAGACGCCAACCTCGACATTGCGCTCAGTGACACCGTGCCCGAGGACACGACAAAAACAGAAAACAAATGGCAGATAGCTTTCAGCCGACTGGCTGTGAAGCGTTCGGCTGTAAAGATACACATGCCCGGCGACACACTCGCCATAGGCGTCGGACTGACCGATGCGTCGGCTACCGACGGCGACATCAATCTCGGTACGGGCGTGTACAAGGTAGGCACGTTCGACTGGTGTGACGGCTTCGTCAGCTACGACAACAACTTCGCTATGCGACAGAAAGGGCTCGACGTTAATCACATTGCGCTGAAAGGCGTTTCGCTGCGCGTCGATTCGCTCTGCTTCGAACAAGAAGCCACCAAGCTGCAACTCGCTCTCAACCGCTGCGCCTTCCGCGAGCAGAGCGGACTGAGCGTGACCGACGCAAAGGGACACGTGCGGCTCGACACGGCGCACATAGCGCTGCCCGACTTCCGTCTCTCTACGCCCGTGTCGTGGCTCAAGGCGAGTGCCGACATGGACTTCTCTACCTTCGCCGACACTAACCCAGGCGTGATGCGACTGAAGATGGACGCATCCGTAGGCAAATCGGACATGCTGCTGGCGCTCGGAATGATGCCCTTGCAGTTTGTGCTGCGACTGCCCGAGCAGCCACTCGCCCTTCATGCCGACATCAACGGCAACATGAAGAACCTTAAGATTCGCGACATCTCTGCTAAACTCCCCACGGCATTCAGCATAAAGGCGGACGGTAAGGCGGGCAACCTCACCGACCCCGACCGTCTCACAGCCGACATCAACCTCGACGCACGTGCCGACAACATCAGTTTCCTGCAGCCAGCATTGGGTCTGGACAAGAACACGGCGGTGCGCATACCCGACGGCATAACGCTGAAAGGCAACTGCAAGGTGAACGGACCGCAGTATGCTACGGAGTTTGTGGCTACGCAGGGTGGCGGTTCGGTGCGAGGCAGAGGCGCGTTCAACATGCGTTCTATGGCATACCGCGCCAATCTGACGGCGTACGCTCTGCCCCTGCAGAACTTCATGCCGGGAAGCGGTCTACATTCGTTCAGCGGCGAACTGACAGCCGACGGCGCAGGCTTCGACTTCCTCTCGCCACGCACCCGAATGGATGCACGTGTAAGGGTTGGCAACTTCCATTATTCGGGCTACGACCTCTCGAACGTGAGTCTGCAAGCCGAGGTGAAAAACGGTGTCGGCAGAGCGTTGCTCGACAGTCGCACACCGCTGCTCAACGGCATCATCGACCTGCGCACCGTGCTCGACAACCGACGCATTGACGCAAACCTGCTCTGCAACCTGCTTTATGCCGACTTCTACAAACTCGGTATCACCGAGACGCCGCTCACGACGTCGATGACCGCTCATGTAGACGTGCAGTCGGACCTTGCGTCGACACACAGCGTGAAGGGCGTGATAGGAAACATCGTAGTGCGCGACTCGGCAGCGGCTTACCGACCTGAGAACGTGGTGATGGACATCTTCACACGCCGCGACTCAACACACGCCAACGTGACGTGCGGCGACTTTGCGCTGCGACTCGACGGCAGCGGTTCGGTAGAACATATCCTCAACCGTCTTTCGTCGATAGGCGTTGAGGCTCAGAAGCAGCGCAACGAGCGATATATCGACCAGTTGCGACTGCGCGAACGCCTGCCAGAACTCTCCGTTTACCTCGATGCGGGCAAGGAGAACATCATCTCGCGCACGGCACGCCACTACGGTTACGAGTTCCAGGACGCATATATAAACATGAACACGTCGCCCGTGAAGGGCATCAACGGCACGGTGCGCATCGACTCGCTCGTGGCTTCGGGCATGCAGCTCGACACGATACGCGTAGCCGTGCGGTCGGACTCGGTGAAGACCGACTTCGAAGGACAGATACGCAACAACCGATATAACAAACAGTACGTCTTCAACGCTCTCTTCCGCGGTGCGTTCTACAAGCAGTCGCTCTTCTTCGGCACACGCGTGTTCGACGACCGCAACCGTCTCGGCGTGGCGCTCGGACTGAAAGCCGATATGGAGCAACACGGTGTGCGCGTGTCGCTCGGCGGCATCGACCCGGTGTTCGGCTACAAGCAGTTCAAGGTGAACAAGGGCAACTATGTGTTCTTCTCCGACAACAAGCGCATATCGGCTGACATGAAGTTGCTGGCAGACGATGGCATGGGTGTGAAGGTGTTCAGCAACGACAGCACCGAAGCACAGCAAGACATCACAATCGGCTTGACGAAGTTCGACCTTGCCAAGGTGCTCTCCGTCATTCCGTATGCTCCGAAGGTGTCGGGCGTGATGAACGGCGACTTCCACTATATCGACGACAACGGCGTAATGTCGGTGTCTTCGTTCGTGAGTGTGGACAAGATGGCGTACGAGGGCTGCAAGATAGGCGACGTGGCGAGCGAGTTCGTATACATGCCGCGCGAAGGCGGCAACGAGCACTGCGTCGACGGCACATTCTCTGTAGACGACTACGAGGTATGCACGCTCAGCGGTACGTACGTGACAAGCGGATTCGGCCATCTCTCGGCAGATGTGCAGCTGCAGCGCACTCCGCTGTTGCTGCTCAACGGTTTCATGCCCGACAGACTGCTCAACTTCAAGGGTTATGCCGACGGACACGTGAAGGTGGACGGACAGCTCAACCGCTTGGACGTGGACGGCGAACTGATGTTCGACTCGGCTTACGTGGCGAGTGAGCCTTACGGTGTGGAGATGCGACTCTGCGACGACCCGGTGACTATAACCGACAGCAAGATGCAGTTCGAGAACTTCCAGCTCTTCGCACGCAACGGCAATCCGCTCACGCTCTACGGCAATGTAGACTTCGCCGATATGTCGAACATGACGATGTATATGCGTATGCGTGCAACCAACTATCTGCTTATCGACTCGAAGCAGAAGGCTCGCTCTGAGGCGTTCGGCAAGGCTTACGTCAACTTCCTCGGACTTGCCGACGGACCGCTCGACGCTTTGCGCTTCCGCGGTCGTCTCGACGTGCTCGGTTCGTCGGACATCACGTACATTCTGCGCGACTCGCCGCTCTCTACCGACAACCAGCTCGACGGACTCGTGAAGTTCGTGAACTTTAAGGACCCGGGAGCTACGCAGGTGGTGCGTCCACCGCTTACGGGCCTTACGATGGACCTCACGGTGAACATCGACGAGGGCGCTCATGTGCTCTGCGCGCTGAACGCAGACAAGTCGAACTACGTGGATATCGTAGGAGGCGGCCAACTGCGAATGAAATATACCGAAGCCGACGGACTTGGTCTTTACGGCAGATACACGATAGGGCAGGGCGAGATGAAATACTCGCTGCCGGTTATCCCGCTAAAGACGTTCACCATCAAGGACGGAAGCTACGTGGAGTTCTTCGGCGACGCAATGAACCCGCGCCTGAACATCACGGCGACGGAGGAGAACAAGACTACCGTCACGAACGATGCCGGCGTAGGACGCAGCGTGACGTTCGAGTGCGGCGTGGAGCTTACGAAGACGCTCAACGACATGGGTCTGCAGTTCACCATCGACGCGCCGGACGACCAGGAGATACACAACGAGCTGATGACACAGTCGGTTGAGAACCGCGGCAAGCTCGCTGTCACGATGCTCACCACGGGCATGTATCTCTCAGACACCAGCGCCGGCGCATTCAACATGAACAGTGCGCTCAGTTCGTTCCTCAGTTCGCAGATTACAGCCATATCGGGCAACGCGCTGCGCACGCTCGACCTCTCGTTCGGCATGGACAACACGCAGTTGGGCTCGGGCGCCGTACACACCGACTACTCGTTCAAGTTCTCGAAGCGCTTCCTCAACAACCGACTGCGCATCGTGATAGGCGGTAAGGTGTCGAGCGGTGCCGAAATAGAGAATCAGAACGACACGTTCTTCGATAATATCGCGATGGAGTACCGACTCTCGCCCAACTCGAACAAGTATCTGAAGTTCTTCTACGACCGTGCTACGTACGATTGGCTCGAAGGCTACGTCGGACAGTTCGGCGGCGGTTTCGTATGGCGCCGCAAGCTGCAGAGTCTGAAAGACATCTTCCGCTTCAAGCGCAAGACAGATGACATATACACGATGCCGATGAACGGTGCGCTGGTTCAGAAGAAAAATTACACGATTGTGAATAACAACGATTCTACGGCTGCGCAGAAGAAGGACTCGACGGCGGTTAAGAAAACGAGCAAGGCGCTTTCGGGCGATAAAAAGTAAAGGTTTATGAAGAATACGCTATATATAATAATATGTGTAATGGTGCTTGTCGGCTGTTCGTCGACAAGTTCTGTGCCCGAGGACGACAAACTGTTCACGGGCTTGCGCAAGACCGGGTACGAGAACTACGAGCCTTGCGACCATTTCTACTCTACGCAGGAGGAAGTGGAGGCGGCGCTCGCCACAACGCCCAACGGCGCCCTCTTCGGCAGTCCGTACTACCGCATACCTTCCTACCGTCTGTGGATATACAACGCCTTCGAACATTCGCGCGGCGGCATAGGCAAGTGGATGCGCACAACGTTCGGCAAGGCGCCGGTGCTGCTCAGCTCGGTCAATCCGCAGCTGCATGCGCAGGTGGTGCGCGAGTTGCTGCGTGCGCGCGGCTACTTCGGCGGCTATGTCAACTACGATGTGCTTACATCCGACAGTTCGCGCACGGCGAAGGTGAAGTACAGCGTCAACTTCGGCGACTTGTACACCGTAGACACGCTGACATACCACAACTTCCCCGAAGAAGCCAACGAACTTATCGAGAAGAAGGCGTCGGAGTCGCTCGTGAAAGCCGGCGATCCGTTCGACGTCTCGGTGCTTGAGGCAGAGCGAACACGCATCTCGACGCTCCTGCGCAACAACGGCTTCTTCTACTATCAGCCGAGCTACGCCACATATCTTGCCGATACCATCGCCGAGCCGGGCGAGGTGCAGGTGCGTCTGCACTACGCCGACAGTCTGCCTGCCGCGGTAGGTCGCAAGTGGTACGTCGGTCGCATCAATCTCGAGATGCGCAAGCAGTCGGTGCTGGAGCAACTGAAGGATACCATACGCCGCCGCAACTACACCATCGTCTACAACGGCAAGCGCGAGCCGATGCGCCGCAGCGTAATCACTCGCGATATGAAGATAAAGCCCCGCAAGCTATACAGCTATCAGGACTATCAGCAGACCATTAACACGCTCACAGCGAAGGGACTCTTCTCGCGTGTCGACCTTGCGTTCGCTCCGCGCGACACTTCGGCAACGTGCGACACGCTCGACCTCACGCTCAACTGCGTGTTCGACAAGCCATACGACGTTTATCTTGAGGGCAACCTGGTAGGAAAGACGACGGGGCGTGTGGGTCCGGGACTGAACCTCGGCTTGGTGAAGCGCAACGCCTTCCGAGGTGGCGAGAAGCTCACCGTGAATCTGAAAGGCTCGTACGAATGGCAGACGGGACATCAGGCAGACGGCAGCAGCTCGAAGTTCAACTCTTACGAATACGGTGCAGATGTGTCGGTAGAGATGCCGCGCCTGCTGTTTGTGAACAATATCATGCGCCGCTTGCGCCATATACGCCGCAGAAAAGGCAAGCCGATACGCCAGCGCTATGCCACGCCGACTACGCTCATCAAGGGATCGTTCGACGTGCTCAACCGCTCGGGCTTCTTCCAGCGCCACATCGTGTCGGGCGAGCTGACATACAAGACGCAGCCGAGAGCCATCGTGCAGCACCAGTTCTCGCCGCTCATACTGCAGTACGAGTACATGAAGCACATGACGCCGGCGTTCACCGATCTCGTCAACAAGAGTCCGTACCTGCTTGTGGCGATGAGCGACCAGTTTGTGCCTAAGATGCGCTACACATTCACATACCAGTCGCCGGCGCGCCTTCACAATCCTATCTTCTGGCAGGTGTCGGTGAGCGAGGCTGCCAATCTGCTTTCGCTCGGATACATGGCGTTCGGCGAGAAGTGGAACAACAAGGAGAAGACGATGTTCAAGAATCCGTACGCTCAGTTCCTGAAAGTGGAGACCGACTATAGCAAGACGTGGCAGGTGACGGAGCACAGCACGCTCGTCGGACACGTGAACATGGGTGTTGTATGGGCGTATGGCAATGCGATAAGCGCACCGTACAGCGAGCAGTTCTATGTGGGTGGTGCCAACAGCATACGTGCGTTCAACGTGCGCAGTATCGGTCCGGGTCGCTATCATGCCCAGACTTCTTACCTCTCGTATCTCGACCAGACCGGCGACTTGAAGTTGCAGATGAACCTTGAGTATCGTCCGCGTATGTTCGGCAACCTCTACGGCGCATTGTTCCTCGACGCAGGTAACGTGTGGACGCTGCGCAGCGACAGCGACCGTCCGGGTGCGGTGTTCAAACCGAAGAACATGTTTAAGGAGATGGCGGTCGGTACGGGCATCGGCATACGCTACGACCTCGACTTCTTCGTGCTTCGCCTCGATTGGGGTGTAGGTCTGCACCTGCCGTACAAGAACGGCTTCTACAACTTCGACAAATTTAAGGATAGCCAGAGCTTACACTTCGCAATCGGTTATCCGTTCTAAAATCAATAAAGCAAAAAAGTAGCGGAGGTCTCCGGCCTCCGCAGCAAGCAACAAGACTATATTCAGTCAAGTTAACTGCTGCGGAGGCCGGAGACCTCCGCTACTATTTTTATTCCGCCGAGAAGTCGGCTACCATTTTTCTGTACATGCTATACGCTCTTGAACGCGAGATATATCCCGTGAGATGTCCTGAGACATTCACCACGGGCATATAGCGTGTGCCCTTAAGATCGAACTTGCGCATCACTTCCTCCATCGAATCGCTCTCGCCAACCTGCGCTGCAATGGGCAGCATCAGTTGCTGAACGGTGAGTTTGTTATAGAGTTCGGCGCGGAACATGATGTGTCGAATCTTCGTAATGTCGATCTCGCCAAGCAGCGAACCTGCGTTGTCGAGCACCGGTATGAACGACGTGTGACTCTTCGAGATAGCATTCACCAACTTGCCCAACGGCATGTCGGGCGTAACGGCGGTGAAGTCGCGCTCTATTACGCTGTCTATCTTCATCAGCGTCAGCACAGAGCGGTCGGTGTGGTGAGTAAGGAGCTTGCCCTCGCGAGCAAGACGCATGGCGTAGATGCTGTGCGGCTCGAAGATGCTGATAGTCATCACCGAGGCAATGCTCACTATCATCAGCGGCATGAACATATCGTAGCCGTTCGTAATCTCGGCGATGAGGAAGATGCCCGTAAGCGGCGCGTGCATAACGCCTGCCATAACACCAGCCATGCCGAGCAGCGTATAGTTCTTCTCAGGAATATAGATGCCCACCTGGTACATGTTCCAGAGTCGCGAGAAGAGGAATCCGGTAAAGGCTCCGACGAAGAGCGACGGCGCGAACGTACCGCCGTTTGTGGCAGCCGTGGCGAATGTCTTGGTCAGAATGACGAGCGCAATGAACACGATAAGCCATCTGCCGTCGCCCGAGAACATAGAGTTCTTCAGCACTTCATTCCAGTCTGCCTCGCTCGTGCCGTTGAGCAGCACGTTGATGGCAGAATAGCCTTCGCCGTAGAGTACGGGGAACACGAAGATGAGCGAACTGAGCATCACTCCGCCCAACGCGAGCTTAGCCCAGCGATGCTGCTTCAGCTTGCCGAACATGCCCTCGCATACTGACATGGAGCGTATGAAGTAGAGACTCACAAGTCCGCATGCGATGCCGAGGATGATGCACGCCGGCACACGCTCCACGCTCCACATGCTGTCGAGGTGGAAGCTGAACAGCGACGAGCTGCCCATGAAGATATACGTGAAGCACGTAGCCGTGACCGCTGCCGTGAGGATAGGCAGCAGCGACGCCATGCTCAAGTCGACCATCAGCACCTCGAGCGTGAACACCAGTCCTGCTATGGGCGCCTTGAAGATGCCAGCGATGGCGGCGGCAGCACCGCAGCCAACAAGCAGAATCAGCTTCTTCTTGTCCATGCCGAACAGTCGTCCGAGGTTGGAACCGATAGCCGAACCCGTGAGCACGATAGGCGCCTCGGCACCTACCGATCCGCCGAAGCCGATGGTGATAGCCGACGCCACAACCGATGTCCAGCAGTTGTGCCCTTTCAGTCGCGACTGCTTCGAGGATATAGCGTAGAGGATGCGCGTGATACCGTGCGAGATGTTGTCCTTCACCACGTAGCGCACGAAGAGCGACGTTAAGAAGATGCCCACAACCGGGAACATCAGGTAGAGCCAGTTGAACGTGTCGGCATGAAACCTCGACGTCAGCATGTGCTGTATGATGTGAATTATCGAGTGGAGCACGTAGGCAGCCACCGATGCGAAGAATCCGATGCAGAGGGCAAGGATGATAGTCGCCTGACGGTCGGAAAAATGCTTCGTGCGCCAAGCGTACAGCTTTTCTTCCAGCGTTGCGTCTTTCTTGTCAATCGCAGTCTGTTCCATTTACTTGCGTATGATGGTTACCTGTCCGTCCTTAGTGAGCTTGATAATGCTACTCGGAGTGTGCGGCTTGTGTTCCTGGCGACGAGTCCAGCACACATAGTCGACAGCCTCCAGTATCTCCGGCGCAATGTCGCGGTAGTTCTGTGCTGTCGGTTCGCCGCTGATATTGGCGCTTGTGCTCACGATAGCCTTCTGGAAGCGGTAGCAAAGCTCCTTCGAGAACGGCTCGTTGGTGACGCGCAGAGCGATGCTACCGTCTTGGGCGATGAGGTTCGGGGCGAGGTTAACGGCGCCGTCGAGCACCACGGTTGTCGGCTTCTCGGCAAGTTCCATAAGGTCCCAAGCCACTGGCGGCACGTCGCGCACGTAGCGCTGCACGCGGTCTACCGAGTCGGTGAGGCAGATAAGCGCCTTCGAGTCGTCGCGCTGCTTTATCTTGTACACCTTTGCCACTGCCTCAGCGTTCGTTGCGTCGCAGCCTATTCCCCACACCGTGTCGGTAGGGTAGAGTATCACGCCACCCTTACGCATCACGTTCACGGCATTCTGAATGTCTTCTTTCTGTGTCATTGTTATTTCCTATTTTGTTTTTTACCTTTTACTCTTTTACTTTTTTACCTTTTTACTTTTACAAAGTTAATGCTTTTTCTTGTTATGCCGTAAGTTTAAAGACAATTTTCTTGCTCTTTATTACAAGCATGGATGATATTCGCCGAAAAAAACGTAACTTTGTAAAAGTAAAAAGGTAAAAGAGTAAAAAAGTAAAAAGATATATGGAAAAGAAAGACCTCCGCATAGTGTTCATGGGAACACCTGAGTTTGCCGTTGGATCGCTCCAGCGACTTGTTGAGAACGGCTATAACGTAGTGGCTGTGGTGACGCAGCCCGATAAACCCGTAGGTCGCCACGGATCAGTGCTGCGCCCTTCGCCCGTCAAGGAGTACGCTCTGGTGCACAATCTGCCCGTGCTGCAGCCCGTGAAGATGAAAGACGAGCAGTTTCTTGAGGAGCTGCGCAGCTACAACGCCGACCTGCAGGTGGTTGTTGCGTTCCGCATGCTGCCCGAGGTGGTGTGGGCTATGCCGCGCTTCGGCACGTTCAACGTTCACGCCGCCCTGCTGCCAGACTATCGTGGCGCAGCGCCAATCAACTGGGCTGTAATCAACGGCGAGACCCGCACCGGCGTAACCACATTCTTCCTCGACCACGACATTGACACCGGTCGTATCATCGCGCAGCGCGAGTTCCCCATCCCCGACGACGCCGATGTGGAGTATGTATACGACGGACTTATGCAGCTTGGCGCAGAACTTTGCACCGACACCGTCGACCTCGTACTCTCTACCGATGGTGACGTGCCTTCGCAGCCGCAGCAGGAAAGCGAGGCTCACCACGGCGCTCCGAAGATATTCAAGGAGACCTGCGCCATCGACTTCTCGCTCTCAGCAAAGCGCATCTACGACTTCGTGCGCGGTCTGTCGCCAGTGCCCGGCGCATGGTGTATGCTCACTCCGCGCGACGCTCAGGCTAAGGCTCAGGTGCTTAAGGTGTACAAGGCAGCAAAGACCGGCGAGTCTTCTAACGGCGTAGAGGTTGGAACGCTCAAGGCAGAGAACCGCCGTCTTCTCGTTGCCACCGTCGACGAGTGGCTCGAGCTTGTAGAGCTGCAGCCTGCCGGCAAGAAGCGCATGGCAGCCCGCGACTACCTCAACGGATTCCAGCATCCTGAGGACTTCCTGCTGAAGTAATTGCTTATCTTGGGAAAAGACCATTACCCAACATGGCATAGTCTGTTGATGTCTTCGTCGAACGTGTCGCGGTTCACAGCCCGTGCGCGCATCGCCGACTTGTAGTTGTATATTGTCTGTGTCGAGTAGAACAGAAGTGTGGCTATCTCCTGACTCTCAGTCACACCCAAACGCATCAGCGCGTAGATGCGTGCTTCTGTCGTGAGGGTGTTAGGAGATGGCTGCGCAATCCTTCCTTCTGGAAGCAGCAGACTGTTCAGTTCGTCAACGAAACCAGGATACAGCTCCGTGAAGGCGCGGTCGAAACGAGTGTAGAACGTAGTCGCCTCTTCCTCCGCGAGCTTATAGCTGTTTATAGTCTTAAGAAGGTCAGCCGTTTGGTTGGCCTTTATTTTTCTGCTCACCAGTTTGCGGTACTCCATCAGCTTGCGGATGTACACCGCACTAATGTCCATGAACAAACGCATGTAGGTCTCGCGGCGATGGTTGGTCGCTATGAGTCGTTCGTTCAGTTCCTTCAGCTGCCGGTTCTGTGTCTTTACCTCTCGGCGGCTACCTGCCAGCCATTTGTTCTGCTTGTAGCCGAAGATAGCCATTGCCAGCAACATCAGCGACAGAAAACTAACCACCGCAAGCACGCCTCTCAAGATGCGCTCCTTATGCGCCAACGCCTCCTGATTGGCTGTGGCGATGATGGGCAGAATGCTCGAAATCTCGAGCATACGCAGGCGGTTGTTGTAGAATCGGGCGTCCTCCATAGAGCAATAGATGTAACGTGCCGCATGGTCGGCATACTTCTGGTCCTTCTCATACAGATATGTAGAGAACTCCTGCAGCGCAAGATTCTCCTTCAAAGGGCATGTTATGTCCGAGATAGCCGCTTCAATAATGTACTTTTCATATCGTTGCGTGTCGCCCAACTCGCGATAATAGCGTGCTATGCAGTAGGCTGCCGAGGCATGCACACGGCTGTCTACCCGGCTGTTCAGCAGAGCCTTTGTGTAGAATTGCAGCACAGCCTTGCTCATGGGATTGATGAGGAAAGCCAGTTCGCCGCTAAGGTAGGCATGCAGAGCCACATCCTTGCTGCTTGTGACTTCCATCGTGAGCTTCAGATTCTCGAACTTCTTCTTATGGTAATAGTCCATGAACTCCGACTTGTTGCTGAACGCCTCCCAATAGTTGTACAGCCACGTGCGTGTATAATAATAGTATTGCTTTAGCTGCTTAGGCACACCCTTCTTCTTTATATCCTCAAGCAACTCCTCCGACTGACTGTAGAAACCACCCGTAGACAACACCGCTGCACGATTTATCTTGTTGAGCGTTGTGTAGTAGGCGTTGTTCTCGCTCTCTGATAGAGCGAGGCCGCGGTTCACGTATACCATTGCCGAATCGTAATGGTATGTATAGTATTCGCGATAGATACTATTTAGAAGTGCGAGTCGCTGCGGAATGTCTTCCGCCGTTCGCAACTTCAGCTTTAGTTGGTCAATCTTCTTTTCTTTCTGCTTGGAGTATGCGTCGCGCTTGTCGACATAGCTGTCGAGAAGGTCAAGCAGGTCTTGCTCGCCAGAGATGCCGGCTGTAGCCAACTTGGTTTGGGCTGTAGCTTGCAGCGGCAAAAAGATGAACAATAGGTATAAAAAGATGCGCATAATAGTGGGTTTTTGGCTTTAATGCTGCAAATTTAGCTAATATTATTAAGATAAAACCATTTACTTTGATAAAAAAGACTAAAGCCTTAAATATTCTGATATATAATAAGTTATAAGCTTCTATACCTTAATTTATGTCTACTTTCATTTTACGCACACATACAATCAGCCGCTATAGTTTGTAACTTTGCAACCGAAAACATAAGCACAACGGATATGAACCTAAAACTTAAAACATTCTCATTCGCCCTCTTGGCTTCTGCCTCTACGGGCATGTATGCACAGACGCATACAGAAAACAATTCAACAAACGATTCGGAACCGCAGAAGAAGGAAGAGCGCAACGTGATGCTCAACGCTTCTGACGCCAATAAACCGCGCGAGATTCAAATCGGATTGCCGAGCGAAGACGTAACGGTATACGAGAACGGACTGCCTGCCGTTTACTCGTCGTCCGTGCACAAGCTCTCTGCTCACTGGCGCAGCGACGCTTCGCTGAAAGGCACCGACCTTATGACTCCGTCGGAGAGTGCCATCAAGACTGGCAACATCGCTTATGCTGTCTCGGCGTTCAGCGAGTTGGGCGAGAAGAAGTTCAGCGGTAAGCTCAATTACAAGGCGAACCACTTCGGTATGCAGAACTTCGACCTTAACCTCTCTGGCGGCATCGGCGACAACTGGCTCTACACAGCCGGCATGTATCAGAACTTCGACCCGGGAAGCTTCAAGCTGCGCTTCACCGACTATGCCGACCGCACGCAAATCTACCATTTGGGTCTTACACGCATACTGAACGGCGGCAAGGGACACATATCTTTATTATATAAGTATTCGAACAGCAAGAACCCCGGCAACTTCGCCAATGCCGCTCCGTTCATCTACGCCGGCGACGGTAGCATAAAGAAGCTTGCAGGTTTCGACCCGGGTATGGATTCATACGTGCAGCGTAATGGTTCATTCAGCTATCTGAACACCAAGACCGGCAAGATGGAGACCTGGAACATGACCGACGGCAACGACAACCGTGCCAATGAGGTGGCTTTGGTGAGCAAGTATCAGTTTGACAACGGCTGGCTGTGGAAGTTGAACGCCAAGTATATGAACGCTCCGCGCGCCAACTATGTAGACTACGGTGGCAGCACTATCTCTGAGGTTGCTGAGTCTGACGGCTATCAGCTTTCAGACGGTTCGGCATACAGCGGACTCATCGAAGGTCGACGCACTTGGCTGCACATCGGCAAGGTGAGCAACGCCCTTCTCACAACCGAGATGAGCAAGCAGCTGAACAACCACAAGTTGATGATTGGCTTGAACGAGTGGTACTACCACCTCAACTACTATTCGTCTTCGTTCCAGTGGGCAGGCACCGTTGAGGCTTATCCTCGCACGCTGAGCCAGATGTACGTCAATCCGCTCGACCCTACGCAGACTGCACATCGCTCAGAGACCTTCGGCTACAACGAGCTGAGTCCTGAATATACAAAGGGTTCGGAGAACAAGCTCGCTCTCTATTTCACCGACGAATGGCGCATCACTCCTAAGTTCAAACTGTTCTACGGCGGTCGTCTCGAATACTATCGTATGTCGGCAGACCAGATTTCTGCGTCACGCTTCCGTGGCTTCCATCTCGGCAACTTCAATACATATTCTACAGCCGCAGACGGATCTATCGTAGCCACAGAGCATAGCATTGCTCCTGCCAACGTTACGAAGAACAAGCTCAACTATGCTGCCACTTTTCAGATGACTTACAACGTAACAAACCAGTTCGGTCTTACTGCCGACGCCACTATCGCCACACGCTTCCCGCGCATCAGCGAGTATGCCGGCACCGGTCCTACAGAGGAGCAGTACAAGCGCGTGACCATTCCGTTAGTTCGCTGCGGTATCTTCTACAAGAACTCTTGGCTCGACCTCTCGTCAATGGTGACATACATCTCAAAGTCGAACAATATTGACCAGCAGAACCTCACCAAGCCTGGCACTTCTGAAGGCAAGACCGTGTTGCTCATCTACAACATCCAGACATTGGGCTGGACAACATCTGCCGAAATCAACCCGTTCAAGAACTTCCACATGCACGCTCTCTTCACCTATCAGAAGCCTGTGTACAAGAACTACAACGCGAGCGTTACGTTCAGCGACGGACAGACTATGAGCGTTAATGCCAACAACAAGATTGTGAAGGAGATTCCGCAGGTGCTCATTGAGCTTGACCCGAGATACGACATCACGAAGAACCTCAGTGCTTGGCTCAGTTTCCGCTACTTCGGCAAGACATACGCCAACCTTCAGGAGGCACTCTACTTCAACGGCCACTGGGAGACATTCGGTGGCGTCAACTGGAATGTGAACAAGAACCTGAGTCTCGGTGTCAGCGTCATTAACATCTTCAACGAGAAGGGTGCGAAGGGTACAATCAGCGGTTCGGAGCTTATCACAAAGGATGAGGCTGGCAAGTATGCCGGCAAGTACATGAGCGGTAACTATCTCCGCCCGTTCACAGTAGAGTTCAACGCAAGCATCAAGTTCTAACAAGCCAATGCAAGAATATCGATATATAAACAACCAGTAAAAACCATACGAAAATGAAGAAAACTATTATGCTAATCGCAGCAATGTGCATGACTTCTGCCATCACATTCGCTCAAGAAATCATCCGTGTGTCTACCGAAAAGACCGACCTCGTGATGAAAGTGTCGCCAAAAGGCCGTCTTTATCAGGTCTATCTCGGCGATAAGTTGCAGAATCCTGCCGACTACGAGAACCTTAAGTGGGATGTATATGCCGCTTCCGACGGCGCAGTGTGCCAGCGCGGCCATGAGGTGTATGCCACTTCCGGCGCTGAAGACTTCTTCGAGCCGGCTGTTGCCGTAACGCATGCCGACGGCAACATGACTACATATTTATATTATAAGTCGTCGGAGCAGAAGGCTGTGAAGGGCGGCACTGAGACAGTCATCACTCTTCAAGACAAGGTGTATCCGCTGACAGTGAAGCTCCACTATGTGGCTTATCCGAAGGAGAATGTGATAAAGGCATGGAGCGAGATCTCCCACAAGGAGAAGTCAGCCATTACACTCTGGCGCTACAGCTCTACGATGCTCTACTTCAAATCTTCAAAGTATTATCTCACTAACTATCACAGCGACTGGGCTAAGGAAGGTCAGCCCGAGACAACCCAGTTGAGCACGGGCAAAAAGATTATCGACACAAAGCTCGGCACACGCGCCGCTATGCAGGCTGAGCCTTTCTTCGAGTTGGGCTTCGACGAGCCTGCCAAGGAGAACGAGGGCAAGGTGATGCTCGGCACGATTGGCTGGCCAGGCAACTTCCGCTTCACCTTTGAGGTGGACAACGTCGGTGCGCTTCGCGTCATTCCTGCCATCAATCCTTACGCTTCCGACTATAAGCTGAAGGCAGGCGAGGTGTTCACCACTCCTGAGTTCATCTTCGCGATGAGCGACAATGGTATGGGCGAGGCTTCGCGCAACCTGCACAACTGGGCTCGTCAGTATCAGGTGAACATGGGTATGGGCGACCGCCTCACTCTCCTGAACAACTGGGAGAATACAGGCTTCGATTTCAACCAGCAGAGTCTTGCCGAACTGATGAAGGATGCCAAGGACCTCGGCGTAGATATGTTCCTGCTCGACGACGGATGGTTCGCCAATAAGTATCCGCGCAAGGACGACCACGCAGGACTGGGCGACTGGGAGGCTACAAAGAGCAAGTTGCCGGAGGGTATTCCTGGTCTTGTAAGAGATGCAAAGAAGGCTGGTGTGAAGTTCGGTATATGGATTGAGCCGGAGATGGTTAACCCGAAGAGCGAATTGTTTGAAAAGCATCCAGATTGGGTTATCTTGCAGCCGCAGCGCGACACATATTATTATCGCAACCAGCTCGTGCTCGACATCTCTAATCCTAAAGTGCAGGACTATGTGTACGGCATCGTCGACCGCATCATGACTGAGAACCCCGACGTGGCTTACTTCAAGTGGGACTGCAACAGCGTTATAACCAATATCTACTCGCCTTATCACAAGCAGAACCAGGGCAACTTCTACATCGACCACGTTCGTGGCATCTACAATGTGCTCACACGCATTCATAACAAGTATCCTAATCTGCCGATGATGCTCTGCTCTGGTGGTGGCGGACGTATGGACTACGAGATGCTCAAGTACTTCACCGAATTCTGGTGTTCTGACGACACCGACCCGTACGAGCGCATCTACATCCAGTGGAGTCTCTCGAAGTTCTTCCCTGCAAAGACAATGGGATCGCACGTCACCAACTGGAACAAGAACACATCCGTGAAGTTCCGCACCGACGTATGCAGCTCATGCAAGTTGGGCTTCGACATCGACCTCAAGTCGCTCTCTGCCGACGACTACAAGTTCGTGCAGCAGGCTGTAAAGAACTATAACAGCATGAAACCTATGATTCTCGAAGGCGACCAGTATCGTCTTGTTTCACCATACGAAGGCAGCCACTGCGCTATCAACTACGTTAGTAAGGACAAGCAGCGTGCAGTGCTCTTCGCCTACGACCTGCATCCGCGCTATAAGGAGCCGCAGCAGAACGTGAAGTTGCAGGGTCTTGATGCTGCAAAGATGTACACCGTGAAGGAGACAAACCTCATGCCTGGCAAGCAGTCAGACTTGGAGTGCAACGGCAAGCAGTACAGCGGCGACTATCTGATGAAGATTGGTCTGAACGTCTTCACAGCGCAGGATGGCACAAGCCATGTATTGGTGCTGGAGTAATAAGATAATGTAGTAGTAATAATATGTTGTAACAGATGTTTAAACGAAAAAGGCCATGTCGGTATTCCGGCATGGTCTTTTTTCGTTTTTATAAGTCTGTATGCTTTCTAATAGATACAGATAATTTTCAATGTTCTTAGAGCATAGTAGGCAACTTAAAAGATGCCCCACTTCTTCTTGCGCTTCGGGGCCTCCGTCTGTTCAAAGCTGCTGTTGCGCTGTTCCAATACTTCCTCCCACGTGCTGCGGTCTCTTACCATCTGGTAGATAGTACCCCAGTCAGGCAGACCGCCAATGTTGCGGTCGTCGATGAAGAGGTCTGCCTTTAGTTTGCGTGAGAAGGAGTCGTGCTCACGGCTCTCCTCCGGGTAGTCGCGGTTCACGGCGTAGAACTCCACGCCGCGTTCCCTGCACCACTCAACAGCCTCGTCGAGCAGCCGTCCCTCGCGCACGCTCCACAATATCAGTTTGTGGCGGTCGCGTATCAGCATACGCAATGTCTCTGTAGCGAAGGGCAGCTCCCTGCCGATGGCAGGGTATTTGTGCTCAACGATAGTTCCGTCGAAATCAACTGCTATAACCATTGTTACTTACGCTTGATTGAATCGTCCTCCTTGTTGCCGTAGTTGCTGTCAGCATAGTTGCCGTAAGCGCCGTACGAAGTGTAGTTCAGACCGTAGTTGCCGCCATAGTTGCCACCGTACTTGTTGCCGTAGCTGCCGCTCTTGCCGTAGCGTCCGTACTTGCCGTACTTGCCGTAACCGTAGTAGTAGCCGTACTTCTTCTTCGACATATCGATGCCGTTGATAACGATGCTTACCTGCGGCAACTTCTTCTGAGCGCTGAGCGAGTTGATGAACTCGAAGCTTGACTTCGGAGTATAGTCTGCACGACACATATAAACGGTGAGGTCAGCCACACGAGCAATCATCAGCGTATCTGTAACAAGACCTACAGGAGCGGTGTCCACGATGATGTAGTCGTACTCCTTGCGCAGAGCGGCGAAGATGTTGTCGAGCGACTCGCGCGACACAAGCTCTGCAGGGTTTGGTGGGATAGGACCAGCAGGCATGATGTCCAGGTTGCGGTTCACGCCAGAGTTCAGAATGTTGGCGCATATATCCTCATGAGTCGGGTTGTCGTGTACGAGCAGGTTGGTGATACCGATGTTCTTGTCCTTCAGTTCGAAGAGGTTGGTAAGACGCGGCTTGCGGATGTCAAGACCCATTACCAACACCTTCTTGCCCAGCAGCGCGAAGCTCACAGCCAGGTTAGCCGCTGTAAAGGTCTTACCCTCACCCGATGTGGTAGAGGTGAACATGATGACCTTCTGGTCCTCCTTCAGCATGAACTGGATGTTAGAACGTATAGAACGGAATACCTCCTCCATGACGTTGTTCTGGTTCTCGTGTACCACGATGTCTGCCTTCGTCTTTGCTGTCTCGCTTGCAATAGCCACGTCGCCGATGATAGGCAGAGTGGTGAGGCGAGCCACATCCTCGTGTCCTTCAATCTTGTAGCGGAAGAAGTTGATGAGGAACAGTACGATGGCCGGTATAGCCAAGCCGATTACCAGCGCGATGAGCAGTATGATCGACTTCTTCGGGCTTATCTGTCCGAACGATACGGGGTCGTCGATGAGCTTACCCTTGTCGGCTGTAGCGGCGAGCGAGATAGAGTTCTCCTCACGCTTCTGCAAGAGCATCAGGTAAAGGCCCGACTTCACCTCCTGCTGTCTGCCGATCTGGTTGAGCACACGCTCCTGCTCAGGCGAAGAGTAGATCATGCTCGAGTAGCGGTTGTACTCCTGCAGTATAGAGTTGCGCTGAATCTGTGCGTTGCGCTGCACCTGAGTCATCGCACGGCGGATACTTGACGAGAGGTCGTCGAGCTGTGCCGTGAGCGGAGTGATGGTAGGGCTGTTCTCGTTGGCGCTACGCAGCAAGCGGTTGCGCTCCATAACGATTTTGTTGTAGTCGTTGATGAGCGTAGAAGCGGCAGCGTCGTTCAGACCCACGTTCGACGGCAGCGTCTGATACTTGTTGCCCGGCTCGTTCATGTACTGCTGCAAGCTGCGGAGCAACTCTATCTGCATGTCCATGTCAGCCAGCTTCTGTGTGAACTGGTCGGTGTTGGTGAAACCAAGCGCACCGGTAGCCTCCGGATTCACAATCTTGTACTGGCGCTTTGTTGCCTCCAGACTGCCCTCGGTAGCACCCAGCTCGGTGTTGATCTTCTCAAGACGCGAGTTGATGAACTGCTCTGTGCGCATCGCTATCTCGTTCTTGTCCTCGTTAGCCTGCATGTTGTAGCTGAACACGAGCTGCTTCAGATAGTCGTTGGCACGCTGCGGCATCTCGTCGGTCAGTGTCAAGCTAGCGATAGAAGTGCTCTTCGAAAGCTGGTTGACGGTGAGCGCACCGCTATACTTGCCTGCAATCATCTTCGGCGGATAGATTGTCACGAGCTCATTGCGATCGTCTGGCATCGGCGAGAGCGTGTTGGTAGTGAATGTGATGATACCAACGCTTGTGATGATGCGAGCCGGCAGAGCGTCGAATGTGCGGTTGATGGCGTAGGTCTTCGACGGTTTGTCGGGGTCTTCAGGTACGTAGGTATATGTGCCAGTCACATGCAGCTTGCCGTTCTCGTCCTTGTTGATAACGAGGCTGATAGGTCTCTTCAGCGTCTCGATGTGGGCCGCATCGAGGTCTACGTTCACCGGCTGGTTCTTGTAGAGCAGGTGGTCCTTGATGTGTCCTTCGAGAGTGTAGACCGTGTAGAGCTTCAGCTGCTTCACAGCCTCTGTAGCGAGCGCTGTTGACTTCAGAATCTCCATCTCGTTGTCGAGACCCTCGGTGTTTGTCATCATACCCAATGTAGACGAGTTGGCGATATAGCTTCTGCCGCCTCTGCGTCCGCCGTTGTTGTCGTCCTTGATGAGCAACTTGGCGTACGACTGGTACATAGGTGTCGTGTAGCGCAACATAATGGCAGCTGCGCTTAGACAGATGATTAATGAAAGTACGAACCACTGCCAGTTGAGGATCAGTGTCGTGTAGATGATCTTAAAGTCGAAGGAAGAACCCTCCTCGAGCTCTTGCTGTACGTTGTATAAACCTTGTTGGTTGTTGTTTCCTTCCATTTTTTTGTTTGCGTTGTATGTTTAAAGCGTTTTTATTATCCTTTATCTTCTTTTCGGCTATGTCTTATCTTGTGTCTTTTTGCGGCGTCTTCGCTTTGGTCGTCTATTGTTTGTCCTCGGCGAGGCGCATCAGATACTTGCCGTATTCGTTCTTTATCATCGGCTGTGCCACCTCTGTGAGCTTCTCCTTAGTTATCCATCCCTTCTTGTATGCAATCTCCTCCAGACAAGCCACCTTCTGTCCCTGGCGCTTTTCGATAACTTCGATGAATGTGCTTGCCTCAGAGAGCGAGTCGTGTGTGCCAGTGTCGAGCCATGCGAAACCGCGCTGCAGGGTCTGCACCTTCAGTTCGCCGCGCTTCAGATACTCCTGGTTCACGGTTGTTATCTCCAGTTCGCCGCGTGCGCTCGGCTTGATGTTCTTCGCAATCTCCACCACGCTGTTCGGGTAGAAGTAGAGGCCCACCACCGCATAGTTGCTCTTCGGGTGCTCGGGCTTCTCCTCGATGCTAAGGCAGTTGCCCTCGGCGTCGAACTCAGCCACGCCGTAGCGCTCGGGGTCGTTCACGTAGTAGCCGAAGACGGTCGACTTGCCGTCGCGCTCCACGTTCTGCACGCTCTCGCGCAGCAGCTGTGTGAAGCCGGCTCCGTAGAATATGTTGTCGCCCAATACGAGGCAAGCGCTGTCGTCGCCGATAAACTCCTCGCCGATGATGAATGCCTGAGCCAGACCGCCTGGATAAGGTTGCTCAGCGTATTCAAAGCGTACGCCGTAGTCGCTGCCGTCGCCCAAAAGGCGTTTGAAAGCCGGCAAGTCGTTAGGGGTGGATATGATGAGGATATCCTTTATGTCAGCGAGCATGAGCACTGATATAGGATAGTATATCATTGGCTTATCGAAAATTGGTATGAGTTGCTTGCTAATACCTTTGGTGATGGGGTAGAGGCGTGTGCCCGAGCCACCTGCTAAAACGATACCTTTCATGATTCTTTGATGTTTTTATTGTTAAACAATATTCTTATAATTATATAAAGTGCACAAAGTTAATAATAATAACTTAGAAAATACACTTTTGAACGCTTAATTTTGAAACGTTAATCGGTAAAATAAGAAAAACGTTGCAACACTTGGCAGTTATCCATTTTATTTGTAATTTTGCATAATATAGTTTAAGTTGGCATAATAAATGTAAAACCCGTTTGCGTGCCAATTTGATATCATAAACAAATAAAACATATATGGGATTTTTTTCAAAACTATTCGGAAAGAAAACAGATAACGATAAGACAGGTGGTATGGAAGACTACATGCAGCTTGTGCGTGTGTATTTCCAGGCTTCGATAGCCGCAAACGTAGGCATTGCCAACCTCGGCATGCTGCCCGATTTGCGCGTGTTCAAGACCACACTCCACGTTCCGACAGTGAATAACAAGCTCGGTGTGGGCGAGAAAAGCGCTTGCCGCAAGATGCTGCGCGAGATATACGGCGTAGACGACAACTTCTTCAAGGAGGTGGATGCCAGCATCCGCAAGAACTGTCGCAAGTTGCAGGATGTGCAGGTTTATCTCATTCAGTTCCAGAACTTCACTCAGGACATCATGATGCTCATGGGCAACCTCATGAAGTTCAAGCTCCGTCTGCCGTCGTTCTTCAAGAACGCGCTCTACAAGATGACGGAGAAGACCGTAGCCGGCCTCTTCACAAAGAACGACTACGACGATCCGGCTGTGCTCAAGGCTGTAATGGCGATACGTCAGTACGACCAGCGTTTGGGCTTCTCTCAGAAGTGGATTACCGACTTCGTGTTCCAGGTGGTGATGCTTGCCAAGAAGGAACCGAAGGCAGGTGCCGACGCCGAGCAGAAGAAGTAATGTGGGGGTTGTGGCTGAAAATGCGTGAGACAGGTACAAAAACGTGTTCAGCCACAATAAAAACTTGCAATAGTTTTGTCACATTCGTAAAAATAATATAATTTTGTGGCGCAGAACCAATGCGCCGACAGTCATAAACGCTGTTATATGGAAGCTGAATCGAAAACGATAAACCAGTTTGCGACACGTGTCAGGCAAATGATTCTGCAGTACCAGAGTGTTACGAAGCAGAACGAGGACTTGTGTCGTCAGGTGGCGGAGCAGCAGCAACGCATCGAGAAGCTCGAAGCCCAGCTACAGCAGCAGCGCAACGACTACGAAAGTCTGAAATTGGCTCGAATGGTTGAAATCACCGACGGAGACATGCAGGCGGCGCAGAAGCGTCTTGCAAAACTCATACGCGACGTCGACAAGTGCATAACGCTCATCAACGAGAAGCAGGTGTAGACCATTCGCTGCAAGCTTTAAAACATTCACACGATGGCTGAACAATCTACAGAGAAGCTGCGCATAAGGCTTCACGTCTACGACACCGACATGCCGGTGAACATACGCCCGGAGGACGAACCGCTCTACCGTGACGCCGCCAGTCTGATTACGAAGACGATGAACACCTACGCACAGCGATATAAAGGACCAAAGAACGACAAGGAGATCCTTTATATGGCACTCATCGAGATAGCCCTGCGTTACGAGATGGAGAAGTCGCGTAACAACACGGAGCCGTATCAGGACCTCCTCACAAAGCTCACATCCGAGATTGAAGAGGTGCTGGGCGTCTGACGGTCTATGCTTAGATGACAAAGGATGCATGAAAAGCAACTGCTATATATAATAAGGTATACAGCACACAACGCTTTTTTACCTTCTCTGCCACTCTGCACATCACGGATTGTATCTTTACCCATCGCAAACTGCGAACGAATAATTTAATTAAATAGTAACTAACAAACAAATAATTGAACAATGTATACACTCATTGCAGCCTTAGTGGCACTCATCGTAGGTGGCATCGTAGGCTATTCTATTTTCCGTTATGTCATTAAGGGAAAATATAATGAAATGGTAGAAGCCGCCAACAAGGAGGCTGAAGTAGTTAAGGAGAAGAAACTCCTCGAAGTGAAGGAAAAGTTCCTCAACAAGAAGTCGGAGCTGGAGAAGGAGGTGCAGCAGCGCAACCAGAAGATTCAGCAGAGCGAGAACCGCCTGAAGCAGCGCGAGATTTCGCTCAACCAGCGTCAGGAGGAGCTCGGTCGCCGCAAGCAGGAGGTGGAGCAGTGCCAGCAGCGCATCGACAACGAGAAGAAACTCCTCGCCCTCAAGCAGGAGGAACTCGACAAGATGCAGACCAAGGAGCGCGAGAAGCTCGAAGAACTCTCTGGTCTGAGCGCTGAGGAGGCTAAGAACCGCCTCGTGGAGAGCCTTAAGGACGAGGCTCGCACCGACGCCGCTTCTTACATCAACGAGATCATGGACGAGGCGAAGCTCAACGCCAACACACAGGCTAAGAAGATCGTCATCCAGACCATACAGCGCGTGGCTACAGAGACCGCCATCGAGAACTCTGTGTCGGTGTTCCATATCGACAACGACGAGGTGAAGGGCCGCATCATAGGTCGCGAGGGTCGCAACATCCGCGCTCTTGAGGCTGCTACCGGCGTCGAGATCGTTGTTGACGACACGCCCGAGGCAATCGTTATCTCTGCGTTCGACCCCGTTCGCCGCGAGGTATGCCGCCTTGCTCTCCACCAGCTCGTAGCCGACGGACGTATCCACCCGGCACGCATCGAAGAGGTAGTGGCAAAGGTGAAGAAGCAGCTCGACAACGAGATTATCGAGACCGGTAAGCGCACAGCCATCGACCTCGGTATCCACGGCTTGCACCCAGAGCTTATCCGCATCGTCGGCAAGATGAAGTATCGTTCTTCTTATGGCCAGAACCTCCTGCAGCACGCTCGCGAGACAGCCAACCTCTGCGCCGTAATGGCAGCCGAGCTGGGTCTGAACCCGAAGAAGGCAAAGCGCGCTGGCTTGCTCCACGATATTGGCAAGGTGCCCGACGAGGAGAGCGAGTTGCCGCACGCACTCTACGGTGCCAAGATCGCCGAGAAGTATAAGGAGAAGCCCGATATCTGCAACGCCATCGGCGCTCACCACGACGAGATGGAGATGAACACGCTGCTTGCTCCGATCGTTCAGGTCTGCGATGCTATCTCTGGCGCACGCCCAGGCGCACGCCGCGAGATTGTAGAGGCTTACATCAAGCGTCTCAACGACCTTGAGGCTATCGCAATGTCTTACCCTGGCGTAACAAAGACTTACGCCATCCAGGCTGGTCGCGAGCTCCGCGTAATCGTTGGCGCCGACAAGATGGACGACAAGGAGACAGAGAAGCTCTCTGGCGAGATAGCTAACAAGATTCAGACCGAGATGACATATCCGGGACAGGTGAAGATCACCGTCATCCGCGAGACTCGTTCTGTAGCTTATGCTAAGTAACAAGTGTAAAAACTTAAAATTATCAATAGACTAATGTGCAAAGCCATGGCCCAGAAGTAGGCAATACGCCCTTTTTGGGGTATGGCTTTGTTCTTAAAAAAAACTACAAATTATGGGAGAAGTTAAAACAACGGCGCTGAAGCAACGCACCAAAAGTAACATGAAAGATCTCTTTTTCATCGTTCTCGGCATCCTGTCGTATTCCGTTGGATACACGGCGTTCATCCTGCCCGAGAAGGTAGTTATGGGTGGTGCGTCAGGTATTGCTGCACTTGTTTTCTATGCAACCGAGATTCCTACATGGATTTCGCTTGCCGTAATCAACTGTACGTTGTTGCTCATTGCCCTTAAGGAACTCAACCTGCAGTTCATCATCCGCACCGTCACCGGTGTGGGCGTCCTGCTTTTCTTCGTCGGCATACTACAGCCGTTCTTCGAGGCATACCCGATCATCACGGCGGGCGAGGACAAGTTCATGCACGTGCTCATAGGTGGTGCGATGGGTGGTGCCGGCTTGGGTCTGGTCTTCTCGCATAATGGTTCTACCGGTGGCACCGATATCATCACCGTACTGCTCAACAAGTACTTCAACATGAGCTTCGGTCGCGCCATGCAGTTCGTCGACTGCACCATCATCTGCTCTTCTTACCTGCTCTTCCGCAGCGTGGAGACCATCGTCTACGGTATCGCCTTCACGCTCGTAGCCACCATCGTTTGCGACTATGTCATCAATGGTGCGCGCCAGACGGTGCAGTTCCTCATCATCTCGAAGAAGTATCAGGAGATTGCCGACGCCATCAACACCGACGTGCGCCGCGGCGTAACGCTCATCGAGGGCAAGGGCTGGTACAGCAAGAACAATGTAGATGTGCTCATCGTCCTCACGCGCAAGTACGAGTCGCAGGAGGTGTTCGCCGTAATCAAGGCGATCGACCCCGATGCCGTCGTTTCTCAGACATTCTGTCAGGGTGTCTTCGGCGAGGGCTTCGATAAGATCAAGTAATGTTGAGGTGGTGAGGTGGTGAGGTGTTGAGATGTTGATGTGTTGAGATGTTGACAATAGATAGTAGCGGA
>OLGV01000100.1_pt1 | contig 36127 bp, 24 predicted proteins | sample 1605761 | NCBI WGS metagenome assembly OLGV01 (sample SAMN03283245) | human gut metagenome | biome: human-associated habitat; material: feces | host: Homo sapiens | place: Peru | collected 2012
CCGCCGCAGCCGCAGTCTTTGGACTCGTTGCAGGTGCAGTCCGTGGCCTTTTTGCTCGCACTCTTTACGCTTTTGACGTTGTCGCTTTTGGAAGCGGACTTAGAAGTTTTTGCTGCCATAACGTAACCTCCTTGTTAAGATAATTGTATTATCGAACAACGAGAAGTTTTTTATACTTATAAGCCGATTGTTTGTTTGATTTTGTCGGTCAGGTCGGAAACTATGCCGAAATCGATGGCCTGAACGTAATATTTTTCGATTTGTTTGTGCCATTCTCTTGCTTCGTTGAGGCTTTTTATCGCCGCGTTTTGAAGCATAACGGCGTTTTTGTCGAAGACGGGCTTGTCGGACAGGGCGTAAACTTTGTCGAACGAGCCGAAATCTTTGACGCCGGTTATAAGTTTTTCACCGACGATAAGCTGACATACCAAATCGGGCCATTCGGCCGAATAAAACGCCGTAAAAGGCTTTTTGACGGCTTTAAGGCGTTCGGCAACGGCATTTACCGCATACACGGAAAGGAATCTGTTGCCGGCTTTTACCGCCGTTTTTTCAAAACCTTCGTCAAAGCCGTCGGTGCCTACGATCAGGCCGTCAGGGGTAAATGCGTCGTAGAAAAATCGTTTTTCGCCGGAACATTCGGCCGTGGAAACGTCGGCGTAAACGCTGTCTGTAACTGCCGCGAGTTCGGCGGCGTCGGCGGAGTCAAGAATCAATGAAGAGGTGTGCTTGTCAAGCTCGGAAGAAGCTTTGAGAGCTGCATACGCGGCGGCAAAGTGCTGCTTTTTTTGTTTGATGAGCGCGCGTATTTCGTCTTCGTGCGGCAAAAGCGCGTTGCCGTCCACTGCCGAAAGCAGGTTGACGATGGACTCGTTGATTGCAGGAACAGTGGCGTCTAATGCGTGCGGGCTGGTGCCGTCAAGCACGACGAAATTTCGGGACGGGAAAAATACGCCGTCTAAGCTGTCGGGATCGCTTGAACAGTAAAATAGCCAGACGTCTTCGCCTGTTTTTTCGGCCGTTCTTGCCAGTTTTTTCATCAGAGTGCTTTTGCCAGTTCCCGGGCCGCCTTTCAGAATAATCGTTCGATGACTTGCCATGAAGTCTGAAAAATATCCGACGAATCCTTTGGCCGTGTTGGATGCCAAAAAGGTTTTGTATATCATAGTCGTACCTCCTTTTTTACATAATATGACGCTTGCCGAAAATGTGAAATCACCAAAAGATAACCGTGGCCATAGTATAACGTAGAGGTGAATATGAGAAGAGTGTTTTTGGTCTCGTCATGCGGTGATAAGCGCATGACGGAAATAGGTAAGATGTTGTTGGATAATGGCGAAATCGTTATTTTTAACGTCGAAAACAGGAGTATAAACAGCGGATTATGTAAAATAATGCCGCCGAATATCGTTGCGACGGACGCAGACGGCGTGGGGCTTTTTGAGGGCGATTTGCTGTTTTGCGGGAAAATGGAAGGGGCCGCTAAAGAACGGCTCGAGGCGCGGAAAATCAAGGTTTACGAAATGCTTAAGGACGCCGATTTTGTCGAAAGGAACGCAAATCTGACGGCGGAAGCCGCAATGCAGTCGATTTTGGTCGAAACAGAAGAAAGCTTGTTAGGAAAAAGCGTTCTGATTTGCGGCTGCGGGAGAATCGGCAAGCGTTTGGCCGTGCTGATGACGGCGTTCGGGGCCGAGGCGGACGTTTTGACGTCGAGGACGAAAGCCAACGCCGTTTACGGAAGAACGATTTCGAAGCGAGAGCTGCGGCCTGAAATTTACGATTACGTTTTGAACACCGCTCCAAACTGCGCGCTCGGAAAAGAGTTTTTAACAAAACTGAAAAAAGACGTAAAGTGTTTCGAGCTGGCGTCAAAACCGTACGGGTTCGACTTTGCGGCGGCGAAAGAACCGGGAATCAAAATCGTGGGCTTGCCTGCGCTTCCTGCAAAAATCAAGGCAAAGGAAGCGGCAAAAATAATGTTGGATTACATGGAGGGAGTTTTATGAAAAAGATAGGGGTTGTGTTTTGCGGAAGTTTCTGCACGCTGAAGGAGTCGCTTGCCGCGGTAAGAAAGCTTGCGGAAAAAGGTTACGATTTGTATCCGATTTTTTCTTATAACGTCAAAAATCTGGATACGAGGTTCTATAAGGCAAAAGATTTCAGGGACGAAGTGGTTAGCATAACGGGAAAAGAGCCTGTAACTACGATACCTGAAGCCGAAACCTTCGGAACGAAAAACAAAATGGATCTGATGTTGGTGGCGCCTTGCACGGGTAACACTCTGTCAAAGCTTGCTTTGGGTATCACCGATACGCCGGCAACGCTTGCGGTGAAGGCGCACCTCAGAAACAAACGCCCTGTGGTTTTAAGCGTTGCCACGAACGACGCTCTTGGCGCAAGCGCAAAAAACATCGGGCTGCTTTTAAACACCAGAAACTATTATTTCGTTCCGCTTTGGGAGGACGCGCCGACGGTTAAGGAAAACAGTCTCGTTGCGGATACGTCGCTTATACCTGCCGCAGTGGAGGCGGCATTTGAGGAAAAACAGCTTCAGCCTGCTCTCAAGACGAAAGAGTGAAAAGGCGTAAAGTTTGATACAATGGCAATTAAGATTGATATAACGACACAAAAGACGATGTTCGCGACAGAATAGGCCAAAATCCGGAAGCGGTGGCAAATTTTGCATAAAGACAAAACCTCGAAAAATCATTGACAGAGGCAATATTGTTGATATATAATGATACTGTCTATAATTATGATTTATATCTGCGCATGCGTATTTATAATATACGCACGCAGGTAGGGAGGAATAAATGTCAAATAAACGCTTCAGGATTTTGTTGACTGCGGTTTTGCTTCTTTCGATGGTGGCTGCCTTTGCCGCCTGCACGCAGGAAGAAGTTAAAATCAAATCCATTGCGGTCAAACCCGATCAGCAGACCGAGTTTGCGCTTTCCGATTTCAGCCTTTCGAAAATTTTTATCGTGGTGACGGACACCAACGGCAAAACTTTTGAAACGTCTGTTTCGGAGGGTATGCTCAGCGCAGACGACCTTGCAAAAACCAAAGTTGCGGGTGAACACGAAATTACCGTGAACTACAACGGTTTTTCCGCTACGCTTACCTTAAAGCTTACCGATAACGGCGGCAACGGCGGCGACAATCCGCCTCCTACGCCTTCAGACATCGTTACCGTGAGCTTCGAGTCCAACGGCGGCAGCAAGGTCGAAAGCAGGAGCGGCGAAGGCCGTGTGGTCATCGAAACGGAACCTAAGCCTACCAACGGCAACTTCACTTTCGGCGGTTGGTACACCGATCAGAAGCTGTCGAACAGGGCGGAATTCCCGTTTACGGCCACGATGAACGTTACGCTTTACGCAAAATGGAACAGTTCGACCATCACCGTTCGTTTTGACGTCAACGCTCCCGACGTAAGTCCCGTTACGGAATATAAAATCGAAATGGGCAGCAAAATCACTCTCCCTACCAACGTCGTGAGGGAGGGCTATGACTTTGTGGGCTGGTTCGAGGATCAGGCTTGCACCGTAGCCGTTGCTCAGGACAAGGTTTACACCAAGGACACCACTCTGTTTGCGGGTTACCGCATCAGAAAATATACCGTTACTTTCGACCTTGCGGGCGGCAAGTACTATACTTACAGCAACGGCAAAGAAAACCCTCCAAAAGATAAGGTCGTGGTTGAATACGAATACGGCGCAACCATCAAAAACCTGCCGATTGCAGACAGGGCAAACCACGTCGAAGGTTACTACAGGGACGATTTCGTTTTCCGTTATTGGGAAATGGACGGCGAGCAGTACAGCCTGGACACTATGCCTGCCAGAAACATCACCATAACCGCTACCTGGAATATCAAGGATCCGTCTACGTTCTTCGAGTATTCCGAAAACCCTGACGGCACCCTCACCATAACGGGTTATGCCGAAAACGTCGAAAAGAACGCCACCGATATCACCATTCCTTCCGTTATCGGCGGCAAAAAAGTTACGGCTATAGGCGCGGGCGCATTCAGAGGCCGCTCCAAATTGAAGTCCGTAAGCATCCCGAGCGGCGTAAAATATATCTACGACAAAGCGTTTGAAGGCACCTCGCTTACCGGCGAGCACACCAGCTCGATTCCGACCTCCATCGAATACGTCGGCGTCGGCGCATTCCCTGACACCTGGGAATATTCGACGGTTACATACACCGTGAACGGCGTGTCTTACGTCCTCGGCGGTCTGGTCAACAACATTTTGGTCAAATACACCACGGACGTCGGCTATAACGTCAAAATTCCTGACGGAATAACCGCCATTTCGGCCGAAGCGTTCAAAAATTGCCAGACGATCAGACAAATCGAAATCGGCAAAGACGTCGTTTACATCGGCGAAAACGCTTTCCAAAACAGCAAGGTGAACAGAGTTACCTTCGCCGCGGACAGCAAAATCAAAACCATCGCTTCTTCTGCCTTTGCGGGAACCGATTGGGAAACCTCCGAAGCGGCAAAAGGCGACAACGTCGTTTTCGGTAACCTCTATTTCAGAAACTTTGACGACGCTTCCGACGAAGTTACCGTCCCTGCGGGCGTCAAATACATAAACGAAAAAGCTTTTGCGGCCACCATCAAGAACATTGTGTTCGAGGACGAATCCGCAATTGAATTTATCGCTCCTAACAGCGTGTCCGCCACCCGTTGGGCAACCAACCAGAACGTGGCTATCGTGAACGGTATTCTCGTTTACGTCAAACGCACGCCTGCATCTACGACCTACGTCGTTCCGGAAACCGTAAAAGCCATTGCGGGAAAAGCCTTTGAAGAGGTTAAGAATTCCGCAACCAACATCGTGCTGCCGAGCTCCGTGAAAACCGTCTGCGACTATGCGTTTGCAGGCTTCGGCGCGTTCAATCTGACGCTTAAAGGCAACACTCCTCCGCAGATAACGACTGCCGCTTTCGCAAAATCCGAATCGGACAAAAACCTCGTGAACGTCGGCATTTTCGTCAACGACGCGGCGATGGTCAGCTTCACCGAAGAGAGCCGGACGAACGGTTGGTACAGCATAAGAAGCAGAATTTCGGCGGTTGTGGTTTCCGACATCGAAAAAGTCGAAGGACTTAAATCCTCTTATGAAATCGGCGAAAAAATAGACCTTTCCAAAGTGGTGCTCACCTACCGCACCAACGATAACCTCGTTTACACCAAGGTCGGCCTCGAAACCAAGAACATTGCGGACTTTGAGGAGCTTACTCTCCGCGCAGGCGACAGAGAAATGACCGTCAACTACGGCTTGGACGGCGCGCGCGGCGCAGAGTACACTCACAAATACCGCGTGTTCCCGAGCATCAAATCCGTTGAAGTTAGTAATCTCGAAAGCAGCTACTTTATCGGCGACAGCCTGAAAGCCGTCTCCGGCGCTACGGCGGAAATTAAGGTTACTTACGTTACCTATCGCTCGGCGGACGTCAATCTGGAAACCGGCGAATACACCGAAACTCTGGAACCGCAAAGCTACCACATGTTCGAAGACGGAAACCTGTTCTACCGCATAACGGCAGAAGGTTTCAGCACGGCGACCGCGGGCGTCTTTACTATGACGCTGAAATACGTGGAAGAGCTGACCGACGACACCGGCGCCGTGGTTCACAGCTTGCAAAGCTCGATTGATTTCGATTACGTCGTCAGAGAAAGAGACATCGAAAAAATCGAACTCACCGGCTACAAGCCTGACGCAAACGGAGGATACGTTTTCACCAACTACACTCCGTCCGCAACCGGCAGCTATATCATTAGGTTCGAATACGTCAAAGCCGACGACGGCGAATATATGCAAGCAGTTGATTTCGTCGAAAATATGACGGGCGAATACGTTGTGAAGGGCACGGAAGCCGCAGACGGCGGCTACGTTTACGACGAAACGGCAAAAGTCCTCGTCGAATACGTGCCTGAGGTTCACGGAACGGAAGTTAAGCGTTACACGGTCGATCTTACCGCTCCGAATTACGAAATTTACGCAGACGGCGACATCGGCCTCAGATTCAAAAAGGTTGTGACCGACTACGTCCCGTACGACGGCGTCAGCGAAGTGGATCGCTTTAACATAACCGTCGGCGATCACTTCGTGGAATACAAGGACGGAATGTTCGGCGAACGCTACGCCTACGACGCGGAAGGTTCGTACGTTGCCGACGACGGCAGTCTGTGGTACAAGGGCCTCGAACATTTCTCGCACGACGCGTTCTTCGGGAAAACCGTTTTCGGTATTTTGGAAGAACTTGACCTTGACAATATCTACGTAAAATGCACCTATAACCAGCCGGACGAATCGGGAAGCAGGGTGGAATATCTGCCTCTCAGAAGCTTTGAAATCACCGGTTTCGACACTTCCGTCGCAGCTTCCGATCTCATCGCAACCGTAACTTACGGCACGACGGCTATTTCGACAGAGTTCGGTTACTCCGTTGAAGAATACACCGCCGAAAACGTGTTCGACGTCGAATTCGTCGGCGAAAGAGCAATCGTGAAAGGCCTTGGTGCCGGTTATCCTTCGATAATCTATCTGCCGGGGACGATAAACGGAAAAGCAGTTGAAATTGCAGACGGCGCGTTTAAGAACCTCACCGGACTGGATAAAGTGGTGATTCGCGCAGGATTGACGCTCGGCAAAGGCGTCTTCGAAGGCTCCGACGTCAAAGAAGTGCTGTTCGACGCGGACGGTGCGTACACAAAAATTCCGGAAGCGACGTTCAGAAACACTACCGCGCTCGTTACGGTAACCTTGCCGTCCTCCGTGATTGCTATCGGCGAAGAAGCGTTCAAAGGCAGCGCAATCGAAAACTTCGTCGTGCCTGATTCCGTCAGAACGATAGCGCTCAGAGCGTTTGCGGAAAGCAAGCTCGTTTCCCTGACTTTAGGCGCGGGCGTCGAATACGTCGGTATGAACGCTTTCAGAAACTGCGACGCGCTCACCGAAATCAGAATTAACAGCGCAGCAACCGAACTGGTGCTGGATAAAGCGGCGTTCTCGGGCTGCGTAAGCTTGGGATCGGTGATCCTTCCTGAAAACGTCAAAAACATTCCTGCAATGGCTTTCTACGGCGCGGTCGCGCTCAGGGAAGTCACCGCTTACGCTTTGGATAACGTCGGCGCGCAGGCGTTTGACGGTTGTTCTGCGCTCCAAAGATTTACGGCCGAATCGGTCGGCTCGGTCGGCAAATACGCCTTCAGAGGAGCAAAAGAATTGTCCGCATTAGCGTTCAACTTCGCTTTGCTTACGAAAATAGAGGAAGGCGCGTTCGACGGCTGCAAGGCTTTGGACGTTGACCTTTCCAAAATGACGAACCTCGAAACCGTCGGCGCGGGCGCGTTCAGAAATACCGCGCTCACGAGGCTGGTTCTTCCGGGCACCGTAAATTCGCTCGGCGAACTCGCTTTCGAAGGCTGCACAGAGCTTGTGTACGTCGATTTGTCGCAGACCTCTCTTACTTCCGTTTCCGACGGAATGTTCAAGGGCTTCACCAAGCTCGAAACCGTGCTTCTGCCGACAAATCTCGAAACCGTCGGCAATGGCGCATTCAAAAATACGGCAATCAAAAATATCGTTATTCCTGCATCGGTCGTTACCATAGGGGAAAGAGCGTTTGAAAATTGCTCGGCTCTCGTCGGCGTCGAATTCGGCGCGGCGGTCGAAACCATCGGCGCGTACGCATTTACAAAAGCAAGCTCGCTGGCCGTCGTTTCGTTGCCGGTAAGCGTCAGACAGATCGGCGTCGGCGCATTTGAAGAATCGGGCGTTTCCACGCTTTCGTTCGCCGAAAACGGCGCGCTCGAAACCATCGGCGACAGAGCGTTCTGGCGCACCGCGGTTCAAAGCGTTTCCATCCCGAAGAGTGTGAAAACGGTCGGCGCGGAAAGCTTTGCCGACAACCAGCAACTAACATCTCTCGTTTTTGCCGAGGGCGGCATGCTCGAATCGGTCGGCGCAGGCGCTTTCAGAAATGACGAAAACCTTTCTTCCGTAAACTGGGGCAAAGCGGCGGCGGAGGTTTCCACCGTCATCGGCGGCAGAGCCTTCGAAGGCTGCTCCTCGATCGTCGAACTCACCATTCCTTACACCGTTTCGGAAATCGGCCAGATGGCTTTCTACAACCTTAAGAACCTCAAAAAACTCGCCATCGGCGCAGAGCTCAGGGATTTTTATACGGTTGCCACCACGGCTCAGATCGGCCAGGCTAAACTGTACGTAGAAAACGGCCAGAACGAGTTTTACGTTTACGAAAAAACCGAATCGGGCGACTACGTCAAAGTTACGGATTTCTCCAACGACGACAAAACCAAAATTTACTACGTCCACAGCGTGGAAATGGCGGTTCAGGTCGATCAGACCAGGTCGAAACTTACGAAGGTCGGAAATTCCGCTTTCTGCAACACCTTTAAGCTTGAAGAACTTTACATCACTGCGGAAAATCCGAAAAAATTCGGCGATGCCGAAACCAACGTAAATTGCAGGCAGTTCGGCTACTTAAGCATTGTAGACGGCCAAGAGAAATTTGTCGGACACTTTGAAGCGAAAGAGGACAACTCCTTCAAACTGCATATTTTGATTACAAGCGAAATCACCGGTACCAATGACGATTATAACTCTTACAGTGCCTGGATAAACCACAACAAGAGCATCATCGTTCAGGACATTCACTTCAAGTTTGACCCGACGGCAACAGCCTAAAACAAAAACGGTCGCCTGCGGACAACGCGGGCGACTTTCATTATTATGGAAAAAACAAAAAAATTCAGTTTCAAATATTATAAATTTTTCGGCTTTTTGTCAAAGGTTGCGGCAAAGGCGCTGTTTCCGCTGAAGATCGTGGGCGACAGAAAAATAGATAAGCCTGCGCTTATCCTCACAAACCACGTCAGCTTTTTCGATTTTATGTTCGTGGCGGCGGCGTTTTATCCTCAGCCGTTCAACATAGTGGTTGCCGAGAAAATGGCCAACAGCAAGAAAAACGCCTTCTACATAAACAAAATGGGCTGCATCACGAGGGCGCAATTCACAAGCGACGCGGTGAGCATCATGCGTATGAAGCGCGATATGCAAGCGGGCGCGAGCATAATGATTTGCCCGGAGGGAAGGATAACCGCAAACGGAGTTACGGGATATATTCCGCCGTCAACGGCAAAACTTGTGAAGTGGCTGAAATGCGACGTGATATTCCTCAAAATCTCGGGCGCGTTCGCGGCAAATCCGTCGTGGGACGTAAACCGCAGAGAGAGGCTTCCTATCACCGTTGACGTCAGCAAAAGATTGACCGCCGAACAAGTGGCCAAAATGGACAATTCGGCCGTTATGGAGGCAATTTCGGCCTCGCTTTTCAACAACGATTTCGATTATCTCGAAAAAATCGACCACGACAAAAAACGCAAAAACGGAGCGGTGGGGCTGGAACGGCTTTTGTACCGTTGCCCGGTGTGCGGCAAAGAGTTCGAAACGGTGACGGAAGGCAACGAAATAACCTGCAATCACTGCAAAAAAAGTTTCTGCCTGACTCCGCAAGGGAAGTTTATCGGCGCAGGCGAAGAATTCGATCGCGTGGACAAGTGGTTCGAAACGCAAAGAGCGGCGGTGAAAAAGGAAATTTCGGAAAAGGATTTTTCGCTTACCGAAAAAGCGCGCTTTTTCACTTTGAAAGAAAGTGGCTACGGCTACGAAGCGGCGGGTGAAGGCGCTATAAGCTTTAACGCGGAAGGGACGCGGGTTTGCGGAACATTAAACGGCAAAGCTTTGGACGAATTTATGCCCGCAGAAAGCCTGCCCGTGGTGTCCTACGGACCGGGAAGATTTTTGGATTTTTACATTCAAAAACCCGTGCGCCTGGTGCCCGAAAACGTCGGCGCCTGCACGAAACTTGGGCTTATCGTGGAAGAGCTGCATAACGCAAAAACCAAACTTTAACACAAAAAAACGACGGATAATCCGTCGTTTTTGTCATTTTACGATTTATGTCAGAATGCTGTCGAAGGTTTCGTCAAAAACCTCGCAAAGCTTGGAAAGTATTTCGAAACTCGGCCGGCAAACGTCGTTTTCCCATGCGCTGACGGTGCGCCGGTCAACCTGCAAAAGTTTTGCAAGTTCCGTCTGCGACATCTTTTTCGACTTTGTCGGGGAAAGGGATATCGACACCGAGAATATCTCGAAGCCAAAAGAGCTGAAAAAATATATAGAAGAAAAGTTGGTGAATCCGAACGCGATAAGACCGATGATTGTGGATTGATAACGAAAAACCTGCCAAGAGGCAGGTTTTTTATGCGAGAATCGCGATTGCGAATTTGCAATAGATTATGAGGGACACGGCGTCCACGATGGTGGTTATGAACGGGCTTGCCACGACGGCAGGGTCCAGTTTGAGTTTTTTGGCGATAAGCGGCAGCATACAGCCGACGAACTTCGCAACGAGCACCGTCAAAAACAGCGCCACGGACACGACTGCGGAAAGAAGATAGGTGTAGTCGTAGCCGAAAATGAGGTTGTCGATAAGAATAAGTTTTGCCCAGCATACGACGGAAAGCGTCAAGGCAAGGAGAATGGACGCTCTGAATTCCTTCCAAACGATGCGGAAAATGTCCGAAAAGTCCAGTTCGTTGAGGGCGAGGCCGCGGATTATGGTTACAGACGCCTGACTGCCCGCATTGCCGCCGGTGTCCATAAGCATAGGCACGCAGGCGAAGAGCAGAGGGCTTAAGGCGGACAATTTGGTTTCGTAGGTGTTTATGATAAGCCCCGTGAAGGTGGCGGACACCAAAAGCAGAAGCAGCCAAGGAATACGCTCCTTCCAGATTTCGAATACGTTGCGCTTCAAATAAGGCTTGTCGGACGGCACGATAGCGTTCATTTTTGCGATATCTTCCGATTGTTCTTCGCGAAGAACGTCCATTGCGTCGTCGATGGTGATGATGCCGACGAGGCGATTTTCGGTGTCCACGACAGGCATGGCCAGATAGTTGTAGCGGTCGAAGGCCTGCGCGACAAGCTCCTGATCGTCCAGCGTGCCGAAGGAAATGACGTTGGTTTCCATAATGTCGGCAATGTGGGTGGAGTAGTCGCTGAGCAGCAGCTCTTTTACGGAAACCACGCCTTCCAGATGGCGCCCCTGATCGATGACGTAGCAGGTGTAGATGGTTTCCTTGTCGACGGCGAATTTACGGATGCTCTGAAACGCTTCCTGAACGGTGGAATCTTTGCGGAGCCAGATGTATTCGGTGGTCATTATGGCGCCGGCGCTGTCCTCGGGATATTTCAGAATCTCGTTGATTTCTTTGCGCGTCTGCGGACTGGTGTTGGCAAGGATACGTCTGACGACGTTGGCCGGCATTTCTTCGATGATGTCAACCGTGTCGTCGACGAAAAGATTGTCGATGATTTCCTTAAGCTCCTTGTCGGAAAAACTCTTTATAAGAGTTTCCTGCCCGTCCGGATCCATTTCGACAAAGGTTTCGCTGGCCAGATCTTTCCCCAAAAGCCTGAACACGACGGGAAGCTTTTCCTCCGGTATCTCTGCAAGCAGCGATGCGATGTCGGCAGGATTCAGGTCGTTGAGATAGGCCTTAAGCTTATGATACTCTTTGTTGTCAAGAAGCTTCGACACTTCTTCGACGGCTTGTTCAAAATCGAAATCATAAATCTCCAGCATTTCGCACCTCCTTTTGAAAAATCCCCGCAAACAAACTTGCAGGGATAAAAAAAGCTTTCGCTATATCGTCAACCATACAAGCTTTAGCATCACGGGGCGGTGAAGTTGCGTTAGGTTATGCCTTGGATTCGACATATCCTGCTGGCCATCTGATAGTGTCTCCACTACTTTGCGGCAGCAACCCATATCCCCGTGGTAGCCTTACCTACCGGATTCTGTTTTTATTATATATTCCCCAAGGTTCGCTGTCAACAATATCGGTTCAAAAAAAACAATTTTTGAAAAACAGTTGCCAAAACGAAAAAAATATTGTACTATTATATGGCAGCTTACGGAGATGTATCGAAGTGGTCATAACGGGACTGATTCGAAATCAGTTGACGGGGTTACCCGTCCGTGGGTTCGAATCCCACCGTCTCCGCCAACGAAAACAAAGGCACCTTGAACAGGGTGCCTTTGTTTTTGTTTCGCAACGTAAAGTGGGATTCGAACGGGCGGAAAAAGCAACGCTTCGGTGAATCGTTGCCCGCCCCGGCGTGATAGCAATGCTTGCATTGCGGAGCGAATCCCACTGTTTGTCAAGCAGAGTAGTGAAAGCGTGAAACGGGGTTTGTTATCTCCGTCGGTGGGATTTTGCGCATTGCGCGCAATGCGCGGCGCTACGCGCCAGAACCCACGGTGAGAAAAAATATTCCGCCATAGGCGGAGTAAAGCTTTCCCCCTCTGTCAAGCAGGTTCCCCTATCGCCGTTCCCCCGAAAGCGGGCCCCACGGCGACTGCCACCGGCAGGGGGCACCTCTCGGTCTCGCAGTCGGGAGCTTTTTCTGATTGTGTCACTCGTTTTCGGGGCGGCGCACTGCGCCATGCAAAATTCCCGAAAACTTCGTACTAAGTGCAGCTGCTCGACACTCTAAAACACGGCCGCTGTGTAAACCCAGACCGTAGCCGCGGCCGTGGCCTCATTTTTCTATCGAAGAAAGTGCTCGTTCCCTCATGGGCAAAACGCAAGCGTTTTGTTGGTTTGCCCCTCATCACCGCAAAGCGGAGCTTCCCCCCGAGGGGAAGCCGACGAGGTCGGAGATTCTTTGATGGTAGAGCGCTGTGGGGCGACGCAGAATGACAGAGCCTTTCCGTGGATTTCTCGTAGGGCTCGGAATAACAACCCCCTTCCGGAGGGATGGCAAGCCAAAGGCGGTTTTGGAAGAATAAACGAAATAAAGTTTTATTTTTCGGGGAAATTACGTCATAAAAACTTGATTTTTTGAAAATTCGTGTGCTATTCTTTCCACAAAAAATCGTGGAGGTAATGCGATGAATTTAAATGAAGCAAATGAATATGCAAGAAAAATGTTTTCGACAAAATGGGTAAGATGGTTTCACGAGAGTTTGCAACCGGCAAAAACCGCTGAAGAAAAGAGCGCAAACGTCAAATTGGGCAAGATAACAAATCACTGCGCAATATGCAGAAATCTGCACGGCTGCTGCTTTGTGAAGGACAAATGCCCCACGTTGCCGCTTCACCGAAGTTGCCACTGTGGGCCGCGTGAGGTGAAATATGTAGAGGTAAAGGCAGACAGTCCGAAAGTAAAGTTTTCGGATTATGTTTTTGTTGCAAAAAACGGAAAAAAAGAATTGTTTACTGCGTGGGGATATGATACAATAGATTCGGAAGATCTTGCAAACATATATAAAGAACAAGCAGAGCTGGCCTATTCCGTGGGAGATTATGTTTTGGGAAAGCTGAATGAGTACGGACAGAGGATCAGTATCGAAATAACGTTGACCAGGCGGGATAACGGCAAAAAAGTGACGTTTATGTCGGGATGGATGGTTTATCCCGACGGGGAAATATCTTTAGCAACACCATACGGAGGTAAAAAGAAATGAAAGAATATGACAGAGTGGAGCTTATATCCGATAAACAAAGGTACATAGATGAAGGATTGAAGAAGGGAGATAAGGGCACAATATTGGGGCCGAAAAGGTCCGGAATGTGGCTTGTGTATTTTGACGGCGAAATATTTCAGGGTTCGGACGGAGTTTGGCAAACAACGGAAATTGATTCGGGAGTATATGAAGAAGATTTGAAAGTGATAGAAGAAAGCGATTGGGACGGCACCAGTATGGTGGCCGTAAGCAAGAACGGAGCGACAGTTTGGGAATTTCACGATAAAGGCTGGGCCGAAGAGAGAGAAAAAGAACTTGAAGCACGCTGGAGAAAAGAAGTGCTTGGGGAAGAAGACGACAAATGAAAGAATATGACAGAGTGGAACTCGTATTTTGCAAAAACTGAACTTTTAACAAACAAAACGAGGAATAAAACCCAAATCGGGACAAGATAGTTTTGTGCAGAGCGATTTATAAAAGTGAGATTTCTGTGAACAAACAATAAAATACCCCGCTGTAGCGGGGCTTTTTACGTCAGAAACCGATGAAAACGAAAATCGACGCGAGAAGGGAAACCAAAGGGACGAGCGTTCCGCAGATAAGCTCGGAAAAGGTGTGCCGTTTGAGAGTTAAGGACGCCCAAAATATCGGGGCAAGAAGCGCAAGGCCTGCCGTAAACCACGGACTTACGGCGTAGGAAAGCAGAAAAATCGGTCCCGCAAAGCCGCAGGCGTGGCCGCTGCTTCTGAATTTGAACGCCGAAAGCAGGGCGGTTATCGCGCCGGAAAGAAGATAGGTCAATGACATTATTTTTTCAACGGTTACGCCGTGGGCAAAAATTGCCGTGGAAACGCTGCCGACGTAGCCTAAAAGGCAAAAGATAATCGCAAGCTTGCGCTCGAACGGGCGGCCGCGGTTTTTCAGGATAGGGATAAGCCTTGCGACGGGATAGGAAGATATCGGCAGAACAGTCAGGAAAACGAAGTGAAGACATAGGTTTTGGGCGGATACGTCGTCCGTTCTCGCAAGCGCAAGGATAAGAAGAAGGACTGCCGCCATAATCGGCGGGATGGTGGCAAAGCGTATGACTTTTGCGATTTTTTCGTTCATGATAAACCTCCGAACTTTTTCTGAAATCAGTATAAAACGGGGTTTAGGAGTGTGTCACCCTATTTCGGGCGAGGGGAAGGATACAGCTGAATTTCGGCGGTAGAAAAAGAAGAAAAACACTCTCTTCACGGGAGAAAACGCCGGTAGAGCGGGTATTTTCGGAGTAAAAAGCCGTTTCCGTTGACAAAGTGTGAGAGAATATGATATAATCGTTAAATCTAATAGGAGGCATAAAAAATGAACGATAACGAAAAACAAAAAGAAAAGAATTCCAAAAAAGGTATAATCATCACCGTCGTGGTGCTTTGTGTGACGGCAATATTCTTAGGTCTGGGTATCTCTACGTTGAAAGCCGACGAGCCAAAATTCGACAAGGGATTGGGTATTATGTTTACGGTGCTTGGCGGCATCGGAGGGTTTGCCTCGTTCTACCTGGTGTTTTTCACGCTGATTTTGCCCGTTTTTATGAAATTCAGCGCAAAGCAGAGCGCAAAAATGATCGAACTTCAAAAACCGAACATCGAAAAAGTGATGGGTATTCAAAAGGATTTTTTGGTTGACGTGGTGAAAGAAGGCAAGTCCGAAAGCGCAAAATGCGGTCAGGTTTACTGCAAATACTGCGGAAAAGCCGTAGACGAAGATTCGGGCTTTTGCAAATATTGCGGCAGAGATCTCAGAAACTGAATTAATAAATCCAAAATGGAGCGGCGGCCTTCCCGAAGGAAAGGCCGCCGTTTTTTAAGGAGGGAGAAATTATGCTACTTTGACAGAAAGGGAAAGCTTGGTTTTTCGCCTTTCTTGACTACAGAATACATGCCGAATTTTAAAATTACATTAAAAAATCGATTAATTTTGATTTTTTTGAAAAAATTTTTCGGGGAAATAAAAGGTTTTTTAATGCTAAAATAAAATAAAGTGCTATTATATAAGTGCAAAAAAATTTTCGACTTTTTTTTGAGAATATGCAATAAAACGCCATACTCACGGATTTATATGGTGAAAGGAGCGAAACAGTGGATAAATTTTGCGAGACGTCCGAATTTTCCGCACCTACGGGCAAAGCAGTAACTCTCGACGGGGATTTGCGGCTTTTGGTTACAGGCGACGGCGAGGCATTTGAAAGAATATACGCCGCAACGAGAAGAGCCGTTTTCGGTTTCGCGCTTTCGATACTTAAGAACCGACACGACGCGGAAGACGTTATGCACGACGTGTACGTAAGCGTTTTTAACGCGGCGGCGGCCTACAAGCCCGGCGGAAAGCCGATGGCCTGGATACTTAAAATCACCAAAAATCTGTGTCTGAAAAGCATTCGCGCCGGAAAGCGAAAGTCGTTTGACTCGGAAACCGAACTTCAAAATATGCTGGCAGAAGATTCGACGCTTTCTGTGGACGAAAAAATGTTTATGGCAGAGGTCATGGAATCGCTTTCCGATACCGAAAGAGAAATTGTGGTTTTGCACGCCGTATCCGGCTTCAAACATCGCGAAATAGCCGACGTTCTGGATTTGCCGCTTCCGACGGTTCTTTCAAAATACAACCGCGCGCTGGAAAAGCTGCGCAAAAAAATCCGATAGGAGAGAAACATGAAAAGAAACGACGATTTTATTCAAGAAAAGGTCAAAAAGGTTTTCACCGCCGACGTTCCCGACGTTTACGCTTCGGTTCTCTCCGACGTAAAAAATCAGAAAGGACAGGTAAGAACTATGAAACGTAAAAGCACTTCCCGCAAGACGGGACTTATTGCCGCAATGGCCGTGTGCCTCGTGGCGGTGTTCGCCCTGATTTTGGGCATAACGATGTTCGGAGGCGAAAGCAAAGCTTCCGCAATAGTGTCGCTCGACGTCAACCCGAGCATTCAAATCGAAGTCGACGAGAACGGCAAGGTTATTAAAGTGCAGGCAATGAACGACGACGCGGCCGAAATCATCGGCACGATGGATCTTTCGGGCAGCACCCTCGAAGTGGCCGTGAACGCCATAGTCGGCGCAATGGTCAGGGCAGGCAAGCTCTCCGAAATTCAGAACAGCATTCTTCTCAGCGTGAACGCCAAAAATGCAGAACTCGAAAAACAAATTTCCGATCGCTTGACTGCGGAAGTCAACAAGGCTATGCAGGAAAGCGGCCTCGGCGCGGCAATTCTGTCGCAATCGGTGACAGGCGACAAAGAGCTTGCGGCTCTTGCCGAAAAATACGGCATCACCGAAGGCAAAGCTCAGCTTATCAAAAAGATACTCGGCCTTGCACCGCAGTACACCTTCGAAAGCCTCGTCGGCCTAACCGTCAACGAACTTAACGTTATCATCAACAGCAAAGTTTCCGTCCCTGACGGCGTAACCTCTACGGGAACCGCCTCGACGGGCGCATATATCACCGCCGAAGAAGCAAAGAGAATAGCTCTTGAATTTGCAGGCAAAACCGAAGCCGAAGTGTTCGATCTCGAGGTGGAATTCGACGCCGACGACGGCATCATCGTTTACGAAGTGGAATTTGACGCCGACGGCAAGGAATACGAATACGAAATCAACGCCAAAACCGGCGAAAAAGTGAAGGAAAAAATAAAGGTCAAACAGGCTTCTCCTGTCGTTACTCCTGATAATCTCATAAGCCGCGACGAAGCAAAGAGAATCGCTTTGGCAAAAGTCGGCCTCACCGAAGAACAGGTTACCTTCACCAAAATCAAGCTCGACGCTGACGACGATGAAGCGGAATACGAAATAGAATTTTTCACCGCGACCGAAAAGTTTGAAATCGAAATCGACGCCAAAACCGGCAGCGTGCTTAAGGTGGAAAGAAAAGCGGTGAAAACCCCTCAGGAAGAGCCGGGCGATCACATCACCGCAAAAAGGGCGCAGGAGATTGCTCTCGAGCACGCAAATCTCGCCGCTTCCGATGTGGTTATGGAAAAAATCGAACTCGATTTTGACGACGGAATCTACGTTTACAAAGTGGAATTCTCAAGCGGCGGCTATGAGTACGAATACGAAATCGACGCCAAAACCGGCGAAATCCTTGAGTCCGAAAAAGAACCTATAGACGACTAAAACCTTAAACCTTGGAAAATTTTTCCGAAAAAATCATCATTACCAAAAATTCCCTCCTTGCCCCGAACGCCGAAACGTTCGGGGCGGTTTTTTGATTTCGGAAAATTTCGGCAAAAAGCAAAATCAAAGCTTTTTGAAACGTTTATGGGATTTTATCTTGCGTTTCGGTTGAAATACGCGCGATTTGCGATAAATAAAACGAAGAAAAAACCGCAAAAATATACGCTCTGCGGCGTTAGCTATGGGAAAAAGAAAAACCAAAGAAAACTTAAAAAAAACTGAAAATTATCGCTAAACACTTGAATTGTGCTTAAAAATATTGTATTATTATAATATAAAAGAACGATATTAAAAAACTCGTTTCGACAAAAATCGGGTTTGAAAATATCGGGGCGCCAAAGAGGCCGGCCTCTTTGACTTACGCGGCCGCGTAAGTCGGGTTCGCTTCACGGGCGTCTGCCGCTTACGGCGAAAGATAAGGGTAGGGGTACAAAATGTTTGATACACAAAGGGCAAGCATACTGAAAAGAGTGTCTGCGTTTTTGCTGGACATAATTCTCATCTCCGTTCTTGCGACGGGGTTTGCCTGGCTCATATCCATTATCGTAAACTACGACGCTCACTCAGATAAACTCAACGAAAGTTACAACGCATACTACGAGGCATACGGCATCGATTCGGAACTCAAAGAGGAAGAATACAACGCCATGACCGACGAGGAAAAAGCCGCTTACGACCAAAAGCTTAAGGCTATGGAAGAAGCGATGCAGCAGGACAAAGAGCTGCAAAAGCAATTTTCTCAAGTTGTCAGTCTCACGTTGCTTATGGTTTCGTTGGGTATTTTTTTTGCCTACATAATTCTGGAATTCGCGGTGCCGCTGATATTGAAGAACGGGCAGACCTTGGGAAAGAAGGTCTTTTCGCTGGCGGTTATGCGAGTTGACGGAGTGAAGGCCACGCCGTTTATGATGTTCGTCAGAACGCTACTTGGCAAATACACCGTCGAAACGATGATTCCCGTCGCGATAATCGTGCTTATCTTGTTCGGAAGCGGAGGCATTATCGGCATCACGGTGCTGGGCATGTTGACGATTTTGCAGATCGGCCTTTTTGTCGGGACGCACAATCACACCCCTATCCACGACCTTTTCGCGCAAACCGTGGTGGTGGATTTGTCAAGTCAGATTATCTTCGACACCGAAGCCGAGATGATCGAAGCAAAAAAGCAAGCGGCTCAGGCTGCCGCCGAAAGAAAACCGTATTAAAAAACGAATAGTTTTAAAATAACAAGAGGAAACAAATTATGAAAGTTGTATTAGAAAACCTAACAAAAATTTTCCCGAGCCGCAACAAAAAATCCGGTGAAGAAGTGGTTGCCGTCAACAATTTCAGCTTCGAAATTCCGGACGGTAAGCTTATCGGCCTCCTCGGCCCTTCCGGCTGCGGCAAAAGCACCACGCTTTACATGATTTGCGGTCTGCAGGCTCCGACCGGCGGCAAAATCTTTTTCGGCGACGAAGACGTTACCGAACTTGCGCCTGAAAACAGGGGCGTCGGTTTGGTGTTCCAAAACTACGCTTTGTATCCGCACATGACCGTTAAGCAAAACATCATGTTCCCGCTTCAGAACCTTAAGGGCAAAGACAAGCTGGAAAAGGAAGAAATGGTTAAACGCGCTTACGAAGCTGCGAAACTGGTGCAGATCGACGAGCTTATGGACAGAAAACCGTCCGAGCTTTCCGGCGGTCAGCAACAACGTGTGGCAATCGCCCGCGCTCTTGTGAAGATGCCGAGAGTTCTGCTTTTGGACGAACCTTTGTCCAACCTCGACGCGCGTCTCAGATTGCAGACTCGTGAAGAAATCAGACGTATTCAGCGCGAAACCAAAATCACCACCGTGTTCGTCACGCACGATCAGGAAGAAGCAATGAGCATTTCCGATATGATCGTAGTTATGAAGCTGGGCGTAGTGCAACAAATCGGCCGTCCGCAGGACGTTTACGACAACCCTGTCAACCTGTTCGTCGCAAAATTTTTGGGTACTCCTCCTATCAACGTGTTTGAGGGAGCGGTGTCCGGCGGCAAGCTTTACATAGCCGGCGACGAAGTTATGGACGCGGCAGGCGTTCCGGATCAGGAAGTCTGGGTAGGTATCAGACCGGAAGGCTTCGTTCTTAACGCGGCAGGTCCGTTGAAATGCAAGCTTCAGAGCGTGGAAGTTATGGGACGCGACGTCAGCATAGTTTCCTCTCACGAAGGCTTGGTCAGCCCGGTTATCCGTTCCATCATCGACGCAGACAACAAGGTTGACGCTTCCGAAGGAGAAGTAAGATTCAGCCTCAAACCTCACAAAACCTTTATCTTCAACAAAGAGACCGAAGAAAGAATTTACACGGAGGAAAAATAACGTGGTAGACTCTAAAAAACAATGGAAAGCATGGTTATATCTGGCGCCGGCAATCGTGCTGCTGCTGATATTCACCGTGTGGCCTATAATAAACACCTTCAGGCTGGCGTTTCTCGAAAAATACAACGAGATGGAGGCTATTCGAGGAGTCACGTTCAAATTCGGCCTGGCAAACTTCAAATTCGTTTTGAAGTGGAAATGGTTTATGTCGGCCTTGAAGAACACGATGCTTCTCACCGTCGTGACGGTGCCTATCTCGACCATCCTTGCGCTTCTTATCGCGGTTGCCCTCAATTCCATCGGCCCGCTCAAAAGACTGCTGCAAACGATATTCTTCCTGCCGTACGTCACCAACAGCATCGCAATCGGCATGGTGTTCGCGGCAATGTTCAACATCATCGGCTATCAGGGCCTCGGCGATCCTAACATGCACGTGGAAATCGGCATCATCAACAAGCTTCTGGGCCTCTTCGGTGCGGAACCTATAAACTGGATCAACCCTGGATCGAGCTGGGCGGCGAACTTCACGGTTATGGTCATTTACATAGTCTGGAACGCGCTTCCTTTCAAAATCCTCATTTTACTGGGCGGTTTGCAGAGCATAAACAAGCAATATTACGACGCGGCGAAAGTTGACGGCACCAGCAAAGCAAGGATTCTGACAAGAATCACCGTGCCTCTTCTGTCCCCGATGATCGCGTACGTAGTTATCACCGGCTTTATCGGCGGATTTAAGGAATATTCCAGCATCGTCGGCGTTTTCGGCGAGTTTATGGGCCCGCAGGTCGGTTCGGTCGGTTCGATGATAACCATCGTAGGTCTTATCTACAAGGTGTTGCCTGACACTAAGTACGGCTACGCCAGCGCGGCGGCTCTCGTGCTGTTTGCGATAATCATGGTGATAACTCTCATCAACTTGCAGGTCAGCAAGAAGAGAGTGCATTATTAAGGAGGTTGTGTTATGTCTAACGAAAACGAAAGCATGATGGAAAAAGACATTAAAAACGCTACTTCCAAACAAAAAGTTTCAAAAATTCTGAGCCTCGTGCTGCGCTACGGGTTTTTGTGCATCATGGCGCTCATAGTGCTGTATCCGTTCTACTGGATGCTTATGGCTTCCTTGGAAGATCCGGATCAATACATCCGCGAAGTTCCGGCGTTTTTGCCGAAGATGGTGCGCTTTGCCAACTACAAGGAAGCGTTCACCACGGCCAATTTGGGCAGATTGTTCCTTAACACCGCTTACGTCGGTATCGTTTCGACCGTTTTGTCGCTCGTCATAACCGTGCTGTCGGCGTTCGCCTTTGCAAGGTTGGAGTTTAAGGGCAAAAACATAATGTTCGGCGCGCTGCTTGCGACGATGATGATCCCGGGCGAGCTGTTTACGATAACCAACTATCAGACGGTCAACTCCTTCGGCTGGATGAATACGTACACGGTTCTTATCGTTCCGTTTTTGGTAAGCGTGTTCTACATCTATCTGCTGAGGCAGAACTTTATGCAAATACCTAACGAATTGTATCTGGCGGCAAAAGTGGACGGAACCAGCGATCTGAAGTATTTGTGGAAGGTTATGATTCCGCTTGCGCTGCCTACGCTCATTTCCATCACCATTCTGAAGATGATGGGCGCATGGAACAGCTACGTCTGGCCGCGCCTCGTTGCGAACAGAGAAGATATGCGCATGATCACCAACGGCTTAAGAAACGCATTCAGAGCAGACGACGGAAACCTTAAGTATCCTGTTCAGCTTGCAGGCGTCGCGCTCGTTTCCGCGCCGCTCTTCCTGGTGTTCGTCTTCCTCAGAAAATATATCATGAAAGGCGTTTCCAGAAGCGGTATCAAGGGTTAAAAGGGCTAAACTTCCCGATTACGTCGGGAAATTAGATAAAACAATAAAAAACAATAAAATGGAGGAAAAACAAAGCTATGAAGAAATTTTTAGCGGTTATGCTCGTTCTGGTCATGCTCGTTCCTGTTTTTGCAGCGTGCGGCGGACACAAAGCGGTACCTAACTTCGAAGTGCCTGAAGGCGGTTACGACGGCAGCGAAGTTACGATTAAATTCTATCACACCATGGGGGCCAACCTTACTGCGGTGTTGAATAAGTATATTGAATCTTTCAATAAACTTTATCCGAACATTCACATCGAACACTCTCAGGTGGGCGGTTACGACGACGTTCGCAGCCAGATCAGCACCGAAATCACCGTCGGCAACCAACCGAACATCGCTTATTGCTATCCTGACCACGTTGCTCTTTACAACGTTGCAGGCGTCGTTGCCAACCTCGACAACCTTATCGAAAGCAAAATCGAAGTTACCAGAGAAGGTGGCACCACCGAAATCCTCGGTCTGACCGAAGAACAGAAGAACGACTTCATCGAAGGTTACTACGACGAAGGCAAAGCTTACGGCGACGAATTGATGTACACCATGCCGTTCTCCAAGTCCACCGAAGTTTTGTACTACAACAAAACCTTCTTCGACGAACACAACCTCAGCGTTCCTACCACTTGGGACGAAATGGAAGCGGTTTGCGAAGCCATCAAAAAAATCGATCCTTCCAGCATTCCTCTCGGATACGACAGTGAAGCAAACTGGTTCATCACCATGTGCGAACAGATGAATTCTCCGTACACCTCCGCAACCGGTGAAAAATATCGCTTCAACAACGAAACCAACCGCGCTTTCGTCGCAAGATTCCGCGAATGGTATCAAAAGAACTACGTTACCACCCAAACCCTGTACAAAGCTTACACCAGCGGTCTGTTCGTAAACACCGATTCCACCAAAGCTAAGAGCTATATGTCCATCGGTTCTTCCGCAGGTGCAACTCACCAACGTCCGGCAGCCGACGACGAAGGCAACTATCCGTTCGAAGTGGGCATCGCTTCCATTCCGCAAGTAGATCCGTCGAACCCGAAAGTTATCTCCCAGGGCCCGAGCGTCTGCATCTTCAAGAAAGATAACCCGCAAGAAGTCGTTGCAAGCTGGCTGTTTGTGAAATACCTCACCACCAACGTTGATTTCCAAACCGATTTCTCCCTTGCTTCCGGTTACGTTCCGGTTCTCAAATCCGTTCAGGAAACCGCTAAATACAAAGCAACCGTTGCAAAACTCGAGAAAGAAAACCGCCTCGTCAAAGACAAAGACGGCAATCCGGTTCCTAAACTCGACGCCGACGGCAACGTTGTGACCGACGCTCAAGGCAACACCGTTTACCAAGAAGAAAGCATCAACCAATACATTGCAACCCTCAGCACCAAGGTTTGTTTGGATCAAGCCGACGCTTACTACGTTTCCCCTGCATTCAACGGCAGCTCCACGGCTCGTGACCAGGTCGGTTCCCTTATGACCGCTTGCTTCATTCTCACCGGAGCAGACTACGAACAACAAATCAAGAAGCTGTTTGAAGAAGCAATCGCCGCTTGCGAATACATGGGCTAACAAAAACTCATAGCAAACGGTAGCAAATAACAAAACTTATATTATAAGGTTAAAAATGAAAAAATCACTTAAACTGTTATCCATACTGTTGGTGATATGTCTGGCCCTTGCGTTCGTCGCCGCGTGCGACAAGAAAGGAGAGCCTTGCACTTCGCACGTTGACGCAAATTCCGACGGGATTTGCGACAAGTGCGGGGCAAAGGTGGACACAGACGTCCCGTCGGAACCGGTGGACTACGTTTCGCAGCTCAAGCTGGATATGAACTCTTCCACCAAAAAACAAGAAGTTACCGTCAAAAACTACGTTGACGGCGACACGACGCACTTCAACGTGCCGAAGTCTGTTTCCGAAACGGGCGTTCTGAAAGCCAGATATCTTGCCATCAACACGCCGGAATCTACGGGCAGAATCGAAGATTACGGCCACACGGCTTCCAGATTCACCAAAGAAAAGCTTAAATCGGCCGTTTCCATCATCGTGGAATCGGACGACAACAAGTGGAACATCGATTCCACCGGCAGCAGATTTTTGGTGTGGGTTTGGTATAAACCGGCGGAGGGCGCCGAATACAGAAACCTCAACCTCGAAATTTTGCAGGAAGGGCTGGCCATTGCATCCAACACCGCAAACAACCGTTACGGCACGACATGCACCAAGGCTCTCGATCAGGCAAAGAAACTGAAACTCTACGTCTTTTCGGGCGTGGCGGATCCTGAAGTTTACAGGGGAGAAGCCATCGAAATCACGCTTAAAGAGCTTCGCACAAACATCGAGGACTACGAGGGCAAAGTGGTTGCTTTCGAAGGCAACAGCATTCGTTTCTACAACAACGGCGTTTATTTGCAGGATTACGACGCGGAAACCGATATGTATTACGGCATTTATTGCTACTACGGATTCAGTTTCGGCGGAGTTTCGGTGCTTGCATTGGGCAACAGAGTAAGGATGGTCGGCAGCGTGCAATATTACGAAACCAACGGAACCTATCAGATTACGAACATCAAGTACGATCCGTTTGACGACAGCACGTTGTCCGTCGTTTCCAGAGGCAACCCGATCGAAAGCAGAGAACTCGACGCCGCAACCTTCACGGAAGGCAAAGTCCGCGTTGAAAAAGAAGTGCTTGACGAAGAAACGGGAGAAGTCAAAGTGCAGGTGGAGGACAGAGATTTTGCCGAGCTTGCAATGAACACTCTCGTTGAAATGAAAAATCTGAAGATCGTGCACGTTTTCACCACGACAAAAGAAGACTCGTCAAATTACGGCGCAATGACTTTCACCTGCCAAGTGGACGGCAAGACCGTTAAGGTCAGGACCGTTCCTTTGAAAGACGCAGACGGCAATCTTCTGACGAAAGAAGATTTCTTGGGCAAAACCATCAGCGTCAAGGGCATCGTGGACTTCTTCGGCGGCGACTACCAGATCAAAGTCTTCAGTGTCGGAAACATCACTGTGGTCGAATAATGCGGTTTGCGGCGCAAAAATGCGTCGCTAAACCTCGTTTTGCGTCAACTGACGCCAAAAAACCGAATTGTAGCCCTGCGGGGGTAACCTTGCGGGTTAAAATTAAACAATAAAAAACTATAAGGAGAGAAACAATGAAAAAAACAAAGATACTTGTTTTTGTTCTGTTGGTAGCTTTGTGCCTCAGCTGCTTCGCGGCTTGCAACAAAACTCCGAAGGAACTTGTCGATGCAAGAGATTATTTGTATAATCAGTACAAAGAATTCGACGGCAAAGCAACTCCTGCGGACTTCAACAGAGTCGGCGCCGTTATGATCAACGGCACTAAGTATCCTATCGAATGGACCGTAGAAGTGAAAACCGAAGGTCAATCCGAAAGCGTTAAGGTTGTCAAAAACGAAGACGGCACCGTTACCGTTGACGTTGACGAAAAAGCAGCCGTAGAAATTTCCTACGACCTCGTCGCAACCATTTCCAACGCCAAAGGCAAAACCATCACCGTTACCTTCCATCACACCGTACCGCAATGGAGAGAACTCACCTGGGCAGAATACATGGCCAAAGAAAAAGGTGAAGCCGTAGTCATCAAAGGTAAAGTGGCAAGCATTTCTTCCAAATCTACCGGCGACAAATATAACCAAATGTACATATACGACAATGACGGCGGTTACTACGTTTACTACCTCAACGAAGATCCTCTCACCACTTATCCGAACCTTGCTCTCGGCATGACCGTGCAAGTTACCGGTGAAAAGGACATTTACAACGGCACTCACGAAGTTAAGAACGCTACCTTCACCGTTATCGACGCCGAAAGCACCATCGAATTTGCCGACATCACCGACATTTTCGCGGCTACCGACGATATGAAATCCGAAACCTTGACCAAAAAGGCTTATATGCCTGTTACGATCAAGAACGTCATCATCGGCGACATCGACGCAGTAAACAGCTATTACTACTTCACCATCGGCGCTTCCAAATCCTACCTCCGCATTTCTTCTTCCGACAACATGCTCAGCGAAGCAGAAACCAAAGCGTTTAAGGACGGATTTGCAGCTTTGAAAGGCAAATACGCAACCGTTAAAGGTCTTGCAACCGTTTACAGCGGATCTTTCTATATCCAAGTTATCACCGCAGACGCGGCAGTTGAACAAGCAGCTCCTGAAAAAGACCCTGCAGGCCAAATCGCGGACGTCAAGGGCAGACTTGCAATCGACACCAAAATCAACGGCAGCGGCAGAACCTTCACCCTTCCGACGCAAGACACCGTTTATACCTCTGTCAACATCGCTTGGGCCGCAAGCTCTGACGTCGCTAAAATCGAAGACGGCAAAGTTACCTACACCTTCACCGAAGACGGCACCGTAAAACTTACCGCCACCCTCACTCATGCAACCGACGCAAACGTTTCCGACACCAAAGAATTCGTAGTAACTCTTTCCGTCGGCACTCCTGTTACCGTTGCGGAATTCCTCCAGAAAGCAGTGAGCGAGGATGAAATCTACATTCTCACCGGCTTCATCGTTGCAGACGCAGAAGACAGCAAAGCCGGCTCCTTCGTTTTCGCAGATGCCACCGGCGCAGTGTTCAGCTACAACAAATTTGACGTTGCAGTCGGCGACAAAGTTAAAATCGTTGCTACCAGAGCGGCTAACTCAGGCCTTCCTCAACTCGGAACCCTCAGTTTAACCAAACTTGAAAAAGCAGAAGGCGAAAGCTACACCTATCCGGAAGCTACCGAACTTGCTGCTGCGGACATCGACCTTTCCGCGCTCAACAACGCCAAAATGGATGAGATGGACGGCACTTTCTACAAAATCACCGGCACCATCCTCTACAAGAACGACAAGGGTCAATTCAACGCAGGCACCGCAGGCGCAACCGCAGGCGAGTATAACCAACTCCTCAACGTTTACACCGCTTCGTCCCTCGTTGACGAAAACTTGCTCGGCAAAGAAGTTGTTATCTACGGCTACGTTCGTGGTTGCTACACAGGCAAATATCTCACAATTCAAGTTGTGAGAATCACCGAAAAAGACAAAACCGACGCTGAAAAGCTTGCTGAAGCAAAAGAAGCTCTTACCTCCGTCACCGCTGACGGCGGCAGCGAATTTGCCGACAGCTTCACCCTCGTTACCGAAGGCGCAAACGGCACCAAAATTTCTTGGGCTATCAAGGAAGAAGGCATCACCGCTTTGACCATCAACGGCGCAAACGCAACCGTCGTTAAACCGGAAGCCGACGTTAACGTGACCTTGATCGCAACCATTTCTCTCGAAGGCAGCAGTGAAGCTCCTGTTACAAAGGAATTCCCGATCACCATCACCGCAACCATCCCTACCTACACCGTGACCGTCACTGAGGTAGAAGGCGCAACCATCGTTGTTAAAAACGGCGAAACCGTCGTTGAAAGCGGCGCAACCTTCAACAAAGGCACCGAGCTCACCATCACCGTTACCCCTGATGAAACTCATATTCTCAACAAAGTGATGAACGGCGAAGCTACCCTCACCGCCGAAGAAGACGGCACCTACAAACTCACTCTCACCGCAAACGCAAACATCACCGTTGACGTTACCGCTTGCACCGTAGTTACCGTTGCCGAATTCCTCGAGAAGGCAGAAGGCAATGACCTCTACATGCTCACCGGTTTCATCGTTGCAGATGATAAAGATTCGGGCATAGGCTCTTTCGTCTTTGCAGACGCCACCGGCGCAGTGTTCAGCTACAACAAATTTGACGTTGCAGTCGGCGACAAAGTTAAAATCGTCGCAAAAAGAGCAGCTAACGCAGGTCTTCCGCAACTCGGAACCCAAAGCGTAACCAAACTTGAAAAAGCAGAAGGCGAAAGCTATGCCTATCCGGCAGCCACCGAACTTGCTGCTGCGGACATCGACCTTTCCGCACTTAACGAAGCTAAAATTGGAGAAATGGATGGCACTTTCTACAAAATCACCGGCACCATCCTCTATAAGAGCGGCAGCTATACCAGCGCAGGCACCGCAGGCGCAACCGCAGGCACTTACAATCAAATTCTCAGCCTTTACACCGCAGATTCCCTCGTTGACCAAAATTTGCTTGGCCAAGAAGTTATCGTTTACGGCTACGTTCGTGGTTTCAAAACCGGCAAATACCTCACTATCCAAGTTGTGAAGATTGAAGCTAAACCTCAGAAAACCGACGCTGAAAAAGTTGCCGAAGCTAAAGAAGCTTTGACTCTTGACGTAACCACCACCGGCGTTTCCTTCAAACTTCCGGTTGCCGGCTTAAACGACGCGGTTATCACCTGGGCATCTGATAACGAAGCAGTTATCTCCATTAACGGAGAAGACGCCACCGTTATTTCTCCTGCAGCCGAAACCGTGGTTAAGCTTACCGCTACCATCACCATCGGCGAAGCAAGCGACACCAAAGAATTCAACGTTACCGTTACCGTTACCATTCCGGAATTCGACGTTACCGTCACCCAACCGGAAGTAGGCGGAACTCTTGAAGTTAAAAACGGCGAAGCAGCGTTTGAGGGCGGCAAAGTGCAACAAGGCACCGTGCTCACCATCTCCGCAACGCTCGCTCCGAACTATGAAATCGTGGCTATCAAAGTTAACGGCGAAGCACTCACCGCTGTCGAAGGCGTTTACTCCGTAACCGTCACCGAAGCAATCGAAATCACCGTTGAACTTAAGGAAATCAAATTTGCAACCGTAACCTTTGGCGAAGTTGAAAACGGCACTCTCACCGTGAAAGACGGCACCGCAGACGTTGCTACCGGCGCTTCCGTGAAGGTCGGCACCGTGCTCACCATCACCGCAACTGCAAACAGCGGCTACAAAGTTTCCGCAGTCAAAGTGAACGGCGCCGCCATCACCGGCAACACCTACACCGTGCTCGACACCGACACCGCAGTTGCGATCACCGTTGAAACCGCTGTTTACACCCAAACCGACATCGTCAACGACGCATACAAACTTGCAGAAGGCGCAGAACTCGGCGAATTCACCCTCACCGGCGTTATTATTAGCGTTGAAGAATATAATACTAAATATTCCAGCATTACCGTAACCATCGTCGTTGAAGGCCTTACTGAAAAACCGATAAAATGCTACGGTATGAAAGCTGAAAATGCTGATTCTGTTGCTGTGAACGACACCATCACCGTCACCGGCAAAATTAAAAACTTCAGAGGCACTGTTGAATTTGATGCAAACTGCACTTATAAAGACAGAGTCATCGGCAATTCCACCATCAGCGTGGCCGAAAACTCCAGCGACAAGGCAACCGTCACCTTCGAAAACACCAGCGGCCAAAACGGCACCAACGTTAACTTCACCGTTGCCGTCAGCGAAGGTTATGAACTCGTTTCCGTCAAAGTGAACGGCGTAGTCGTTGAAGCGGTTGATGGTACATACACTGCAACCTTCAAAGGAAACCTTTCCGTTTTGGTTGAAACCAAAGAAGCCGGCACTGCAACCGCTACTGTTGTGGCTTCCTTGACTTTCCCGGATGGAAACAGCAAAAGCGTCAGTAGTTATGTTGATACTTGGTCTGCAACCTGCAATAGCATTCAATTTAATATTGCAAACTTTAACAACAATAAAAACGGCTGGGCGTACATCAGATGTGGCAGAAAAAACGCTGCAAGTGTAGCAACCATTTCTACCGCTGCGGCGATGGCCGACAAAGTTACCAAAGTTATCGTTACCATCGACAGTATTAACGCTTCTGCAGTCATCAATAGCATCAAACTTGTCGTTGCAACCGACGCAGATTTTAAAACTGTGGTTGAAGAAGTCGAAGGAACCGTTGCTGTAGGGGATATGACTTTCAACGTTTCTGCCGATAAGCAGGCTGAAAACCTTTATTACAAAGTAGTATTTGATTGCGCAGCGGCTACAAAGAACGGAACCGTTCAAGTTTCCAAAGTCGATTTCTACGCAGTCAAATAATTAAACGATAACAAAGTTATCAAACAAAAAAGGCGAGCCCCGAAAAGGGGCTCGTTTTTATTGAAAAATGCTCGCGGAAAGCGAGCATTTTGCGGTTTGAGTTACGATTTTTTATTCGCCGCAGAGGGAAAGAAGACGGGTGAAAGCGTCTTTGTCGGTGCGGTCGACGGTGAGAGGGGATACGGTGACGTAGCCTTCGGTCAGCGCGTCGGTGTCAACGGTGAGGTCGCCTTTGGAAACGTGCGCGTTGTAGCCTTTTTGGATATATTTGCCGTCCTCAACGATCACGAATTCGTCGGAATAATAGGTGCCGCCCTGTTTGGTTATGCGGATGCCTTTAGGTGGCATTTCGGGGAAGTTGACGTTGAAGAGGTCGGAATAGGCAAGCAGGTTGTGCTTGGAAAAATATTCCTTCACGGCGTCCAGATTTTCAAAAGCGTAGCGGAAGGTTTCGATGCCCGTTGAGAGGGCAACCGCCTTGACGCCCCTCAGCGCCGCTTCGAACGCCGCGCCGTCGGTGCCCGAGTAGAGAATATCCTCGCCCATGTTGTAGCCTTTGTTTATGCCCGAGATGACAAGGTCGAAATCTTTGCCCAAAGAGAGCAGCGCAAATCGCACGCAATCGGCGGGAGTGGAATCGACGTAAAAAGCCTCGACGCCGCCTAAAAAGTCGATTCTGGAGGCTTCTATCGGGTCGTGCAGGTTGATTGCGTGGCTCTTGCCGCTTTGCTGATGCTTCGGCGCAACCACGGTTACTTCGCCGAGGGTTTTCGCCCATTCGGCAAGCGGTTTCAAGGCTTCGGATGCGATGCCGTCGTCATTTGTGATAAGTATTTTCATAACCAGCCCTCGTTTTGTTGTTTGTAGGTTTTGATAAGCTCGTCCGCGTCGGCCAGAAAAGCTTTGATTTGCGACTTTCCGGAAAGCTTCGCGCCGCAAGCGCATTCGTGGCCTCCGCCGTCGTATTTTTCGGCAAGAGGGTTGACGTGAACGAAGCGCGAACGCAACCTCACGCGGAAGGTTCCGTCTTCGTTTTCGATGAACGCCGCCCAGATTATGCTTCCCTTTATGGAGTCCAGAAGAGAAACCGAATTGGAGGCTTCCTCCAGCGACAAATCGAATTTGTGCTGCATTTTTTTGTCCACCACGAGGTAGGCCACGCCGTTTTCGGTTACGCCCATTTTCTTGTAGGCGTAGGCTTTGAATTTCAGCCAGTCGAAATCGTCGAGATTAAGATTTGCAAATATCCAGTCGACGTTTATGCCTTTGTCCAAAAGGGTTGCGGCGCAACGCATGGTGTCGCCGCTGACGGAGCTGAATTTGAAACGCCCCGAATCCGTCACCATGCCGGTGTAGAGATAGAGCGCGGCGTCTTTGGTGAGCGTCAGATTGCCCGAGAAAGTCATATAGAAGTCGACGATCATTTCGCAGAGCGACGAGCGCCAGTCTTCCACCCAACTTACGTCGCCGTAAGGCTTTATATCGATGTGGTGATCGATTTTTATAAGCTCGGCTGCAAGGCCGATTTTGGAGTTCGAGATGCGGTCCACGGAAGCGGTGTCCAGCACTATAGCCAAAGCGCCTTCGTAGGCTTCGTCCGGCAAAACGCCGTCCTCGCCGCCCAAAAAGGCAAGATATTCGGCGTAGTCTTCGTTGGAAACGAAAATTTGTTTCTCAGGAAACGAGGCCTTCAAAATTTCCGCCAAGCCCTTTGTGGAACCGACAGCGTCGCCGTCGGGGCGAACGTGGCGAGATATGATGATTTTGTCGTAGGATACGATTTTGCCAAAAATAACGTTCTTAATTATTTCGTTCATTTGTTTTCTCCAACCAGTTTGTCGAGATCGGCAAGCATTTCCATTGCCTGCGCCTTGTCCTTTAGGCTTGCGCCGCTTGCTTTCAGGTGGCCGCCTCCGCCGTACTTGACGGCAATTTTGTTGATGTCCAAATTGCGGGAGCGCAGCTCTGCAAGAACGGTGCCGTCCGTCGATTCGGTGAAGTTCACCCAAACGTCCACGCCGCGAATTTCCGCCATAACGTTCACCATGCCTCTCGACACGGTAAAGTCGCTTACGCCGAGGCTGTCAACCTTTTTGCGGTCGGAGTAGATGTAGGCCACGTTGTTTTTGGTAAACCGGATATCCAGAACAAATCCCGCACGCATTTTGATCATGGAAAAATCGTCAACGTACAGTTTATCGTAGATTTCCGTCGGATTAAACCCTTTTTCAAGCAGGAAAGCCGCGTCTGAAAAAGTGCGTGGAGTGGTGGAATCGTAGCGGAAACGCCCCGAATCGGTTACTATCCCCGTGAACAACGCTTTGGCGGCAGGAGTGTTTATCGTCAGTCCCCATTCCCTTGCAAGGTGCGTTACGAGCCCCGCGCAGCTTTCAAACGCCGTTTCGACAATTTCGACGTCGGCAAATTTTTCGCAGAATATGTGGTGGTCGATGCGCAAGGTTTTTTCGGCGAGAGTGTACCTGTCGTCGCTGACAAGAGAGTGCTCCGCGCTGTCCAGAATCACCGCCACCGCGCCCTTGTAGGTTTCGTCGGAGATTTCGTCCATAACAGAGCCGTCCATAAACGAGAATCTGCCCGCGCTGTCGCCTACGGCGTACACCTTTTTCTCGGGGAAGTTCTCCAGCAGAAGGTTTTTGAGACCGATCTGGCTCCCCATTGCGTCGCCGTCGGGATTTGTGTGGCGATGAATGATGACGGTGTCGTATTTTTTCAAAAGTTCCAAAGCTTCGTGCATAGCTATCTCCAAATTCGTTTTAGTAAATTAGGATACCATATATAGGCCGAAAAGTCAAACCTTTGGCGAAAATAAAAACGGAGGAAAAGCCCTCCGTTTTCGTGATTTTTACCATCTGTTTTCGACGTATTCGCAGAACGCGACCATATCCTTGATTTCGATCTTTCGGCCGTCGTCCAGAACCACGGTGCCGTTCCATTTGCCGTAAACCTGGTGCGAGTGCATGCGCAGGATAAGAGCGTTGGTGTCGTTGTGGTTGTCGTAGTACGGAGTCATGGTCATGTCGAAGCGGCCGTCCTCGGACACGAAGTGCCAAGGCTGCATATATTTGTCCGGTTTAGGGAACACCTCGACGTCAACCGCGCCGATTTTGTGAGCTTTGCCGTCCCAGAACAGGCAGGTTTCGGTGGCGCCCGTTTCGTTGCCGATGGCCCAGGTGATTTCAAACCCGAAGATATGTTCCTTGCCGTTTTCGTCCACCATGCGGTGCGCGCCGTTGCCCCAGTACCAGCAGAGCTTGTAAGGAGTGTTGACGCGTCCCCAGTCCAGACAGCAGAAAGTGTTTTGCTTGTCGAAGGAGTAAACCTTTTCGCCGACGGCAAACGTGCCTTCGCAAGGCATGCAGTTTTGCTTGGTGGTCATAAAGTAGCGGGTTGGATATCCGTCGAACGGAAGAACAGTGGTGATGTTCTCGAGGTTTTCCGGTATGTCCATTCTGAATTTGCATTCCAGCGTTTTGCCTTTGGACGGGCCTTTGAAATAGAGCGTGCGATAGGTTTCGTGAGTTTCGAAGCGCAGCTCGAATTTGCCTTTTTTGTATTCCGTTACGTTAGGTCTGTCGCCGCAGGCAGGCAGAATAACCTTGTTTTTGCCGCCCAGCCACAGCGCCATAGACGTTGCCACGAGGCCTTTTTCGTTCGGCGCGTGAAGGTCGATAAGGGTGGCGGAAGCGTAGCCGCCGATAGATATGTTGGCGATGGAAATCTGAATTATGTAGTTGCCGTCGGACATCTGATAGAAGTCCCATTCCTTGCGCCTCAAGGTAGGTTTGGAACGATATCTGTCGTAGGTGAACAGATTGTGGCGCGCCCACGCGCCTTTGACGAGCAGAGTGCCGTCTTCGGCGAGAAGATCGGTTTGCTCCGTAACTTCGTTCTGATTGTAGGTCAGGCCCGACTCCTTCCAGCCGGCATACGTTTTTTTGACTTCGGACATATATCCCTCCTTTTGTTTTATCATATAAAGTGGATTAAGATAAATATACCCTATTTAGCGGTCAAAAGTCAAGTTTAATTGAAAAATAGCGTATTTTAGCGGCGGCGGAAACTTTTTCGGGCCGCGTCAAGCGCTTGAAAAAAACCGCAACGTATGTTACAATAAAAAAAAACGTGTTTTTTGAGGGGAAAATGAAAAAAGGACGTATCACAAAAATCGCCATGCTCGCCTGTTTGGTCGTGACGGCTCTGGCGGCGTTTTCGGGCTGCGGAAAGCAAAACGTAAGAGAAGCAACGTTTTTGCTTAAAAACCGATCGGAATGGTCGGAAGCCGCGCTCCGAGAACAAATGGCGGCGGAAAAGGGCGGCGTTACGCTTTTGGAAAACGGCGAAGTCAAGGCGACCGTCGTTTATTCGGACGGCGCTTCCGAAAGCCTTATTGCGGCGGCGGACTTTATGGCCGCGACGCTTGAGAGGATGTCCGGCTCGAGCGGCGTAAGAACCGCCGTCAAAGAGGGCGGCGAAAGCGGATTTTCGATATACGTCGGGAGAGCCGCAAATTCGGCAGCGATTGATCTTTCGGACGTAAATGACGACGGATACAGACTGGAAATCAAGCCCGAAGGTATTTACATAGTCGGCAAAACCGACGACGCCGCGAGAAACGGCATCTATGACTTTCTGGAAACTCACCTCGAGTGCATGTACGTTTCCCCTGAAAACACCTACGTTCCGATTTTCCCGACCGTGAAACTCGCCCTCGAAGAAAAAACGGTAAACCCGACCATAACCTGGAGAAAGGTCTATCAGTACGAGAGCGTGCAGAACGGCTGGTACGAGCGCCTGAAAATGAACGGAACCATCGTCAAAGAGGGCGAAAACAGCATAGAGCTTTACAACGAGTGGGGCACTTGGTGTCATTCGTCGTTCGAGTTCGTGCCGCCTGAGAAATATTTCGACGAGCACCCCGAATACTACGCAAAGTTTTTGGGTAAACGCAGATATCAATTCAACGTCTTGGGGCGAACCTTCCCGACGCACCTTTGCTACACCAACGAGGAAGTTTACCAAATCGCCGAAGCCGAGCTTATAAAACGCATCGAGGCAAATCCCGAAGTCAAGTTCTGGGACTTCAGCATAATGGACACCTATTTTGCGACGTGCCGGTGCAAAGAGTGCAAGAAATTCAACAAGGAAGCAGGCAGCGAAATGGGTACGCTTCTGGCGTTTCTGAACAGACTTGCGGACGCAATCAAGGACGATTATCCGGACGTTTATCTTTCAACGCTTGCCTATCAGAGGGTGAAAAATCCGCCTAAAAACATGAAATGTGCGCCGAACCTTTGCATCAACGTGTGCGCTTTTCCGGGCACGCAAAGCTATCCTTATTCCACCGAGGGAGGCATCAAGGCAAGCAGGGAATTTGCAGAAAGAGTTGTTGAATGGGGCAAAATATGCGATAATATCCTCGTTTGGGATTATGTGGTCAATTTCACACACCTCAAACTGCCGTTCCCGAACTTTGAATTTCAAAAAGAAAATCTGGAATTTTATCTTGAAAACAACATTCGTTTCGTCTTCCACCAAGGCTCCAGAGAACCTATGGACGAAAACGCCGAAATGAGAACCTATCTTTTGTCGCGACAGCTTTGGGATAAGGACGTCGATCTTTTGGCGCTTGCCAAAAAGTACGTTGCCGTCGTTTACGGCGACGCGGCGGGACTTGTGGAAGAATATATGGACTTGCAAAATTCTGCAATGATCGAATCGGGCGTGGATCTCAGCCTGTACGACAACCCTAAAAAGCACAAAAACGGTTATCTTTCGTCAAAACTTACCGACAAATATCTGGAACTCACCGAAAAAATGCTCGAAGTGGCCGAAAACTCCGACACGGTGAACGTGAAAGCGGTCGAAATGCTTCGTGTGAACGCGCTTTACGCAAAAATGACGGACACGAGCTGGGATTATAAGGCCAAAAAAGCGGCTTTTGAGGAGTTTAAGGCGCTTTCCGAAAAGTACAATTTAACAAAATCGGGCGAAATCGTGGAAATGAGTCGGTTCGTCGAAAAGGATTATCCGAGAATGCTAATTTGGATCGTTTTCAAATACGTATTGTCGGTCCTCGGCGGAATTGCCGTTGTCGCGCTTATCGTTC
>OLGV01000101.1_pt1 | contig 36002 bp, 27 predicted proteins | sample 1605761 | NCBI WGS metagenome assembly OLGV01 (sample SAMN03283245) | human gut metagenome | biome: human-associated habitat; material: feces | host: Homo sapiens | place: Peru | collected 2012
GAAGGGAAAAAAATCTCTCTGAAAGATGCGGTTCTTTTGTCGTTGTTTCATCTTTTTGGATTTCTTCATTTTTTTGGTGAAAATGCTGTAAGGCTTTCGGAGCTTACGCAGGAAGAAATCCATCATTCTTTTTTATACGGATATTATTATTTAAAGGAAATGTCGCCGCTTGGCGAAAATGCAAAAACCCTTCTTTTTTATGACAAAAAATATGACGAAAATCTTGCGGCAAAAATTCCGCAGCTTGAATATGCTTCGCTGATTTTTACTGCGCAGTCGATTCAAAGTCTTCTGGACGACAAAAAGGGAAACTATGTTACGTCAGATTTTCAAAAATACGGATTTTCAAAGTTTAATCAGCTTTATCTTTTAATTTTTAGACAGCTCGATATTGATAAAGTTATTTCCAAGAAGATTATTTACGATTCTTTTCAGCAGGATATGGAAGGCTTGTTTGATTCTTTTGAATTTTCAGAGGAAGAGACTTCGCAGCTTTTTAAATTGATGATTTATCTTATCGATTTTAAAAGCACGCAGACTGTTCAGCATATAATTCATACGGCATGCTATGCGGTTTCAATTGGAAAGTTAAAAGGTTTGCCGCAGCCACAGCTTGACGAGCTTTTTACCGCCGGAATCCTGCACGATTTGGGGAAGATTGAAATTCCTAATACGATTCTTGACTCTCCGGACCGTCTTTCTGCGTTTGAATACCGCGTAATGAAGATGCACGTTGAGAAAACGGAAATTATTTTAAGAAACATTGTTCCGGAAAAAATAATAAAAATCGCAGTTCATCATCATGAAAAACTTAACGGGCTGGGCTATCCGGAAAGGCTTTTTGCCTCGGCTCTTTCCGAGCAGGACAGGATTCTGACTGTTGCGGATATATTTAGCGCGCTTGTGGACAAGCGTTCGTATAAAGAAAAATTTGACAAAGAAAATATCATAGAAATTTATAAAAAAATGGCAAACGACGGCGAAATTGAAAAAGGTGTTCCTGATTTTATTAAAAAGAATTATTCTATTTTTGAAAAAGACAGGGAACACTATGCGTTTATGTTTGGCGTTCCGCTTGGAATGGTAGAAGTTCAGTATCAGGAAGAAATTTCTTCCGAACTTCAGGAATCCGAAATTATGGAAGTGCACCAGTTTTAAACAAAAACCTCCGGAAGACTTTTGGTCCGCCGGAGGCTTTTTATAATGCGCTCGCCTGCGTTGAATTTATATTACACCAAACCCTGCGCAATCATGGCGTTGGCAACTTTTACGAAACCGGCGATGTTTGCGCCTGCGACGTAATTTACCCAATTACCTTCTTTTGCGCCGAACTTGACTGCTGTGTCGTAAGCGTTTGCGTGGATGTTTACCATGATGCTGTGGAGCTTTTCGTCAACTTCTTCAGAAGACCATGAAAGTCTTTCTGAGTTCTGGCTCATTTCAAGTCCAGAAGTTGCTACGCCGCCGGCGTTGGATGCTTTTCCTGGCGCATACAAAATTTTTGCGGCAAGGAATTTGTTTACAGCGTCGATGTTTGATGGCATGTTTGCGCCTTCAGCAACAAGTTTACAACCGTTGTCCAGAAGTTTCTGTGCATCTTCGCCAAGAAGCTCGTTCTGTGTCGCGCAAGGGAATGCGCAGTCACATTTTACTTCCCAGACTTTTTTGCCTTCAAAGTATTTTGCAGACGGGAACTGCTTTGCATATTCAGAAATGCGTCCGCGGCGAACTGTTTTAAGTTCTTTTACCCAGTTAAGCTTTTCCTGTGTAATTCCGTCAGCATCGTAGATGTATCCGTTGGAATCAGAAAGTGTAACAACTTTTGCGCCGAGCTGGATAAGTTTTTCAGCGGCATATTCCGCAACGTTTCCAGAACCTGAAACAACGCAAGTCTTTCCCTTGAAATCCTGTCCGACTTTTTTAAGCATTTCCTGCGCAAAATAAATCAGACCGTAACCTGTTGCTTCCGTACGAATCAATGAACCGCCGAATGTAAGGCCTTTTCCTGTCAAAACACCAGTGTATTCATCGCGGATTCTCTTGTACTGTCCAAAAAGATAGCCGATTTCGCGTCCGCCAACGTTTTTGTCGCCGGCTGGAACGTCTGTGTCTGCGCCGATGTGGCGGTAAAGTTCTGTCATAAATGACTGGCAGAAGCGCATAACTTCTTTGTCCGATTTTCCGTGCGGATCAAAGTCAGAGCCGCCCTTTCCGCCGCCCATTGGAAGCGTTGTCAAAGAATTCTTCAAAACCTGTTCAAAGCCAAGAAACTTTAAAACAGAAAGGTTTACTTCTTTAGAAAAACGCAAACCTCCTTTGTAAGGTCCGATTGCGCTGTTGTACTGAACACGGAATCCACGGTTTACATGGTAATTTCCTTTGTCATCCATCCACGGAACGCGGAACTGGATAACTCTTTCCGGCTCAACAAGCCTTTCAAGAATCGCATTTGGTTCAAGCTCTGGCATCTGGTCAACAACTGGATCAAGAGTTGTCAAAACTTCTTCTACAGCCTGAAGGAATTCAGGTTCATTTGGATTTTTAGCTTTTACTTCTTCCCAAACTCGGTTTACGTAAGCGTTTTTCATAAGATTTTAGCCCCTTAATTGCACCCTATATCAGGATACAAGCAACTCATTATACACTATGTCTTTTTTGTTAGTAAATAATTTTGCAAAAAAATGTTGTTTTTTTGTGTTTTTTTGCATATATATTCAAAAATCTTCTGTGTTGTTAAAAATCTTTTAAAGCAATATACTTCTATAAAATAACGAGTTCCGCATCCTGCGGTTTTTTATAAGAGGAATTTATGTCTTTAGACTGTGGTATCGTTGGATTGCCGAATGTTGGTAAATCCACAATTTTTTCTGCATTAACAGCAGCGCCGGCAGAAGCTGCAAATTTTCCGTTTTGCACAATTGATCCTAACGTTGGAATTGTTGACCTGCCAGATGAACGCCTTGATTTTTTGGCTTCAGTAAATAATCCGAAAAAGAAAACTCCTGCATCTGTGAAATTTGTGGATATTGCAGGACTTATAAAAGGCGCAAGCCAGGGAGAAGGTCTTGGAAATCAGTTCCTGGCAAATATCCGTGAATGTGCGTGCATTGCCCATGTTGTCCGCTGCTTTGACAATCCTGACATTATGCATGTGCGCGAAGATTCAAAGGTTGAAGCGCCTGTTGACCCGGAAAGCGATGTCCTTACAATCAATTTTGAGCTTGCGCAGGCAGATTTGCAGACAATTTCAAAACGTCAGGAAAAAAATATAAAATCAGTCCGCGCGCTTGGCAAAGAGGCGGAAAAACAGCTTGCTCCGTTTAATTCTGCGGTAGAGAAAATTCTTCCTCTTCTTCAGGAGGGAAAATGCGCACGGCTTGCGGAGCTTACAGATGACGAAAAAGCTGCCATAAAAGATATGTTTCTTTTGACAATGAAGCCGACTCTCTACGTTGCAAATGTTGATGAAGATTCAATTGCTTCTGGAACAAACAAGTATGTGGAAACACTTAAGAAAATTGCAGATTCAGAAAAAAGCGAAGTTGTTGTAATCTGCGGAAAATTTGAGGCTGACCTTGCGGAAATCACGGAAGACGCGGACCGCAGGGAATTTATGGACTCGGTTGGTCTTAAGGAAAGCGGACTGGCTGTTCTTGCAAGAAAAGCCTACCACCTTATGGGGCTTGAGACATTTTTTACGGGCGGTTCGGATGAATGCCGCGCCTGGACAATCCATGCGGGGGACACTGCGCCAAAAGCGGCCGGAGTAATCCACACGGATTTTGAAAAAGGATTTATTAAAGCGGAAGCCTATTCTATTGAAGACTTGCGGAAGTATGGTTCTGAGCAAAAAATCAAGGAAGCCGGAAAATACCGCCAGGAAGGAAAAGATTACGTTGTTCAGGACGGCGATGTGCTTTTCTTTAAATTCAATGTCTGATTGTTTTTAACCAGACCGGACGTTTTAGTTTTTAATTCGTATGGAGTATGAATGCCCTGGCGCAAGTCGCCGGGGTTTGTTTATTCTGCGGTTTCTTGTCTGTTTTTTCCGCTTTGTTTTGCCCTGTAAGCAGCTTTGTCCGCGGATTTTAACCACTCGTTGCTGGACCAGCCTTCTTTGTAAAGGGATATTCCAACGCTCATGGAACAGTTGATTTTAGATGTAAGATAATCAAATTCTATGGTTTGGAATTTTTCCATTATTATGGAAATTGTTTCTTTTATTTCCGGAATTGTTTTATCCCTGAATAAAATTACAAATTCGTCTCCGCCGTATCTGAAGGCATTCCTGTTTGTCCCAAGCGTTTCTGTTATTATTTCGGCTAAAGAAATAAGGACGGCATCTCCTGTCGCATGGCCAAATGTGTCGTTTACCGTCTTGAAGTTGTCAAGGTCGATGAATGCAAGAGTAAGGTTTTCAGTTTTTGTTTCAGCATGCATCAGTCTGTCTGTGGTTTCTGCAAGCGCCCTTCGGTTGTAAAGCCTTGTAAGCGGTTCAAGCTGGAGTTCTTCAGTAAGGGCAAGCTGTTTTTTGTAGTTGTGGCTGATAAAAGAAATCTGGGCGGTTTGTGAGCGAAACAATGTCCTTGCGACGTTATATAAAAGGGATATGATAAGAATATCGGCTGCGAGCATTGTGATTTTATAGGATAAAGTATGTTCGTGGTAAAGGAATGCAAAGACAAGGTAGCCTGGAACGTATGTTATAAATGATGCGATGAAAAGAGCTTTTAAAAGTTTCTTGTCTGTGGTAGGGGATGCCACAAGCATTGTGGATGCAGGAAGAATCAGAACAACCGAATAATGCGCGTTGAAAAATGATATAACTGCAAGAATCCAGAACAGCTCTGAGATAACAAGCCGGGTTCCTTTTTGCCATGGCGTGGTCTTTTTGTTTATTGCAACCGTAATTGGAATCATGCCCGCAATTTGAAGTATTGATGGAATTATTGCCCTGAAAAGAAGATGCCTGAAAAAATTGACTGAATCAGGCTGTTTTGTAAAGTACGTAAGAAGAGTTGCCAGCAATATAAGAAGAAACGTCGCGCCAAATATAAACCAGCACTGTGTGTTTAAACGTTTTTGCCAGCGTCGAAAATAAGTTTCTTTATACTCTTCCAAAGTCATATATAAAATTATATCAAACCTGATTTTAAATTACAATTCGCAAAATCCCGCGTTGATTCTGTTCATGACGTTGTAAAACTCCGGGAAGGAAACCGCGCAACATTCTGCGTCGTTTATTATTACGGATTCTGATTCTTCAAGTCCAAGTCCAAGAACTGCAAGGCTCATGGCTACTCTGTGGTCGTCAAAGGATTCGACTGTTCCGCCGTGAATTTTCCATTCAGGGTTTTTTGTTCCGTCCGATTTTTCAGGGCTGTGGCCAATTATTCTGAACCAGTCAGGACCTGTCTCGACTTTTGCGCCTAATTTTTCCAGTTCCTTCTGCATGACTTCAATTCTGTCTGTTTCTTTTTTGCGGCAGACTCCGATGTCTTTTATGGTGATTGTTCCTTCTGTGAAGCAGCCTGCCACAGCAAGGGCGCAGATTGCATCCGGATAGCCTGAAAGGTTTACGCAAAGTTCCTTGCCCGGAAGATTTTCTGTTGAAAGCCTTGAAGATTTCGCCGTAAGCGTATTTTTTTCTTTGTCTTCGGTTATGTCTGCGCCAAGTTTCTTCAGAACCTCGACTATTTCCATGTCGCCCTGGCTTCCTGAGTAGTCAATGTTTTCGATTGTGATTTCGCTGTCGGAAATTAACGCTGCGACCAGCGGAAAAGCGACGGCTTCCCAGTCGCCGGGAATTTCTTTGTCAAAGGCTTTCATCTGAACCGGCCCGTGAACCTGGATGTGCTTGTAGTCTTCGCTGATTTCAAGTTTTACTCCCATTTCTTCCAGCCATAGCCGGGTCATATTCAGAAAAGGAGTTTCTTTTGGATCTGTGAGTTCAATGTGCGTAGTTCCGTTCAGCCGGCTTGCCGCCATCATTATTCCGCTTATGTACTGGCTTAGCCGTCCGTCTGTAACAATTGTCTGGTTTTCTTTTATCGGGCCTTTTATTATTAGCGGCGGAGCATTTTTTTCCGGTCTGGAAATGTATGCCTCGGCACCAAACTGCTTCAACGCATCCACAACATGAAGAATCGGCCGTGTGCGGATTGATTCATCGCCTGTAAAAACTGACCAGCCGTTAAAAGTTGCCGCAACAGGACTCATAAAATACAGAAGCGAGCCGGAATTTCCTACGTTTACAACATCGTTTGGAAGGTGGGCGTTTTTTCCTGCGCCTTCAACAATCCAGTCGGATGGATTTGAAATATCAACTTTCGCTCCAAACAATGGAACTGCCTTGCTTGATGAAATGCAGTCTGCTCCTGACAAAGGATTTCTGATATGGGAAGTTCCTTCTGCCAGCGACGAAAATAATAACGCCCGGATAGTATGGCTTTTAGAACCTGGAACTCTGATTTTTCCAGAAAGTTTTGCTTTTTGCGATTTGATTTTCATAATGATTCATTTTATCAAAATCTTAATTTCCACGCTACAAGTTTTTTTAGGGCAGATTTGTAAAATTCCTTGCGCTTTTTTAATTTGCGGTTGCAATGCATTTTATTGGAAGGTGGTCTGAATATCCTTCTCCGGTGTAGATTTTATACGCCTTCGGAATGAAGTTTTCGTCGCACCAGTTTCCTTCTGTAAGAACTTCAAAATTTTTAATTGTGATTTTGTCGTTTGCAAAAAAATGGTCAATCCGCTCCCATGTATCCTTAAAATAGTAGCTTCCGGGTTCTTCCTGCTCCCCTGAGGTGTCGAGCCATGGTGAATAAACCGGAGCGTTTTCGTTTTCTGGAGTATAAAATGACCGCAATTCTATGTTTTGTCCGGTTTTTCCGGATTTATATTCCGCCGACTTGAATTCTGAAATGTCCTGGTTAAAGTCTCCGCAGGCGAGTACCGGAAAATTTTTGTGTTCATTTATTTTTTTTGCAAGAATACTTTCCTGCCAGTTGCGCCAGACTTCAGATTCTTCCGCGCCGCCAGATTTTGATTTCCAGTGGCTTACAAAAACGCAGAAGTCTTTTCCTTCAAAAATAATATTTAGTTTCATCAGCGGACGCATTGCAGGTTGCTCGGAATTTTCTGTCCTTATATCAATGTTGTGGATTGTGACTTCCGAAATTGGAAATTTTGAAATGACTGCGCAGCCGATTGCGTCTCCCGGATTTTTTGAAAAAGCGCCGTACTGCCAGGAATCTTTTGTGTTCCAGCTTTTTGATGACATGAAATTTGTTATGTCATAAAGTATTCCGGAATTTTCTATTTCTTCAAAAACGAAAATATCCGCGTTGATTGAATTTATTGCGGCGCAAAGTTTTTCCAGTCTCTTTTTGTAAGATTCTTTTCCCCAGATTTGCGATTTTGTGAAATTTGAATATTCAGTTCCATCGCAGTTTCCGTCAAAAAAAGTCTGCACGTTCCAGTTTACGATTGAAAATGAATTTGCCGGAATCCTTGCTGAAAAGCAGCCTGAAAAAATAAAAGCCAAAAGCGAATATAAAATACGTCTGATTTTTTCCATAAAAACCTCCCATAAAAAGTCAACGAGAAAATTTCAATTTTCGATTTGACTTTTTATGCCCATTCGCAATGAAATGAGAATGGGCAGTTGATAAGAAAGTTTGCAACGCAAACTTTTGAATAAAAACTTTGACGCTATCTTAGGCAAAGTTTTTATTACACTCTTTACTTTATATAGCAATTGTTTTTCAAAAACTGAAATGATTTGCGCTCAATTCGTCATTAATTTTCAAAAAAAATCAGGAAACCCCGGCGTTTTCGTTATCTTTCGTAGCTGGAGGCGATGTTCAGCTGTGTTCTGTATTTTGCGACTGTCCGTCTTGCGATTTTTATTCCTTTTTCTGCAAGGATGTCTGTTATTTTCTGGTCGGAAAGTCTTTTTTCGCCGGGTTTCTGCGCTTTCAGGATATTTTCAATTTCAAGTTTTACGCTGTCTGTTGAAATATCTTCATCTTTTTTGCTGTTTTCTTCTATTATATTATTTTTTGTTAAATCCGGTCTTGCGGAAGGCAGCGCTTTTGTAAAAAAATATTTTACCGGAAAAGTTCCCCATTCGCACCGCAGGAATTTGCTGTCCGCCATTCTGGAAACCGTTGATTCGTGTACGTTTATTATTTTTGAGAATTCACGCTGCGTCAGCGGAACTAAATGTCCCGGACCTTTTAAAAAGAATTCTTTTTGAAGTTCCGCAAGTTTTTTGAACGCATTTAACAGAACCTGCTCACGGAAATTCAGCGTGTTCAGAAAATTTTGCGCTTCTTTCAGCTGAAGCCTTATGACTTTTTTGCTCTCTTTGTTCAGTTCCGGAGAATTTTCTTCTTTTTTTAAGTCTTCTGCAATTGAAAGAACTGGAATCGCCTGATTTGAAAGCACAACCTTTAACTCTTCGGAATTTTCCCCTTCGGCAATGTATACATCCGGCTGAATAAAATGTTCCTGGGAAGATTTAAATTCCTGCGCTGGAACTGGCTGCAGGGACTGAATGAACTCTATTGCCTGTTTTACTTTTTCCGTAGAAAGCTCATCTTTTTTTAACTGAATGTCATCCGGGTTTGGAGTCCAGAACGAAAGTTTTTCATTTTCTTCTATATTTTTTTCAATTTTGCGCAGGACTTTTTCTGCTAGCGGCGGTTTTAAGATTTCAAGCCTGCCGTGAAGAATGTAAAGGGCGATTTTCGGCGCGTTTTTTTTAAGCTTTGCCTGAATTTCAAGGCTTTCCGTGGCGTTCTGGCAGCAAATTCCTTCCGGATCAAAGCGTTGGACGATTGAGAGGCATTTTTTTAGAAGCGCTTCGTTGTCTCCTTTTTCCGGTTCTATCAAAGTTATCGGCGCAAGGATGTGGAATCCGTTTTTATCAAGGTTTTCTATCAGTTTTCGGCAGAGGCGGTTTTCGTTTTCCGGCAGGTTTGTCATATTAAGCTGATGAATAAGGTGTTCCTGAAGAGTTTCTGTTTCATCCGGCGCGCTTTCCAGCATGCTCTGGTATTTTTCCGCGGCCTGTTCGCCTGATGCGGTTGAAATTCCTGAATGGACTGAATCCGTGCTTCCGGAAAATTTGTCTTCTTTTATTTCAAGCGCAGGATTTTCGTCGACTTTTTCCAGGATTTCTTCCCTGAGTTCAAGGCTTCCCATGGCAATAAGGTTCATTGCCATTATCTGCTGCTGAGAAAGTTTCATTATCTGCGCCTGAACGCTTTTTTGCGCAAGCGAAAGTCCCTGTGCTTCCATATATTTGATTATAGCACAAAGTTAAAGATTCAGTTATATTTTGAAGTATGAAAACTTTTGAACAAATGGGAATTCAAATCCCGGAAATCTTATTGCCGAAAAATCTTGATGTTTCAACCTGGTCAGTTGTTGCCTGCGACCAATATACTCAGGACAGGGAATACTGGGCTTCTGCTGAAAAAATTGTTGACGGAAAGCCTTCTACTTTAAATATAATTTTGCCGGAAGTTTATCTTAACGATTCCGGAAAAAAGGAGCGAATCCAAAAAATCCGCTCCACGATGAAAGAATACCTTGAGGGCGGAATCTTTTCTGAACCGCAAAAAGAATTTGTGTACCTTGAACGGACTACTGCGTATGGAAGAGTCCGCCGCGGTCTGGTTGCCGCGCTCGATCTGGAAACGTATGAATGGAAGCCTTTCAGCAAGGCTCTTGTCCGCGCCACAGAAGCGACGATTGTTGACCGGATTCCGCCTAGAATGGAAATCCGCCGCGGCGCGCCGCTGGAGCTTCCGCACATAATGCTTCTTGTGAACGACCCGGAAAAAACTCTTGTGGAAGGAATCGGCTCTTGTGTTTCAAAGAAAAATCCTATTTATTCGGGTTCGCTTATGCAGAATTCCGGCAGCATAAAAGGCTGGGCGGTTTCTTCTGCGGAGGAGATTGAGTGCGTAAGGAGCGCGCTGGAAAAACTTTCTGAAAAAAACGCTTCTTCCGATGGCTCTGTGTTCCTTTTTGCGGTTGGAGACGGAAACCATTCCCTTGCGACGGCAAAAGCCGTGTGGGATGAATATAAGTCTGAAAATCCGGAAAAAGCCGCGGACAAAAATTGCCCTGTTCGCTATGCGCTTGTTGAAATTGTAAACATATACGATTCTGGATTGACTTTTGAACCGATTCACCGCGTTGTTTTTAATGGCGACGGACAGAATAAAGATAATTTTTCAAGAAAAATTATTGAAAAAATCGCGGAAAAACTGGGCGGAACTGTAAAAAACGCCGGCTCTGCGGAAGAGCTTGAAAATGCCGTAAAAAAATCATGCGCAGATTTTGGATTTGTGTTCAATGCGGACGGAAAACAGGAATTTATTCTTGTTCAGACAAAAATTACTGAGCTTGCGGTTGCAAGTTTTCAGCCTGTTCTGGATGAAATCCTGAAAAATGATTTTGAGTCTGCCTCGATTGATTATATTCACGGCGCGCAGGAAGTTTTCAGGCTTGGCGCAAAAGAAAACACGCTGGGAATCCTTCTTCCGCCAGTTGCCAAGGACAGTTTTTTTGCCACAATAAACAGCCATGGACCGCTTCCTAGAAAAAGTTTTTCAATGGGCGAGGCGGACGAAAAGCGTTTTTACCTTGAGTGTCGCCGGCTTTTCCCGGATTCGTAGATTTTTGTTCACATATTTTTTGACAACTGCCAAAAAACGCAATATTATTACTCTTTGATGATTATTGTGTATTGTTAAACTTATTTTTGGAGGCACATCATGGCGATTATAGCAATTTCACGGCAGGTAGCAGCATTAGGGGACGAAATTTCAAAAACGCTCTCTGAAAAACTTGGTTATAGATTTGTAAACAGAAAAGAACTTGAAAAACGCATAGTGGATTTAGGTTTTTCCCCGGAAAAACTGAAAAAATATGACGAGCGCAAGCCGGGGTTTTTTGCATCTTTGGTAAAAGACCGCGATGAATATCTGAATTATCTTCAGACTGCCGTTCTGGATACTGCCGCGGAGGGAAATTGCATTCTGCTTGGAAGAGGTTCTTTTCTTATTCTGGAAAATCTTCCGAACCTGATTCCGCTTCGTTTTGTGGCGAAAGATTCAGTCAGGATGGAACGGCTTATGAAGGAACACGGCTGGAACGAAAAACAGGCGCTCCAGCGCATTACCGAAAGCGATAACAACCGCAAGGGCTTCCATAAAAGTTTCTTTAATGCCGAGATAGAAAATCCCCAGCAGTTCCTGATGGTTATGAATACAGGAATGTTTGATGTGGAGACTGCTTCGGATGTTATTGTTTCTCTTGCAAAGTCAGTTGTAACGCCGGAAAAAGAGCTTGCCGGGAAAGCGAAGCTTCAGGAGCTTATAAATTGCCAGCATCTTGTTAATAAATTGATTTTTGAATACAAGCTGAATATTGAATTTTTGCGCGCAGTTATCAACGGAAATACTTTGACGCTCCAGGGAGTCGCTGATTCTTCTGTGCTTGTGGAAAGAGCGATTAAAATCAGCGCGGTTGAGCTTCCGGGATACAACATCACTTCTTCAATAAGTGTTGTCCAGGATTTTAAAACGCATTTTTAGTAAATTTTCAATGCTTTTCTAATCGGCTTTTTTTTGCTATAATGAAAATATCAGGATTATTATGAAGACGTCTAACAAATTTACGCTGGCTAGAGTTTGCTTTGCGCCGGTATTCTTTTTTATTTATTTTATTCCGGTTTGGGCTCAAAATGAAAATTTGGCAAAAATTTCTGCCTGTATAATGATTCCTCTGCTTGCGCTTGCGCAGCTTACGGATTATTTTGACGGTCATTATGCAAGAAAAAATGGCGAAGTAAGCGATTTTGGAAAACTCTTTGACCCTTTTGCAGACGTTATGCTGAACCTTACGCTTTTTGCTTGCGCCCAGCATTCGTTCAGCGCTGTTTTGAATCCTGCAGGATATATGCCGGCTGTCTGTTTTGTTCTGATTCTTTACCGCGAGTTTACGATGAATTTTTTAAGGATGGTTGCTGTAAGCCGTGGAACTGCGATTGCCGCGCGAAAAGGCGGAAAGCTTAAGACGGTCTTTTACATCGCTTCCGGATTTTATATGCTTGCCGTTGAGTCTTTTATCCGGCTGGGCACAAATATAGACATTTCTGCTTATATGCCGACCTTGCATACGGTTGCTTATGTAATGTTTGCTGTCTGCGTGCTGCTGAGCTATATATCCTTTATTGATTATATCCGCGCCTTTGCAGGTATTTTTAAGCAGGAAAAATAAATTTCCGATTGCTGTAAATAAGTTTATTTAACTTTAATTTCGAGTTTTTTTGCAAATTATGAAAAAACGCTCTCGGCAGACTTTCAATTTGCTCAGATGGATTTGGCTCGCGCTACGCTTGTATTAATTCGGGTGCTCCGCACTTTAATTAATTCAATCGCCAAAAATCTTCACAAATTGCAAATCTGCCTGCGCTTTTATTCTTTTTACAAAAAACTCGACATTCAGGCTATTTAAAACGAAATTATCTCGTCATAAACCTGTATTGCAAACACGTCTGTCATTCCAGAGATAAATTCCACTACGCATTTTGTGTATGAGCCGATGTCGTTCATGTTGAAAAACTGCGTTGTGTTTATGCGCAGTATTTTTTTTCTGTCCACATCTGTTTTCCATGTCGCGGGGCGGTAGTTTGTGTACTTGATAAGCCATTCTGTAAAAGTTTTGCCAAGGACAGGATAGTATTTTAATGCCTGCGCCACCCTTCCGTTTCTTGCGTAGTCGTAATAGCGCATCAGCGTCCTGAATATTGTGTGCAGGCAGTTGTCCGCGTAGCAGGAAAATTCTTTTAGCCGCCAGTGATTGTAAATATGCGCAAAGTTGAATTTTTTTAGTTCCAGGATGAAGTTAAAGTATTCCTCGCTGAAGCAAAGTCCTTTTTCCGGCGAGCTCTGCTGGCAAAGGTCGACAATCAGGTCGTTTATAAGGACGGTTGTGTTGACGGCTTTTCCGCTGCGGAATGCGTGGCTTCCCTTTGAGCTTAGCGTTGTCGCGACAATCTCGCGCATGTGCCGGTACGCTGCCATGTCAAGAATGTGGTACTGCCGGGCGTCTTCTATGTCGCGGCCAAGGTATGCGATTTTGTCCGCGATTTTTACAACGCAGCCTTCCCATGTGAACGGCTGAATTAATCCGGGGCGTTTTATAGAATACAAGTCTATTGCCTCATTTCTGGGCTTTATTCCCTGCTGGTCAATTTCGCCGCAGTGGCAGATAAGTCCGTCGCGCACCGCGTATGTAAGGTTCAGTGGTTGTGCGATTCCGTCCGGGTCTGGAAGCGTTTCAATAAAATCTGCAAAAAACAGGGAGTTGCGCTCGTGCCAGAATTTTTTAGGAGCGTCTTTTCCTTCTTTTTGCTCCATAAGGGAGTTTAGGCAGTCCTCTCCGTGGTGTCCGAAAGGCGCGTGCCCGATGTCGTGCCCAAGGGCGATTGCATTGGAAAGCTGCTCGTTAAGTCCAAGATATTTGCATATTGTGCTTGCCACGCTTGCGACGTGCATAACGTGTTCCATTCTTGTGCATACATGGTCGTTGTGCGGCGCGTAGAAAACCTGCGTTTTGTGCTTCAGGCGGCGGTATGCCTGGCAGTGCAGAAGGCGCGTGTAGTCGCGCTCAAAGTCGGAGCGGATGTCGTTTCTGTCATAAATCGGAGTTTCGCGTTTTATGGCTTCCTGCCACTTTGGATTGTTTTCATCGCATCTTTCTGATTCAAAGCCGTTCTTCATACTTAGATTATATTCTTTGTTGTGTAAAAATTCCATAAAACAAAAAAAGAAAAGTCCCTGACGAAAAAGGAGAGGAAATCATCAGGGACTTGGATTATATTCTATTGTTATTCGCTTTACACTAAAACAACAAACATCAGAATTGAAGGTTACATTTTTTTTTAAATATCCTTAATTTAGTTTTTTTTTTGCAAATTATGAAAGAACGCTCTCGGCAGATTTCCAATTTGCCAGATGGATTTGGCTCGCGCTCAGGGCAAACGCATTATAAATGTATTCAGCAAAAAACTTGCTCCCAGTCACGGTTTCGTGGCTCAAAATCGCGCAATAATGCGCTACACGCTGATTGTTGCAAAGTAACTATAGAATTGACCGCTCACGCGGTCTCAACAATCAGAGTGTTTTTGACCACGAAACCGTTCCTTCGCGCCAAAGTTTACTTAAATTATTTATAATGCGTTTGCCCTGGGCTCGCGCTTCGCTTGAATTAATTCGAGTGCTCCGCACTTTAATTAATTCAAGCGCCAAAAATCTTCACAAATTGCAAATCTGCCTGCGCTTTTATTCTTTTTACAACAAAGTCGACATTCAGGCTAAATATTAACCCGGAGGCCGTTTTTCTTTTTGCTTGACAAATTCTCTTATTCTGTTAGACTTATCAGCGATGACAAAAACTAAAAAAATGTCATTTTAAAAAATATGAGGTAATTATGTCTAAGAAATTTGCATTTTTATTCCCTGGTCAGGGGGCGCAGGAACCTGGCATGTTAAAGGATATTTGCGAGGCTTTTCCGGAAGCGCGCAAGGTTGTTGATGAGGTTTCAAAAATAACTGGCGTAGATATGCCGCGCCTTATGTGGGAATCAGAAAAAGAAGTTCTTAGCCGTTCAGATAACAGTCAGCTTGCGATTACAACAGCTTCTTTGGCAACTATGAAAGTTCTTGAAGGCAAGGGAATTGTTCCTTCTGCTTCTATGGGTTTTTCTCTTGGTGAATTTCCGGCTCTTTATGCAGCCGGAGTTTTTTCTTTTGAAGATGTAATAAAGGTTGTTCAGAAACGCGGTCAGATTATGCAGAAAGTTTGCGATGAAATTGCCGCTGAAAACGCGGGCCATGCGCCAGGAATGACCGCAGTGATTGGACTTTCCCCGGAAAAGGTTGAGGAAATTGCTTCTGGAATTAAAGATGCCTATGCCGCGAACCTGAACAGTTCTGTTCAGACAGTTGTAAGCGGAACATTTGACGCTTTGACGGAAGTTGAGGCAAAGGCAAAAGAGGCTGGAGCCCGCCGTGCGCTTCGTCTTGCGGTTGCAGGACCGTTCCATTCACCGCTTATGCAGAAAGCTGCGGATGAATTTGAAAAAGCGATTGCGGATGTCGCGTTCAACGACCCGAAAATTGATTTGTTCAGCAATGTTACAGGAAAAAAAGTTACAAGCGGCGCTGAAATTAAAAAGAATGCTGTTCTTCATCTTACAAATCCGGTTCGCTGGACTTCCGAAGAAGCGGTTCTTGCTTCAATTTTGAACGATGACTGGCAGATTCTTGAAGTTGGACCTGGAAAAGTTCTTTCCGGACTTTGGGCAAAAACAGAGTTTGGTGAGAAATTTAAAGTTCCTTCTATTAATACGGTGGAAACAATCAGCGAGCTGGAAGCTTAAAATCTGAATTCGGGCGTTGCCTGCCTTCGGCAGGCCGGGTGTTCCAGCCTTCGCCTGCCGGCTCATTCCTGCGCTGCGCTTCGGAACTAAAGGGCTTCCATACCCTAACGCATTTAGGTTTTTGGACTGAAAAAAATAAGATTGGAAAAAAAACGGGGGTTTAAGGGAAGTAAAATCCCCGGTTCAAGGTAGAGGGTTTTCTTCCCCTAATAAAAGCAGATTAAGCCTGCGATGCTTAAAAAAGGAAAAATATGTTAAAAGGAAAAAAAGCTCTTGTTACTGGTTCTAGCCGTGGAATCGGCCGAAAAATCGTGGAAACTTTTTTGGCTAACGGCGCGGAAGTGTGGGGACTGTGCTCAAAACCTTCTGCCGCAAAGCCTGAGCTTGAAGCATTTGCAAAAGAAAATGGAACTGTATTTCATGAGATTTGTGCAAATGTCGGTGATTCACAGGTTCTTTCTGAAGTTGTAAAAGCGGCTCTTGCGGAAGCCGGAAATTTTGATGTTCTTGTGAACAACGCTGGAATTACGCGCGATGGTCTTTCGTTCAGGATGAAAATGGAAGACTGGCAGAACGTTCTGAACGTAAATCTTACAGGAACTTTTGTTGTTACGCAGATTGTTTCCAACGCAATGCTCCGCGCGCGTGCCGGTTCAATTATCAATATGAGCTCGATTGTTGGAATCCACGGTCAGGGCGGCCAGGTAAACTATGCTGCTTCTAAGGGCGGCTTGATTGCCTACAGCAAGTCTCTTGCAAAAGAAGTAGGCGCGCGCGGAATCCGTGTAAACTGCATTGCTCCTGGTTTTATTGAAACAGATATGACCGCCGTTTTGAACGAAGACCTGAAAAAATCAATGATTGACGCAGTTCCGTTAAAACGCGCCGGAAAACCAGAAGACATCGCCAACGCCGCTCTATTCCTTGCCAGCGACCTGTCAACCTATATCACAGGCCAAGTTCTTGGCATAGACGGTGGAATGGGGTGCTAAAGAAGGAATGCAAACAGGATGTTTGCCTACCGCGGAGCAAGCCGCCTGCGGCTTGAGAATAAAAACAGCAGGACGCTGTTTTTATGACAGGAATGGGCTGTTAAGGAAGAGATGCAAACAGGATGTTTGCCTACTGCGGAGCAAGCCGCCTGCGGCTTGTAAATAAAAACAGCGGGCGTTACGGGCGGCGTTTGAGCCCGTACGGTGGGTACAACGAAGCTTTTATTTCTTAAAATAAGATTATTAATTTAGCTTCGTTTGCAGTTTTGCAAGCAAAACTGTTAATTGATGTTAATGACCGTAGGGCGGTTGTCCGCCCTTCTGTTTGAGAATATGGCGTCTGCAAAAGACCTTGGGCTTTTGCAGATTAGTGAGCGGCGGAGACGCGAACGTTGTTGCCCGCCCTTCTGTTTGAGTGTATAAAGAAATAAAATTAAAATTAAGGAAAAAATATGGAAAAAAGACGAGTTGTGATTACAGGTTTGGGAGCGATTACTCCACTTGGAAACAGTGTCGCTGAATTTTGGAGCGGAATTAAGGCTGGAAAGAGCGGTATTGGACCGATTACTCATTTTGATGCTTCTATAAACAAGGTTCACTATGCGGCTGAAGTAAAAGACTTTAATCCTGGTGATTATATGGATCCAAAGGAAGCTAGAAAAATGGCGCGCTTTTCGCAATATGCGGTTGCGGCTGCTAAACAGGCTCTGGAAGATTCGAAATTGCTTGGTAATGCGGATGTTCTTGATGAAACCGGTTGTATTCTTGGTGTTGGAATCGGCGGTTTTGAAGTAACAGAAGCTTCTGCAAAGGGTTATTTTAATTCTGGATGCACAAAGACTGCTCCGATGACAATTCCTGAGCTTATTCCGAACGAAGCCGGCGGAAATATTGCCATGCAGTTTGGATGCCATGGTCCGGTTCAGGCTGTTTCTACCGCTTGTTCTTCTGGAACTGACGCTATGGGCGTTGCTTTTGACATGGTTCGCTCAGGCCGGCTTGATGTTTGTCTTACTGGCGGTGCTGAATCAACAATCAACGGCTATGCGATTGTTTCTTTTGAAGTTCTGCACGCTCTTTCTACAGGCTTTGATGATGACCCGACCAAGGCTAGCCGTCCGTTTGACAAGAAGCGAAATGGTTTTGTAATGGGTGAAGGCGCTGGTGTTCTTGTTTTTGAAGAATATGAGCACGCAAAGGCCCGCGGTGCGAAAATTTATGCTGAAGTTGCCGGTTACGGTTCTTCTTGCGATGGTTATCACCTTACTTCGCCAAATCCGGATGGAATCTGCGGTTCTAAATGTATGACACGCGCTTTGAAAGACGCCGGAATGGATCCTTCTGAGATTCAGTATTACAATGCGCACGGAACTTCTACCCATATCAATGATCCTTCTGAAACAAACATGGTTAAGCTTGCTTTTGGTGAGGAAAATGCGCGAAAACTTAAGATTTCTTCTACAAAATCAATGCACGGCCACTGCCTTGGCGCGACTGGAGCGATTGAGGCGATTGCCTGCATAAATGCGATTAACGACAGTTTTGTTCCGCCGACAATCAATCTTGAAGAGCAGGATGTTGAAGGCGGCTGCGACCTTGATTATGTTCCAAACAAGGGAATAGATATGAATATTGATGCTGCGATGAGCGCGACTTTTGGTTTTGGCGGTCATAACGGCGCGATTATTTTGAAAAAGGTGAAATAAGTTTTTTTTTGGGGGGGGGGATGAAACCGCCTCTGCATCGAGGCGGATGTTTTCTTTCCCCAGATTCTTGATTTATGGGAGAAAAAATGCTGACTACTGATATAAAATCTTTGTTGCCGCATCGCGAGCCGTTTTTGTTTGTTGACGCTATTGTCAGCGCGGATGAAAAGGGCGCGGTTTGTGAACATACTTTTACCGAAAATGAGTTTTTCTTTAAGGGACATTTTCCGGAATATCCTGTAGTTCCTGGTGTGATTCTTTGCGAGACAATGGCTCAGGCTGGCGGCGCCGCTTTGCGCTATCAGGGAATTGTTCCCGGAAACAGCTTGTTCTTTTTTGCGACGCTGGACAAGGTAAAGTTCAGAAATCAGGTTCGTCCTGGAGACAAGGCGCGCATGGAAATCACATATTTGCGCACGAGTCCAAAAATGATAAAACAGGCCGGAAAACTCTACGTTGGCGACACCCTCTGCTGCGAAGCCGAGTGGATGTGCCTTGTTGGATCGGCGCAGTAGCGCCGTCCAACGAGTAGGATAATTTCCAAGCACAACCCGGCGAATGCCGGGATGTGTTTAGTTGGATCGGCAAAAATGCCGAAATGCTGTAGAAAAAGTGGCGGAACATTCTGAATCAGAAACAGTCAGCGTCCTTGTGCGCAGTTTTGATGCCACCAGGTTTTAATTCTTCAAGCATCCAATAGGAACAACAAGAACTCCATCTTCTCTTCTGTATGCATATTTTCCTACTCCAATCAATACCATTAAAAAAGCCGGCGCTTTCATTTTTGAAACATCAATTTTATTTTTCAGCTTCAAGAGATTTGCTGCACCTTCATCAATTAAATCATCGCCGCCAAGCTTAATTTCTATCAATCCATAGGAGCCGTTTCTTAAGTGAATAACAGTATCACATTCAAGATTAGTGTTATCCCTGTAGTGATAAACAGCTCCATCCAGGCTTTCTGCAAAAACTCTTAAATCTCGTACACACATTGTTTCAAAAAAAAGGCCAAATGTTCTTAAATCATTTATTAAATCATCCGGTCCAATACCAAGACTTGCAGTAGCAATTGAAGAATCCACATAATATCTTGTATCGGAAGTTCTTATTGCAGATTTTGATCTCAAATTTGGATTCCAGGCGGACATATCTTCAACAACAAAGATTTTTTTCAATGCTTCTATATAAGAATGAACTGTATCTTCATTTACTGTTTCTGCTTCATTTGCTGCAATGTCTTGGGCAATAACTGTGCTTGCAACCTGACTTCCTTGATTTCTTGCATAAGATTTCATTATTCTTTTAACGCGCTCAGGATTTTTATTTACGCCGTCTGCTCTATTTATGTCAGATTTAACAACTGCATCATAATAATCAAAAGCCTGTTGCAAAGCTGCCTCTGTTTTCAATCCTACAGCCTGAGGCCATCCTCCCCTGCATACCAGATAAGCAAGTTTATCTATATCAAGAGTATTTTCTCCATCAACATTTAAGTTTCCTGCAAACAATGATTTCAAACTTACTTCTCCAGTTGATTCTCCCGATTCATAAAGGCTCATAGGTCTCATAGTAAGCCATGTAAAACGACCTGTTCCTGAATGTGTAATTTCTTTTGTATCAGGAGGAACTGCAGAGCCTGTTAAGATAAATTGCCCCATCTTTCCTCTCTGGTCTACTTCATATCGAACAGTATCCCAAAGAGTTGGAGCAATCTGCCATTCATCAATAAGCCGAGGATTATCACCAATTAATAGTCTTTGAGGATTTAATTTTGAAAGCCTAAGATTTTGTTCTTTTTCCAATGGATTATCCATTCTGAGAACACTTTTTGCCTGCCGTAATGCGGTTGTTGTTTTTCCACACCATTTTGGACCTTCTATAAGAACAGCTCCCTTTGACTCAAGCTTCTTTATCAAAATTTCATCTACAATTCTTGGTTTATAATCATCCATAAACTCAATCATACATCAATTTCGGCGAATTATAAAGTAATTTTTCGGCGTTTTGTAATAATTTTATATAGCGATTTGTAACACTTTTGTTAACCGTTTTGGGATTTTTTAACTTGCCGACTTTGCACATTGTTTATTCTACTCAAACTTTACTTCTTCGCTAGATTTCTTTTCAATGGGAATTTTTGAATATATATAGAAAACAGTTGCGGCAACAGGATGTGCTGTCCGGGCAATCGCCATTCCGCCGTGAATATTCAAAAACATACCAGCGGGCGTTGCGGGCGGCGATTGAGCCCGCACGGTGGGTAGACGAAAACGAAACGTATGTTGAGTTTGAGGCGTAGGGCGGTTGTCCGCCCTTCTTGATGATGGTGCGGCGTCTGCAAAAGACCATGGGCTTTTGCAGAGTAGTGAGCGGCGGAGGCGCGAGCGGCGTTTTCCGCCTTTTTTGTTTAGTTTTCCAGATTTTTAAGGTCGTACGGTGTTTCCTGGTAAACGTAGTAATTTATCCAGTTGCTGAAAAACAGGTGGGCGGTGCTTCTCCACGTGGAGTTTGGAAATGTTGTGCTGTCGTCATTCTCAAAGTAATGTTTTGGCAGCTCAATCGGAAGGTTTTTATTCTTGTCCCGCCAGTATTCATTTGCAAGGGTGTTTGTATCGTATTCCAGATGTCCGGTCATAAAGATTTCGCGGTCATTGTTTGATTTTATGAGTGTTACTCCTGCCTCGTTGGATTTTGCAAGAATCGTAAGTTCCGGTCGGGCCAGCACGTCGCTTTCGTTTACAGTTGTGTGGCGGCTCTGTGGAATGGGGAAAAGGTCGTCCATTCCGCGCAAAAGGGAGTCGTTCATGGTTGTGCGTTTGTTCTGGAAAATTCCAAACAGTTTTTTTTCAAGCGGGATTTTCTGTATGTTGTGAAGGTGGTAAAGTCCTGCGAACGCGCCCCAGCACAGGTACAGTGTTGAAAATACGTGTTTTTTTGCGTAGTCCATGATTTTGCAGAGCTCGTCCCAGTAGTCGATTTTTTCAAAAGGAAGCTGTTCTACAGGCGCTCCTGTTATAATCATTCCATCGTATTTGTTCTTGAATATTTCACTTGAAGGAATGTAGTATTTTTCCAGGTATTCTTTTCCTGTGTGCTTGTAGTTGTGGTGCTCCATGCGTATAAGCGAAATTTCTATTTGCAGAGGGGTGTTTCCCAGTAGGCGCAGAAGCTGTACTTCGGTTATTTCCCGCGTTGGCATAAGGTTTACTATTGCCACTTTTAAAGGGCGGATTTCCTGGGTTTCGGCCCTTTGCTCTGTCATTACGAATATATTTTCCTGCTCAAGCGTATTTACGGCCGGCAGGTCAGCATTAATTTTAATTGGCATAATTTAAGAATAGCAAAAAAAATAGTGATTTGCTATACTTTTATGTATGGCAGAAACTGATAACAGAAAGGCGGCTTTGAAAAAACTAAGGCTTTTGTCATATAGTTCAAAGTTGAATATAAATTCGTTTAGAAAAAAAATTGAAGAGGCTTTTTACTGTCCGATTCTTCCGAATCGTGTGGAGCGTCAGGATCATAATTACGGCGGAGTGAACTGCGATGTTCTTTCGCCGGAACTTTATTCTTCCAGGCGCGTGCTGTTTTATATCCATGGCGGTTCGTTTGTGGGCGGTTCAAGGGCGAGCTACAGAAGTTTTTGTTCGATTCTTGCAAACCGCACTTTTAGCCGCGTTGTTGTTCCTGAATATCGTCTTTCGCCGACCTATGCTTTTCCCGCTGCCATAGAAGATATTCAGTCGGTGTTCCGGGCGATGTTTACGGAAGAGCAGATTGCGCGTTCGCTGGACTCTTCTGTTGACGAAAATGGAAACCGGCAGGAGGTGCTGCCTGAATTTATAATCGCGGCGGATGGAGCGGGCGCTTCAATCGCTATGGCGCTGCTTTTGAATTTGCGTGAACGCTACAGGAACTGTATAAAGAAGGTTATTCTTCTTTCTCCGTGGCTTGATTTAAGTCCAGGCGCCGCGCTGTTTGCGCAGAAAAAGGCGCAGGATGAACTTATTTCAAAGGATGTGCTTAAGCAGAGCGCGGAGGTTTATACTTACGCCTCAAATCTTGAAAATCCTCTTGTTTCGCCGATGCTTGCAAATCCAGGGCAGTTGACAGGATTTCCTTCTACATATATTCAGGTAGGAGAAAAGGAAATTCTTGTTGATGACGCAAAGAAATTTGTCTCAATTTTAAAAGGTTGCGGTGTCGACTCGTCTGTTGAGGTTTTTCCGGGCATGATGCATCTGTTTCAGCTTGCGGAAGGATTTCTTGAATCCAGTCACGAGGCGCTTTCTAAAATTGCGGAGCAGGTTACGGGTTCTTCTGAAAATGCGGAACGTCAGACTTATGAAAACAAGCCTAGACTTGAACAGAGCTTGAAGGCGGAATCATGATGGAATTGCTTTCTCCGGCTGGAAATGTTGAAAAACTTTACTATGCGTACGCTTATGGCGCGGATGCGTCCTATATCGGTTTGAAAAAATTTTCCCTGCGCGTAAAGGCGGATAATTTTTATGAGGATGAATACAAAAAAGTTATTGCGCTGAAGGAACGCTTTCCGGGGCGGCGGCTGCACTGCGCGCTGAATATTTCGTTCCACAACCGCGATATTGATAATTTTCTGCAGAACATTGATTATTTCAAGGCGTATCCGATTGACGCGTTCATTGTGCAGGATATTGGAATTGTTCCGATTTTGCAGAAATATTTTCCGGATGTTGAGCTGCACGTAAGCACTCAGGCTAGCTGTGTGAACCGTGAAGCCGTTAAAATGTACAAATCAATGGGTTTTAAGCGTGTTGTTCTTGGACGCGAGGTTACTTTAAAAGAAATCCGCGAAATAAAGGATGCTGTTCCTGATGTTGAGCTGGAGGCTTTTGCCCATGGAGCGATGTGCATTGCCTATGCCGGCCGCTGCCTTATGAGCGCGTATCTTACGGCAAGGAGCGCGCAGGCCGGAGCATGCAGCCATACCTGCAGATGGAATTTTAAGCTTTTGTCAGAGGCTGACAAGGCGAAGCAGCTTGCGGAGTCCGGTTTGCTTTCTATTGAAGAGGAAAAACGGCCGGGTGAATATTTTCCGGTTTTTGAAGGCGATGATTTTACGGCGATTCTTTCCAGCAAGGATTTGCGCATGGTGGAACACCTTGAGGATATGAAAAAAGCGGGTGTTGATTCCATAAAGATTGAAGGCCGTATGAAAAGCGTTTATTACGTTGCGCTTGTTACGCGCGCCTACAGAAAAGCCCTTGATGCGCTTGAAGGAAAAATTTCTTCTGAGGAAGCCAAGCCTTTTATTGATGAGCTGGAAAATGTAAGCCATCGCGAAAGCGGAACTGGATTTTATTACAATCCTGCGGACGCTAATGAAACTGTGAGCGGAGCGACGGACAGCCGGTATATTCTTGCGGCGGAAATCGGCGGGGAACTTGCCGAGGCGGAAGCTAAAGAAATTTTTACGGCTGGAAAAGATTTTAAGGCTTGTAAACAGAAGGAATTGGATGAAATGCACCCAAAAGCCCGCGAGGCCCGGCTAAAGGATTACGAAATTCATCCTGAAAAAAATCCTGATGTGATTGAAGAAAAAAACGGCTGGAACATTTACAGAATGATTCCGCTGAATATGATAAAGGCTGGTGAAAAAATTGAATTTGTTTCGCCGGATATTGTTGCAAAAAAAGCGGATGCGGATGAGTGGCAGCTGGTTGACCCTGAGACCGGAACTTTAAGGAGCTGGGTTTGCGACGGGCATGAATGTGTTCTTTACACAAAAATTCCGCTTCAGGCTGGCGCGCTGATTAGGATTGAAGATCCGGATTACGTGCCGGGAAAAATAAGGGATTCAGGAAGATAGCTTGAAAAAAAAGACGGTTTTAATTTTTTCAGTTTTTTTCATTTTTTTGAATTTTTCGGTTTGCGCCGAAATTGTTGATTTTTTTAGCACCCAGAAAAAGTGGAGCGTGACCAACGGCTTGAGCTTTAAAAATGGAGCGGATTTTGCGCCTTTTACTACTGCGGTTGACCTTTCCGTTGATTTTGATATGCGGGAAATCCGGGCGAACGCAGGAGTTTTTGTTCAGCCAAGCCAATTTGATTTTTCTACGGAGATTATTTACTGGCCGACTTTTTTTAACTGTCTTAATGCCGGCGCAGGCTCGATTTTTCATTTTGTTTCCTACAGCGATATTTTTGTTGAGCTTGACTTTTTGACTGGAGTTTATCTTTCGTACCATACTCCTGAAAAATTTGACTGCATGGTAAATTTTCTTTACCACGGAAAGTCCGCGCGAATTTTTGAAATAGAAGATAAGGTTCCTTGGCTTAAAAATGATTCAATCGCCTTTAAGACTGAATTTAATTTCCGTCCGATTAAGCGGCTGAACCTTAATCTGTCGATTTCTTCCTATTCAATGTACAGGTATATGCTCTGGTTTGCGCCGGATTTTTCTTTTTCCGTGGATTATAAATTTTTTGATATGTTTGCCGTTGGCGGACAAATTGAGATTCAATATATTGATATGTTTACGTTAAGTTCAAATTTGAACAATGTTGACATTCGGATTTATGGAAGGCTTGATTTTTAATGTATTTGACTGAAAAGAAATTGTTAAAATTTGTCTTGTTTCTTTTTTTCTCATTTTCAGGGTTTCTGTTTTGTTCGTGCCAATATTATTCTTATGGTCTGGACGAATTTTTGTACAGGGACAATTCAATCCGTAACCGTTCTTCCAGATTGAAAAATTTGCAGGATGAAAGTCCGTATGAGCTGGCCCTGAAAAAAAATCCAGAGGCTCCGGAAGCTGTTGACGCCGAATTTACTGCCTACGATTTTCTTGTTATTACGGACGTGCATTTTGGCGGCGAGGGGCTTGCGCATAACGGTGAGCGCCGCGATGAGGAGTTTTTTAAATGGATTTCAGCGAATTTTCCGGATTCAAAAAAGCGGCCGAAATTTTGTGTTTGTCTGGGAGATGTAGCGGAACATGGGCTGGAATCAGAATTCAAGGATTACAGGAAATTTACAGACAGGCTTGAAGCTGATTTTGGAATAAAAACTTATAATGTGATTGGAAACCACGATTTGTACAACGCCGGCTGGAAAAATTATGAAAAATATAGTTTTCCGTACTGCTCGTTCTATAAATTCAGAACAAAAGAATTTACTTTTTATTTTTTGGATTCGGCGAGCGGTTCTTTAGGGGATGACCAGCTTACTTCCTTTAAGCGCGATATGGAATATAATGAGCGCGGACGAAAAAAAATTGTCTTTATGCATATTCCTGCTTACGCCGGCGGATTGTTTTATTTTGTAATGCAGAATACTGTTGAGCGGAATAAATTTATTTCGTATTGCGCGGATAATAACGTTATTGCGCTTGTTGACGGCCATACCCACAAGGAAATTACAAGCAATCTTGGATTTACGGAGTACAATATTCCCGGCTATCTAGAAAAGCGCGGCTGGGCAATTGTTTCTGTGAATGAGGATGCGGGAACTGTTTCTTCAAAGTGCTATTATCTGGATTGATTCAATCTGCGGATTCAGTAAAAAACTAAAGGTTCGGGTGTCTTCTAGGTTTCGTCCCATTCTACAGGAACTGTCTTTTTTTCGTGGTTAGGAATTCTAAGGTAGGTAAGGCAGTCTGCGCGGTGAATCATAACTCCGTTTGAAACTGAAACATATCCGACAATAGGGTTTGGAAAAGCCGGTCTGCAGCACTGCGCAAAATTGTATATAAAATTAGACGAGCCTGCGACCTTTACTTTTGTTATGTTTCTTGGCGCTTCGTTCGGTCCTGTTCCTTTTTTGTGTCCTTTTCTTTTTTCATCCTGAATCGCATGGCTTTGAGCCTCGTGCTCGGCTTTTGCCGCCTCAAGTTTTTCTGTTGCTATTTTATCAACAAAATTCGGGTCGTTCGCAACAAGCCAGGCATGGATTTTCTGGCGCGCTTTTGAGGTTTTTGCAAATTTCAGCTGATTTTCAGTTGGATGCGCCTGAGGGTTTGTCAGAATCTCAATAATCTGGGTATTTTTTAACTTTTGCGTAATAGGAATTATTTTTCCGTCTGCTTTTGCTCCGATGATTTTTTCACCGATTCCTGAATGGATTGAGTATGCGAAGTCAATCGCCGTAGAGCCTTCGGGAAGGTGCTTTACGTCGCCGTTTGGGGTAAATACATAAATTTCGTTTCCGAGCAAATCGCTTTTCAGGCTTGCGAAGAAATTTTCGTTTGTCACCTGCTTGTCGCGGAGTTCCTGCAGCTGGTTAAAAATCGTAAGCTGGCTTGAGTCGACCAAATCGTGGCTTTTTCCTTTTTTGTAAAGCCAGTGGGAAGCGACTCCCCGTTCCGCGATGTCGTGCATTTTTTGCGTCCGTATTTGAATTTCCAGCGGGCGGTCTTCGCACATGACTGTTGTATGCAAGGACTGGTAGCCGTTCGATTTTGGCATTGCGATATAATCCTTGAACCTTCCTTCAAGAGGTTTCCACAGGCTGTGAACGATTCCTACCAGCGTGTAACATTCCTGGTTTTTCTGGCATATTATGCGAAGTGCAAGCAAATCAAAAAGTTCTCCAGGCTCTTTGTTTCTTTTTCGCATTTTCTGGTAAATTGAATAAAAATGCTTTGCCCTGCTTGTGATTGTGACTTTTATGCCGATTTTTTCTGCCTCAGTTTGAATTTTATTAACGGCGTTGTTCAGGTATTCGGAGCGTTCTTCTTTCTTTAGGTTGATTACAGATTTTATCTGCTGAAAAGCGTCCGGGTTTGAATATTTAAGGCTTAGGTCTTCAAATTCATTTTTTATGTTGGACATACCCAGCCGGTCTGCGAGCGGCGCCCAAATATCAAGGGCTTCTGCCGCAATCTGGCGTTGTTTTGGTTTTTCTACATTTTTTATATTGCGGATGCGGTCGAGCCGGTCTGCGATTTTTACAAAAATTACACGCACGTCATCAACCATTGCAAAAAGCATTTTTCTTATTGCGTCTGCCTGCTGGAGCGTTTTTGATTTTATCTGGACATTTGTAATCCGGCTTATTCCATCGATGATTGTGGCGACATCTGTTCCGGCGATTTTTTCAAGTTCTTCATGGGTTGCGCCTAAAGTCGGAGTGCTGTGAAGGATTCCCGCCGCAATGCAGTCGGAGTCAAATTCGTCCTGCGCAAGAATAAAGGCGATTCTCATCGGATGAAGATAGTAAGGTTTTCCGCAGGAGCGTAAAAGTCCGTCGCTTTTTTTTAGAAGAAAATCCCACGAATCGGTGATTTTCTTTTTTGAGTCATCAGAGCTGTATTGTGGAAAAGTCTCAAAAAATTCAGCAAGCAAACCTGCCGCGTCCTTTTCCGGCGACTTAAAAATAACATCCTTACTCACATTTAAAAAGATACCGAAAAACTGAATATGTGGCAAATATTAATTAGCCCGAATTTCGAGTTTTTTTTTGCAAATTCTGAAAGAACGCTTTCGGCATATTTCCAATTTGCTCAAGATGGATTTGGCTCGAATTCGGGTGCTTCGCACTTTAATTAATTCAATCGCCAAAAATCTTCACAAATTGTAAATCTGCCTATGCTTTTATTTTTTTTGCAAAAAAACTCGACACTAGGGTTAATTAGGTGAAATTTGTATTTTTTATAAATTGCACAAAAGCGTTTTTAGGCGGATTTTAATTTTCTAAAACGCGCGGCGTGAAAATGTCCGGAAAATGAATTCAAAAAAAACAAAAATTCTTGTATTATAGAAGTAACTATTTATTTTTTTTTTGGTTAATAATTTGTTATCTGGATTTAAAATTGGAGGATTTCTGCATGAATCTGAAGCGTTCTTTTGTGCTTTTTGTGTCATTGCTTTTTTTGAATCTCTTGTCTGCAGAAGGAAAGATTCTTGCCATAGAAGATGCCGTAAGGCTTGCAAAGGAAAATAATATTTCTGTAAAAAAAGCGGAAAATGATTTGGACAGCCTTGCGGTTCAGAATAAATATTCATGGAACAGCGTAAGTCCGGCTGCTAAATTGAATGGAAATTTTGAGGATGATATTGAAAACGATTCAACAGCTTTCAGCCTTTCGGGCGCGGTGAGTCTTAGCCTGAAGACAAACCTTTATTCAGAAATAAAGGGCGCAAAACTGAATTATGAAAAAGGGCTTCTGACCTACAGCGAGGCTGTGCGGCAAATAGAACTTTCCGTGCGTAAGAAATTTTATAATCTGATTTACCAGAAGGAAAATCTTGTCCTGCAGAACAGAAGCCTTGAGACAAGCAGAGCCCAGTATCTTAATAATGAAGAAAAATTTAAAAACGGAAAAATAAGCGAGCTGGATGCGTTTACAAGTCGCGTGAATTACGAGTCAAAAAAGCCGGTTGTTGAGTCTGCGGAAATCAATTTTCAGAATGATTTGGCAAGCTTCAAGCAGCTGCTGGGGATTCCGCAGGAAACGGAAATTGCGCTCGACGGTTCTCTGGATGATTTTTTGAACCTGAAGGAAATTTCATTCGGTTTGCTTCCGAAAGTGGACAAGCCTGCGCCTGATGTAAAATCCGCGGAATACAATGTGGAGATTGCAAAAAATTCGCTTTTGGATTCACGTTTTTCGGCGTATGCGCCAACTGTTACTGGAAGTTACAGCTATGGAAAAGTTTATGGAAAAAATCAGAAGACTGACAAATATGGTTGGACAACAACGAATAAGCTTTCAGTTGGGATTTCTGTTCCTCTAGATGGAGTTTTGCCTTGGTCAGCGCGTGCTGTAAACATAAAAACTAACAAAAATGCGCTTGATACGGCAGAAAAAAATCTGGAGGACGCAAAAACCACAGTTGCGGTGCAGACCGAAAGTTATATCAGAAAAATTAACCAGGCGGTGAAACAACTTGATTCCTTGAAATCAACGGAGGAGCTTGCAAACCAGACTTACCAGATGACGCTTACCGCATACAATTACGGAAAAACTGATTTTCTTTCGCTTCAAAATGCAAATGATTCAGTTTTGAGTGCCGGTGTGAATTTAAAAAGCCAGGCTTACACGTTGATAAGCGCAATTCTTGATTTGGAAAGCGTGCTTGGCCTTGAATTTGGAACTTTGGAAACAAAAAAATAGGAAAATATTATGGAAAACAAAAAAAAGAAGTCTTTGGTTATTATAATAATTGCTCTCGCGGTTTTGGCGGCATCCCTTGCGGCGATTTCAGTCTCAAGAAAATCTGGCGCGGCTGGCGGAGCGATGCCTGCCGGAATGGGAAAAATGAAAGGAAACACGGTTTTTTCCGTTCGTTCCGTAGAAGCAAAAAAAATTACGCTTCTGGATTATGTGATTACAAACGGCGAGGTTGAAAGTCAGAGCGCCGTGGAAGTTTTTCCTTCGATGAGCGGAAAAGTTGCCCAGATAAATGTAATGCTGGGTTCGCATGTAAACCGCGGCGATGTTATTGCAAAAGTCGACCCGAGCGAGCCGGGAACAAAATACGCTTTAAGTCCGGTGGAAGCGCCGATAAGCGGAAGCATTGTTTCCGCTCCGTTAAAGGTTGGAACTACAGTAAATACAAATTCCGCGGTTACAATGATTGGCGATATTGATAACCTTCAGGTTACCTGCCCGATTCCGGAGCGCTACGTTGCGGAATTAAAGACAGGCCTTAATGCGGAAGTTTCGCTTGAGGCATATCCTGGGATTGTGTTTTCCGCGTCTGTAAGCCGCGTTAGTCCTGTTGTAGACGCTTCTACGCGCACAAAGGAAGTTATACTTAATTTTGATAAAAAAGATTCGCGCATAAATGCCGGAATGTTTGCAAAGGTAAAGCTGTACACTACAAAATATTCGGGCGAGCTTGCGGTTCCTTCTGATGAGGTTGTACTTAACGACGATGGCTCTGCGTATCTTTTTGTTGTGAACGACAACAATACTGTAAGCCGCCGCAATGTAAAAACAGGTAAATCCGTTGATTCGATGATTCAGATTACAGACAACCTTATGGCAGGCGAAAGAGTTGTTTTTGAAGGAATGTTGAGCCTTAGCGAAGGCGCGAAGGTAAACGACCTTAGCAATCCTAAGCCGGCTGCGGAAGCAGAAGCAAAAAAAGAGGCTGAATAATGAGCGTTTCCAGACAGACATTAAATCATCCGGTGCTTGCGCTGATTGTTTTTACGCTTTTAGGATTCGTTGGAATATTTACCGTAAAAAATGTCGCGATCGGGCTTTTTCCGGAAGTTGACTCGCCTTATATAATGATTTCGACTTCTTACCCGAACGCAGGCCCTGAATCTGTTGAAAAAACAGTTACAAAGGTTCTTGAAAGCTCGCTTGTAAGCGTAAGCGGTCTTAAAAAGATGACTTCAACTTCCAACGAAGGTTCTTCCTGGATTTCCCTGGAATTTAATTACGGCACAAATATCGAGCAGGCTGTGAACGATGTTCGCGATAAACTTGACCGCGTTTCGCGCTCGCTCCCGGACAATGCCGGTTCACCAACGATTTTCAAGATGGACTCAAATTCAATGCCGATTCTGTGGATTGCGGTAAAAGGCAACCGTTCTGCGAGCGATTTAAAGCAGATTGCAGAAGACAGCATTGTTGACATTCTTGAACAGGCGGACGGCGTTGCTCAGGCTAGCGTAAATGGCGGAAAAACAAAAATTGTCCGCGTTGAGCTTGAGCAGAACCGGCTTGCGGCTTATGGACTTACGGTAAGCGCGGTTTCTTCGGCTCTTGCAAAGCAGAACCTGGAGCTTGGCGGCGGCAAGATGAATGAAGGTCAGAAAGATTATGTTGTGCGCACGACCGGCGAATTCAATTCAATAGAAGAAATAAACAACACGGTGATTACTTCCGTAAAAGGCTACGACGTAAAGCTTAGCGACATTGGAAAGGCTTTTATGGGCTATGAAGATTCCCGCGGCGAAGTTTATATCAACGGCGAGCCTGGAGTTTATGTTTCTGTTACAAAGCAGTCAGGCTCAAATTCTGTAACGGTTGCAAATAACGTTTATCAAAAAATGTCGGATTTGGAAAAAACTCTTCCATCGGATATTTCCATGACGATTCTACAGGACGATACGGATTCAATCCGGGAAACAATAAGTACGCTTGTTGAGTCGGCGGCGGAAGGCCTTGTGCTTGCGGTAATCGTTCTTTTTGTTTTCCTTCAGAATTTCAAGTCTACAATTATCATTGCAATTTCAATTCCGCTTTCAATCATCATAACTTTGCTTGCTATGAGTTTTGCCGGAATTACGTTGAATATGATGACAATGACAGGGCTTATTCTTGGCGTTGGAATGATTGTAGACGCTTCTATCGTAATGATTGACAACATATACAGTTACCGTATGCGCGGGGCAAAGCCTAAGATTGCGGCGATTCTTGGGTCGCAGGAAATGGTTGCTTCTGTAGTTTCCGGAAACCTTACTACAATCTGCGTTTTTGTTCCGTTCCTTCTGTATATGAAAGAGCTTGGAATGATGGGGCAGATGTTCAAGGGAATTATCTTTACGATTGTAATTGCGCTTCTTTCTTCGCTGCTGGTTGCAATTTTTCTTGTTCCTGTTCTTGCCGGCGTATTTTTGCCGCTTACAAACCGTAATGAAAAGCCTGTAAAATCTAAATTCTTTAAGGTTCTTTACGGCGCTTTTGAAAAGTCCATCCAGGCGGTTACATCGCTTTATACGAAAATATTAAAAGCAGCGCTTGAATACAGGGCTGTTACGCTTGTGATTGCGGTTTGCCTGCTTGTTGTGTCTTTTGCTCTTGTTCCTACAATGCGTGTGAATATGATGCCGAACGGACACGATGATTCTGTAACCTTGAATATTACAATGCCGATTGGAACACCGTTAAAAGACACAAAAATAGTCGCCCTTGAATTTGAAAAAATAATAAAGGAAGAGGTGAAAGGATATAAATATCTTACCACGACAATTGGTTCTGGCGGACGCGGCGGCGGAGGTTCCGCGACGTACAAGGCGAACATTCAGATTAGGCTTCCAGAAACTTCGGAGCAGATTGATGATGCCCAGGTGATTCAGCAGAAATTGCGTTCTCATTTTAATGATTTTGCAGGCGCGTCGTTTAGTTTTAATGCCGGAATGCGCGGACAGATGACAGGTGATGACCTTGATATTGCAATCCGTTCGGAAGACTTGAGTACTGCTCTTGATGTCGCGGATAAGGTAAAGGCGGTTATGCAGTCGATTCCGGATATTGGCGAGCCTTCGATTGATACAGAGCGGGGGCTTCCGCAGGTTGAGGTTGATATTGACCGCGACCGCGCTTACGCCTTTGGCGTTGATGTTACCACTGTTGCGCGCGAAATAAACTATGCCATCAACGGTGTTACAAGCACCGCGTATAGAAACAAGGGAAAGGAATACGATGTTGTTGTGATGTATAAACCGGAAGACCGTAAGAACGTAATAGATTTGGAGTCTATGTATGTTTCCGGCAAAAACGGAAAGGTTGCGGTTTCTAATTTTGCGACGCTTAAACGTGGCTTGGGACCGGTTTCAATCATGCGCGAAAATCAGACGCGGATTGTTCACGTTACGGCTGCTATTGTTTCTGAAAAAAACGCGAACCTTGTGGAAGATGCAATCCGTGAAGGAATTGCAAACAGTTTTATTGTGCCGGAAGGCGTTTCAATAAGCTATGAAGGTTCATGGGCTGATGTTTCTGAGCAGATGAAAATGTATATAGGAATCATTGCGCTTGCCATAATCCTTGTTTTTGGCGTTATGGCCGCGACTTATGAATCCTTTAAGGCGCCGCTTATAAACCTTGCCACGATTCCGTTTATGATAATCGGTGTTGTGTTCCTTTATAAAATAATAAACCAGCCGCTTTCAATTATGGCGATGGTCGGTCTGATTATGCTGGTTGGAATTGTTGTAAACAACGGAATTATTCTTGTTGACTACACGAACCTTTTGTGCGGCCGCGATATTCCGCTGATGGAAGCGTGCCTGCAGGCCGGAGTAAGCCGATTGCGCCCAGTACTGATGACAACCCTTACCACGATTCTTGGAATGTTGCCTATGTGCTTTGCCACCGAGGGAATGTCTGCCATGGTTCAGCCGATTGGAATTGCGGTTGTAGGCGGTTTGACTTCCTCAACATTTGTAACGCTGCTTGTAATTCCTGTGCTGTATTCAATTGTTATGAAAAACCGGAAAAAAAGCGCGCGCGCAAAAATTAAAGTTGAGTACAATCATTGATTGGAGTTTTTATGTCAGAAGAAATAAATTATCGTATTGAAATTATTGCGAACCAGTCTGTGCAGGAAGACATAACAGAACTTCTTGAAGAGGAGCTTCCTGAAATTCAGTATACAGTGATTCCGACTGTTCAGGGGCGCGGCGCGCACAGCAAAAAACTTGGCTCCACAACCTGGCCGGAACAGAATTTTGTGCTTTTTGCCTATCTTTCAAAAGGGGATGCAAAAAAGGCAAGGAATATAATTTCTGCCGTAAAACAAAAATTTCCCGGCGAAGGAATAAGTTTTTTTTGCGTTCAGGAAGCGGACTTGTAAAAGATTTTATCTTATTCCGTAGACGTTGCGGTCCTGGCCTTCTAAATCTTTGAATATTTTTGTACAACGGAATTTGTTCTGCTCAAAAATAATTTTTGTTGCCGCCGCGTTGTATTCGCCGGTTTCCATCAGCAGAACGCCGTTGTATGCAAGATGCCCGTAGCTTTCGGGAACAAGCCGCCGGATTATTCCGAGGCCGTCGTTTTCTTCTGTCGGGACTCCAAAAAGTCCTATGTCGCCGTCAAGGGCAAGCCTGGGTTCATTCCTTCCGTCTTTTAAGAGCGCTGTAACCATCTTTGCCGGAATATACGGCGGATTTGTAAGAATCAGGTCGAATGTGAATGGAACTTCCGAAAATAAGTCTGTCTGGATAAACCTTAGTTCTTCGAATTCTGCCGGAGGAAGCAGTTTTTTTGCGTTTTGTTTTGCAATATCCAGGGCTTTTTCGCTTATGTCTGCAAAGGTGAATTTTGGAAGCTGGCCAGAAGGAATCTTGAATTCTTCAATAAGGTTTTTTAAGACGGAGATTCCGATGCAGCCGCTTCCTGCGCACATATCGCAGACCGAAAGAACAATTTCCGGCTGGAATTCAATTTTTGTGATAATTTCGTCAATTGCTTTTTCTACAAGGATTTCTGTGTCCGGCTTTGGAATTAAAACGTCTGGAGAAACGGTAAAGTCGTAGCCGTAAAATTCTTTGTGCCCGGTTATGTATGCCACAGGAAGCCCGGTTTTGCGCTTTGCGACTGCTTCTGTAAGCCACGAAAATTGTTCCGCGCTTAGCTCTTCTTCTGAATGGACCAGAATCCACGTTTTGTTCTGCTTTAAGCAATGTTCCAGAATCACGTTTGTGTCCAGGCTTGCGCTTGGTGAATTTTTTAAGGTTTTTATTGAAATATTCTTAAATTCTTGAATTGTCATAAAAAGGGTTTTAGGGATTTTTCCCTAGGAGAGAGGGTAGGCCGCAACGAAGTGCGGCCGAGGGAGAGACTTCTCCCTTTTTTATGCTGTTGTGGAAACTAGTCGTTTCCCAGCGTTGTTATGTCCGCCTTCAGCTGCTCTTCCTTTGCATAAACGTTCAGCGCGTCCAGCATTCCGTCCATTTCGCCCATCATAAAGCCCGGAAGGTTGTGCTGGCTGTAGTTTATTCTGTGGTCGGTAACCCGGTCCTGCGGATAATTGTATGTGCGGATTTTTTCAGAACGCGCGCCGGAACCGACCATGCTTGAACGAGCCGCCGCCCGCTCTGCCTGTTTTTTTGTTTCTTCAAGGTCAAAAAGTCTTGCGCGCAGAACGCGGAAAGCCTTTTCCTTGTTTTTAATCTGAGATTTTTCGTCCTGCTGGATTACTACGATTCCTGTTGGAATATGCGTGAGCCGGACTGCCGAGTCTGTTGTGTTTACGCACTGTCCGCCCGGGCCGCCTGCGCGCATTACGTCGATTCTTACATCGCCGGGTTTTATTTCAATTTCAGTTTCTTCCGCTTCTGGCAAAACTGCGACTGTTGCCGTGGAAGTCTGAAGCCTTCCCTGTGATTCTGTCGCAGGAACACGCTGCACTCGGTGAACTCCGGATTCCCAGCGCAGTGTTCCGTAAACAAATTTTCCGCTTATTGAAGTTACGATTTTGTTGAATCCGCCGACTTCGGTTTCCTGCTGCTCCATTACTTCGTATTTCCAGTTTTTTCTGTCGGCAAGGTGGCAGTACATTTCCCACAAGTCGCGTACAAAAAGGGTGGCTTCGTCTCCGCCGGCGGCAGAACGTATTTCCAGAATAATGTTTTTTTCGTCAAGCGGATCCGGCGGAACAAGCTTAAGCTTTATTTCTTCTTCAAGTTTAGGCTGCTCTTCTTCAAGCGATTTTAATTCTTCGCGCGCCATTTCCTTCATTTCAACGTCGTCTTCGGCGGTAATCATTTCTTTTGCGTCTTTGATTCCCTGCAAAACTTTCTTGTACTGCGCATAAAGTTCGCTCAGCTCTGAAAGATAGCCGTTTTCGCGCATGGTGTCTTTGTATTTTTTCTGGTCTTTTACAAGGTTCGGGTCTAAAACCATCTCCTGAACAGTCTTGTATTTATTTTCACATTCTTCAAGTTTTTTTAGTAAATCCATAGGTCAAATATAATGAATTTTATGGTGATTTTCAATTGGCAGGGGAAAGTGCTTATGGGGTAGGAGTGTTTGTTTGATATGTTTGTATATTAGCCTTAATTTCGAGTTTTTTTTGCAAATTATGAAAAAACGCTCTCGGCATATTTCCAATTTGCTCAGATGGATTTGGCTCGCGCTACGCTTGTATTAATTCGGGTGCTCCGCA
>OLGV01000104.1_pt1 | contig 35738 bp, 39 predicted proteins | sample 1605761 | NCBI WGS metagenome assembly OLGV01 (sample SAMN03283245) | human gut metagenome | biome: human-associated habitat; material: feces | host: Homo sapiens | place: Peru | collected 2012
TGCGAGCTTCTGCATCGTATTTTTGATGAGCGATACAATTATGCATAGCTTCAAGAATACTTTCTGCATCATATTTCCATACTTCGGCAGGAATTAGTGAATTTTGAGGATATATTTTGAAACGATAGTTCCGGATACGCCCCAATAATTCGGTAGTAGAACGTATGAAAGGGATGGTATAGATGTCGCCAAAAACCTGTCCGTCCTGAAAACATTTCCAGACGATTTGTCCTATATGTCCCAGTTTGTAAGCTTGTTCTTCTTTGCCTACCAAGAGCAAAGTGGTGCGTGTCACATGTCCTCCATGAGTAAGACAAGCTTTATCCAGGAATACTTCATCCGTCCATTAATCACAAGCTGCGGCCAACTTAGGGTATCGCTGCTTGTACCCTTCGCGGGCTTTCTTGATGGCATCCGGGTCGAGGTCGGCTAATGTAGCATCCTCCACTACTTGGGCCGTCCAGTCGTAATAATCTTCCCTTTCTTCGAGTATGGTGTCACGGCGAGAGTCCGTCATTTCTATCAGCGAATCGTCTATCCGTTGCCAGGCTTTGCTATGTGCATATACAGGGCGGCGCATTAAATGCTTAGGCACATGTATCACTCAGACGGTCTTCTGTGTATCGTCTGTGACAAACTCTTCTACCTGCAATCCTTCCGACGGAAGGTTGGCGCATTGCGAAATAAGACGTAATCGAGCCTTTTCCACATCATAATTATGCGTATCGGTACCCACTATATCAAGTGTCTGATCCACTACGCCTACAATGAGCGTACCGCCCTCCATATTGGCAAGGGCAGACACATACGAGACGACATCATCTTTTTCTTTCCCGTTGAAATCGTTCTTCAGGTTTTTGAATTCCTTCCACTCGCACGCCTCGTTTTCTTTAGGATAGTTGGCGAGCAGATATTGTTGTAATTCTTTTTCTGTCATAGCTTTTATCATCCTTAATTCCGCAACGCTATTATAAATTAAACTTTTTAAATACCTGAACAATAAAAAGTTGCCCGGGATTTTGTCATGTCGAAGAATTCACTTATCTTAGTGTTACAAAAATAAACAAGAGAATCCAACGATAGACATGGCAAAGATACAAATAAAATCTGAAAAACTCACTCCTTTTGGAGGAATATTTTCGGGTCATGGAGCAATTTGACTCCATATTGTCATCTGTAATCGACTCGACCCTCGGTCTAAGGTGTAGATTGTTCGGTTATCGGTACAGCGAAATCATCCGTTCTCTCATGAGTATCTACTTCTGTGGCAGCTCATGTATTGAGGATGTATACACGCAAGAAGGACGTTGAAGGGATTAGTTGCGGATTTGAGGTTTTACTTTTTATAACAAAAAATTATTATTCCAAAGTATTAATTTCCCGCCACATTTCCGAGAAATTTTTCTCTGCAAACACTGGGATTTCATGATGAACGCCCCAGGTTTTCTTCAGCATCTGCCTAAACTCAAGACGATTTAAAAATTCTTTTGTCTTATACATTTCCTTACGGTTTCCAATACGTTTCATAATAAAGTTGAAAACACGTTTTTCTCCAAGTAAAGAGCCGTTTTCTTTCGCAATTTCCATTCTGTTTCGTAAAATCAAATCGCCTATTTTAATGTTCATCGGGCAATATTGCTCACATTGATGGCAGGAACAACATAGAGTTGCAAGATGCGCAGCGTTTTCATAACCGGTTGCAATTGCTTGTACCACGCCCACAGGCCCTGGAAAAGAATTTTCATACACATGCCCGCCTATTGTGTTGAAAACAGGACAAACACTGTTGCAGGCACCGCACTCAATACACGTCATGATTTGACGCTGCTGCTCCTTCGCAAGCATAGTCGAACGATTATTGTCAACCAACACAACATACAGTTTCTGGTTTTTCAACTTGCTTTTTTCAGGCTTGCTCAAAATGGTGTAATACGACTTTGCCTTTATTTTTGTAACCTCGTACAATGATGAAAGCGGTAACAAAACACTGATGTCATCTATGGAAGGAATAAGTTTGTCAATACCGACAACAACAATGTTGATATTAGTATTTGCTATTGATTTCAATACATTTCCTTCGTTTTCTGAAATAATAATATCTCCAGTGTCGGCAACAAAGAAATCAGCTCCAATTATAGAAGCACCAGCAGTTAAATATTTATTGTTCAATACTTTACGTGTAACTGTCATTAACTGTTTCGGACTAATTTCATCGCTAACACCAAATTTTTCAGAATAAATTTCCGCTATTTCTTCTTTTTTCCTATGCGCCGCCGAATGATTGGGGTCTGATGGACGCTCGTTGTACTGATAACATATAAAATCACCTGTGTCAGTCTCTGTGATGTCCACTTTTTTCATCTCTAAAAACGGCAGCAAACCTATTTCTTCACTTAAAATACTTTTTGATTTTACAACATTATTAACTTTTTCAGTACTTAAAATATTGTAAATAACATATTTAGCATCTTCGGCATCTCGAGCCCATTTCACAATGCCACCATTATCAATGACATTAGTCTCAAAATCAACCAAAAGTTTATCGTAATACTTGAAAGCTTTGTTTCTTATAGCAAAAGCACGATTTTTTTCAAGTTCTATGTTTGCGTAATGATTGGCACAATCTTCAGCCACGCACATAAAAAAGTCATATCGAGACATCATATTTTTCCGATGCTCGTCATTGAAAGCCACTTGTTTTACGTTATGGTTAAATATAGCGCCTTTTTCAGTCATTTTTTTTTATTATCCATTTCGCTCGTCAATCTCAAGTCGAAACGAAAGTTGTTTTATAAATCAATCTTTTTTACTCTTTTTAAGTGACGGCCTCCTTCAAAGTCAGTTGTCAGATATGCTTTGACAATATCCCAGGCAGTCTCGTTGCTTATAAAACGACCGGGCAGTGCCAAAACATTAGCATCGTTATGTTGACGGGCCAATTTGCCTAATTCAACATTCCAGCAAAGAGCGGCGCGAACATGCGGATGATGGTTTGCTGTCATCTGTGCGCCATTCCCGCTTCCGCATAAAATAATTCCAAGCGGATATTTTCCGTCCTGAATATCCTGGGCTAAAGGATGTATCATGTCGGGATAATCGACACTATCCGACGAATAACAACCATAATCTTTCACTTCATAACCGCTATCTTTAAGCTTATCAATAAGATACTGCTTCATTGAAAATCCACCGTGATCAGATGCTATAGGAATAATTTGACTCATATCACAAATGTTGAAAATTTTTTACAAAAATAAAAAAAATATTTTTACGGATAACCTATTTTTTGTTAATTTTGAATAAGTTATAAAAACGTCGTTTTTTTGTCAAATTTTATATACATTTGATAATCAGCTTTAAAATTTTATCAACAAAAACAATGGCAGATTTGTTAATAAAATTTTAATAAAAAATCATAAAAAATTTTGTCTGTTGATAAACTCTAATTTTGTGGAGTTTTTAAAAGTTATTTCATCTTATTTAACAGTAAAATCAACACTTTTAAACAACTTATAATTATGATTTTAAAGTACTTATAAAGTTATCAACAAAGCATTAATTATCTTGATTTTTATTAATTTTTTTATTAATATTTAACAAATATTAATCATAACAATCCTAAATGCTCAAACAAAATTTTACCGCCGATTAGAATCAATATGGAGCCTCCAATGACGCTTGCTGTTTTAGAATATTTTGAGCCGAAAAAATTTCCGATTGCCACGCCTGAAAAACTTAAAGTAAAAGTTATAACTCCTATTATTAATACAGATTTCCAGATGTCAACTTTAAGAAAAGCAAAGGTGATTCCTACCGCTAATGCGTCTATACTTGTTGCAACAGCTAATAAAAACATCGTTTTAGCGTTGTTTTTTATAGATTTTTTGTCGTTTTCTTCGCTAAAAGTTTCACGAATCATGTTTGCACCTGTTAAAAACAATAGTCCGAATGCTATCCAGTGGTCTATGTTTATTATCAAACTTTCGAACTTAACACCTAAAAAATAGCCTATTACAGGCATTAAAGCTTGAAAGCCGCCAAACCATAATCCACATGAAATAGCAGTGAATAGCGAGAATTTTTTAGATGTCAGACCTTTGCATATAGATACTGAAAAAGAATCCATAGACAAAGCGATTGCTATGCTGAATATGGTGAAAAACGACATTATGACCTATATTTTTAATCTGTCGCAAAAATAAAAAATAATATTGTATTGATTTTATTATTATTTTTGCAGCGTAAAATGATGGGTACAACTCACCATACATATAATCATCTATCGGTGAAAACGCCGGAAACGGCGTTTTGCGGGACCGGTGTGAGTATGCCAAATAGGCGACGTGGGGGGGTAACTCGCTGATTATCAATAAGTTAAGCCAAAAACCAACCACCACCTTACCGCCCTTAAATGCCTTACCACCCTCGACACTAATTTATCACCTAAATACTATACAGATGAAAAAATCAATTAAATTGAAAGCCGTTGCGCTTTCTGTGGCGATGACATTGGGAATGTTGTCGCCGATGACAATGACGGCCCAGTGGCATCCTGAGGCCGAAATCGACATCAACAATGTGAAGACCACATTGTATGGAACGGGTAACTTCTTCAGACAAAGAGGAAACTGGCAATACGCCGACCATAGTTATTTTGTTCCAGCGACAGGCGATGCCTCTACAATCTACCAAAACACCTTGTGGATTGGCGGTCTCGATGCCGACGACAGCCTCCATGTGGCAGCAGTGCGTTTTAACCAGGTTGGCGAAGACTTCTGGTCGGGACCCTTGCGTGTTACCGATGCCTCGACAGATATCTTCAACGTGATGAATTATCACCATGTGTGGAAGGTAAGTCGTGCTGAAATAGAAGCACTTATTGCTAATCCAGGTGGTGAAATCCCAGAAGATATCCTTACCTGGCCGGCAGACCACGCTCCTTTTGTGGATGTTGATGGCGACGGTATCTATAATCCTCACAACGGTGATTACCCTGATATCCTTGGTGATATGACGCTTTTCTGCATATATAACGACAACTACGATTTTTATAATAATGGTTATGTTGTTCATGGTGAGACAGGTGGCGCACCTCTCGGAATCGAGATTCACTGTATGCTTTACGGCTTCAACGCACCAGATGATGAGATTCTTAACAACACTCTCTTCATGCGCCAGTGGATATATAACCGCTCGGCAAACGACTATCACGACACATACATCGGTTCATGGACTGATGTTGACATTGGTTTTTCCCGCGACGATTATATTGGCTGCAACGTCCAGAATGGCTACTATTATGGCTACAATGCCGAGGAAGTTGATGGTGATGGCGAACCTGGATCATACGGTGCTAATCCTCCAGCGCAAATCATAATGATTCTTGGTGGTCCTACAATGGATCCTGATGGTTTGGATAACCCGAAATATGATTCAAACGGCAATCAAATTGTTGACGAAAGTATCAACGGAATTGGTTTTGGAGACGGCATTGTTGATAATGAACGACTTGGCATGACTGGATTTTTATATCACAACAACACAGGCAGCTCTGTTAACGGCGACCCTTATGTCGCTGCTGAATACTATCTCCTCTTGAGAGGTATCTGGAAAAATGGCGCTCATCTCCAATACGGCGGTACGGGTGTGCTTGGTGCGCCTGGCACTGTGGGTCCTGAATGTAAATTCATGTTTCCATACGATTCAGATCCATATAACTGGGGAACAGGTGGAGTTATGCCTAATGGCGGATTTAATCAAAACGGTTTGTATTGGAGCGAAGAGACAGGCAACAATGGTGCTCCAAATACTCCTGAAGACCGTCGCGGACTGGCTTCATCAGGACCATTCACATTCGAAAGCGGCACTGTCCAAGTGTTAGATAGAGCTTATGTAACATGTTGGTTTACAAACGGTTTCGATAGAACAGAAATGGACAATTGGGCAACATATATTAAAGATTATTTCTTGAATAATTTGAATAACAAATAACAAATAAAAACTTAAGGCTATGAAAAAGGTATTATATATAATGTTATTTCTCATCCTGGGGATGAGTGCGACAGCACAAAGCGTTTGGAATGGCAAGCGTGAGGCCATCAGTAGCGGCTCGGGTACTGAAAGCGACCCTTATCTTATAGAAAATGCTCAGCAACTGGCATGGTTGGTCTATACTATAAATTGGGATTATTCACATTGGGCATCAGGCAAGTATTTCTTGCTCACAACTGATATCGACCTCGGCGGAAACGCTAATAATCAATGGATTCCTATAGGCGCTGGTTCATCGAACTCGAAAGATAAATATTTTAATGGTGTATTCGACGGCGGTTTTCATGAAATTACTGGTCTTTACATCGACAGCAATAATGCCGTTAATGATAATAATTCTAAGTGGTGGGTGTCAGATTTTGTTGGATTTTTCGCTGCACTCGGTACTAATGCGGTAGTAAAAAATCTTTATCTGGAAGGTTCGATTGTTTGTGTTAGAAACATAAAAGTGGGCGGTTTCTCAGGTAAAGATGGTATTTTTGAGTATTGCACCTCCAATGTCAATATCGAAACAAGCCAAAGCACGAATACAGCAGGTATAGCAGCTTTTGGCAATCCTAAAGTCAGATTTAGTGCAAATCTTGGAAATATCAAGGGAAGAACTTATGTTGGAGGAATTATCAGTATGAATGGAACTGTTGAAAACTGTTATAATGTCGGTAATATCGAAGGCGTTAATACTATTGGAGGAATTGCCGGAGCATCTAATAAAATAAAGAATTGCTATAATGTCGGAAATATTGTTTATGACGAAGGAGCAAAGTATAAAGGTGCCATTGTCGGAAGGAAATCGTCGGGCGCAAACAACATAGATAATTGCTATTATTTAGAAGGCTGCATAGCTGAATCGAACGAATATGGCGAACCGAAATCAGCGGAATTCATGCGCTCGCAAGACTTTGTGAATCTGCTCAACAATGATATAACCATCTGGACAATGGATACCGAAAATATCAATGACGGTTATCCGATTTTCGATGAAGAATATATGAATGTATCGGAGATTACCGAAAACACCGATATGGTTGTGGTATATCCAAACCCTGTTATCGATAATGTATATGTTGTGGGTGACGTGATTTCATGCGCTATTTACGACCTTGTCGGAAAATGCGTAAAACCCGTATGGACAAATGTGGACAAAATCTCTGTAACTGATTTAAATCCAGGGATTTACATGATGCGATTTATAACAAACAACGGAAATGTTGTCACCAAGAAAATCGTGAAAAAATAATTATTCCGTGTAATACTTTATCATACGTTCAATGGCGCGTTCGCAAACCGGGCAGAACTTGTCGCCATTGAACGTATTCATTAAGCAGTCTATCATCGGACGGTAGATGCCATTTAACTGATAACCAGCGCCTTCGTAAACACCGACTGTCTTTTCATATTTCTTTTCAACAGGAGTAGGGACTGGCGTTTTCTTGCCAATCATATCTTTCCATTTTGCTTCAAAATTTACCAAAGTGGTGATATTCGGCTCCCAAGGCTCAACTTCGATATTGTAATTTTCGGTTCCATCGTAGGCGTATTCATCGGCCAAACCTGCGAAACCGTGACCGAACTCATGAATAATGACGTCTGAAGAGTATGAATTGCCTGTAGTGCTTACGCAATATGAGTTAAAAATACCTCCCCCACCGTATTTTTTGGTGTTTGCGAGAATGTAAATCTGGTCGTAAGGCACCTGTCCGGCAAGAGTCTTTATGGTTTCGTTGTCATACGTCATGCAATAACGCTCGCTGTCGAATGTCCAAAAACTGCAACCGAGTGCCGTGTTTCTGTAAAGTCTGTCGCCGGGCATTGTGATGTCGCTGTCTTGTGACGGTATCATTACGGCGCGAACATTAAAACGGTCTTGATAACGATTATAGGGTTCGTAACTGAACAGACTTTTTACGAAAAATTGGCAGTCTTGCACAAACTTATCCATCTCCTGTTCGGTGTAACCATCTGGAAGAAGGACTATATCAACAGCTTTATCGACAGGATAGTCACCATAAACATCATAAATATCATAAGGTAGTTTTGGAGTTGGTTTAATAAAATAATCGTTAGGATTTATCGTGATTTTCATTTGCTCAATAAGTTCGAGATTATTGTTTTTGGAATAGAAAGTCACTTCAACAGATTCTTTTGGAAAAGGAATAACCACCGATTCATGAAATCCCTTGTTTATTTTTTTTGCTTCGTCGGAAGTCTGCCACTCGCCGAAAAGCAGGCAGTAGCTGTGAGAATACAGTACCATGTCTGAATTTGGCAATGTAACCTCAAAACGATATTTTCCATAATTCATATTATCGATAAGTTGTGTTCGCGGGCCACCCCATACAGGCTCTTTCACGAGTTTATCGAGAACATATATTGTTGTATCGGCATTTCCGAAAAGATAATAATCGATTCTTAACTGATTATCTGTAAAATATTGGTCGTATTCCACTTGAGCTTTTACTTTAAACCCTGTAAAAACAAGGATAGTTGACAAGATTATTGATAAGGTCTTTTTCATGTTGATAATTTTTTTGCAAAATTAACATATTTTTTTCTATTTTTGCGGGTTAATATAATATGGAAAGCAAAAAATCATCGACGAAACGCCGTCTTTTCGGTTCATACCTTATCTCTTTGATGAGTGTCATGCTCGTACTTTTTGTATTGAGCCTATTTTCTTCGTTGATGCTTTTTGCGAATAAGATTTCCGATTATATCAAAGAAAATATCGGTTTTGAAATTGTGATGAAGAAGGGCGTTAAAGAGAAAGATATTATTGATTTTCAACATATTTTGAATAAAAAAGAATATGTTAAATCGACAGAATACATCTCTCGGGAAGAGGCTACTCGTCGTTTGACTGAAGATTTGGGCGAAGATATTTTGAAATGGCTTGGCGATGTTGAAAATCCGCTTCTGCCCTCAATAGACGTGAGATTTAAGTCGGAATATGCCAACAACGACAGTATTGCAAAAATAGAACAATGGGTTTTGAAGAACAAAAATGTGAAAGAAATATATTTTCAAAAGTCGCTGATACATTCTATTGATAATAATGTCAATAAGATAGCAACTTTAATACTTCTTGTTGGAATAGTGCTTCTCATAATGGCGGTTACACTTATTAGTCATACTGTGAGGCTCTCTGTTTACTCGAAACGTTTCATAGTAAGAAGCATGCAACTTGTAGGCGCAACGGAAAATTTTATCATAAAACCATTTATTAAATACTTTGTAATTCAAGGAATTATAGGCTCGTTATTAGCTTTGGCATTGCTTACAATATTTTTATCGACAACAATGAGACGAATTCCTGAACTTGCAGTATTGATAAATTCCGGCAATGTGGCGGTGATTTACATTTCAGTGATGGCTATAGGTATATTACTAACCATTTTATCAACATTTTTCGCAATCAAGAAATATCTCCGCGCTGATATTGACGATTTCTATGAGTAAAAATAAAAAAATGATGGATATGAGTACAAAAAAAGACATTAAAACAATTGAAAAAGAAAAGAAAACCATGCCGTTTGGACGTGATAACTACAAATGGGTTCTTATCGGGTTGGCTTTTCTTCTCGTAGGTTTTTTATTGATGATAGGCGGCGGTTCCGATAATCCTGATGTTTTCAACGAAGGGATTTTCAATTTCAGAAGATTGACACTGTCGCCGATACTTATCTTGATTGGTTTTGGAATACAGTTTTATGCGATAATGAAAAAGAACAAAGAATAATGGATTGGTTACAAGCTTTATTATTAGGAATTCTTCAAGGTTTAACAGAGTTCCTTCCTGTTTCGAGCAGTGGACATCTTACCATTTTATCGAACATTTTTGGTATGAATGGCGAGGAGAACCTCACTTTCAACGTGGTGCTGCACGTAGCTACGGTTTGTGCCACTTTAGTAGTTCTTTGGCATGAAGTTGTGTGGATTTTAAAGGATTTGTTCACTAAACAGCGGTGGAACTCATATAAAAACCTTAACGGAGGCACAAAATACGCCATCAACATCCTCATCTCGATGATTCCGGTGGCTATCGTGGCGTTGTTTTTCAAAGAAACCATAGAAGAAATTTTCGGTTCAGGTCTTTTGATAGTCGGGATAATGTTGCTGCTTACCGCCATTTTGTTGACATTTGCACATTTTTCAAAACCACGTCAACGCGAGGAAATCTCCGGTTTGCATGCTTTCATCATCGGTATCGGTCAGGCTTTCGCCACCATGCCCGGACTGTCGCGTTCGGGTACGACCATCGCGACCGGGCTTTTGCTTGGAAACAAAAAAGATAAACTTGCGCAATTCTCTTTTCTTATGGTCATTCCTCCGATTTTAGGAGAGGCGTTGCTTGACGCGAAAGACGTTATAGATTTCGGTTGGCATACAGCGATGGCAGGGATATCGCCTTTGACACTTGTAATCGGTTTCCTGGCGGCGTTCATCACTGGATGTCTCGCCTGCAAATGGATGATTAATATTGTGAAAAAAGGCAAGTTGATTTATTTTGCGATATATTGTGTTATTGTCGGTATTCTCGCAATTTGTTTCGCATGACGATATTGCAAAATCATACGGATTCTGATGATATGGACGCTATGAATCGGGTCTATACCACTGATTTTGAGAAGGGAGAGGTGTTTTTGATAGATAAACCCATTGACTGGACATCGTTTGACGTTGTCAATCTGGTCCGTGCTGTCATCAAGAGATACCACCGGATTCGTAAACTGAAGGTTGGACATGCCGGCACTTTGGATCCGCTTGCAACGGGTCTGTTGATTTTGTGCACAGGACGTATGACCAAGCAAATCGATAACTTTCAGGCGCAGGACAAAGTTTACACTGGCACTATGCTTATAGGTCGGACTACGCCTACCTTTGATTTGGAGAGCGAGCCAGATCAGTTCTTTCCGACGGATAACATCAGCGCCGAGGCGTTAGCCGAGGCGCGTAAAAAGTTTATCGGCGATATAATGCAGCGTCCTCCGAAGTTCTCGGCAATCAAGATTAAAGGAAAAAGAGCCTTCGACTATGCCCGCTCCGATGAAGAACTGGAACTTAAGGAACGATTAGTGCATATCGAAGATTTTCAAATAAATACAACAAATTTCCCGAAAGTGGATTTCATGGTGAAATGCTCTAAAGGCACTTATATCCGCTCGTTAGTCAACGACTTCGGACGAACTCTCGGCAACGGCGCCTGCCTCATCTCACTTCGTCGCACAAAAATAGGCGACTTCGATGTGAAAGACGCCTGGGACTTGATGGAACTAAAGCAAAAAATTATCGAAACAGCTTCAGAATTACCAAAAGAAGAATGAAAAAACGTTACAATTTCCATCTTGAAACGTTTTATCGCTTAACATCAACAATATGTTGAAAACCATGAATATGTCGGCACTTTGCTGCTTTCTTGCCAGAGAGAATGGAGACAACTATGTTTGGAAAACAAAAACTAATTGAAAAAGTCAAAATTTGTTGTTTTGCAAATAATTATAAATCAACATATTACATTTTTAATCCCAAAATATTAGCAAATTTTTGTTGTCAATTCAAAAAAATACCGTACTTTTGCAAAAGTTTTTCTTTAGAGCAGAAAAAAGATTTATTAATTAAAAATTATCGAAAATGTCAGAAATTAAAGAAAAAGTTGTATCAATCATCGTTGACAAATTAGGTGTTGATCCATCAGAAGTTGTTGAAACAGCAAACTTTACACAGGATTTAGGTGCCGATTCTCTCGACACAGTTGAGTTGATTCTCGATTTTGAAAAAGAATTTGGCGTATCAATCCCTGACGATCAGACAGAAAACATCCAGACAGTCGGCGACGCTATCAAATATATCGAAGAACACAAGGCATAATCATGGAATTCAAGCGTGTAGTCATTACAGGCTTAGGTGCCATTACACCAATAGGCAAAAACATCTCGGAATACTGGGAGAGTCTTTGTAAAGGCATTAGCGGGGCTGGTATGATAACGCGTTTCGATGCAGCGAAATTCAAGTCACGCATCGCCTGCGAGGTAAAGGATTTCGATTCATTGCAATACTTCGATAGAAAAGAAGCACGCAAATTAGACTTATTCGAACAGTTCGCCATAATTTCGGCTGACGAAGCGATTAAAGATTCAGGTATTAACAGAGATAACACTGATTTCACTGAAGTCGGTGTTATCTTTGCGTCTGGTATCGGGGGTATAGAAAGCCTTTTCCTCGAAAACGTTGATTATGCGAGGGGCGACGGGACTCCTCGTGTGAATCCTTTCACAATACCAAAGCTCCTTCCCGACCTTGCTTCGGGCAATATCTCCATAAAATATGGTTTTCAAGGTCCAAACTATTGCACTGTCTCGGCTTGTGCTTCTTCGGCAAACGCCATTATCAACGCATTCCGTTATATCCATTACGGCAGAAACGAGGTGATGATAGCCGGCGGTTCTGAAGCTCCAATTTGCCCAATCAGCCTTGGAGGTTTCGAGGCTATGAAAGCTCTTTCTACACGTAACGACGACCCTGCCACTGCTTCGCGTCCTTTCGATGCCGACCGCGACGGGTTCGTCATGGGTGAAGGCGGAGGATGCCTCGTTTTAGAAGAGCTTGACCACGCCATCAAACGCGGAGCCAAGATATACGGCGAGATAGTGGGCTGCGGCGAGTCAGCCGATGCACATCATATCACAGCACCGCATCCAGAAGGACAAGGTGCGGCATTCAGCATGACACGCGCACTGAAAGAAGCAGGTATCACTCCCGATGTCATAGACCATATCAACACTCACGGAACATCAACACCAGCCGGCGATATCCCTGAAATTCTCGGTATCAAGTCGGTGTTCGGCGAACATGTTTACGATATTTCTATCAATTCAGGCAAATCGATGACAGGTCACCTCCTCGGAGGCGCCGGCGTGGTGGAGGCTATCTCTACAGTCCTCGCCTGCAAAAACGATATCGTGCCTCCAACAATCAACCACTTCACCGACGACCCTAATATCGACCCTAATATCGATTTCACATTCTGGAAACCGAAAAAAAGAACCGTTAACTACGCCTTAAGCAACGCTTTCGGTTTCGGTGGCCACAACTCAAGTATTATCTTCAAGAAATTTTAACAATGTTAAGTCTTTTTCGTTATCATAGTAAAGCCGAAAAAGATTTGGCCCGCTATATAAATAATGTGTTCGGATTTTATCCGCGCAATATCACTCTTTACCAACTTGCTTTTACACACAAGTCGGCGGGTAGCAAGAAGTTAAACGGCATCACTATCAGCAATGAACGACTTGAATATCTCGGAGATACAGTCTTAAGTACCATAGTGGGAGAATATCTATTCAAGAAATTTCCTACAAAACAGGAGGGTTTTCTTACCGAGATGCGCTCAAAAATAGTAAGTCGCGCCTCGTTGAACAAGCTTTCTATGAAACTTGGGTTCGACAAAATGGTCATGTATGCGAAATCGCACGATAAACATACACAATTTCGCTCTATAGGTGGCAATGCTTTCGAAGCTTTCACAGGTGCTGTTTTCCTTGACAGAGGATATAACTTCACATATAAAATCATCGTTAACAACGTCATTTTATTGCATATCGACATCGATGACATCGAAAAAAACGATGTTAATTACAAAAGCAAACTCATCGAGTGGTCACAAAAAGAAAAGCATAATGTGGAATTCAGACATGCAGGTATAAAAGGCGAAGGCTTCGACAAACAATATGTCATACAAGTGTTTATCGATGAAAAAGAATATGGTCAAGCCGTTGATTATTCAATAAAAGGAGCCGAACAACTTGCGGCGGAGAAGACATGGCATGTCATGGAAGAGGAGATACAAATTATTTAAAAACAATAAGTTATGGTTAAGAAAAAAAACAAAATTGTCGTTGAGCCTTTCGATGACATAAAAATCATAGGTATCTGCACACATCTTGAGGATTACAAACTCGCCTGGCACATCAATAAGTTATTGAATATCAATCTTGCAAAATATTCCGACATCGTCAACGAGGACGGCATTGAGTTTTCGTTTTATCGTTATGACGGAGGGGAAAACTACAACACCTTCAATCTTGTGGAGATTGTGAACACTGAAGGCCGCTGGGTCAATTTTTCTCCCGCCACAGACTATCTCATCGTGATTCGCAATTTCATCAACGATGAAGACCTTGCAACCATTCTTAATAAAATAAAACATATCACAGACGTTCCGTTTGCCTATCTCATTGATTTAAATACGAATAACAAAATAGATACCCTTCTTGAGGATATCGAAATGCACGAGATGGAAATTATCAATGATTAAGCGTTTTCAAATTGTTTCAAGAATCTTAAATCATTCTCGAAGAACATTCTGAGGTCGTTAATTTGATATTTCAACATAGTGATACGTTCCACGCCCATGCCGAATGCGTAGCCGGTATATTCTTCCGGATCGATATTGCTTGCCTTGAGAATGTTCGGATCGCACATACCACAGCCCATAATTTCAACCCAGCCTGTGTGTTTACAGATGTTACAGCCTTTTCCGCCGCATATATTGCAAGAGATATCCATCTCTGCCGATGTTTCGGTAAACGGAAAATATGAGGGACGGAAACGCACTTTCGTGCCTTCGCCGAAATATTCCTGCACGAAATGATAGAGTGTCTGTTTAAGGTCGGCAAACGACACGTTTTTATCTATATAAAGTCCTTCAATTTGATGGAAGATACAGTGTGCTCGGGCAGAGATGGCTTCATTACGGAAAACACGACCCGGAGCTATGATACGGATAGGCATCTTGTTTGTTTCCATGGAGCGTACCTGAACGCTTGATGTATGGGTACGAAGGAGTACATCGATGGGTTTGTTCTCGTTTGGCTCCTTGCTGATGAAGAATGTATCCTGCATATCGCGTGCCGGATGGTCGGGAGTGAAGTTCAAAGCCGCGAAAACATGATAATCGTCTTCAATTTCCGGACCTTCGGCTATCACAAAGCCTAATCTCTTGAAGATATCATTTATTTCGTTGCATACTATTGACAGCGGGTGTCGCGCGCCTTTCATGGCTTCGACAGGCAGAGTGAGGTCGATATCGGTCTTGCCTTCTCTTTTTGTCTCAAACTTTTCCTGTTGTTCGTCAATAATATCTTGAATAGTGTTTTTCAGCTCATTGAGGTGCATTCCCATCTCTTTGCGCATCTCCGGAGCCACTTGTTTAAATTCGGTGAAAAGCTCCGTGACAACGCCTTTTTTGCTAAGATATTGAATGCGAAACTGCTCCAAAGCTTCTTTGCTCTCGGCTTTGAATGCCTTTACCTCGTTGAGTATTTTTTCTATTTTCTCTTTCATTTTACAATTTCCATTGAAATAATTGTAGCCGGTTCAATTGGAGCGTCCATGTAGCCTGTTTTCACCGCGGCGATTTTATCCACAATATCAAGACCGTCTGTCACTTCGCCGAACACAGTGTAATCGCCGTCGAGGTGCGGGGTGCCGCCGACACTCTGATATGCCTGGCGTTGTTTTGCGCTGAACACTTTGCCATAGCGGCTTTCAAACATATTGAGTTGCGTCTCGTTCAGAACTTGTCCTTGCACGATATAAAACTGTGAGCCGCTCGACTCTTTCTTTGGGTTCACCTGATCCGCTTGACGGGCGGCGGCGAGAGCGCCTTTTTTATGATAATGATTTGATTTTATTTCCGCTGGAATACGATAACCCGGGTCAACGCTGCCGTCGGCGTTTTGTCCGCCTTGAATCATGAAATTCTTGATGACACGGTGGAAAGGCGAGCCGTTGTACCAACCTTCGTTTACTAATTTGATGAAATTGTCGCGATGCAGCGGTGTGTCGTCATAAAGCATCACTGTGATATCGCCGTGGTTAGTCTTTATCAAGACTTTTGTTTCGTTTTGTGCTTGTGCTGTCATACCTAAAAAAACGCAAAGTATTAATAATAATTTTTTCATATTTTTTAATCATTAATTAGTGAATAGACAATTTCAAGACGGATTCGCTTGTCTTCTTCCGTACTTTGAGGACCATGAAATACCCAGCGATGGGGAGATGACGAGCCTTGGTCAACATAAATCAAAATACCGTCACAGTTTGTGGAATACAATCCGTTTTTAATCACGTTTTGAATATATTCCGTTATTCTAAACCAGACCTGTCCGTCGTTTTTGTTATAGTTTCCACCGAAATATTCCGCACTGATATATTGGTCTGGAAGGATTGCATAAATGGTATCTGCATCGAATTTGGCGCCTGCCGCCACTAATTTCGCTGGCGGGGCATACATCGCCGTGTCGGTGACGGCTCCGGTTAAGATAAGTTTAGCCTCATTGACAGCCACATGACCGTTCATTGTGTCGGCCCATTCCTGAAGATGCGGGAACTTCACCCAAACTCTCGTTCCCGATGTACCTTGAACGTATAGTTTCGGATTATTGAGCGTATCGAACAATATTATTTCAGAATTTGAATAATCATGAGTGTAATGATTGAATCTCACGTCTGCTGAAGTGACTTTGAAATCATAGCTGAGAGTGTCATTATCATTATGATAATAAACACGAAGATAAGAATAGCTATGTGTCAGGTTAAAGGAAATCGCCGATGCGGGGGTGCTGTTTTTATCGCATGTCACCCGCAAGCCTTTGAATTTTTCCTTAAAAGCGTCGTTTGTTGCGTAAGGTCCGTTTGCGACAAGCTTTTCGGCTATTGAGACATCTAACGGTATTTTCAGAACACCTCTGTCGATGACGGTGTCTATCGGAGTGAGAGGTCTTGGCACAAAAGTATAAGTTGCAAGTTCCGCAGGCTCGCAATCAAGCACCATATTCGACCTGTAAACCGAGTCGGCATACATATCATCAATAATTTCAAACACTTTGACTGTCAATTGTTTATCAGTTGTATCGCCATAATAGCCGTTATAAGTGAGGTTTAGAACCACGGAGTCGGCGACGGCGTTATCGCCCCAGTACAAGCTGGAAGTATTGAGAGAATATTGTGTGAAAAAGTCGTAGTTGGAGTTACCAAAAACAGGGTCGTTCAAGTTACCAACAAAAGCATATCCCAATTGTTTAGTATTCAAATAAGGCACGGTGAAAGTGCTTGAAACGATGTTATGTTCGTCATTAAACGCTACTTGGATATAGCTATTTGTCGGCTGTAAATCCTTGCCGATTTTCTCCGGATTTTTCCTACAAGCCGAGAAATTTATCAGTATGATGAAAAATATTAGTGTTAAAACACGTGTTTTTGTCATAATGTCATTATCTTATCATAAAATTCGTTATAAGCATCAACGTAATTTTCTTCTCCTTGGTATTCAAGAATCGGTTTATTTAATGTTCTTGCGTATTTTTCCACTTCAGGATTCACATTTGGGCTTGCTATCACGATGCCGTCCGAAAAGTCGAGTGCCGACTTCTGGATATTAGCGTACACAGGCTTTTTGAGTGATTTTATTTCTTTTGCGATAATTCCGGGCATTTTCAGTTTTTTGTCAAAGCCATTGCGGAAAGCACCCTCGAAGTCATCGTCATAGAGAGAATAAATCACTTTAGAGTCGCTGAATAAAGGGTTGTCTTTAAATGCGCGTTTGATATACAAAGGCACGAGAGAAGTCATCCAGCCGTGGCAGTGAATGATATCTGGCGGCCAGTTAAGTTTTTTCACTGTTTCGATAACACCTCGCGAGAAAAACACAGTGCGATCGTCATTATCCTTGAATAAAATGCCGTCTTTGTCGGAAATCGTTGTCTTTCTTTTCGTGAAGAAGTCGTCGTTGTCGATGAAATAAATTTGGATTCGAGCTTTTTGAATTGAAGCCACTTTGATAATCAACGGGTGATCTGTGTCGTTGATAATCATATTCATACCTGAAAGACGAATCACTTCATGAAGTTGGTTTCGGCGTTCATTAATATTACCAAAACGCGGCATAAAGATACGAATTTCCTTTCCTTTTTCCTGAATTCCCTGCGGTAAATATCTGCCAATCAAGGACATCGGGGTCTCTTTTAGATAAGGGGTGATTTCTTGGTGGATAAATAATACCTTCATTGTGTCGAAAATTAACCTACAAAATTAAGCAATTTTTTTTGAATAAAGCAAAAAAAATAAAAAAATTAATGAAAGTGTTTTACAAGGCGTTCATACCAATTTTCACCGAACTTACGAATCAAAGGTTCTTTAAGAAATCTATATAGCGGTACACCTTCTTTTTCGCCGAGTCGTTTTGCCGGCACACATACGCTCCACTCGTGGTACATTATATGCGTAAAGCCGTCTTTTTCAAGCAGTCTTATCGGATAAAGATGACAGCTGACAGGTTTTGGGAAGTCTATTTTTCCTTCGCGATAAGCTTTTTCGATGGCGCATAGAGCGGTGCCGTTTTCATGAAAATACACGAAAGCACATTCTTCCCCATTCACAAGTTGAGTTGTCAGGCAGCCGCAATCGTCGTAGTCGTAAACATCGTCGTTTTCGACAGCATTGATACCTTCAACACGCATATATGGTTTGATTTTCTCGATATTTTCCTCTAAAAAGCCCACTTCGTCGGATTCGAGAGGGGCGCCGGCGTCGCCGGCGACACAACATTCACCCTTGCAGCGTGCGAGTTGGCAGCAAAAACGGGCGTTTAAAAACTCGTCGGTTACTATTACGTTGTCAATTATAATCATGGCGCAAAGGTACGAAAAAGATTTTAGATGTTAGACGTTAGATGTTGGATTTTGGGGTAAGTGGTTGAATATGAATATTGTTGAAATTTTTTTTAATTTTTATTTCATTTTTAAAATAATAATGTAGTAATTTTGCGGCGTGAAATTGGAACGTCATTTTGATTGAGGCGAAACATATTTCTTTTTGCGTTCAAAACGATAGTTCATAGGTATAAATTTAAGAATTTTGTTATGGTAAAGAATCTTGTGATAGTCGAGTCTCCGGGAAAAGTGAAGACAATTGAGAGTTTTTTAGGGAAGGAGTTTACAGTAAAATCGAGTTACGGACATGTGAGGGATTTGAACAAGTCTAATCTTAGTTTGGATATAGAGCACGGTTTCATTCCGGAATATGAAGTGCCTGATGACAAGAAGCATCTTGTTGCGGAGTTGAAGAAGTTGTCGTCGGGTGCCGATATGGTGTGGTTGGCGTCTGATGAGGATAGAGAGGGAGAGTCTATTTCATGGCATCTTTTCGAGACTTTGGGTTTGAGCGAGGACAAGTACCGTCGCATTGTGTTTCACGAAATCACGAAGCCTGCTATTTTGCATGCCATTGACAACCCGCGTAAGATAGACATGGATTTAGTAGCCGCACAGCAAGCGCGCCGTGTACTCGACCGTCTTGTTGGTTACGAGTTGTCACCGCTTCTTTGGAAAAAAGTGAAACCGGCATTGTCGGCGGGTCGCGTCCAAAGCGTAGCTGTGCGTCTCATCGTCGAGCGTGAAGATGAAATAAAAAACTTCGTAAACAGCAGCGCATACCGCGTCACAGCCAATTTCTCATTCACTATCGACAACCACGAATATCAGCTTTTCGCCGAGCTTCCAACCCGTTTTGAGAAAGAAGAAGACGCATATAAATTCCTCGAAGACTGCAAAAGCGCGGGCTATACCATCAAAGCGGTTGAAAAGAAGCCTGTGTCAAAAAGTCCGGCGCCGCCTTTCACAACATCAACATTACAGCAGGAAGCAAGTCGTAAACTCGGCTTCTCGGTGAGCAACACCATGCGCATCGCCCAGCAGTTATACGAATCAGGAAAGATTACCTATATGCGTACCGACTCTGTGAACCTTTCGACTTTCGCATTAGGTCAAGCTAAAAAAGAAATAGAGAACCTTTACGGTGCACAATACGTCAAGACACGCCAGTTCACCACTAAAAGCAAGGGCGCGCAAGAGGCTCACGAGGCTATCCGCCCGACATATCTCGACCAGCAGACCATCAAAGGCACCGCCGATGAGCGTAAGCTTTACGACCTCGTATGGAAGCGTACAATAGCATCGCAAATGGCTGACGCTCAAATAGAAAAGACAGTGGTCAATATCGATGTGTCGAATTCCGACAAAGATTTTGTGGCATCTGGAGAAGTTGTTTTGTTCGACGGATTCCTCAAGGTCTATATTGAGAGTGGCGATGACGAAAGCGGCGATAGCGGCAACAGCATGCTGCCGCCTATGAGAGTGGGTCAGACGCTCGATCTCGACAAGATGGAGGCACAGCAGCGTTTCGCACGCAAGCCTTTCAGATATACAGAGGCTTCTCTCGTCAAGAAAATGGAAGAACTCGGCATCGGTCGTCCTTCAACCTACGCCCCTACGATTTCAACCATCCAGAAAAGAGAATATGTCGAGAAGAAAGACATAGTCGGAGAGACGCGTACATACAAGATTTACACTCTGAAAAAGAACAAAATCACCGAGAAAACCGGCAAGGAAAACATCGGTTTTGAAAAAGCCAAACTCGTTCCTACAGACATCGGAATTCTTGTTAATAAGTTCTTAATCAATTACTTCGAGACCATCATCGACTATAACTTCACAGCCAATGTGGAGAAAGAGTTTGATAAGATTGCCGAAGGTCGCTGCGAGTGGAACAATATGATTAAGGATTTCTATAAAGATTTTCACAAAACAATCACCGAAACATCTGACAATTCTGGCAAATTCAGCGGCGAGAAGTTTCTTGGTATCGACCCCGTCTCTGGCAAAAACGTTTATGTGAAAATCGGTCGTTTCGGACCTGTGGCTCAAATAGGCGACACCGAATCGGAAGAAAAGCCGAAGTTCGCTGGCTTGCACAAAGACCAGAGCATTGAGACCATCACCCTCGACGAGGTGTTGGATTTGTTCGCATTCCCGCGCTCGTTAGGTGAATACGAGGATGCGGAGATTCAGGTGGCAGTCGGTCGTTTCGGTCCATACATCAAACATAAGAACGTTTTCTACAGCCTCTCGAAACTCGACGACCCGTCAACCGTCAATTTCCAGCGTTGTATAGAAATCATAGAAAACAAACGCAAGGCCGATGCCGACAACATCGTCAACACATATCCTGAAGATGCCGATATGAAGGTGCTCAAAGGTCGTTTCGGAATATATATATCATATAAAAAGGCAAATTACAAGATACCACACAGTTACGACGCCACAAAACTGACGTATCAGGATTGCCTTGATATTGTGAAAGACCCGAATAATGCTTCGAAGAAAAGAAAAAAATAGTTTTTGAAGTAGAAGATTTTGGGGTGGTTTTTCAACCGCCCCAAATTTTTTTTGATTTTTTTTGTTGGAATTGTAACAAAACTATTATATATTTGCACCGACAAACTTTTAAAATTTATACACATGAAGAAACTTAACATTAAACAAGTGCTCACCGAAGGCATCAACATCGGTATTAAGAACATCGTTTCTTTGATTGCAGCGACAATTTTGTATGTCGTCACGGTTTGGATTCCTTATCTCAACGTGGGAACAACCATCGCAATGTGTTCAATTCCCGTGGAATTGAGCAAGGGCAAGATTATCAGCCCGGTTTTTATTTTCAATAGCAAATACCGCAAGAACATTGGTGAATTCTTTATCCTTGTCGGATTGCAGGCAATGGCAATGATTCCGGCATTCTTGATGGGTATCATTCCTGGTATCGTCTTGTCATACGCCTGGAGTTTGGCAATTTATCTGTTCATTGACAAAGACATTCATGCGCTTGATGCACTGCGTAAATCAAACGAATTCACATACGGCAACAAATGGCGCATGTTCTTCATTGGCATCATTTTAGGTATTGCGATGAGCATCCTTACAACTATCTTCGGTTTGATTCCTGCTGTCGGAGCAATCCTCAACATCGTTGTCATGTTGTTGTTCATACCTATCCAAATGGGATGCAAGGCTGTCATTTACAGACAGTTGACTACACCTGAAGAAACATCTGTTGAAGAAGTAAAAGCTGAATAACTTTCAGATTAGATATCAAAACAGGAGGTTTTATAAGTCCCCCGAAAGTTTGACAAAATTTTCGGGGGCTTGTCATAATAAGTCTTATCTTCGCAATTATAAGCATTGTCTGCTTATTTCAACGATTTCATCTTGAAGTATTGTTTAATAGTTTCTATTTTAATCGAATTTTCTTAAGATTTTTTCAAACGCTTCTTTCGGGTCGTTGACATTCAGACACAGCGTTTCCATCGGGCAGAGGCCGTCGCTGGTGCGGTTTGCGATGCGTGTGACTTTTTTATCGAAAAAGAAAGAAACATGATGGTTTTCAAATACCTGAATGGCCGGTTCGGAGATTATACGGGAATGCACTTCTTTTATTTCGCCAAGAACCAAGAGCAGTGCAGCGGCCTTCCCTATTACTTTGTCGGCAACGGAAGCGCCTTTCAGAAATCCTTTTTTTTCGGATAGAAGATGAAGAAGAGGTTTGACACCCCGTTCTTTGGAGGTGAAAACATCGTCGCCTGATACCGCGGCGATGGTGGAATTGTTTGCTGACAATATAGATACTGCGTATTCAAGACTATGCATATCAAAGAATCTTGCCTGTTCTTTTTTCAATATAAATTTTTAATTCATCTTTATTCATGGCCGTATTCTATTGTTGGTTCTTGAAATAATAAATATTGGTTTTCTTGTCTTGGATATTCAACGTTGCCGTGTTCCAAAACATCTCTTAATGATTTGGCGATTTCGTATGCCATTAGTGGAGGAACTGCATTGCCAATTTGCTGATACTGACTTAATCCTTTTTCCCAGCTCATTTTAGTCCTCATTCCCTCAAAAACGAAATTATCCGGGAAAGACTGGAGTCTTGCTCCTTCACGAGCAGTAAAGTTTCTGTCCAATGTCGGATGAATAAAGTTGCTTTGGAAAGATGCCGCAATTGTTGGTGCAGGTTTATCTCCATATAGGCGTTGATTGTTTTGACTGAATTTAACTTCTGACTTTTGTGTTGGATTGCCACGTTTTACCGCACCATGTGTTTCCCAAACATCCAGAAGATTTTGACCAGGTTTAATGGCTTTGAATCTCTCTATCAGACGTTGTGTATGCTTCATTGCGACATGATTATATACACCGTTGGAAATTTTTCTCATAAACTCCTGATATTCATTATGGGGTTTAGTATGATATTTTACAAATTCCTCTCCTTCTCCAGCATTAATTATTGGTAAATCTGAAATCGCTTCGTCAACGGTTATAAATCTTTTATACTTCGGTTCAGGATGCACTGGCGTTAAATCCAAGTCTTTCCTGATACCAAGTATTATGACCCTTTCACGAGCTTGCGGAACACCGAAATCACAAGCTCTCAATACTTTTATTCTGACCTCGTAACCCAATTCCCCTGCATTTTCAAATTCGTTTCTTATTATTTTGATTACCTCACCATTGTGCATTGACAACAATCCTTTGACATTTTCCATGACAAATGCCTTTGGATTATACCAATTTATGGTTTTAACAAATTCATAAAAAAGCCTGTTTCTATGATCTTCAGCTACTTTGTTTCTTCTTTTGTTCGCTAAACTGAATCCTTGACACGGCGGTCCGCCAATGATTACATCTACTCTTTGATCAAGAATTACCTTGTCAAAGTCTTCTTTGCTAAAATTTGATAAATCCCCACACAAAAATGGTGTTTCTGGAAAATTCCTCACAAAAGTTTTCTCGCAATTCTCGTCAATATCAGAAGCCAAAACCGATTTAAAGCCAGCCCATTCAAAACCGAGAGTCAACCCTCCGCAACCAGAAAAAAGATCAATAGTATTGAACATTATTATATTTTAATATTCTTTTTTGAAATTTATTTTATGTGTTTAATAAACAAATATCCTCCTATCCATTGTATGAGCATTCCGGGGATTCCGAGTCGGAAATCGTTGAATCCTGCCTCGAAAGAGCCTTCAATGAGCCATTCCACGAGGCAGCCGAACACTTGATAGGCCAGGACGACGACGATGATGGTCCAAAGCGACACCTTGTTTGTTTTTTCGGCAATCCAAGCAGCCGAGACGGCGAGGAAAATAGACTTTATTAAGATGCTTGGAACCACCGCCGCCGGAGGCATTCCAAAAAGCAGGCTGTTGACGACAGGCGACAAGACAGCCGTCATCAAACCGACTTTAATGCCGTATTTGTACGATGCGACGAGAGTGAAGAAATAAATCGGCAGGAAAATGTGACCGCCGTTAGGAATGAGGTGGCAGAGCTGCGGCAAAACGATATTGCCGGCAACGAACAAGGTGGCGAAGAGATACGTCTTGACCTCATCAAAATCAAGATTATAAAGCTTTGCTGTTGAAGTTGTTGTATTCATTTTTTTAGTTTTAAATGTTTAGAGTTAAGAGTGTAGTTATATGAAATCGCGACACTTCACTCCCAACTCTTAAAACTATTTATTAAGCCATTCCTTTATCTTATCCAATTTCATGTAGTCGATGTTATCGACAATCCACTCGCGCATTGCTTTGCCCGGCTCGGTTTGCTGCGGATAGCTGATATAGTCGAGTTCTACGTCGAGCGCTTTTGCCACCTTATAGCCCATCACCGACCAGAGTACACCGATATCGCCTATGACTGGGATTGACTTTTCGAGACGTGAGAACGCCGACATCTCCATTCGGAACGGTATTTTCGACATCTTTGTCTTTGGCAGGCCTTTGTCGATGGCAGCCTGCACATCGCCGGATTTCTTGTCCAAATCCCAGGCTTTCTTGAGGTTTTCATCGAGGTCGAAACGAATCAAAGTTTTGTCTTTGAGACTGTATGTTTTGTAGCCGTTCCAATGCGCCCAGATGCCGTGACCGGTGTAAGTCTCAAACGGACCATCGTGTATTTCTTGAGTGAGAGCCACTGCCGATTCTATGATAACGTCGGCTTCACCAAGCATTTTCGAGATACGGTAACAACGGTTGCTGACGGGGATACTGTCGGCGATGCTGATGCCTACCTGGCCGCCGCCGATTAGCTGCGGCACGCTGACAAGGACCGGAACATTATTCCGGACACCTGCACCGAGCATTGTTCGCTCATCGCAGCCCCAACCGGCAACCTCCTCGAAAGGAACGTGTTGGGTATGAGCCATCTCCATGATGCTTGCCGATAACGTCTCGTTGCGTAACCCCATCGGATATGCCATGTTAGCAGCCGCCTTGATGATGACGGTGCCTTCTTTCTCCTTGCAACGCCTAACCAAAGCGTCGTTGACAATCATCTCTTTTTTTATGTCAGCCCATTGAGCGTCAGAGAGTTCAGTGAGTTCAAAAATATCACCGCGAGGCATCTTGTCGAAATCGAGAAACTCCTCTCCTATATCCTGAATCTTGATACGTTTCACACGGTCGAGCACGCCGCCCATCTCATGTGATACCACGGCGGAACTCGTTGTTACTCCGTCGATTAAGCCTTTGTTGATAAACTCGGCTATCAAAGTGGTAACACCTTCGTGGATGTTAGGACCGCTACCGGTTACAACCACTATTTTGCCTCCTTTTTTCTTGGTTTCAACAACATTGTCAATTGCGATGTCAAGATAGTGCCTTGTCTCTTCCGGCAACGCAGCGTATAAACCTTCGATAAAATCGCCTTTTATGTTCATATTCGCTATTTTTTTCTCGTCATTTCGACCAGTTGTCTTTTAATCCGACAGTTCTGTTAAACACCAGGTGTTCTGGGGTGCTGTCTTTGTCAACGGTGAAATATCCTATTCTCTGGAATTGGAAGTGGTCAAGCGGTTTTGCGTCGGCGAGGAACTGCTCCACATAACAATTCTCTCTTATTTCCAATGAGTTGGGATTCATCATCTTGCGCATTGCTTCGACAGGTGTATTGCCTTCACCTTGCAGTTTGGCGAGTTCATCACGTGGATTTTCCACATTCCACAGACGGTCGTAAAGTCTCACCTCCGCCTTGATGCAATGACTTTGGCTCACCCAATGTATGGTGCCTTTCACCTTGCGGTTTGCATCAGGCATTCCGCTGCGTGTCATCGGGTCGTATTCGGCGTAAACCTCGACGACTTCGCCATTATCGTTTTTCTTGCAACCGGTGCATTTCACGATGTAAGCGTTCTTGAGTCGCACTTCTTTGCCTGGTGTCAAACGGAAATATTTGTTCGGCGGGCATTCCATAAAATCTTCTTTCTCAATCCACAGCTCGCGGCTGAATGTGATATTATGGCTGCCGGCGTTTTCATCTTCCGGGTTGTTGATAGCCTGTAGTTCCTCTTGCTGACCTTCCGGATAATTGGTAATCACCAGCTTAACGGGATTGATGACAGCTGCCACACGTGTTGCGCGAGCGTTCAGGTCTTCACGGATAGAGCTTTCGAGCAATGCAAAATCGTTCAAGGCGTCGTAGGTGGTGTAACCGATTTTATCGATAAACAGATGTATTGATTCCGGAGTATAGCCACGCCGGCGGAAGCCGCAAATAGTAGGCATACGCGGGTCGTCCCAGCCATTTACGATACCTTCTTTCACCAAAAGGAGAAGGTTGCGCTTGCTCATCAAAGTATAGTTGAGGTTCAGTTTGTTGAACTCTGTCTGCCGTGGACGGTTGTCGTCCATGTTGTCGTCTTCGCCGCGGATTTCCTTGAGCCAGTTGACAAACAAGTCGTAAAGTGGACGATGTACCACAAATTCCAGTGTGCAGAGCGAGTGTGTCACTCCCTCGAAATAATCACTCTGGCCGTGTGCGAAGTCGTACATTGGATAAGCGTTCCATTTGGTGCCTGTACGATGGTGAGGAGTCTTCACCACCCGGTAGATGATGGGGTCACGGAAGTGCATATTCGGGTTCGCCATATCGATTTTTGCGCGAAGCACCATCTTGCCTTCCTCTATTTCGCCGGCATTCATTTTCCGGAACAACTCCAACGACTCTTCCACCGGGCGGCTGCGATACGGGCTTTCAATGCCGGGCTGTGTGGGCGTGCCTTTCTGTGCCGCAATCTCGTCTGACGACTGCTCGTCGATATACGCCTTGCCGCGTTTTATCAATTCGATGGCAAAATCCCAAAGCTGTTGGAAATAATCAGAAGCGTAATATTCGCCACCCCATTGATAACCAAGCCATTGAATATCCTCTTTGATGGCATCGACATACTCCATGTCTTCCTTTGTCGGATTAGTGTCGTCAAAACGGAGGTTGCAAATGCCGCCGTAACGTTTGGCGATGCCGAAATCCAGGCATATAGCCTTGGCATGGCCTATATGGAGATAACCGTTAGGCTCCGGAGGAAAACGGGTCTGCACACGACCTCCGTTCTTACCGTTTTTTAAATCTTCTTCAACTTTCGCTTCGATGAAATTAAGCGATTTCTTTTCTTCTTTGTCAGCTTCCTCGGAAATCATAATTCAAAAAATTTATTCTCGTCGTTTTGACTGAAGCGAAATGGGTAAAATCCCCGCTCTTGAACTTTCAATCGTTCTTTTGCATAAGACTTCTCGACTCCGCTGCATTTCGCTCGAAACGACTGTATTGAACGTTTTTAAACCGCAAAAATAATTATTTTTTGGAAAAAAATCCATACATTTTTTTTATTTTTTTGTAATTTTACACCGATTTTTAACGTTAAAAAGCAAAAAAACCATGAATTATTTAGACATTGTCATTGGTATCATATTGATAATCTTCGCGATAGGCGGAATGAGAAGCGGTATCGTCAGGGAGGCTTTTTCACTTGCAGCTTTCATCGGTGGCATCTACGGAGCCATAAAACTTGCGGATATGGTTGGCAAATGGCTGTCAAATCTGATAAATGTCGGTCAAGAATGGCTGTCTGTGATTTCGTTCATAGTCGTTTTTATTGCTTTGGCTTTGTTAATCAATTGGTTAGGAAATATATTGGCAAATTTTATCGAATCGGTAAACCTCGGTTTTATTGACAAAACAGGAGGCATTGTTTTTGGAATAGCAAAAGGTTTTCTGCTTGTCGGAGTTCTTATTTTACTTCTTGATTTCTTTGGGATTAAAAACGTTTTGGATAAAGAAACCCGTGATGGCTCAACACTTTATAAAAACTCGGAAAAGGTTGCCGAATGGATTTTCGACAACAAAGACAACTGGATTAATATAATTGACGAAGAGTACGAGAAAATAGAGAAAAAGTTCAAGAAAGACGCTGACGATGTCGAGGAAATATTAGATGATGTCATTTAAATTTAAAACATAAAAATATGAAAAAAGTAGCGGTTATTCTTGCCGGATGCGGCACCATGGACGGCTCTGAAATCAACGAGACCGTGACGTTATTGTTGGCGTTAGACCAACACAATATTGAATATCAAGCCTTTGCGCCCGATGAGTATCAAGCCGAGGTGTTTAATCACGCGGCAGGCAAATGCACTGAAGAGCGCAGGAACATAATGGTTGAGGCGGCACGAATTGTGCGCGGCAACATCTTGCCTGTCACCAAGTTTAACGCCGATGATTTCGATGCCTTGCTGTTCCCTGGCGGTTTCGGAGCTGCGAAAAACCTGTTCACCTACGCCTACGACGGCATCAATTTCAAGGTCAACAAAGATGTTGAGAAAGCCATCAAAGACATTCACGCCCAGGGCAAACCCATTGGTGCCATGTGCATCGCTCCATTGATGGTGGCGAAAGTGCTTGGCAATGTCAACGTTACGATGGGAAGCGGCGATTGCAAACAAGCCAAGGAACTGACACAAATCGGCTGCAAACACACCGAGACAACCCACGGCGGTGTCGCAATCGATAAGGAAAACAAGGTGTTTTCAACGCCATGCTTCATGCTCGATGCGAGCTTAAAAGATGTCTATCAAGGAGCCTGGAATCTGGTGGAGGAGATAATAAAAGGATAATTTATCTCCTTTAGCGAGAAATTAAACACGGTTTATTCAAAATTTTCCAAAATATTGCAGTATTGTTTCAGAATCAAAAAATAAAATTTTTGGGAAAATAACATTATTTTAGGTTACTATATATTTTTTTACACAAAATTTGTTTGTATGTGTAAAATAATTCGTATATTTGCAGCGTAAATGTTTTTGCGTTATGGTTACAACAAATTTCAAGTCTGTAGTTGAATTATTAGACACGTTCAAGGACGAGCAAAGCTGCATAGACTATTTGGAGCATTTGCGTTGGAATGACAATGTTGTAAGCCCTTTTGACCCTAATTCAACAGTATATAAATGCAAGGGCAATAAATACCGCTGCCGTAATACTGGCAAGTATTTTAATGTAAAAACTAACACGTTGTTTGACAATACAAAAATTTCATTGAGAAAATGGTTTGTGGCTATATACATAGTTACATCGCATAAAAAAGGCATTTCATCGGTTCAACTAAGCAAAGATATAAATGTCACACAAAAGACAGCATGGTTCATGCTCCATCGAATCAGAAAATTTTTCGGTATAGAAAATGATAATAACTGAACAACACCGTCGAAATGGACGAGACCTATGTGGGTGGCAAAAACAAGAATCGTCACGCAAACAAGAAAGTCAAACATTGTCAAGGACGAAGTTCAGCCGACAAAACACCAGTATTTGGAATGATTGAGCGTAATGGAAAACTGAACGCCAAAGTGGTTGGGGACACTTCCGCCGACACACTTACGCCTGAAATATTAAAGCATGTCAAAAATGCCACGATCTATACAGACGAATATAAGGGTTATAATGAGGTTAGGAAATATTACCCACACGAGATAGTAAAGCACAGGCAATATGAATATGTGCGAGAGAACATTTATACAAATACTATTGAAGGTTTTTGGGCGTTATTGAAGCGTGGAATAATTGGCATATACCATTATGTTTCAAAGATACATTTGCAGAAATATGTTGATGAATTTGTTTTCAGATACAACACAAGAGGTTGTTCGGAATGCAGCAGATTTAACTTGTTATTACAAAATACGGAATATAGATTAACATACAAACAACTTATATATGGTTAAAACATCTATTTTAACGGTTCAGGGAATTGATATTGCCATGACAGTGATTAACGACAATGATTACATTTCGTTAACTGACATGATAAAAGCAAAAGATGGAGATTTTTTCATAAGCGATTGGCTTCGTAACAGAAATACGTTGGAATACATTGGCGCATGGGAAAGCCTAAACAACCCAGACTTTAATTATGGCGAATTCGCCATAATTAAAGAAAAGTCAGGTCTTAATAATTTCAAAGTTAGTGTAAAAGAATGGGTTGAGAAGACTAATGCTGTGGGTTTATATGCCAAAACAGGTAGATACGGAGGAACGTATGCTCACAAAGACATTGCTTTCAATTTCGGAATGTGGATTAGTCCTGTATTTCAGCTTTTTATAGTTAAAGAGTACCAACGCCTAAAGGAAATTGAAAATAACCAATATAATCTTGAATGGAACGTTAAGCGAGTTTTATCAAAGGCTAATTACTCTATCCATACAGATGCTATAAAGCAATATGTATTACCAAATAAAGACAAAGGATTAAAAGACGATTGGGTTTATGCAAGCGAGGCTGACATGTTAAATATTATCATGTTTGGATGCACGGCTAAAACATGGAGAGGGTCAAATGTTAATAAGGCGAATAGCGGTGAAAATATTCGTGATACAGCGAGTATTAACGATTTAGCAATTTTGTCAAATCTTGAGTCGTTAAATGCAACGCTAATAAGACAAGGTGTTGACAAGGAGAATAGATACCAAATATTAAAAGAAGCTGCAGAACAGCAACGCAAACATTTGGAGCAATATGACTATATAAAATCAGTAAAGAAACTTAGTAAAACAACTTATATTGAGGCTGAAAGTAAAAGCGACTTTGACAAGTCATTAACAAAAGCACTTAATTATAATCCTAACGAAGAAAAATAGGGTGACAAAAAAGCCACCCTATCTCCAAACTATTTTGTAACGTGATTATTTGATTAATTCTTTTAAAATAGCATCCAGGTCTTCTGTATATGCGTCTTTTTTGTCGTATGGATATATATTGACTGACTATAGTTTGAGTTGTATTGTCCGTAACCTACTATCATGGTAGCAGTACTTGCAGAAAGGCTGTTTATGAATAAATACTGACCATCGCTGTATGTGACATATACATATCTCTCTCGTATGAATGTGCTTAATTCTGATGCATAGGTTGAATAAATCAGAAGACTGTATGCGCTTACGCAGTTATTATTGTCAAACAACACTGCCAAGATAGGTGCATTCGCGGAATAGCTGGTATAACCAATAGCATTACTTGTCGTTGATGCAGGAGTGCCGAGTTTTGAAATCACAGAGCTTCTCGTCTCGCCAAAATTTATATTTGGTTTGGGATAAAGATTGCTGCGTGGTGACACGTTGACACTAAAAGTCTTGGTATCATCTTTGGACTTAAGAGTAATGGTTGTGTTGCCTACGTATTGAGCAGTGACGACACCAGAGCTGGATACTTTGGCATGGTACTCATTACCCGAAGAATAGGTAATCGTATTGTCGCATTGTGCTTGGATTTTGTAGGTTTCGCCATTGTGCAGTGTGGCCGAAGTCGTTGAAAGTGTGATGAGCTTCTTTTGAGAAGCCATGTCCTCGTTCTTTGAACATGATGTTGCCAACATAAACAATGTTGCCAACAAGACAAACAGTAACTGTTTCGTTTTCATGGTGTGGTAATTTATAAGGTTGTTTTGCAATATTGCCAAATTAAACGAAAAAAGGTACAAGTAATTCCGCCTGCCTTACTGGTTTACCACAACCATCTTTCACAACGGACACTTATACCTCTATGGCATAATACGCCAATGTGAAAGAATGGACTCGAAAATTGCTTCAAGGTGGTAATTTGTAAGGCAACTGAGCACATTTTGGCTTACGCAGAAGCGCATGGCAGAAATTTTTGGAGTGGATGTTCGAACTGTGAATTATCACCTAAAGGAAATCTACAAAAGCCAAGAATTGACAGAGATGACAACTATCCGAAAAAATTCGGATAGTTCAACATGAAGAAGGACGAAACATGGAACGCGAACTGGATTTCCACCATCTTAAAGTTTTTATTGCTCTCGGTTACCGCGTAAACAGTGAAGAGGCTTCACACTTTCGCAAATGGGCAACCGATACTCTCGACGAATTTGTTACGAAAGGCTATATTCCGTTTGCTATATTAATGATTTTCAAATTCTTTTGCCATAACCATCTATTATTAATGATAGTTTGTAAAGATAAGCATTGTTTCTGAAACCTCCAAAAAGACTTAAACCCAAATCGGTCAATAGAAGTGGAATAATTTGTGGCCAAATCTGTAATACGTTGACAATGAGTTGTTTATAAAACCTATTTTCTAATGGCGGTCATTAGAAATTTCTATTAGCAAAAGGCTTATAATCAAGTAGTTACAAAGTCAACCACAAAAATGGCCGTACTAATGACCGATTTGGGTTTAATCGGTACCGATTTTAACGGGACACCAATGATCTAATTTTTTTACTCTTTTAATTATTACAAGGCAAAGATGCAAATTTTTTATTGTTGACTGATTATTTCCACCTAATCTTTGAAAAAAATCCTGCAAATGCTGAAAACACCACGTAAAACGGATAAACAAACTCCAATGGGAACATCCAGTGGAGAAGTTTATGTTGTTTCATAAAGTGAGTGATTCTCTTTAAAATAGGGAAGTCGATGAGAGTTTTCATGATGACATAAAGCACGTAGAATACCCAGAAAACCGGCATGAAACAGCCTGCCACGAAGAAGAAAACAATGCTGAGATTGAAAAGCAAAACGATGAGTGCTGTAGCAATGATTTTCCAGTTGGTGTAAGCCTTCGTCTTCGAGGTCCAACGGGCGCGTTGACGGAAAAACGTTTTCAAGTCCGGCATTGTCGCTGTCTTTACAATCGCTTCGCAATCAAGCAAAAATCCTATTGATTTGCTTCCATAATGCTTGATGAACCGCTCCATCAGGAACATGTCGTCACCTGAAGCAATGTTCATGTCGGTGCGATACTTCGCCACATCGAGGGCGGCCTGGCGGTCGTACATCATGTTGGCTCCGTTGCACATCACCGGCATACCAATGGCGGCAGAACCTGCGGTACTTGCGATAAGACTCAAGTGCTCAAGCACTTGCAGTTTCTCGAACAAGGTGTTTGCAGGCGACAGAAGCACCGGTCCGAGCAGCATCTTCAGGTCTTTTTCAACAAAATAACCAACCATCGACTCTATCCAACGCCAGGGAAGCTCGCAATCGGCATCGGTAACCATAACTATCTCATTTTCAGCGGCATGCAAGGCCTGAGAGATTGCTTGCTTTTTCCCTTGACCCGTAGCTTTTAAAAGTTTAAGGTTCATTTCAGAATGAGATTTTTTAAAGCCTTCCGCAACAGAAAATGTATCATCAGTTGAATTGTCATCAACAAGAATTACCTCAAATTTTTCTTTATCAAATGATTGATTATAAAGCGATTGTAAAAGTTTTTCGATGTTTCTGCCTTCGTTGCGAGCAGCAATCAACACAGAAACATTCCTTCTCGTTATTTCGGGCGAAATCGGGAAATCACCGCCTTTTAAACCTTGTCGGGATTGCTTGCCTGAGATTTCTCCACTCCTTTCGCTTGCTCGAAACGACATCAATCCACAGGTGAACGCACCGATGCAAATTAGATACAATGCTGCGAATATCATAATGATATTCAATAAGATATGTATTGTCTCAAGGCTCATAACTGCTCCTTATAAATTTCAATTTTCTGATATAAAACAAACCTATAATAGCAGGGATTGCCAAATTATACAGCCAAAGCATGGTGCTGGCGGAGAACACCATCATTGTAAACGACGCACTTATGCCTTGCATCGTGAGCCATTTCTCGAAAACGAAAACGCACACCGAGCCGCGCACAGCGATTTCTGTAATTGTGATAAACGGTATCACCGTCATAAGCAGATAAGTCATCATGATTGGAACCATCGCCTCGAAATAGTTCAGGGGTACGTCGAAGGCCCATATCAATAGCACAAATTGCAGCGAATAAACGACATATTTCGCCAAAGCAAGAAGTAAAATCACCACCAAATTCTTTTTTGAAAAAGCACCGAAGATTTCCATATATTTCTCGGCTCGCTGCCGCCATTTATTCGGAATCACTCGCTGAAGATATTTCAAAACATGGATATTGAAATAAAGCAAAAATCCTAAAACAATGATTATCAATGATAAAATCAACACGTACCAATAATATTCTTCACGTGTGAAAAATATCCATGCGATGCAGCCAAGACCCACAGTGACCAGCATTTGTGCTATGTTTCCCACAAAGGTGAGCATTGCCGCCTTGATTCTGTTGCCTTTTTCAAGAATGAAAATACGGCCGAGAAAATCGCCTGTTCTGTTAGGAAACATCATTCCCGCTGTAATTCCGGTGAAAATCGCCGTGAATGCTTTTTTAAATCCCACGCTTTCGACAGGAAGTACTGCTTTCTGCCATTTTCTTGTCTCAAAAGCCATGTTGACGGGCATTAAAATGAAAGCCAACGCCATCAGCAACACATTTTTCAGCGAAGAGAATGAAAGTTTTACAGAGTTCCACATCTCCGTAATATCTTGATTCTTAATGATTTTCACATAAAGAACCCAGCATCCTGCAAGTACAATGACAATTTTTATCGCCATTTCAGCGATTTTCATTATTTTTGCGTTATCGGAATTAGTATTCATTTCGACTGCAAAGATAATAATTTTTGAAAACTGACAGAATAATATTAGGTATCGACCCGGGAACTATGGTTATGGGTTACGGTCTCATTTCCCAGAGAGGCAAGGAGTTGAGTATGCTCCGTATGGGTGTTTTGAAGTTAAACAAACTTGGTAATCAGGCACTTAAGTTGAGAAAAATTTTTGAACGCGTGCTTGAGATTATCGATGAGTATCATCCCGACGAGTTGGCCATCGAGGCACCTTTTTATGGTAAGAACGTGCAGTCGATGCTGAAGCTTGGGCGCGCACAGGGTGTGGCAATGGCAGCTGCATTGTATCGTGACATACCGATTTTCGAGTATTCTCCAAGAAAAATCAAACAGTCGATAACAGGCAACGGCGCCGCCTCAAAGGAACAGGTCGCTGCCATGGTTCAGAAACTATGTAACTTCACCGAGCACCCCGATTATCTCGATGCCACCGACGCCATGGCAGCGGCAGTGTGTCACAGCTTCCAAAAACAACTCAATATCGTTGGAGGTACCAACGACCCGAAATTGCCGAAAATCCCTAAAGGAAAAAAAACATTCAACAGTTGGGAGTCGTTTCTGCAACAAAATCCAGAAAAAAAATTGTAGAGACGCGACACGTCGCGTCTCTACAATGAAAAACATCAAAATTATTTTACAACGAATTTTTTCGATTGAATAATTCCGTCACCGTAGATTCTGATGACATAAATGCCAGCAGGCATGTCTCTAACGTTGACCTCGAATGTCTCTGCGTTGACCACATTGCTCATGATTTCAGAGCCGGCGATGTTGTAGATGCGATATTCGTTCACCAAAGCCTCGCTTGTGAAGACAACCTTGTCATACGCCGGATTAGGATACACTGAAAGCATGTTCGCTTCTTGTTCCGGAACAGCGTCGTAATCTGTCAATGTGATATCGTCAACATTTAAAATGAACTGGTCGGTGCAGTTGAAGTGACGGATGGCGACCCAGATTTCCT
>OLGV01000105.1_pt1 | contig 35228 bp, 25 predicted proteins | sample 1605761 | NCBI WGS metagenome assembly OLGV01 (sample SAMN03283245) | human gut metagenome | biome: human-associated habitat; material: feces | host: Homo sapiens | place: Peru | collected 2012
GTACTTCGCGATAAAGCACATAAAGAGACATCGCAGCAGCGTAAGGCCGATGCCTTGAAACGCTTGAAGGTGTTCGAGGCTTTCCGCGAGGCTAACAAACACATTGAGAACCGTCCGGAGTGGATGATATTGAAGGTCATTCCTGTGACACCGCCTGAATTGAGACCTCTCGTCCCGCTCGATGGCGGACGCTTCGCGACATCAGACCTGAACGACCTCTATCGCCGTGTCATAATTCGAAACAATCGTCTTAAAAGACTCATCGAAATCGCGGCTCCAGACGTGATTATGCGTAATGAGAAACGTATGCTTCAAGAAGCTGTTGACTCGTTATTAGATAACTCGCGTAAGTCAAGTGCGGTGAAAACCGACTCTAACCGTCCGCTTAAGTCATTGAGCGACAGCTTGAAAGGCAAGCAGGGACGTTTCCGTCAGAACTTGCTCGGTAAACGTGTCGATTATTCGGGCCGTTCGGTTATCGTTGTGGGTCCGGATTTGAACATGAACGAGTGCGGTCTTCCCAAAGACATGGCGGCCGAGCTTTACAAACCGTTTGTCATCCGCAAGATGATTGAAAGAGGTATTGTGAAGACAGTGAAATCAGCAAAGAAGATTGTTGATAGAAAAGACCCGGTTGTGTGGGATATCCTCGAGAACATTTTGAAAGGCCACCCGATTTTGTTGAACCGCGCCCCTACATTGCACCGTCTCGGTATTCAGGCATTCCAGCCGAAACTCGTCGAAGGCAAGGCTATTCGTTTGCACCCACTGGTGTGTACTGCTTTCAACGCCGACTTCGACGGTGACCAGATGGCTGTTCACTTGCCGCTCGGAAATGCCGCTATTTTGGAAGCCCAGATTTTGATGCTCGCATCACACAATATCCTTAATCCTGCCAACGGAGCTCCTATCACGGTGCCTTCTCAAGACATGGTTTTGGGTCTGTATTATATCACAAAACCGCGTAAGAGCACTCCGGACCATATCGTTAAAGGTGAAGGTAAGAAATTCTATTCAGCAGAAGAGGTTATCATCGCTTATAACGAGAAAAAGGTCGATATGCACGCCATTGTCTATGTGAAAGTGCCGGTTCGTAAGGAAGACGGCTCAATAGTTGAGGAAATGGTGGAAACAACAGTCGGTCGTGTGAAGTTCAACCAGGTTGTCCCCGCAGGATTTGGCTACATCAACCGTCTGTTGAACAAGAAAGCCTTGCGCGACATCATCGGTGATATGGTGAAACTTCTTGGTACAGCCGTGACAACCAAGTTCTTGGATGACATTAAGAACATGGGTTACTACATGGCTTACAAAGGCGGTTTGTCGTTCAACCTCGGCAACGTTTTGATTCCTTCTGTCAAAGAAGATTTAATCAAACAGGCTAACGAGGAAGTGAATGCTATCCGTGAAGAATACAATATGGGTTTCATCACGGGCAACGAGCGTTATAACAAGATTATTGATATTTGGGGTCACGTCGTCACCAAGTTGACCGACGAGGTTATGAAACTGTTGCCACAAGACGACCAGGGATTCAACCCGGTTTACATGATGCTGGATTCAGGAGCGCGTGGTAGCAAGGAGCAGATTCGTCAGCTTTGCGGTATGAGAGGTTTGATGGCTAAACCGCAGAAATCGACAGCCGGCGGCGGCGCTGAAATTATCGAGAACCCGATTCTGTCAAACTTCAAGGAGGGTCTGTCGGTGCTTGAGTACTTTATCTCGACACACGGCGCTCGTAAAGGTTTGGCTGATACCGCTTTGAAGACCGCTGACGCCGGTTATTTGACCCGTCGTCTGGTCGATGTCGCTCACGATGTTATCATCACAGAGAAAGACTGCGGTACTTTGAGAGGTTTGTCGATCGGAGCCTTGAAACGCGGTAAAGAAATCGTCGAGTCATTGTACGACCGTATCCTCGGTCGTGTGGCTCTGCATGACATCTACCACCCGCAAACAGGCGAATTGCTTTGCAATGGCGGCATGGAAATCACTGAAGATATCGCAAAGAAAATATGCGATTCGCCGCTGAAAGACCAGACCATCGAGATTCGTTCCGTGTTGACCTGCGAGTCGAAAAAGGGTGTTTGCGCTAACTGCTACGGACGTAACCTTTCATCAGGTAAGTTGATTCAGAGAGGCGAATCCGTCGGTGTTATCGCAGCACAATCAATCGGTGAGCCGGGTACACAGCTGACACTTCGTACATTCCACCAAGGCGGTACCGCATCAAGCACATCAGAAGACTCAATGATTAAGGCTGATTATAGCGGCAAGTTGATTATCAACGACTTACGTGCTGTGGATTATAGAGATAAAGACGGTAACAAATATCAAGTCGTGGTGAGCCGTGCATCTGAAATGAAGATTTTGGATTACAACACAGGTATCGCTCTCGTAACAGATAATATTCCTTACGGTTCAAAGTTGTACATTCCTACAGGCAGCGATGTCAATGCAGGTGATATCATCTGTGAATGGGATAAATACAATTCGCTCATTATTTCTGAACATGACGGCAAAGCTCGTTTCGACAACATCGTCGAGAACATCACGTTCCGTAATGAGTCTGATGAGCAGACAGGTTACAACGAGAGAGTCATCATCGAAGGTCGTAAGTTCACTAAAAACCCGTCAATTTCAATCGTTGACAAGTCCGGCGAGGTTATCAAGTCATACGACTTGCCTGTCGGTGCGCATGTCATGATTGAAGACGGTGACGAGATCAAGGCTGGCGATGTCTTGACCAAAAAGCCACGTGCTACCGGAGGTTTAGGCGATATCACCGGCGGTCTTCCACGTGTTACCGAGCTCTTTGAGGCGCGTAACTCTTCAGAACCGGCTATCATCTCTGAAATTGACGGTGAAGTCTCATTCGAGAAGAAACTCGTGCGTGGTAACCGTGTGTTGGTTGTCACATCCAAGACAGGTGATGTGAAGAAATATCTCATTCCTACAACGAAAGAGGTGCTGGCTTCGGAAAATGACTATGTGAAGGCTGGTCAGCCATTGTCGGAAGGTGCTATCACACCTGCCAACATCTTGGCTATCGAAGGTCCTATGAAGGTGCAGGAATACATTGTCAACAATGTTCAGGAAGTGTATCGTTCACAAGGTGTTACCATCAACGGTAAGCACTTTGAGGTCATTGTTCGTCAAATGATGCGTAAGGTTGAAATCGAGGATCCGGGCGACACAAGATACCTTGAGGGCGAGCTTGTCAGCAAGATTGCGTTCCAAGAGACCAACGACGACATCTTCGGAAAAGTCGTTGTTACAGACCCGGGCGATTCGGAGACATTGTTCGTGGGACAGATTATCTCGGCAAGAAGACTGCGTGATGAGAATTCATCATTGAAACGTCGCGACAAGAAACTTGTTGAGGCCCGTGACGCACAGCCGGCAACGGCACACCAGGTGCTTCAGGGTATCACCCGCGCGGCATTGCAGACAGACAGCTTCATCTCCGCTGCCTCATTCCAGGAAACAACGAAGGTCTTGACACAAGCCGCTATCAGCGCGAAGACCGACTACCTCGAAGGTATGAAGGAAAACGTCATCGTGGGACACAAAATCCCGGCAGGTACAGGTTTGCGCGAATACGACGATTTGATTGTCGGCGCTAAAGAAGACTTGTATCCTGAAGTGGTTGAAACCGAGCCGGTAGAACCGGTGGAGACAGCAGAAGCGTAAGAGACTTCGGTCTTTTGATATTAGTAGAGGCGCCACTATGTGACGTCTCTACATTTTAAAGTTGATAATAAAAAAATAGAGTTATTATGGAAGACAATAAGAAACAATTGAATATCGACATTCCGGAATCAGTGGCTGACGGAGTGTATTCGAATCTGGCTATCATAAGCCATTCTCCAACAGAATTTGTTGTGGATTTCGCACAAATAGCACCGCCTGTACAGAAAGCGAAGGTGCGTTCAAGAGTTATCATGACACCTCAAAATGCAAAGCGCTTGTATCGCGCATTGGCGGAAAATTTGCAGAAATACGAACAGAATTTCGGTCCGATTAAAGACATCAACGACACCGCGGTTCCGTTTACCATGGGAACAGCGGGAGAGGCTTGAAAGTTCGCCGCTTATTAATTTAAGATCGCCAACGCCCTTAATGCCCTTAACGCCTTTAAAGGCATTAAGGGCATTAAGGGCGTTGGCGGAGGCAATGTTATCAGTGTGTATATTTCCACCGAAACCAATTGGTTTCAGTAATATTACCCATATTTGCGAAATGAACAATAACGCTGAACGTTGGCATGGTTGCTCGGTGCGTCTTGTTCGTTAGTTTATGGTTTAGACTCACGTTGATTATCAAGAACTAAATAAACTCCAGTTTGTCCTGTGTTGTGTTCTTCTCACAATAGTGGCAATGGAGTTTTATATTTCCGTCTATATCTTTTATGACTGTGAATTTGGTGGGGATATTGTTTTCTTTGTTTGTGACGCAGTTAGGATTGAAGCATCTCACGATATGCTCTATTTTATCGGGAAGTGTCACTGTCTGTTTCTTAATCACCTCGAAATCTTTTATTTCTATGATTGATGCGGTGGGAGCCACCAGCCCGATTTTATTGTAGTCTTCCGGTGCGAAATACTTGTTGGAAACTTTTATGAATCCTTTTTTTCCATATTTCTTGCTTTCCGCATTGATGCCTAAATACACGGGGTTGCTGACGCTTTCCAAGTCCAGGATTTTGACTACCTGAAACACTTTGTCGGCTGGGATATGGTCGATAACTGTGCCGTTTTCTATTGCCGATACGATTAATTCTTTTCTCTTTTCCATGATTGTAATTTTATTTGAGTCCTAAAATTGTTGCGATTAAAGCCTCGCGCGCATAAACGCCGTTCTGGGCTTGTTGGAAGTAGTATGCTTTCGGGTTGCTGTCGACATCCACATGAATTTCGTTGACACGCGGAAGAGGATGCAATATGCGGCAGTTGGGCTTTGAGTTTTTAAGCATGGCGTCGCGAAGCACGTATGAGTTTTTCACTTTCTCGTATTCTTCAGGGTCCGGGAAGCGCTCGCGCTGGATGCGAGTCATATAGATGATGTCTGAATGCGGAATGGCTTCTTCAAGATCCGTATATTGATGATATTCGAGTTTGCGGTCTTTGATATGTTGTTTCACCACACTCGGCAGTTTTAGTTCGACGGGGGAGACGAGGTTGAACTTGGCGTTGAAGTTGCACATGGCTTCCACGAGGCTGTGGACTGTTCGTCCGTATTTAAGGTCGCCCACGAGAGTGATTTCGAGGTTTTCGAGAGTTCCTTGAGTCTTACGGATGCTGTAAAGGTCGAGCATACATTGGGTCGGGTGTTGGTTGGCTCCGTCTCCTGCATTGATGACAGGCACTTTCGACACTTCCGAGGCGAAGCGAGCCGAGCCTTCGATGGGGTTGCGCATGACGATGAGGTCGGCGTATGAGGCCACCATGGTGATGGTGTCGGCTAACGATTCGCCTTTCTGGACGCTGGTGCCGGCGGTACTGCTGAAACCGATAACGTTGCCGCCCAGAAGCTGGATCGCAGTCTCGAAACTGAGACGAGTGCGTGTCGAGGGCTCAAAGAAAAGCGATGCGATGATACGACCGTGAAGTAGGTCCTGATGCGGGTTCTTCTCGAAATCCTCGGCGATGTCGAGAACATGGCAAATTTCTTCAGGCGTGTAGTCGCTGATTGAAATCAAACTGCGGTTTTTTAATGAGATTGACATTGTGGATGAAATTTTATTGATTTGTTAAATATATGATTTTTAAGCAAAAAAAATGACGGTTCCAATTGACCGTCAGCTAATAAGAAATGATGAAAGTATAAGGAATCGCTTCCTTTTTTGACACCATCGAGGTGCGAGGCCGATAATGTTTTTCGTGCTATCATCGGAATGCAAATATACAACATTTTTTTAATTGTCAAGAAAAAAATAAAAAAAATATTTGGCAGAAACGCCTTGCCGCCTTTGAGACTGTTCCGTGAAAGAATTATAACACCATGTATTTTTTAATCAATAATTCGAACTAAATTCCTCAATGTGGTTGAAATAACGGAAGATGTTGCTTTTTTAACATTAATTTCATTTTTTTACAAGTTATGTTAATTTTTTTTAAGAAAAAAATTCTTGACAAATAAAAAAAATCATTATAATTTTGCAGCGATGATTAAATGTTAAAGTTATGAAAAGGAGAGTTCTAAAAACAATTTATCGGAGTCCGCGGTCTATGCACAAATGACCGTGGGCGATGACTGTCATGAGATTGTGCGCAATCATTAACAATTTATTATTAATTAAAAAATCACATTTATGAAACGTAGTAAAATTTTAGGAATTTCGTTGGTTTTGACGCTAACGGCAGGAGTGGCTCTATACCTTGGGGCATGTAAGAAAAAAAATATTGCACCTATTAATAATATAGCTGTGCAGAATGATGATTATTCTGGTTACACTGCCGAGGCGAGGCTTGTGGCCAAAAGTATCAATAAGTTCAGAGGGCAACTCGATGATAGGGAGAATGTGGCGAGAAGCGGGCTTTATATGCCAATTGACAGCGTCATTTGGAATGTCGAGGCGTTATTCAACGCAGAATACGCTTTCCCTGAAAGGAAATATCTTGAGACAGTGAAACAGGAGTTGGAGTTCTTTGTTTATGTAAATGACAACGACGAGGCGTTGTTCAGCGCTGTGGCGGATTTATATGATGATATCACAAACGCCGTGCGACAAGCATATTCTGATGACGGAATAACTGTTGACAAATCGCTGAAAGCAGTTGTTGTTGAGAAAGGTGATAAAGAAGGGAATAGAGTGAAAGTCAATGTTTATGTTATTTCAGGTAAAATGGCAAGTGTCTATTCAATGAATGAACCTCTTGATGGACCTTTTGGCCCCGGTGATTGCTGGTATTTCGGAGAATATGGCGGTACTTGCACAGATCCGTCCGTTTGGGGCGACGCCGCTGAAATAATCGAGGATTCCATAAACTATTATTATAGCGGAACAATAGTGCCTAATCCTGATTTCAGAAACTTGAATATCGGAATGTTCAGGATTTCTCTTGATGGAGGCGAATATCTTGATGAAAATGGAGAACCGTATATTTACTATTATCCTGTGACTTACAACGCTCCGCTTTATTTGAATTATGAATGGTTGAATTATTATTACCACAGAGAACTTCAGGTCTTATTGTATCTTTTGCCGACTGATTTGCAAAATCAGGGTCTATTGCCTGAAATTCCCGCTTTTATCGAGGTCGATATAGTAGGTATGCTGGGAACTGTAAATAATAATAGCTGCTACTATCACAAAAACTATGTTGTTTACGGACATCATGCGGCTATTCCTGTGCCGGAACTGCCTCCGGTGAGAGATTTGTTAAATTAAAGTTAAACTAATTAAACTAATTGAATTTTGTTATGAAAAGGATTGTGTTTTTGATATTAAGCTTTGGAATGATAAGTTTACAAGCGCAACAATGGGTGATCGCAGCCGCTGAAAGTGTAACGCTTATGGGCGGTTATGGTAACGAGGACGGTAATTTTATTGTCGGTGCTTGCAATTTTGAAGAAAATTTGGGTTACCGAGATGCCTATGCCATGTATGTGAACGGAAATGGTGAATTTGTTGAAAGAAAGTTCATCTTTGACGGTTATAAATCACATTTGTGTAGCGCCATTTGTTTGGAAGATGGCAATGCGTTTGTGGCAGGTCTCAAAGGAGGGACGCTGACAAACCACCTGTATGATACATTGTGGATCTCAATAATGACTCCGGAACTGGAGATTGTCGAGGAACATAATTATCCGCTTGTCGAGCCATATATTACCTGGAATGTCGATATCTATTTGGAATTCAATAATTATGGCGACATTATTGTCCTTGCTGATGTCAGTAAACATAATTTTCCTATAACAAATCAAGGTGTGTATGCTGTGTTCGAATGTGATGTGCATGGAAATATTCTTAAGAGCCGGTACTTTGCGGAAGGACACGGAGCTATGGGGGCTCTTCCCTCCAGTTTAATCAAGGTCCCCGGGAGCGATTATATGATGTTGTTAGGACGAGGTTTCAATGTATCCAATTCACATAGTATCTGTTATATCGACAACGATTTGAACAAAGTGGATGTATATCCGCTGCCATGGTTGGAAGATAAATGGAACTATACGGATTGTTGGAAAGAAAACGGACATTTTCTCATGTCGTCATTTTCGCATCACTGGGGAGTGGTTGAGAATACGTATTATGCTGCCGTTTTTGAAGTTGATGACAAAGGTCGTTATGTGGATACTCTGGTTTATGACAGAGCTGACACCTCTGATTATACAGCTCAATTCGGCAGCATGGCGTATGTTAACGATGATATTATTTATATCGCGACATATTGGGAAAACGGACCGAACGAGGATCCTTCCGATGCCGTTATATGTCTTATAGACAATAATTTAAATCTTAAAGGGACGAAAAAATTGAAAATCGAAAACTTGAAGATTAGAATTAAACATTGTCAAAAGACATCTGATGGGGGGTGCTTGGTGTATGGACAATGTAAAAAAAGTCATGGTTCAAGGATGCTGTATGTTTGGAAGTTGTTGCCAGAAGATTTTGTCATTCCATGGACTTTGAATGAAAATCCAATGGCTTCGCCCACTCACGAGGCGTTCCCGAATCCGACAAGAGATTACTTGAATATAATGCTTGAAAGCGTTGATGGCCAGCGCTGTGTCGTGAGTGTTGTGGATCTGAATGGACGAAAATATTTTGAACAAAGATTCGAACATGTCCGCGGCTTGCTGACTCTCGATGTGTCGTCATTGGATAACGGCGTGTATTTTTATGAGATTTTTGACGGACAACGTACACAAAAAGGTAAATTTTCAAAGTATTAACACTAAATTAATTGATTTATGAAACTGCGTATTTTATTTATTATGGTATTGTCGCTTATCGCAAATAATGTGATAATAGGACAGGAAAAAGGTGGCTGCGATTTGTGCGGGCCATCTGGATCGACACAGAATCAAGCCAGGGGGAGCTATTCCGCCACTATAGGAATGAGTAATAGAACAATAGGAGCGAATTCGCTGGCTGTCGGATTGGCTAACAAAACAATAGGTGCGACATCGGTGGCGCTTGGAAAATTTGTGTGGGCTAACGCCACGAACGCAATAGTCATTGGCTCGGGGATAGATAACAATGAATCCAAAGCCTTGATTAATGGCTATTCCGGAACATTGATGGTGGGCTTTAACAGTCGTCGTCCGACACTCTTTGTCGGGACATCTAACGGGGGCGTTACGACCGGCAAAATCGGCATCGGCAATATGACCAACCCTTTGGCGAAACTTCACATGTTGTCGGATTCAAATGAAGATGCGGGGATTATTCTCGAGACCTCAAACAAAACCTCTAAAAGCGCATTCTTGCAGATGTATGACGATAAACATAAAATAACAGTGTCGAAAGAAGGCATGAGAATAACAGCAACAAACAATGCCCTGGCATTAGATGCGAATAATATAAAAATGACAGGTAAAGTTGGAATCAATATAGACAATAATTATTCGGGTGACTATGATTATACACTCGCGGTCAATGGCGGAATCCTTACAACCGAAGTGTATGTGAAAGAAGTCACTGAATGGCATGATTACGTGTTTTCAAATGCTTATCAATTGATGCCTTTGAGCGAATTGAATGAGTTTGTACACACAAATGGACATCTGCCGGACTTGCCATCTGAAAAAGAAATTGTCGGTAATGGTTATAATATGGTCGAGATGGATGGACTGTTGTTGAAAAAAATAGAGGAACTTACGCTATATACTATCGAACTTCAGCGGCAACTGCATACTCAAAAAATCATTATTGAAGAATTGCAGAGTAAATAACTTTTTGAAAATATTATATTATGAAAAAGAAATATTATTTAATATTTCTCGCACTGATATTGTCGTTGGTTTTCCCAAATACGACACAAGCTCAAAGTTGTCTTGTGATGGACTATGATGCGGATGGGAATAGGATTAGCAGGCAACTGATGACAAATTGTGTGGAGAAGCGAGAAATTGTTGAAGAACAGGAAATAGAGATGAATGAAGAAGTGAAAGTGTATCCTAATCCAAATAATGGAGTGTTTAAAGTCATCATGCAAGGTTATGAAAAACAAGAGAATGCATACTATGAATTATATGATATCAATGGTGTGTTGGTGCAAACAAACAAATTGTATGCTGATGAAACCGAAATTGATGTTGGAACTGCGGTCGCGGGCATTTATCTATTAAAGATAAAAAACTGCGATAATGTGATTTCTAAAATAATTTTGATACAATAAAACCATAAGTTTATGAAAACTTTAATACTATTAATAATGTTATTGTTGGGTGTCGGTGCACACGCACAGAAATACCAGCAAGCGGAAATAGAGCTCGATTCCGAGATTCCCAAAGAAAAAAGTCTCATTTATGAAGCCTCTATTTCAATTAAAATGCTGAAAGGTTTTCATTGCAAGCCTGCTGGAAATAATTCAGTGATGTTGACCATTGACAGATACGGAGTGTTCCCTCCTGAAGAAGGTTTGATTGGGGGCGTGACGGCAGGGAGTCAAGGGGGTGTTGTCGGCGCCTTGCCAGGAGAATTGAATGTTGGTAATATGGGTGCTGCCGTGTATTCAATACCAATAATCCTGCCGCAAGGAATTGGAAATATGACACCGGAAATTTCCGTGACGTATAATAATCAGGCAGGGAACGGTATTCTTGGATGGGCCTGGGATTTGTCAGGGTTGTCGTCGATAGATAGAGTGGGACAAACTCTATATCATGATGATAATCATACAGCCGTGAATTTCGTTGATGACAGATTTATGATGAATGGCCATAGACTGATGTCGTGCCCTGACAATCAGTCTGGCAACACCGTCATATATAAAACCGAAGTCGATGAAATGAGCAAAATAATGGCATATTATGATGATTACGTCGGACCGGCGCGATTTGTCGTGCGAAAAAAGGACGGGACGATTTGGGAATATGGCTGTACCGATGATTCAAGAGTCGAAGCGCAAAATCAAAATAATGTGGCTCTGAAATGGCTGGTTAATAAAATCATCGACCCTGATGGGAATTATATCGCATTCAATTATATTGAAAATCAAAATACCGGCGAGTCGTACATCAATAGAATTGATTATACATTGAATGATAATGCAGGAATATCGGCGATGTATCAGGTGGCTTTTTCCTATGATGACAGAGAAGATTGTGAAACGGGATATGTTTGTGGAAGTCTTGTGCAAAAAAAGAAATTATTAAAAAATGTGACAGTCCGCAATATGAATGCCGGCACTGTCTTGTATGATTATACTTTTGATTATTTCGCACCAGGCACCTATTCGTCAGACATGAAATTCTTTTATCATAGACTGAAAAGTATTGGGCTGAAAGCAGGGGACATGAAAATAAACCCCACAATTATCAATTGGAATAAAACATCTCATTATAATGATAAGTTCCTGTCTTACTCGTTGAATAAGAATATGTTTAACAAAGTTCCTTTTGTGGGAGACTTCAATGGCGATGGCTTTTCAGATGTGATACTTGTGCCTTATAAATTGAGCAATGTGTATCCTTCAGATGTCCAAGCGACAGTGGTTATCAACAATGGAGACGGAACCTTCAATGATGAAGCGTATTACACTTTTAATTTCGACAAAACACTTGAATGGGTCTATGTCGCTGATTTTGACGGTGATGGATTAGATGATATCATACCTTGTTTTGCAAACAAAGAAGAAAACAGTGGCTGGAAATCGAAGTTTTGTGTTTATTTGAATAAAGGAAATTCTTTTTCTTATTTGGGAGAATACAGCTCTAATAGATATTTCACGTTATATCCGGGTAATTTTTTCGGAAACAGAAAGATAGGCTTTTTTATAAATTTTAATAATTCGAATTATTCAAGCACTCTATTCCCAGGAGTGGCTTATCATGGTGACAATAATACCATAACAATACAATCTCTTTATGATGTTACAATGATATATGACCCAGACTATGTCCTTGTTGAAGATTTCGACGGTGATGGCAGTTCGGAGATTATGTATTTGATGGAGGATTTTTCGGTGGTTGCCAGGTTGAATCTTGAAAACGGCAATTTCAGCATCTCGCGGCTGTATAAGGATTACAACTTCGATAGTGGCGATTTCCTTTTCCCGGGCGACTTCAATGGTGATGGATATACTGATCTGTTGAAATATGATGAAAAATCATATTGGAGTATTGCGACATTCGATGGCAGCAGATTCAAAACACCAGTGTCATGTATCAACAACAATCTTTTAAGAGGCTTGACATTGGCTCCGCAAGACCGTTATATGTGCTCGTTGCAGAATTTGTCAATGCCCTCGGAAACTATAAGAACCGCTGATTTTGATGGAGATGGGAAAGCTGATGTCGGAGTGTTTAAGAATACAGGTGGCAATTATTATTTGGAAATAGGTTTTAAACCGTACGAAAAAGCTAATAATAATTATGATTTCAGTGATATTAAAAGGTTTTATCTTAATATTAATTATTCGCATCAATATATTCATCTGGGAAATTTCCTGGGACGTGAAAATGTGAGTGTCCTTAGCAATGTCAAGAGAAATCCGGGAACTTATGAAATACCTAAAATAGTTTCATTAAACCCTCATTCATCGAAATTCTCTGTTGAGCGTATAACCGATGGAATGGGTAATGCGCGAGGTTTTAAATATGAATATCTGATGCCGAGAGAAGGCTTTTATGACTATGAATATCAATGGCTTGATTCAAAAGCCAGAACAATAGCGCTGCCAATTGCCGCCTTGTGTTCGGACACGGTTTATACAACAAATTCAAGTACAACGATAACAAAATATTCATATAAAAACATGTTGTATCATACCGAAGGCCATGGGTTGCTTGGCTTTATGCGGACGGAGTCTAAAGTATTGGTTAATAATGCTTTGTCGCAGTCGCACGTCTATTTGTCTGATATTGAGTCATTGGCAGAAAACTATATGATGTTGCCGAAATCACATGTTAAATATAATTGTTATAATCATATTGTATTAAAAGAAATTAATAATTATAAAAGATATGTGAATGTCAATAATAATAAAATTATCATGCCTTTGCTGACCAAGAAGCAAACTTTTGATTATGATTTGGATGCGCCTGGCTCAATTCTTAAATCAAATATTAAAAACATTGATTATACGAGTGATGTATCGGTATATTCGTATTCTGATATCGTTAATGTTGGCAAAGTAATAGAAGGTGTCGATGATAATTATATGGGAGATGATGCCATGGCATGCTCTTTTTGGAGTGAGACTGATTATGTTTATGATAATAATCTGCCAAAATGGGTGGTGGAACGTGTGAAATGTTTGAAAAATTCAAAGCATTATGGTGATAATGAAAGCGTTGGCACCTGTGAGGTTTTTTATTATTGGAGTAGCAATCCATATCAAATTTCAAGGAAAATATCTTTGCCTAATTATAATATGAATTACTCGGATCCGTTAAAAATTGTCGCGGATTATTCGTATGATGCGGTCGGGCATGTGGTTGAACAGTCGATGTCGTCTCCATTGGCGAAGAATCAGAGGGTGAGGTCCGTAAATTATGGGCGTGAGTATAATTATCGCTTCCCGACCTCGACTGTCAATGAAAATGGCTGGGAAGTCAATATGGCTTATGACGATGATTACGGTAACATGCTTTCGATGCAGGATTATAATCAGTTTACAACGGAAAATGTTTCTGACCCGTTTGAAATAACCGTGGAAAAAACAATGCCGGACGGGACAAAATATGTTGAAGCCAAACGTTGGGCCAAAGGTAACAAACATTCTCCGAAAGATGCCGTGTATTATAATTGGACGAAAACGACAGGAAATGCGGAAAACTTGGTTTTTTTCGGTAAAACGGGCAAGAAACTTCGAGAGGTGTCTTTCGGCTTGTATGGTGAAGCCATATATGTCGATATGGTATATGACGATTATGATAATATGTCTTCAAAATCAATGCCTTATATGGCTGGCGACGACCCCAGGTTTTATTATTACGTCTATGATAAAAACAACAGACTGGTTGAGGAGGTTTATCCCAACGGACTGGTGAAAAATTATAGCTATAATAAACTTCAAAGGACGATTAATACAGTATCGCCAGACGGTGTTTCCCGTAATGTCGTGGAGTCTGAAAACCCAATGGGATGGCGCACCATGACGGTCGATGTCGGAGGCAATATCATTAAAAATGAATATTATAGCGACGGGAAATTGAAAAGTTCGATGATTGGTGATGATGTGCAAACCAAAGTGGAATACGAATATGATGGATGGCGCAACTTGTTGAGAATGAAAGACCCTGCGTCGGGAGAGTGTCATTATAGATATAATGCTTTCGGTGAGTTGATGGAGCAAACGAATGCTAACAACTGTGTCACAACATATAACTATGATAATATGGGTAATAAACTCGAACGTGTTGAATATGACGCGCAAGGACGGAATCCTGTAGTTACCTATTGGATATATTCTCAAAGTAAAGGTGAAATTGGTATGTTGTCAAAAACAATCTACGGTGATTCTCATGTCGTTACGTATAATTATGATGGTTTGTTAAGGCTTGTCGCGGTAGATGAGGTTGTCAAAGGTAAAAACTATACCACATCATTTGTATATGATAACGCAAATAGGGAAAATATGGTTGTTTATCCAAGCGGTATCGCAATTCATAAGCAATACTCGAATTCTGGTTATAACAAAGCAATTATCAGGCAAGACGACAAACGTGTATTATGGGAGGCAGAATCAATAGATGCCGTTGGTAATATCGTTGACTGTCAATATGGTAATGGTACAAAAACTACAAGAAGATATGATGCTGAAACTAATCTTTTGCGAGGAATATATTCAAGTGCCGACAAAAAAACATATCAAAACTTGTTGTATTCATACGATGGGTTCGGTAATCTTGTCAATAGAACTAATTTATATGGCAACAGATTGGACGAAAGCTTTAGTTACGATAAATTCAATCGTCTTGTGAGTGTAAAGTTAAATGACAAGCTAACAGGCTGGATGGAATATGATGAATACGGTAATATATTGTCAAAATATATTGATTATCAAACAGTTTTCTACGATGCACAGTATTTAGGTGATTGTCCGTATGCGGTAAGTAAGGTTAAGACAGATTTAGATGAAGAAATTGGTTTTGACCAAAATATTGAATATACGGTTTTTGACAAGGCGCATCATGTCGTTAGCGGACTAAAATCATTAGTAATAGATTATGGCTGTGATTATGATAGGAAACGCTCGGTTGAGATTGTTGGCGGGAAGATTAAAGAAAAAGTGTTTGTTTCTGATTGTGAATTTGTTAATGACCAGGGAAAGGATATCGTTTATACATACTTAAAGTGTCCAACGGGAGTTTTTGCTGTTTGTCGTATCGACAATTATGGAAATGAGAAAATATTGTATGTGCACAAAGACCATCTCGGCTCGTGGTGCTTGATTACCGATGAAGACGGCAAAATTATTCAGAAAACCAGTTATGATGCCTGGGGTAATCCGCGGGACTATGACACATGGTCGGGAAAATACAAAGGAGAATTGTTGTGCGATAGGGGTTTTACCGGACATGAGCATTCGTTGGCATTGGGTATCGTGAATATGAATGGCCGAGTATATGATCCATTGCTGTCCATGATGATGAGCCCGGATAAATATATTCAGAATCCGGATTTTTCACAAAACTATAACCGCTACATATACTGTTATAATAATCCTTTATCATATTCAGACCCGTCGGGTGAATGGATTGAGTGGTTGTTGTACGGAATTTTCAACGGAGCAGTGAATCTCATTAGTAATTTGCAGTATATTGACAACTTCCAGGAAGGAGTGCTGGCATTCAGTGCAGGATTTGTCAGTGGTTGTTTGAGCCAAGGCTTGTCAACTTGCTCATGGGCTGTGCAAGTTGTTGGAAAAGTGGGTGGAACAACATTACAGAAAGGTGTTGGCAGCTTTGTTCAACAAAATACAGGGAAAGGACTTGATTGGAGTTTGCTTGAAAATAAAGATTTTAAGTCGGACATGATGTATGTGGTGGGCTCGAGCTTGGCAAAATCCGTGCTTACAGCATATATAGTCCAGCCAAACGGTGATGACGAAGGGAAAACAATTTCAAATATGATTTGCCGCGAGAAATATAATCAAAAAATGCTTGAGACTGCTTCGAAAAAAATTGTCGGAAATCTGTTCTCTGGTAGAAAAGTTTTTGATGGATTCGAAATTACCAAGAACAATTGGAAAGATGCGGTGCCGTACTTGGAATGTGCTTTTGATATTATCGCTGATAATGTTGAATTCACGGGACATTCAGAGACCCTCGGTAAAATCAACGACAGGCTGTTGAATTTTGATTTTAAAGGATTTATGAGCAAATTTGGCAATGATATGAATTATTGTTATAGCCAATTTCGCTCTTTATTTGTGAAAAATGGTGGATAATTAGTGTTTTTTTACTATTTTTGCGCTCAAATATTATTACTGTTTGTGCTATGTTGGAATTGATTTTGAAACAACTTTTTGTTGACGCTTTCAAGAAACTTTACAGTCAGGAACCTCCTGCGCAGAATGTGAGTTTCCAGAAAACAAGACCGGAATTTGAAGGTGATTTCACCATCGTGGTGTTCCCTTTCGTGAAGATGGCAGGAAAAGCTCCTGAAGTTATCGCCAATGAACTCGGAACCGAAATGACGAGGGAGAACGCTTTCATTGCCAAGTATAATGTGGTGAAAGGGTTCCTCAATCTGTTGATTTCCGACAGCTATTGGATTGATTTCATGGATAAGAATCACCGGAACGAGAAGTTCGGACGAAAAGAAGTTTCAGGCAAGCCGGTGGTGGTGGAATATTCCTCGCCGAATACCAACAAACCGTTGCACCTTGGCCATATACGCAACAATCTGCTGGGGTGGAGTGTGAGCGAAATACTTAAAGCCAACGGTGAAAACGTGGTGCGTGTGAACCTTGTGAACGACCGCGGCATCCATATATGCAAGAGCATGATAGCATGGCAGAAATGGGGCGACGGCTGCACCCCTGAATCAACAGGGAAAAAAGGCGATCACCTCATCGGCGATTTCTATGTGATGTTCGACAAACATTTCAAAGAGGAAGTGAAAAAACTGCTGCCTGCCAACTACGACGAGCTTGATGACAACGCTAAAGAAAAAGCGAAAGCGGAGGCAGAAAACGCATCGCCACTGATGCAGGAAACTCGCGAGATGCTTCGTAAATGGGAGGCTGGCGACAAAGAGGTGCGCCAACTGTGGGAGATGATGAACAACTGGGTTTACGAGGGATTTGATGTGACATACAAACGTCTCGGGGTGTCGTTCGACAAAATTTATTACGAGTCGCAGACTTATCTTTTAGGTAAGAGCACGGTGATGGACGGCTTGAAAAAAGGCGTTCTTTATCAAAGGGAAGACGGCTCGGTGTGGTGCGACCTCCGCGACGAGGGGCTGGACGAGAAACTTCTGCTCCGTAGAGACGGCACATCTGTTTATATGACTCAAGACCTGGGTACTGCTCAATTGCGTTATGACGAGTACCATCCGAAGAAACTGATATATGTGGTTGGTAACGAACAAAACTACCACTTCGACGTGCTTAAACGAGTCTTGTTGAGATTGGGCTTCGAATGGGGTAACGACATTGAACATCTCTCATACGGTATGGTTGAGTTGCCAAGCGGTAAGATGAAATCAAGGGAAGGAACGGTGGTGGACGCAGACGATTTGATGGACGAAATGGTGGCGACAGCGAAGAACGTGTCGGAAGAACTTGGAAAATCTCACGGACTGAACGACGAAGAGTCTGATAAGCTTTATCATGTGATAGGACTTGGTGCCCTGAAATACTTCATCTTGAAAGTCGATCCGAAGAAGACGATGCTGTTCGACCCAAAAGAATCGATAGATTTCAACGGCAACACAGGCTCATTTATTCAGTACACCCATGCACGTATCTGCTCGGTGCTGCGCAAAGCTGCTGAATCCAATGTGGCAATAGGCGACAATGTCGTGGCGAAAAGCATACAGCCAGGTGAGAAATTGTTACTTGCCAATATTCACACATGGCCTTCTGTGCTCGAACAAGCCGCGATAAACCGCAGTCCGGCTATGATTGCCAACTATGTTTACGACCTCTGCAAAGGATTCAACCAGTTTTATCAGGAATGCAATATACTGAAGGAACAGGACGAGAAACGCAGAGAGTTCCGTTTGCAGTTGGCGGCAATGACAGCGCGTCTGCTGCGTAACGCAGGAGAACTGCTTGGAATGCAGATGCCGGAGAGAATGTAATAGCAAAGTGTGGTATGAACGTTTTTTATCTACCGGACGCCATGGAAGGAATGGTTTCCCTTCCTGAAGATGAATCAAAACACTGTGTCAGGGTTTTGAGGATGCGGGAGGGGGACCGTTTCGGCGTCACCGACGGCAAAGGAGCGTTGTTCGACGCAGAACTCGTCGAGGCGCACCCGAAACATGCAGTGGCACGTCTCGCAAACAAACGTCAGGGATATGATAACAGAGCGTTCAAACTTGAGATAGCAATAGCTCCAACCAAACTAAACGAGCGCACAGAATGGTTTCTTGAAAAAGCCACCGAGATAGGCATCGACAAGGTGCGACTGTTCGCCTCTTTTCATTCGGAACGCCGCGCAGCCAATGTGGAGCGTTTCCGCAAGGTGATGATAGCCGCGATGAAACAGTCGATAAAGTCGAGACTGCCGGAAATTGACGATATCGCTGATTTCAACACCATGGTAAAACAACCTTTCGATGGACAAAAATTCATCGCATGGATTGACGACGATGTGACGGAACTGCTGTGCGATAAGTACGAAAAAGGTGAAAATGCACTTGTTTTGATAGGCCCTGAAGGTGACTTCAGTCCCGAAGAGGTGCAGGCGGCAAAAGACAACGGCTTCACACCTGTGAGTCTCGGCGATGCCCGATTGAGAACGGAAACGGCTGCAATAGTGGTTTGCCATACAATAAACCTGATAAACCAGATGTCAAAATAATGAAACGCTTGCTGACAATGTTGACGCTGATGCTGACGTTGGGCCTCTCGGCCCAGCAGACACAGATAGCGCTTCTGAAATACAGAGGCGGCGGCGATTGGTACGCCAACCCTACGTCATTGCCTAATTTAGTGAAGTTCTGCAACCATGAGCTGCACACAAGTCTGAATCCCGACATCGCGACGGTGGAGGCGGGAAACCCCGATATCTTCAACTATCCTTTCGTACACATGACCGGACACGGAAACGTGACATTCGATAAGACGGAAACAGAAAACCTTCGAAATTACTTGATGGGCGGAGGTTTCCTCCATATCGACGATAACTACGGACTTAAAGATTTTATCATGCCGCAGATGCGAAAAGTGTTCCCGGAACTGGAATGGGTGGAACTGCCTTACTCGCACGAAATCTTTAAAGAACCGTACGACTTTCCAAACGGACTGCCTAAGATTCACGAGCATGATATGATGCCGCCGCAGGCGTTAGGATTGATTTACGAGGGACGACTGATATGCCTCTTTACATACGAATGCGACCTCGGAGACGGCTGGGAAGACCAGAGAGTACACAAAGACTCCGACGAGGTTAGACGAAAAGCCTTGAAAATGGGAGCGAACATAATACAATATGTTTTCTCTCATTAACAAAAAACTAAACTGAAAATTATTAAAATGAATGAAACCAATCAGAAAAATAAAACAAAATGCCCTTATTGTAATAAACTAATCCTTGGACGGACGGATAAGTTGTTCTGTGACGACAGATGCCGTAATAATTACTACTATAAGGTGAACAACGAGCAAAAAACGTTTATTAGAAATGTCAACAAGATTTTGTTGAGAAACCGCGGAATCCTAAGGACTGTAAATCCTTGCGGGAGAAAAATGGTTCCCAAGAAATATCTTGAGAATCAAGGCTTTGATTTCGATTGTTTCACAAGTGTCTATAAAACAAGGAAAGGCAAGAAGTACTACCTCGTTTATGACCAGGCATATAGCTTTGAAGAACCTGATAAGGTGACTTTATTGGTTTTCTATCGTGATGCTTAACCCGTCGTAGGCAAGCATCATATTGGACGGCAACGTCTTGTTGACATGCTCGGCTTTCCCCATGGAATGACCGATATGGGTGAACCATGCTTTCTTTGTATTTAGCTTTTGGGCAACATCAATGGCTTCCGGAAGACTGAAGTGTGAATAATGCTTCTCGTGACGCAACGCTTCAATTATCAGATATTCAATGCCCTCGAGTTTCTTGAAACTTTCCGCGGAGATGTAGTTGAAATCAGTGACATAGGCGAAGTTGCCGATGCGAAAAGCGTAACACAACACGTCAAGATGTGCCAATGGAATAGGTTCGATAGTCAACTCGTTGATAATGATAGGTTTGTTGTTGACGATGTCAATGAGATTATATGTCGGTGCGCCGGGATACAACTCGTTTTTATCGACGAAAGCGTAGGAATATTCACGCTTGATTTCCTCCTGCGCCACCGGCGATGCGTAGATGGGCATTGAGATGTTCTGAAGGAAGTTGAACGAGCGAACATCGTCCAAGCCGCCGATATGGTCTTTGTGATGATGTGTGATGAGAATGGCATCGAGATGTTTGACGTTCTCACGAAGCATCTGCTGACGGAAGTCAGGACCCGCATCAACGCATATCGTGGTCTGCTCTGTCTGAATAAGAATGGACGTGCGCAAACGCTTGTCGCGAGGGTCTTGCGACATGCAAACATCACAGTTGCAACCTATTACCGGAACACCTTGTGAAGTTCCGCAACCTAATATGGTAATCTTCATCATTGTCGAATAAAAAACGATGCAAAGATAATAAAAAGACCTCGGTCTTTGAATTTTAAATATAGTTTTTGTTTTTTTTCATTTATTGTAAAAAAAAAATCGTATCTTTGCAAGTTTTTGATAAAAACAAAAATGAAGGCTATTGTTAGGTTTTTCAGACAACGTGCTGTCAGTGGTTTCATGAAACACAAGAAATCATGTGTATTGCCGGATATTTCAAAGTGTCTGTCAGTGGCTGTTATACTTGACAATGAACAGTTTGAGAACCATAAGGAAATTGAAAACACGCTGAAAAGGCTTTTTGAACCGAAAAAATATACCTTTATCGTGTGTGTTGACGAGCTTCCAAAAGATGTGGTGCAAACCGACCGCTATTTCTTTATCGGAAAAGATGACTTCAACTTTTGGGGACTGATGAAATCTGGCAAGAAAGAATCTCTGCTCGGTCTCGCATTCGATTTGGTGATGGATTTTTCGAAAAAATCAGACGGGTTGTTGACCAATGCTTATGTGCTGACATTGATAAACAATTCATTTAGAATGACATTCGGAAGTTCTTGCCCGGCAATATACGATATGGTGATTGATTCGAAAAACAACGATGATATATTAAACCGCATACAGATTTCGCAACAATATCTGTCAATGTTATTAGGAAAAAGATGAAAAAGAACCCGTTCATAGGCACAGGAGTGGCTTTGATAACTCCGTTTAACGATGACTTATCTGTTGATTATCAGTCATTAAAGAAGATTGTCGATTATACTTTGCAGAATGGAGCCGATTTTCTTGTGGCTCTCGGAACTACTTCTGAAGCTCCGACACTGACAACTGAAGAAAAGGCGAAAATAGTGAAAACTATCATTGAGACGGCCGACAGTCGCTGCCCCGTTCTGTTGGGAATGGGTGGAAACAATACCGCCGCCTTGTTAGAAAGCATTGAAAACCAAGATTTTGCCGGAATTGACGGCATTTTAAGCGTCGTCCCATATTATAACAAACCTAACCAACGTGGGATGAAAGCACATTTCACAAAAGTGGCAGACGCTTCGCCAGTCCCGGTGATTCTTTACAATGTGCCAGGTAGAGTGGGGGTGAACCTGCAAGCGGCGACGACAGTGGAACTCGCTGAACACCCGAACATCATAGCGGTGAAAGAAGCATCTGGCAACCTGCAGCAAATCATGGAAATCCTGCGTGATAAACCATCGGATTTCACTGTGCTTTCGGGCGACGACGGCATTACTCAACCGATGATGGCTCTCGGAGCAAAAGGCGTGATATCCGTGGCCGCTAACGGATACCCGAAACCGTTCTGTGAAATGGTCCATGATATGCTTGATGGCAAAGAAAAAGAAGCCCTCGCCTTGCATTATAAAATGTTGAGAATGAACGCCTTGATATTCGCCGACGGCAACCCGGCAGGAATAAAGGCCCTTATGGCTCACGCCGGATTGTGCAAAAATGTACTCCGCCTGCCTCTCTCGCCTGCATCGGATAATGTGTGCCAAGATATTGAAAATGAATATGATAATAATCTTAAATAACAACTAATTTTTTTATTTGATGAAAACAAAACTTTTACTTGTCTTTTTCTTGTTTGTTTCTCTGGGATTGACAGCGCAAGAAACAGAATGGAATTCAATTATGCGACAGCGTAATGAGTATTACTTCACTTTCAATTTGAATGGCAACGACAATATTCCTTTGATTGCAAATACCGTTTCTGTTGACCGTGTCGACGGGAACGTCGTTACGGCCTATGCAAACAACAAACAATTCGAGGAGTTTCAGAAAATGGGATACGATGTCACTTTGCAAACACCTCCCTCGATGATGTTCAAAGCCGAGATGTGGGACGGCAGCAACCGCGCGGAATATGAATGGGACCAATATCCTACATACGAGGCTTACGAAAACATGATGTATGCCTTTGCCAACAACCATCCCGACAAATGCGAAATCATCGAACTCGGAACATTGCCAAGCAACCGTAAAATTATGATTGCCCATATCAACAATGGCTCGGGCTCCGGCAAACCAAAGTTCTTATACACTTCCACAATTCACGGTGATGAGACAACAGGCTGGATCATGATGCTCCGTTTCATCGATTATCTCCTTGAAAATCCAACACTCCCGGAGTGTGCCAATATTCTCGACAACGTTGACTTGTATGTCTGCCCCGATTCAAATCCCGACGGGACATATCACGGAGGCAACAATAATGTGAACGGTGCCACGCGCGCCAATGCCAACGGTGTTGATTTGAATCGCAACTATGCTGACCCTCACGGCAGCGCTCACCCTGATGGAAATCCTTATCAGACAGAGACAGAATGGTTTATGCAGTTCGCACAGGATAATAATTTCGTGATGGCTGCCAACTATCATGGCGGAGCTGAAGTCTTGAACTATCCATGGGACAATACTTATACCCTTACAGTCGATGATGCGTGGTGGCAGTTGGTTTGTTTGGAATATGCCAATCTCTGCAAAGCAGTGAGTCCAAGTTATATGAGCGATATTTCGTCTAACGGTGTCATCAACGGCGTGGCTTGGTATATGATTGGTGGCGGTCGTCAGGATTATATGAACGGCTACGCACAATGCCGCGAGGTGACCATCGAGTGCTCATCGACAAAATGTCCAAGCGGCAGCCAGCTGCCAAACTTCTGGAATATTAACAAAAATGCGATTTTCGCGTATGTCAACCAGGTGCTGAACGGCGTGCACGGAACAGTTGTCGATGCAGAATCAAAGGCTCCTATAGGCGGCGCGACAGTCACATTGCTCGGTCACGATGACCAGTTCTCATCAGTATCGACGCAGTTTCCCGCCGGCGACTTCCACCGTCCCGTTAAAGCCGGGACATACAACGTGAAAATCACGAAAAACGGCTACGAGCCATACGAGACACAGGTGACAGTCGCTGATAATGAAGCTGTTACGATTGAAGCACAGATGGTGGCACTCGAAGGTGTCGTGGCTGACTTCAATGTTGATATGACAGCAGTGGCAGTGGGTGGCTCGGTGCGCTTTACCGATAACTCTTGGGGTGCTCAAATCACCAACTGGGACTGGGTGTTTGAAGGAGGAACGCCTGCTGCTTCAACAGAGCGGAATCCTATCGTGACATACAACCAGACCGGCACTTTCGGCGTGCGTCTCACAGTGACAAACGCTGACGGAGAGAACGCCACCAAATACATTCCTAACCTTATCTCGGCATCGGAAGCTTACAACATGCAGAACGGTACCGTTACCACCTGCAATGCAATGTTTTACGATGACGGCGGTCCGGATGCGAACTATGGCAATAACAAGGATTTGACAATGACTTTCATGCCTGCGACAGAAGGCGGAAGCATCGAAGTCACATTCCAGTCTTTCAATACCGAAAACAATTACGATTTCCTGCGTGTTTACGACGGAACATCAACATCGGCGCCGCAAATAGGCCATCAGTACTCCGGCAATGACAGCCCTGGCACAGTGACGGCTACAAATGCCGAGGGTGCAATCACATTCAGATTCACATCAGACAGCAGCGTCAACAAAGAAGGTTGGGTCGCTCATGTGAGATGTGTCGGACTTCCCTTGGAAGCAACAGCAAATGCCGAACACGATACGATTTATATCAATGAAAAAAATATTTTGTCAGTGGTGGCTACAGGTGGCTCGGGTACTTATACATATTTATGGACACCAGCCGACAATCTTGACGACGCGACATCTCAAACACCGGTGTTCACCTCCGCCGAGGCAGGTGTCTTCACCTACACCGTGACAGTGAGCGACGGTGACGAAACAGTTTCAACATCAGTGAGTTTCACGGTTGTGGACGATACAAATGTTGATGAAGTACTAAGCGATAAAGTTGCGGTTTATCCGAACCCGGCCTCTTCTGTCATCAATATCAATGGCTTGAATGATTTCTCAAATCTTGAAGTTAAAATAATGAATCTTCATGGACAAGTTGTGAAGTCTGTCGATAACTCATTGGAAATAAATGTTAAAGATATTAAATCGGGAGTTTATTTCCTCAATGTCAATTGCGATGGCAGTCAAATTATCAAGAGAATTGTTGTGAAATAATCGTTTACAATAAATTTCTTTAAAAAGACGTTAAGAGATAGCTAAAAAAATAGTAATTTTGCAGCATGCTAAAAAACAGGTTTTTCTTATCGGTGATAATATGTTCGCTGGGCTGCGTGTCCTGTAGTAAATACAGTAAATTGCTTAAAGGAACAGACAATGAGGCTAAATATAATGCCGCATTGGAGTATTATGAGAAAAAAAACTACGACCGCGCCTTGCAGCTTTTTGATGTCATGCAAGCATACTATCGCACCAAGCCCGAAGGCGAGAATATTTCTTACCTGACAGCAGAGTGCTATTACTATAAGAAAGATTATGTCATTGCAAGCAGTTATTACAAGCGTTTTGTGACGAGATACCCTATCTCAAAGCATGCAGAAGAAGCCTTGTACAAAAGCGCGCTTTGCTATTATAGGATTTCTCCGAAGATGACACTCGACCAGTCGGACTCTTATACGGCGATAAATGAATTTCAGAATTTTATCGACGTCTTTCCGAACAGCGACAAGGTGGACGACGCTAACGCCAGAATCGATACCTTGCGCATGAAACTTGAAGAAAAAGAATACGACATTTGCAGGCTTTATTTCAAGATGGAAGAATATCAGGCGGCAATAACAAGCTATGAGACATATTTGAGAGACTATCCGACGACAAAATACCGTGAGGAGATTCTCAACAATATGGTTATCAACTATTATCGCTATGCCGAAAACAGTGTCAAGGCAAAACAAAGAGAACGCTATGAGTTGGCACTGGAAAAGTATAATACCTTGTGCTACGTCTTTCCAGACAGCGAATATATTCCAAAATTGGAGACAACAGTTGCTAAAATAAAAGAAAATTTAGGAAAATATAAATCAAATTAAAATGATAGACTTTAGAAAAGTTAAGACGGAAACGACCGCGATAACACGTCAGAAAGACCAATTCTATGCGGGAACAGGCAATATCTACGAAACAGTTGCTATTCTTGCAAAGAGAGCCAATCAAATCGCAACAGAAGAGAAACAGGAACTCAATAAAAAGATGGAGGAGTTTGTTTCAAGCAATGATACTCTTGAGGAAGTTTTCGAAAACAAAGAGCAAATCGAACTCGCGAAATTCTACGAGAGACTGCCAAAACCCACTCTTATCGCTATTGACGAATTTTTGAACGACAAGCTCTACTATCGTAATCCTAACAAGAAAAACGAGGGCGACTTCTAAAAATGCTCACCGGAAAGAAAGTCCTGATCGGAATTACGGGAAGCATTGCCGCCTATAAAATCCCTCTGTTGGTGCGTCTGCTGAAGAGGCAAGGTGCTGAAGTGCAGCTTGTGATGACCGACGCGGCAAAAGATTTCGTAACACCACTCACGTTAGCCACGCTGAGTGGTTTGCCGGTTTTATCAAAGGGCTTTGACACCGAGACAGGCAAGTGGAACAGCCACGTGGAACTGGGTCTGTGGGCCGACGTCTTGGTGATAGCGCCGGCATCTGCCAATACCATCGCCAAGATGGCTTCAGGGGCTGCCGACAACTATCTGTTGACAGTATGCTTGTCGGCGAAATGTCCGATAATGTTCGCTCCCGCAATGGATCTGGATATGTACAAACACCCCGCCACGCAGGAAAACATCAGCACCCTTGTCAGCCGTGGATGCCTCTTCATAGCACCATCATCGGGTGAACTGGCATCGGGACTCTGCGGCGAGGGTAGAATGGCAGAACCACAAGAGATTTTTGACCGTATCAAAGAATTCTTCTATAACAAACAACGTTTCGCTGGCAAAAAAGTGCTTGTGACAGCCGGCCCTACATACGAAGCCATCGACCCGGTACGCTTCATCGGCAATCATAGCTCGGGACTGATGGGAATAGAGATAGCACGCGCCTTCGCCGACCAAGGCGCCGACGTGACACTCGTGCTCGGACCATCGTCAATACGACCGGAAAGAACTAATATCCAAGTGATTCCGGTGACATCGGCAAAAGAAATGTTCAACGCTGCAACAGCGGCTTTCAAACACGCCAATATCGCTGTGCTGAGCGCCGCCGTCGCCGACTTTCGTCCGGAAACGACCGCCAATCAAAAGATTAAAAAAGACCCGGACAAAGATGAAATGACGCTGCGTCTCGTGAAAACAGACGATATACTTAAAACTCTCGGCCAAAACAAAAAAGATAACCAAATTCTTGTGGGTTTTGCACTCGAAACAGAAAACGGCGTCGAGAACGCAAAGAAAAAACTGCATACCAAAAACCTTGATATGATCGTTCTGAATACGATGAACGAGGCTGGCGTGGGTTTCAAAACAAAAACCAACAAAGTCAATATCATAACAAAAGACAATGAGATTCGTGATTTCGAACTTAAACCGAAAAGCGAAGTGGCTCAAGATGTATTAGACGCTGTTTATCAACTACTTGCAAAATAAGCATTATGAAAAAAATCATTATCCCAATATTGTTGATACTCTGCTTCGTGACACTCAATGTGAGGGCACAAGAGTTTAATTTCCAGGTGACGGTCAATACGAAACAGGTTGCAGGTACCGACCAGCGTGTGTATGAAGCCCTGCAGGAAGCCGTGATAAACTTCATGAACAACCGCATCTGGACAAACATCAAATTTGAAGAGCATGAACGTATTGAAGGGACAATGGTGATAGTGGTTAAAAACAAGGAAGGCAACAACATCTCGGGAGAACTGAATATCGGTTTGCGCCGCCCGGTGTATAAGTCCGGCTACAACACCCCTCTTCTGAATTACGTGGATTCTGATTTTAACTTCAGCTATATCGAGTCGCAACCGCTTGATTTCAACGATAATTCATATATGTCGAATCTTACCTCTATGCTGGCATTTTACGCATATTACAGCTTGGGATTGTATTTCGACTCCTTCGGTCTTTATGGCGGAGAGGATATGTACAAGGCGGCAGAACAGGTGCTTACTCAAGCACAAAGCTCAACAGAAACAGGTTGGAAAGCTTTCGACAGCTATAAAAACCGTTATTGGCTGCTCGACAGCTTTACAAATACCGCCTATCGTCAACTGCGTCAGTTTATATATGAGTATCATAGACTTGGACTCGATGTGATGGGCTCTGGCAAGATTGATGACGGACGCATGGCGATTACCAAGTCGCTCGACTATGTGAAAAATGTGTATAGCAGCAAGTCTAATCTCTATTACTTGCAGATTCTTAACGATACGAAACGTGCCGAGTGGAAGAATGTTTACTCGATGGGTCCTCAACAGGAACGTACAAAAGCAGTGAACGTTTTTCGTGAAATCGACCCCACACACTCCGAAGAATATGAAGCCTTGCTGACGGCAAAACCAAGATTTTAAACAAATGCTGCAGCGCCTCACAATAAGTAATTATGCCTTAATTGATTCATTGTCAATATCTTTTGATGATGGTTTTAGCGTTATTACAGGTGAGACCGGTGCTGGAAAATCAATACTTCTCGGAGCATTGGGATTTGTGCTTGGTGAACGTGCCGATTCAAACATAATGCTTGATGAATCGAAAAAATGTGTGGTCGAGGCATCGTTTGTTGTTGATAATGAACCTTGCAGGAGGTTTTTTGAAGACAACGACCTTGACTTTGACACAGAGTTGATTTTAAGACGGGAACTCTCCCCGACAAAAAAATCACGCGCTTTCATCAACGATACTCCGGTAACAGCCATGCAACTGAAAGAACTTGGCGGTCAATTGATTGATATACACTCTCAACATGATTCTCTGCTGCTTAACAATGCCGATTTTCAACTTCAGATAATAGACAATGCAGCCGATAATAATTCATTACTAGTTGAGTATCAATATGTTTATCATAAATTCGTTTTATTGAAAAAAGAGTTGAAGTCTCTCCGTGAGATGACTCAAAAAAATGTTGCGGAAAACGATTTTCTGACATTTCAACTTGATGAATTGTTGAAAGCCGATTTGCAAGATGGTGAATATGATGAAGTTAGCCGACAAATGGAGCTTCTTGAAAATGCAGAGGAAGTGAAGACGTTGTTGGCTTGCTCGTTGAATAATCTGAATGACTCGGAGTTTTCACTTCTTGACCAACTGAATGATTTGAAATCGTCAGTTGATAAGCTGAGAAAATATATTCCTCAAGCTGAACAGTATCTTGATAGGATAGACTCAACAAAAATCGAGTTGAAAGACATAGCGCAAGACCTTGAAAATCTACAGAACAGCATACAGTTTGACGCGAGTTCGTTGAATGAAGTCCATGAGCGTTTCGACTTGATTCAGCGTTTGATGATGAAACATCATGTAAATGATTACTCTGATTTGCTGAATATCAGAAAGGATTTGCAACATAAAATAGGCGCTTTCGCAAATATTGACGAGGAAATCGCCAAGAAAGAGCAGGAACTTAAGAGATGCGGGACGGAATTGACAAAAATGGCGGATAATCTGTCGGACAGACGAAAGAGAGAGAAGGTCGCGTTTGAGAAATCGGTGACAGAGATTATTCGTCGGCTGAAAATGCCGCATGGTGTTTTCGCAATAGAGATTTCAGAGATTTCAGAGATTTCGGCTAATGGCAAAGACAAGATACGTTTTTTGTTCACTGCTAACAAAGGCATTGCTCCTGATGACATGAGCCGTGTCACGTCGGGTGGCGAGTTGTCGCGTCTGATGCTCGCTATCAAGGCAGTGGCAGCTGGGAGCAGCTATATTCCGACTTTGATTTTCGATGAGATTGATGCCGGCGTTTCGGGCGAGGTGGCCTCTAAACTTGGCGACATCATGAAGACAATGGGTGAGAAGCTTCAGGTTGTCTCTATCACGCATCTGCCGCAAATCGCCTCGAAAGCCAAAAAACATTTCTTTGTTTATAAAGATGAAAGCGCGCAAAAAACACGCTCGTGTATCAGACCGCTGTCTCATGATGAGCGCATTGCCGAGATTGCCAAGATGCTCAGCAACGATAAAATAACCCCGGAAGCTGTCAAAGCCGCCGAGGTTATGTTAAACGTTGATGGTTAGTATTGTTCTGAAGCCTATTTGAATATATCCTTGTATTTCAATTCTTTCACACTTCCGAATTTTCCCAGTTTCTTCATGTCGATTTTTTTCTTGTTGCCCGACATCATGATGATAATTGGACGATTATCGACGAATTTCTTGTAAAATCTGTCAACGTCTTCGTATTCAGTCGTCTTGATGATTTCAGTTGTTTCCATTCGCGGGTCATAATTGTAACCCTCCTCAACCCATGCACTTACTGAAGCCGGAATGTTTCTGAAACTCACATAGTTGGATGCGCGCGACAAAATCAAGGCGTCTTTTGAAGCGTTGAACTTCTCAATGCGCTTGGGCATGTCGGTAATCAAACCGCGCAGCACCTCGATACCTTCGTTGGTCTTGTCTGACTGCGTTCCAAGGAATGCTAAAAGGTTGCCCGGCTTCCTGTCTAAATAGTCATAGGAAAAGTATGAATAAGCACTGTAACCTAATGAACGAAACTCTCTAACCTCTTGGAAAACAATAGAATACATATCAGTGCCGAAGTATTTGTTAAATACCTGCGATACGGCTTTGTCGTTCTGACCAAGAATTTCGCTCGGAACATATATGTAAATGTTGCTCTGGCGGAATTTCTTGTTGTGAGCCATAAAGATTTGATTGTCAGTGTATTGCTTCTCTACTTTAAACTTCTTGTCAACTTTGACGACATCGTCCCTGACGAGATTGTGTTTCTTTAAAGTCTCGATGACTTTCTGATTATCGATATTCCCGACAAATAAAACCTCTCCACTGTGGTTGTGGGCTGTCCTTACTTCATTGATGAGTTCGGCACCCGTGCGTTTCTTCCACGTCTTCAAAGGTGTTTTGGCTTTATAAAATGATTGCTCGCCGTAAAGTGCGAGTTCGCGTACTGCAAGGGCCCATTCGGAAGCGTCTTCCTTGGAAGTCTGCTCATTGATTTTCTCGCCGTCGTATATGATGTCTTTCTTTTTTTCATCGTTGGCAGGATTGAAAAGCTTGTCCTCGCAAAGGGCTAAAATCTGGTCGAAATCCTTTTCAAAACCTTCGATTTTCACATAGTTTGTGTTGTCGTTGGAAACAAGGTAAAAGCTCGCGCCAAGTTTTTGAAGAGCAAGGTTGAACTCCTCGAAACTCATGTTTTCGGTGCCTTGCAGTTCATGATATGAAAGGGCTCTCTCGAGATCCGGGTTGTTGTTTAAACCGTAGTTGTATTCGATAGAAAGGTTGAAGATGTCGTTATATGGATTTTTTGTGGAAATCATTGTGTAACAATCGTTTATCTTGGTGATTTCGACATCTTTGCCGAACTCGATGATTTGTGGAGTGACCTGCGGGACTTCTTCAGCCTCAATCATCTTGGCAAATTCCGACTTGGCGTCGGTGTTCTTCGCCTCTATAGGTTTCCAGTTGGGTTTATCGACTTTGTCTTTGTCCGGAAATCCCATTTTTGAGCGTACTGCAAGGTAGTCATTGCCGAAGTATTTGTTTGCCATGGCAACGATTTCGTCTTTTGTGATGGTTCTAATACGTTCAGTCTCAACGAGATATTCATTATAAGTCATTCCGCGTTGCTCAAGCTCAAGGAAGAGAAGTGCCAAGTTGTCCAGGCTTTCGGTTTTTTGTAAACGTTCTTTCAGCATATTGACGCGAATCGCCTCGAAGAGATCGTCGCTGAAGTCGCCGTTTTTCAGCTTGTCCAAGCTCGCAAAAATGTAATTTTCGGCTTCTTCGTGTGACTGACCGATAAGTTTCGGGACATAAAGTATGACGTTGGCGCCATGGTCTTCGAGAGAGAGAGGCAAGAGAGCTGCCGTCATGATATTGCCGTCGAGTATATCTTTGTCCATGAGCCCTGTCCCTCCGTTGCTGAAGATGTTGCAAGCGATGCCAAGTGGCAGATAGTCGGTGTCGGAGATTTTCACGCCGCGCCAAGCCAACATGCCGATTTTGATAGGTGTCAGTTTTACGTCTTTGATAGTGGGACCGTTGAATTCCGGCAAGGTGAACTCGGGCTGGGCGGGAATCTCGCCGCTGCGCCAGATGCCGAATTTCTCGGCCACCATGGGCTCTATTTCCTCAATGTCGAAGTCGCCGACGAGGAGGAGTGTCATGTTGTTCGCAACGTAATAAGTGTTGAAAAACTCGCGCATCTTGCTTGTCTGCGGGTTCTTTAAATGCTCTGTCAATCCGATAATCGGACGGCCGTAAGGATGCTCTCCGAACACTTCTTTGAACATGTATTCCTGAAACGCGCTGATAGGATTGTCACCGTACATGTTCTTTTCCTCGTACACAGTCTCAAGCTCGCTCTGGAAGAGACGGAACACCGGATAGCGGAAGCGTTCAGCGTAAACGTCCATCCACTTGCCAATCTGGTTGGAAGGAAAAGAGTTGAAATACATCGTCTGGTCGTAGGCAGTGCCTGCGTTCAAACCTTGACCGCCCATCTTGGTGAGGATTACGTCAACCTCGTTGGGAATGGCGTAGTCGGTGGAAGCAAGTGACAATTCGTTGATTTTCGCCTGGATAGCGGTGCGCTCGTCGAGGTCGGCGGTCTCGTGAAGCCTGTCGTACATGATGTCGATGCTGTCGAGATACACCTTCTCGGCCTCCCAGTCGAGGGTGCCGATTTTATCGGTGCCCTTGAACATGATGTGTTCGAAATAGTGAGCCATACCTGTGGCGTCAAGAGGGTCGTTCTTGCTGCCGGCGTGTACATAAACAGCGCCGTAGGCCTTCGGAGAGGAGTGGTCCTCGCACATAACAACCTTTAATCCATTGTCAAGATACGTGGTCTTGACTTTCAATTGAGCGCTCATCGTGTTGACGCTCAAAATGATAACTAATGATATAAATAATTTCTTCATATTTAAACTTTTAAAATGTCTTCAATTTTAATTCCGTATAATTCCACTTTTTTCAGAAATTCAGGCGCTTCGTTTTCCAAAAAATCCTTTTTCTGTTCAGAAAGGATTTTCTCTTTCGCATCATCGCATACGTAAAATCCTATTCCGCGTTTTGTCGCTATGATTTCTTTCATCTGCAGCCGCTCGAACGCGCGCATCACCGTGTTGGGGTTCACTCCTAACTCAATGCCGAGCTCGCGCACCGACATCACCCTGTCGCCGCTGCGTAACCCGCCATTGAGAATGCGCTCGCATACGTGGTCGTAAATCTGCAGGTATATAGGCTTATGTCCGTTGAAAATCATAGTCAATATCTTTGAGTTTTAATTTTATGGAAAACGCCCCACAGCAAAACTGCTGAAATGATTATTTCAACATATAAAACCACATTCATGATGATTGTTATAAGGCGTTTTATGAATTCTGTGATGTTGTTGTCTTCAATAAATTGTTGGAATAACATCTCGTGATTTACTGCATAGTTGATGATGACAATCATGAAAATGATTGACAAAAGTATAAGTACACCAATCATTTTGCTCGTTTTGTGTTTCTTGAAAACCATGTTCCCAAACATGAAAATTGACGATAACATTAATATGCCGAGCATACTTGAAATTTTCATGAAAGTTGAGGATAAGTTGTTGATAAACAAAGGGAAGGTGTCGTCTAAAAACATGTTGTTACTTGAAATGGCATGATTGATTTGTGTTTGTGTGTCGAAATAATACGACACTGCGAAGCCGTCGTACGATCCGTTGAAGAGTGCGAGAATGCTGTCTATTGCGAGTGCGCCAGCTATATATATAATAGGTGTTACGATGGCGCAATAAATCACCATGCCGAGAAATTTCTCAAGTGTCGATGCAGGCAGCATGGCGTAACCGATGCCTTTGCGTGAGTCGTTGCAATATTTGTAAAGTCTTGCCGGCGCTATTATTAAAGAGATTTTTGCAAGATTGCCGATGAGAGTGATTCTTGAAAACACATCAAAAACATGTCTCTCATTTGTTGGCATGAGGAGGGCAAACAAATAAATAACCACCGGAATAGCCCATAATATGGCCAAAGTCAAAGTAAGGCTCGGAAAGAAATTCAGACCATCGTGTTTTAATACTTTGCCGAAACGTTTGATATTCAAGATGTTGTTCATTTCATTAAGTTTTTGATGATTTCTTTGTTTTTCATTACCGCATTGAAGAGCGCCTCGATGTTGACCTTGCTCTCAAGTCGGTCTTCATTAGGCATCACGTTGATGTAGCCGCCCGGCAGCATCTCGGTGTAATAAGCGTTCTGCAACCTCTCTGTACCGTACTCGAAATAAATCTTTTCAGTGATTTTGCTGAAACTGGCGTTGAGAAGCACGTCGTCGTGGTCGAGAATCACGATGGGGTCGATGAGGTTCTCCACGTCTTTCACCTGATGTGTAGAGATGATAACGGTGGTCTCATCGCTGCAATATTGCGAAATCACTTTGCGGAACAAGGCTTTTGAAGGGATGTCGAGACCGTTGGTCGGCTCGTCAAGGAAGAGATAGTCTGTCTTCAACGACATTGCGCAGGCAAGGAGCGCTTTCTTCTTCTGTCCGTGCGAAAACTCGTTGAATTGTTTTGTCATGTCAACTTCAAGCTCTTTCATGAGCTGGTTGAAAAAAACAAAGTCGTAACGAGGGTAAAACACTCCGATTTTCTGAATGAATTTCTCCGGTGTGCTGTCCTCGGTTATCACTTCCTCGGGAAGAAAAAACACGTTTTGCAAAAAATCAGGCTGTCTCATCGAAGGAGTGAAGCCATCAACAGTCACCGAGCCGTGCTGTGGCTTCTGTAAACCGCATATTAATTTCAACAAGGTGGTCTTCCCAACACCGTTTTCGCCCAAAAGTCCGTAGATGTTTCCCTTTTTAAATTCTATGCTGATATTTTTGAATACACTCGTGTTTTTGTAGGCAAAGTCTAAATTATTGATTTTAATCATATTAGATAAAGTTTTTTTTGTTGTCACCTGTATTAGTCATCTAATACACTGCAAAAATACAATAAAAGTTTTACATGTCAAGAAAAAAATGAAAATTTTTAAAAATTTTCCTGAAATCTCCAAAATTTCAGTGTTTTAGTTGTTGCCATTCAAAAATTGCCTGCACTGTTGTGTAGTGAGATTAAAAAATCTTGATACTATGAAAAAAAGTGCTTGTTGTAATTGACATTTGGAGAATTCTTTTGCTTTCAAAAAGGAAGCGGCGTGTGAGGCAATGTCGC
>OLGV01000107.1_pt1 | contig 34986 bp, 22 predicted proteins | sample 1605761 | NCBI WGS metagenome assembly OLGV01 (sample SAMN03283245) | human gut metagenome | biome: human-associated habitat; material: feces | host: Homo sapiens | place: Peru | collected 2012
GTTGGCGGCATGGAAACTCGTTTCCAATGACGCAAAGCGCACAGTCCCTCCGCCAAATGCGAAGCATTCCACTTTGCTCCAAGGCTGTTTTTTTATGTTTTTGTCTTTGATTCCATTCACGATTCGGCAACAATGCACAATCTATCCCCAGAAATTTTTCACTGAGCCGATTTGACACTCCTTCTTATTTTGTGGGGGAGGGGAAAAAAGTAATGGCACCTGTCCAATCGCGGATGGGTGCCATTTTTGGTGTTACTATATATTATTTTCGCTTTTTCCTTGTGAGGAATTATTTCATCATTTTCTTAACTGCTGAGTGGCTGCCGTCGGTGTAGTTGGTAACCACGATGTTCAAGCCTTCGAATGGCTCGTTGCTGCTCATGCCTGAAATGTTGAAATATTTCACCGAAGCCACAGTCTTTTCAGCGTTGGCGTCGGTAATGCCGGTAGGAGTTTGCTCTGCTTTAGCAAACATCACCATAGCTGGGAACCAGTAGCCCTTAGTGAGCTGGATTTGCTCGCCCACTTCCTCGCCATCTTTATTGTAGATGTGGAGATAGTAGTTTTGTGAGCTGTAGTCCACAAATGTTTCAACCACGAAGTTGCCAGTGTTGGGGTCGAGGTCGCACACATTGCCATACATTTGTTGGCCTTGTGGAAGGGTGATGAAGTTTTGAGAAAACTCACCAGTATTCATATCGTATTTGCTGATAAAGTTGCCGCAATCGACAGGAGCGTAATAGAGCACCCTATTCTTTGCATCGATAGCAGGAGAAGTCTTTTTCCAAGCAAACGAAGAGTTCTGACATGCCATAGGCACGGTTACAGGAGTCTTAGCCTCGAAACTTTGGGTGTCGATTTCCACAAATTGTTCAATGTTGGAAGCAGAAGGAGTGCCCCAGGTGCAGTTGTTCACAGCAGCCCACACTTCATCGTTCATCTTAAAGAGCGTGCAAGCACCCTTGCCGAGATCGATAGTCTTTTCGAGTTGGTCGGTATTGGTGTCGATTACATAGATGCCCTTGTTTAATGCGCTCACAAGGAGCTTGCCGTTGGCTTCCACCATTTCGCCTGGCTCTTTAGCATCTGTGCCACTGATAGGAGTGGAGGCGATTTCGCCAGTGGTAGGATTGTAGATATACAAGCCCTTGGTGGTGCCTACATACACCTTAGTGTCGCTGAAAGGGTAGCACGCGCGGGTGTCGCCGCCACCAGCGAAAGTGGCAAAACTCTGCTTCAGCTTGAGCGTCTTTGCATCTACGATGTCGAATCTGCCGCCAGTAGAGCCATAGTTTTGTTTGGAGCAGAAGTAGATGTTGTTGTCGTCTTGCGCCATGAATTGGGTGGTGTTGCCAAGGGTTTTTCCTTTGTTTTCCTTTTGGAACACACGATACTGGATTGCGCCGTCGGCATAGGAATAGAAATTCACGGTGCTGGAGTTATGGCCAAACCAGTCCTCGTTGAGGAGAAACACACCATTGGTGTATTGCGCATAGGCGCATGTTGCCAAAGCGGCAGAAGCGAGTAAAGAAAAAATCTTTTTCATAGTGCTGTGTTATTTAATCACCTTAACAGTGCTTGTAGTGCCGTCGGTGTAAGTGGTAACCACGATATTCACGCCGCTGAAAGCAGTTTCGCTCATTTGACCAGCAAGGTTCACATACTTCACGCCAGCCACGGTCTTGGTTGTTTCCACATCTTCCACTGCGGTAGGAGTTTGGTTAGATGGTGCAGACACCAATGGTCCCCAATCGTTAGAACCACCACTGAAAGGGGAGAACAGCCACATGTCCCAGCTCTTGTCGGTAAGAGTGCGACCTGAGCAACCAGTTGATGCAAAGCCCAAGTCTGTTGGGTTGTCGCTGTCAGCCAAGTAGTAGCTCCAGTAGCCTTTGTACCAACCGCTGTTCCAGTAGTCGCCTTCGCTTGCACAAGAATAAGAGTCGAAGCTATAGCCTTGGGTGATATAGTAGATGCCTTTTTCGTCGGGAGTCACTACATTGTCTTCTGTTTTCAGAGTGAAGCCGTTGCCGTCAGTGTCCCAGCCGAAACCACCGATAGCCGAACCGTAAGCGGTTTCGCCTTGCACCAGCATAAATAGGCGTGGGTTGTTGGCAACGATATCTATAGTCATATCTTCACCGGTCTTGGTGCCGTCGAAGCGGTAACCGAACACGATAGTGTTTTCGCTGCCGGTCCATTTGATACCCATAGCTGCGACGTTGCTACCTTCGCCAGTCCAGTTTTTGATGTCGCTGAAAGAGAAGGTTGCTGCATTTGCAGGAGCTTTCTTTACTGATTGGTTGCGTGCCACATTAGGTTGCTGTGCCACCATTGTTGCTGCGCACAAAAGTGCGAAGAGAAGCGTGTAAAATTTCTTCATTTTTGAACTTTTAAACAGTTTATAATATAATTGTGTTATAACAAACTCCGTTTTTAAAAGTTCGCGTGGGTGTGAGAGGCTTTTGGCTCCAAGTCAGGCAAAATGCCACACAGTGTGGGTAGCAATCTGCTGTCAAAATGAAAAGTGTTGGGTTTGTTGCGACCACATCATTTGTTTGTTGTTGCCTCGGTTCATGTCCACGTGAACCCTAACAAGGCTGCATGTAGAGGTAGGTATTCTGACTTTGTTTCCATCGTCTCACGCCTTCCCAGTGATGATGTAGTCGCGCAAAAGTAGAGCGAAATTTACCAGTGGCATATTGTGTGAAACGATACTATTTCAGGAAACTTACAGCAGCGGGACTGTTCAGGATTTTCACCTGATTCCCTTTTAATCTCCGCTTGGAGAGCCTCACATGTTAGTATTGTCGGTGCAAAATTAATAATAATTTCCAAACCAGCAAAAAAAATCGCATATCGTTCGGTGCTATAGCACGCCAAAAATGGGGGAAATGAGGGAGGGTGGAGGGTGATGGGGGTGGAAAGGAAATAGGCTACTCGCACTCGTGGGAGTGGGGCAGCCTATTTTGCTTTTACCCGAAAGTGGGAGACTTTGATTAGTCTTCTACTTGGCGAAGCTTTTGAACGTAAACAGCCTTAGCCATTTTCTTGCGGTTGATTACAGATGGCTTGTCGAATTGTTGACGGGCACGAAGTTCTTTTACGATACCGGTCTTTTCATATTTACGTTTGAATTTCTTAAGGGCGCGTTCGATGTTTTCGCCTTCTTTTACTGGAACTACGATCATAATTCTAAAAGTTTTAAATTGTTGTTGTTATATTGATTTGTTATTAATTTTCACTTGTAGTTCGACGCGCTAAAGTGTGCGTCGCTACAAATAACGGACACTGGTGCATAATGCGCCTTTCAGCCGTGGGGGTAAAAAGCACGATGCCTTCCACCTCGTATATATATAATTAGTATTGATTTTCCGCTTAGGATATATTTCACCGACTACTGCGCCCCTCTCATATCGAGTGGCTTCAGCACGATGCGGGAATTGCGGAAATGGCCTGTAATCAGATGGTTATATGTAATTTATCTGTATCTCTGACGGGTTTAAGAATCAACCTCCTTTCAGTTTTCGGGTGCAAATTTAGTGAAAATATTTGAATTACAATCAATTTGCACTAAAAAAAGCGCATTTTGTGGTGCTGAGTAATTTTTTTTGTAAATTTGTGGCGATGAAGATGCGTGCGTGGATATTCGCAGCCTGCTGGGCGGTTGGTGCTTTGGGCGGTTTTGCCCAGAGCGACACCACATTTCGCTTTCAGCCTATTGTTCCGATGTCGATAGCATCGAAGATAATTCCCTCGCCGCAGATTTCCATCATCACGCCCAATATCGTGGCACCGAAACTGAACAACTACACGCCACCCGAACCGCTCAAACTCGACTACAAATTCTCCCATCTTTCCGACAGCCTCAAATCCACACCCGAATTGAGTGTGAAACCGCAAGTGTATCGTGCCGCCAGTGAGTTCGATTTCAGGGGAAATCCCTTCAGCCGCGACTGGAGTGCAGGAGGCGAGGTGCTGAGGCTCGACCAGAATTTGAGTTTGATTGGCAGCGGCAGTTACACTGCTTATCCTGCGTTGGGCAACATCGGCACAGGCAGCCTCGGACTGCAAGCCACGCCTATCGACCGCCTTACACTCGGTGTGGGGGCTAACGTGGTGAAATACCACATGGGACGCTCGGCGTGGAACGATTTCGGACTGTATGTGAACGGCAGTTACCAACTCACCGATGCATTGAGCGTGAACGCATTCGGGCAGTATTACTTCGACCAGCGATACCATTCGGTGGGTGGAATGGGGCTGATGCAAAATGCCGTGTATGGCGGAACGCTTGGCTATAAATTTTCCGACAGCTTCAGTTTGGCGGTGGGTGCGCAACGCTACTACGACGCATACACCCACACCTGGAGAACCGTGCCCATCGTGGCACCCACATTCAAGCTCTTTGGCGCGCCGTTGACGGTGGACGTGGGTGGCTTGATATATAATATTGTGGAAGCACTCATTTACAACAGCCGCGACTCCCATTCGGGCTACGCCATGCCGTCGGGAGGTCCGTCGGTCAATCCTGCCAGCCAGTTCAAAAGCCGACGTGCGCAGGGTGGCGACATTCGTTAACACATTCATTTTTCCAGAATATTTCGGGTTCCGCTTTCGTTGAGGGCGGTTTTTTGCGCATATTTGTGAATTTGTGCAAAGTGCTTGGTGGTGTGAAATTTTTGATTAGAAGGCGATTTGGATTAAGAATTTTAGAAAAAATGTGTGGTAATGTAAAATTAGTATCAAAAAAAGCGTGTTTTACTAATAATAATTAGTATCTTTGTTGGGTCGCATTAGTATTTATTGCGATTTTTTTAGAAAATAATGGTTAATCTAACCACCATAAGATTATGAGATTTCTAAAAGTGAAAAAAATGCTCAAAGGAGCGATGGTGTTGCTGGGGCTACTGTGTGGCTATTGCAGTGCCGATGCTGTGGTGGCGTGCCCCGACCCCTCGGTGGTGACGCAGCCCGATGGCTCCACCCTCACATTACTACTTCATGGCGATGAATGGTTTAGTTTCAGTACCACAGCCGACGGGTTTACCGTGGTGAAAGATGCCGATGACGGATATTACAAATATGCGGCACTTCAGAACAACGAGCTTGTGGCTGGCACAATAGTGGCTCACGATGCCAACATGCGCACGCCAGTGGAAAAGGCTGCCCTCGCCACCACCACACGCTACCTTGCCCCCGATGCAAAAACCGTGGCAGCCAAGCGCGCCAAACGCCGCCTGCACGGCAACACAGGGCGATACGACTATAAAAATTTCCGAGGATTGGTGATTTTGGTGGCGTATAACGATTGCCCATTCGTGTTCGATGATGCGCACACCTTATTTAATGACATGATTAACCAGAAAGACTACAAGGGCTTCATGAGCAACGCCCAATTCCCTGAATTAATTCCCTACACCGGTTCGGTACGCGACTATTTCTACAGCAGTTCGGCTGGCGAATTCGACCCAGCATTTGATGTGGTAGGCCCTGTGACCATCAACTATTCCCAATACGATGCACGCCAATCCAACAATGCGCAAGCCTTGGTGGAAGCCGCACTCGACGCTGCCGACTCATTGGTGAACTATAAAGACTACGACCGCGACGGCGATGGCACCGTGGATATGGTGTTTTTCCTCTTTGCCGGTGGCGGCAGCAACTTTTCGGGCAACGATAGCCGACTGCTCTGGCCTCACGCCTCCACGGTGCTGTCGAAATCGCTCGATGGCGTGAGATTTGGCAGATACGCCTGTTCAACCGAACTTTACGGCCGTCCGCAGTCGAAAATCATCGACGGCATTGGCACCATTTGCCACGAGTTCAGCCATGTGCTGGGCATAGCCGACCTTTATGATACCGACGGCACAGGTAGCGGCGGCTCAAGCGTGACGCCGGGCAAATGGAGCCTGATGGCGCAAGGCAGCTACCTCAACCAGAGCCGCACCCCATGCACATACAGCGCCTACGAGCGTTATGCGGCAGGATTCTCAACTCCGGAGAAACTAAATAAGAAAGGCACTTACACCGTAAGCCCCATCACCTCCAGCAACAAGGGCTATCGGCTCGACAGCAATACCGACAATGAATTTTTCCTGCTCGAAAGCCGAAAGCAAGAAGGCTGGGACGCATATCTCCCTGGTGAGGGTATGCTGATTTGGCGTGTGGACTCGACCAACGCCGACGTGTGGGAATATAATAAGGTGAACTGCAATCCCAAGCACAGTTATTATCAGCTGCTACGTGCCACAGGCGGCACCACCGACTCTGATGCCGACCCATTCCCAGGCACAGGCAATGTGACCGCTATCGACAACACCACCACACCAAACCTCTGCTCATGGAATGGCAGAATGAGCGATTTCGGTATTTCCGACATAGCACGCAGTGCCGATGGCTCGGTGAGCTTCAAACTCGCTGTGCAGCAATATGAAACCCAAGTTGAGGACTTCGAGGATGTGAAAGTGGACGGCTCAACTGTGAAGGGCAAATTCACCACTTGGACATTGAAAAACAATGCGAAAATAGCCGCCACCGCTGGCGAAAACGCCGGCAACGGACAGTATGCCTGCTCAATGCTTCGCAGCAGCGAACTGGTTAGCGACACCCTGGCGTGGGAAGTGAACGTATTCTCCTATCGCTTCTTCAATCCCACAAGTTCCACCAGCATTGTCCGCACCTATTATCGCCAGCCCGGTGCCACAGCATGGACCTCGCTGAAAGACGAAACTGGCGTGGAGACGGTGACCGTGAGAGCAGGCACAAATGTGAAACTGCTGTTCACCACCGTGATACCGAAAGGCTCGGAAGTGCGCATTTTGGAATATACGGGCAATCGCACCGAGCCTTGCTACGTCGACGACATCACCTTTGTGCGCCCCGTGGAAGATAAGGCCATCGTGGGCGACCTCAATGGCGACGGCAACGTGGACGTGACCGACGTGACGATGCTCATCAACGCCATTTTGGGGCAAATCCAAATTGAAGGCGGCGACCTCAATGGCGATGGCAACGTGGATGTGACCGATGTGACCACAGAAATCAATATCGTGCTTGGAAGTCAGAACTAACAACAAATTTTTATATTAACTAATTTATTAACCAAATTCACATGAACATGAAGAAAGGACTAAAATCTTTATGGGGACTGCTGATAGCGATAGCTGTCACAGCCTTCAGCGCTCAGGCGCAAGAAGTCGTTTCGCAAGCATGTGCTCCTGTTAATCAGGATGCTCCAGCTCCAGTCGTGAAAGCTGCGAAAGTGGAAGGCACAGCCACCTATCAGGCAGGCATCGCCACCCAATTCACACCTGTGACCGACTTTAAAGCTGCTGCTGCAGAAAAGGCATCTTCAAGCAAGAAAGCCAAGCAAGCCCCTTCGAAGGTGGCTTCTGTGAAGGCTCTTGAAGGTGAGTATGTGCTCACGGGCAAGTCGATGCTCACATCGGGCTACAATGGCGTTTCGGTCACTGTGGCTGCTTTGGGAACCGACTCCATTGCCATCACCAACTTCTGGGCAAAGGGCTACAGCTCCGTGCTCAAGGCAAAAGTTGACGTTGCCACTGGTGCTATCACCGTACCTTATCAGGTAATGGGACAGCATGAGACTTATGGCGACATCGTGTTTGCGAAAACCAATCTCTCCGACGGCTCACCAACAGATGGTGAGGCTGTGGCTGGTGTGGTTACCGCTGACGGTTTGATTAAACTCACCGACGCGTGGGGCGCTTACGTGAAAGCAAAGCCCACCGACACTAAGTGGAGTTTCTTCTCTGTGGTGAATAACACCGAAATTGAGAAGTGCAACGCAGTGTTCACCGGCAAGAAGCACACTGGAGGTGAAATTGAATCCTACGGCGTGGTGTTTAAACAGACAGCGGAGAATGTGGCTACAATCAAAAACTTGGGCGACTATGGACAAACCGTGAAAATCGACCTCAATCGCAACAAGACAGCCTCTATTCCATCGTCGCTGATGGCTTACAACTCTGAATACGGCGATTTTTACAGCTTCAATCTCACTTTCACCGAAACTGGTGCTAAAATTGAAGCTGCCGATGCTGTTACCACTGTGGCTACCGATTTGAAGTGCCTCAGCTGGAGTAATTGGGGTGTGGTGACTGGTACAACCAAGGGCAGCCGCTACCTCGTGGCAGCTTACGACTCTTGCGGTATCACCACTGGTGTGGATATTCAATATCCTTCACTCAGCGTGACCGAATTTCAAGGTGAGGGTACTGAAGCAAGTCCTTATTTGATTAAGACTCGCGACGACCTTATCCTCCTCAGTGATAAGGTGGCAGAAATCACCGACCTTAATTGCACAACTCCTCCTTTGACCAATCCTTACTGCCGCGCATTCCTCGGCAAGTATTTCCGTATGGAAAACGACATTGATATGGGTGGCTATAAGTTCACTCCTATCGGTGCCGACTGGTCGCACATCTTCGCAGGCACATTCGATGGTGGCAACCACACCATCAAGGGCTTGTATGTGGATAGAACCGTTTCTTACGCAGCACTCTTCGGCCGTACCGACACCGTGGCTGTGATTAAGAACTTGAAGATGGAGAACGCAACCATCAACTGTGGCAACGCTTATGCAGCTGCTATCGTGGGTTGGGCTCTCGGTCCAATTGAAAACGTATCTGTTAAGAACTCAACCATCACCGCCACAAGCTATGGCGTGGGTGCTGTGGCTGGTATCTCTACCGGATTGACCAACGCACAGGTTGAGAATTGCGAAATCTCTGGCAACTATGGCTATACTGGTGGCGTGGCTGGCGAAGGTCACGGTCCAGTGGTGAACTGCTATGCCAAGAATGTGAAGATTCTATCTGCTGCTATGAGCACCGCAACCCCTGGTTTGCCAGTGGGTGGTGTGATTGGTAACTTGTTCTTCACCACAATGGAAAACTGCTGGTTCGCCGGTACTATTGATGCAAGTTCACTCAGATCACAATATCAGACCGTAGGTGGTGTGGTAGGTTTCAACTCTGCCTCTACCATGAAGAACTGCTTTGCAGTGGGTACAATGAGCACTTACGCTTCAGGTCCTATTGTTGGTGGTGTGGTAGGTTACCTGCGCGGTGACATCGAGAACTGCTTCTTCAACGGCCGCATCGACGCAATGTCGTCACGCTCTTCAGGTGGTGCAGTAGGTCGCATCAACGCTTACCAAAGGAAAAGTGGTGACCCAATTACTGAATGTAAGATGACCAATGTTTACTCTGCTGGTAGCATTGTATCAGAAACTTATCAATATCAATCACAACCCAATGTTCAAAACAATGAAATCATTGGTGTGATTATGAAAGACTCTAAGCCTGTATTGACCAACGTTTACTTCGATAAGCAAATCGTAAACTTCACCAACTCTGAATACGGTGTTGACACCGAGCAACTGGTGGGTGCAGCTGGTCCTGCTGGCTTTGATTCAAAGGTTTGGACATTCGAGGCTGGCAAATATCCAGCTCTTACCGCATTTAAGGACACCGAGGCATCAAAGCTCGCCACCATGGCAGTGGTAATGCCTAAGGGCGCAAGTTTCGACACCTTCACCAAGAAGGCTGTTGTGAACAAAGACGCTGCTGTGCAAGTGGGATTCCTCGATGGCGATGTGCTCAAAGCGCAAGGTCACTATGCTGGTATCAATGCCAACAACGAAATCATTCTGAACGAAAATAGCGAATTTGGTACCGATACCGTATTCTTCTATATTCCTTCAGAGAAATACATGCGCTACTATCGCTTCATGAAGGTGGCTCCAATTCCTTACGAAGGTGGTGGTGTGGAAAGCAATCCATTCCTCATCAAGACTAAGGCCGACCTCATTCTTCTCTCAAAACTCACTACCGAGAAGAAGCAACTCTTCGCTGGCGTTTACTTCAAGCTCGCAAACGATATCGACCTCGAATACGACCAGTCGTTCTTGGGTATTTGCTCAGACATGAGCGACGCTCACAACACTTTCGAAGGTGTTCTCGATGGTGACGGACACTTCATCCACAAGATGAAATTCGACGCTGTGGCTTGGAAGACCGAAGGTACAGAAACCTCTTGGGGCACACTCAACACCAACGATTGCAAGTCGCACAAGGGTGTTGTAGGTCGCCTTGGCGCCGACGGTGTGGTGAAGAACATCAACGTGGCTGCTGACTGCGAACTCAACTTCTTCGCTACTTCAGCCGCTGTGGTTGCTTACAATAGCGGTTTGGTAGAAAACTGCCGCAACTACGCTAACATTCGTGCCGTATCGTGCTGGATTGGAGGTATTTCTGGTCAAAACACCAAGGAAGGTAAGATTAGAAACTGCTTCAACGCAGGTAACATCGTAGGCGGTTACGGACAGGTTGCAGGTATCGCAGGTGCTACTTACAGTGTGATTGAAAACTGTATGAACGTAGGCCGTATTGAGATCCGTCAGCTCGCAACCAACTTCGCAACCCAACTTCAGTCGGCTGGTGGTATCGCTGGTACTTCATCATCTGGCGGTAAGTTTGTGAACTGTGTGAACGCAGGTACAATTTCCGCTCAAATCAAGCGTGCAGGTGGTATCGTAGGTTACTGGGGCCCAATTTTGGAAACCACTACTGGCAGCTACTACCGCAACGATATGATCAACTGTGTGAACTTTGGCACAGTATTCTCTGGTGATGCCGCTACCAACGGTGCTATGGCTGGTGGTGAATCACAAAGTACATCTCAGGACATTCGTGGCAACTACTGGGATATCCAAATTCTCGACATTCCTGCTGATGCAAATGCCGACCATGAAGGTATGACTGGCGTGGCAACAAGCTTCCTCACCTCAGGCACCGCTCTTGAAGGCTTTGATACTGAAGTTTGGAAATTCGAGGCTGGCAAGTATCCAGTATTGAAACTCTTTGCCGACGACGAACGTGCTATTGAAGCTATATCTTCTAAGCTCATCGTTTTCCCAGGCTTGACCTGTAAGAATCTTAGAGAGGACGCAACCGTGGTTAATGGCGTGGCAACTCTCGCTCAAGGCACCCACTTCAAGCTTGAAGGCAATGTGCTGAAGGGTATTCCTACCACTCAAGAAGTGATTAAGGACACGCTGACCATCACCAACGGCAAGTTCTCTAAGATTATCCAAATCTCTGTACTTCCTATCTGCCCACTTCAGGGTACTGGTATACTTGATGACCCATGGCGCATCACCAACGCTCAAGAATGGAATGCTCTTGCCGACTTTATGGCAAGCACAGCCGACAACCTCAAGGGCACATACGTGGTGCTGACCAACGACATCGACTTCACTGGCGTGGAAGGCGGCATCAAGCCTCTCGGCTATGACGGTATCACTCCATTTGCAGGCAACTTCGACGGTAAGGGATTTGCAGTGAAAGGCTATACCTACAAGACCAGATTTGAAGGCGACGGTTCGCTCTTCTCAACTATCGCTCCTTATGGTGTGGTAAGCAACGTTACCGCTGCTGGCGAAACCCAAAGCGGTCTTGGCGGTCCAAAGGGCGTAACCAAGCTCGGTCGTCTTGGCGGCGTGGTAGGTAAACTCTATGGTAAGCTCTATAAGGTGAAGAACACCGGTAAGGTGACTGGTACCACTTCTTACATCGGTGGTGTGGCTGGTTATGTTTACCAAGGCGCTGTTCTTGAAGAAGTGAAGAATACTGGTGAGGTATCAACACCTTCTACTTATGTGGCTGGTATTGCAGCTTACGTTTATGAAGACACTGAATTTAAGAAATGTGTCAACACTGGTAAGATTACCTCTACTACAACTGCTGGCTATGCGGCTGGTATCGCAGCTTACGCATATCCTGCTAAGTTTGTGGAATGTGTGAACGAGGGCGAAATCAACTCTGGCTCAAGTGCCGGTATCTTGGCTAACTGTGGCGGTAAGTCTGGTGGCTATGTTTACACCTTCGACCGCTGTGAAAACAGTGGCGATATAATTGGTAACGCTAATATTGGTGGTATCACAGCTATCCAAGTGGCTACAGCTGGCAATAGCGTTTGCCACTATATCGGCTGTTTCAACCGTGGCGACATCACCGCTACAGCAACAAAGGCTGTTTCATCATCGTCGATGGGCGGTATTGCGGCGTTCTACTCTGCAGGTTCTATTTTCGATGGTTGTGCTAACTTCGGTTATGTGACCAACACCAAGAGCATTTATACAGGCGGTATCACTGGTAACTACAAGTCGGTTCCAACCGAAGCATATCCAGTGGTGTTCAAGAATTGTGCAAACTTTGGTAACGTGGCATCGGCGGCTCAGCAGATTGCAGGTATCGTGGCTTATGTGACCAAGGATACTTATATCGACAGCTGTGTCAACTATGGTTCAATCGAGCAAAGCTTCTGGGGCGCAGCAGGTATCTGCTACACCCTCGCAGGTAAAAACAGCTCAATCACCAACTGTATCAACTATGGTGATGTGACCGTGGCTCAATACAATGCAGGTGGCGTGGTTGGTAACAACAATAGCGAATCCTCAGTGTTTGAAGGCTGTGTGAACGTGGGTAAGATTTCTACCACTTCTACTGCCGAGAAGAACAACTACGGCGTGGGCGGTATCGCAGGTAGCGCACAAGCCACTTTGAAGAACTGCTTCAACGCTGGTCCTATCGTAGGTAGAACACGCGTTGGTGGTATCGTAGGTTCGCCAAGCTATTACGCAAAGGTGGCTCGCACTCAGCTCGTGAACTGCGTGAACGTGGGTCTTATCACTGCTGACGAAGGTTGTGGTGGTGCTCTCGTGGGTACCACTAAGGGCGAAGAAGAGAAGTATTGGGGCGACAACAACTCTTGCACCAACTCTTACTACCTCAACGACCTCTCGGCTAAGGGCGAAGGCTCAAGCTATGGCGACAACAACGTGATTGGTACAGGCGTGGGCGTTAAGGAACTCGTGGCTCTCGACCTCAACGAAGGTCAAGACACTCCTGCTTGGGTAAGAGCAGACAACTACTCTTATCAACTTCCAGTAATCGCAGCTGGCGATCCTCAAGTTCAGGCTCACGCTGCTGCTGTGGTTCTTGCAGAAGGCGACACTTACACAAATGTGACCAAGAACAAATTCAACGTCGGCACTGCCGAAAACTTGAAATGGGATGTTCCTGAAATGATTAAGGTCGATGGCAACGACGCTACCGTGACTTCTCCTATTCAGGGCGTGACAGTTACACTCTATGTGAAGCCTGATTTCTCAGCTTCAAAGAACGTTCCAGCTTACGTGGCTAAGGTTCCTGAAACAGAAGTGCAAGGTGTGCCTTGGATTCTGACCCTCAACGTTGAGGAGGTTACTGGCATCAACGACGTGAGCGGCAAGACCGTAGTGGGCGAAGCTTACTACACCGTAGTGGGCGCGAAGGTGGCTAAGCCTGAGGCAAACGATGGTCAAATCTACATCATCGTTCGCAAGTACAGCGATGGCTCAGTTAAGGCTCTCAAGCTCCGCAACTAATCCCTATCCCCGAAAACAACTAATGTTTTCCACATAACCCGTATGGGCGACCTCACTACCGAGGTCGCCCATATTTTTTTTTGAAACGCCAAACATATTGCCCCATATCTAAACCAAAAAAACATCGGGGGAACCCGATAAATCGGGTTGTAAAACATCGGGGAAATCGGATAAATTGGGTTGCGAAACATCGGGGAAATTGGATAAATCGGGTTGTAAAACATCGGGGAAACTGGAAAAAAAGCTGTTTTGGATTGCGGGGGAATTGTTTTTTTTGTATTTTTGTGTCATAAAATCAGATAGTTATGGAAAATAAAGTTTTCAAGCGAAAAATCTTCGAAAAAATGCTCCAGTGGAAGACGGAGTCTGATGGCAAAACCGCACTATTGATAGAAGGAGCCAGACGTGTTGGCAAGTCAACGGTAGTGGAGGAGTTTGCACGCAGTCAATATAAATCCTATATAATTATAGATTTTAATAGGTCGTCAGCAGAAACTAAGGGTTTGTTTGAGGATTTGACCGACTTAGATATGCTGTTTCTTAAATTGCAGGCCACTTATCATGTGCAATTGTTTGAACGGCAGTCGGTGATTGTGTTTGATGAAGTGCAGAGTTTTCCTCTTGCTCGTCAGGCGATAAAGTATTTGGTGGCAGATGGCAGATACGACTATATTGAAACTGGGTCGCTAATTTCCATAAAGAAGAATACTGAAAACATCACGATTCCAAGTGAGGAAGACCGCCTTCAAATGTATCCTATGGATTATGAGGAGTTTCGATGGGCTCTTGGCGATGAGGTGACCATTCCTTTGCTGAAAACGTTTTTAAACAAGCGCAAGCCCCTCGCTAACTCTTTGCGCACGGCTATGAGGGATTTGAGGTTATATATGCTTGTGGGAGGAATGCCTCAGGCTGTGTTAGCTTATTTGCAAACCAATAATTTGCAGCAAGTGGACAAAGTGAAGCGTAAAATCATTCAGCTATATGACGATGATTTTCAGAAAATAGACACTTCTGGCAGAATTTCAAAGCTGTTCAAATCGATACCTGGTCAATTGTATAGGAATGTGTCGAGATATGTTCCAATGTCGGTGATTGGCGAAACGGGTAAGGATAAGCTGACTGAACTGGTGAAAGTGATGGAAGACAGTAAAACTGTGAATATGGTGTATCGTGCAGACGACCCGTGTGTGGGAATGGGGCTGACGCAGGACTTGGACAGATATAAGTTATTTCTGGCTGATACGGGACTGTTTGTCACTTTAGCGTTTTGGGATAAGGATTACACCGAAAATGAGATATACAACAAGCTTCTCAACGGCAAACTATCGGCTAATTTGGGGTATGTGTATGAAAATTTGGTGGCGCAAATGCTCGTGGCTGCTGGCAACAGACTGTTTTACTACACTTGGAAAAAGGACGAGAAACATAATTATGAGATAGACTTCCTTATCTCTCGTGGTGCTAAGATTTGTCCGATTGAGGTGAAGTCATCGGGAACCAAGTCGCACGTGTCAATCGACCGCTTCAATGAAAAATTCAAGGAGCGCATTGCGTGTTCGTATATCATCACCACGAAAGACTACCATGAGGAGGAAGGCTCAAAAAATGTCTTTATTCCTGTTTGCATGACCTCCCTGTTGTGAAAAGCGGTTATTGACGCATAAGGGGACATGTGTGTTGTGTATATTTCGTGGAAAATCGTTATCTTTGTGAGTTACTAAAATTAAAAACTATATAACCGATGAGTAAAGAAACGTTTCCTCATCTTGAGGCACTGCGTGATTTGATGCGCAGTAAGCATATTGATGCAGTGATTATTCCTGGCACCGACCCTCACCAGAGTGAATATCCGAGTGAGCATTGGAAATTTCGTGACTATGTGAGCGGCTTCACAGGCAGCAACGGTACGGCTGTGGTTACGCTCGACGACGCTGGACTTTGGACCGATTCCCGCTATTTCCTGCAAGCGGCTGAGCAACTTGAAGGCTCCGGCTTCACGCTTCACAAGGAGAATATCCCCGGTGAACCTACCGTGCTCGAATGGCTCGGCGAGGTGCTTGACGAAGATGCCGTGGTGGGTGTGGACGGACGATTGTTTTCGCTGATTGAGGCGAACCGCATTGAAATGTTCTGTGCTCAGAATGGCTTTATGTTTGCCCCCGATTTCCGTGCCGCAGAAGCCATCTGGACCGACCGCCCTGCACGCCCGATGAATCCAGCATTCGTACACGATGAGGCACTGGCTGGTGAAGATGTGGACAGCAAGATTTCGCGCGTGGTTGATGCCCTCGACGCTGCCGATGCCGACGGATTGCTCATCACCGCCCTCGACGAGATCGCTTGGCTGCTGAACTTGCGTGGCAGCGATGTGGACTACACTCCTGTGGTTATCGCATTTGCGTATGTGAGCGAAGATGAGCGAGTGCTGTTTATCGACTCTGAAAAGGTGACCTCTGAAGTGAAGGACCACCTGAAGAAATACGGCGTGAAAATTAAGGATTACGACGATATTGAGAAATTCCTCGGCAAAATCAGCAGCACAGCCACGGTGATGGTTGACCCTAACCGTGTGAGCGACGCTCTCGGTCAGGCGATGATTTGCAACAAAACCTATATGGCGTCGCCAGTGATTGCGCTTAAAGGCGTGAAAAACGAGTGTCAGATAGCGGGCTTCCGTCAAGCCATGCTCTATGATGGCGCGGCTATGGTGCGCATGATGATGTGGCTGGAGCAGAATGTGGCTAACGGCATCACGGAAATGGATGTTGACCGCCGTCTTCAGCAGGAGCGTGCCGCTTACGCATCGAATCGTGGCGACAGTTTCCACATGATTGCCGGCTATAAGGACCATGGTGCCATTGTGCACTACGAGGCGACCGACGAATCGGCTTACACCCTTGCCCCAGAAGGATTGCTGCTCATCGACACAGGTGGACAATATTTGGAAGGCACCACCGACATCACTCGTACTATTAGCCTCGGCAACCCAACAGCGGCAGAGAAGCACGACTATACACTCATTTTGAAAGGGCATTTGGCACTGGCTCGTGCGGTGTTCCCCAAAGGCACTATGGGTGTGCAACTCGACGTGCTGGCTCGTGGTCCGCTTTGGAATGAGGGCATGACTTATCTGCACGGCACAGGACATGGCGTGGGCCACTTTTTGGGCTGCCACGAAGGCCCGCAGAGCATTCGTATGGAGGCGAACCCTACACCGCTCGAATTGGGTATGGTCACCAGTAATGAGCCGGGCATCTACAAGACAGGCGAATACGGCATTCGCACCGAAAACCTGCTCCTTTGCGTGCCAGCGTGCAGCAATGAAGAGTGGGGCGAATTCTACAAATTTGAATCGCTCACGCTTTTCCCCTACGACACCACTTTGATGGATATGGATATGCTCAGCCGCGAGGAAGTGAAGCAAATCAACGACTACCACGCTATGGTGTGCGAGCGTCTGCGCCCATTGCTCAACGCCGACGAGGCTCAATGGCTTGAACAAAAATGTAAATCAATATAAAAGTTATGGCAATTATCAGAAAAGTTAGGGGTTTCGATCCCAAAATGGGTAAGGGCTGCTTCCTTGCCGACAATGCAGTGCTCGTGGGCGATGTGACCATGGGCGACGATTGCAGCATCTGGTTTGGTGCTGTGCTCCGTGGCGATGTCAACACCATTAAGATTGGCAACCGTGTGAACATTCAAGACAATGCGGTGATTCACACGCTGTATGAGAAATCAGTGACCACTATCGGCAACGACGTGTCGATTGGCCACAATGTGGTGGTGCATGGTGCCACTATTCACGATATGGCGCTGATAGGTATGGGCAGCATCATTCTCGACCACGCAGAAGTGGGCGAAGGCGCAATCGTGGCTGCTGGTAGCGTGGTGCTCGGCGGCACCAAGATTGGCCCTCACGAACTGTGGGCAGGCAGTCCAGCGAAATTCAAAAAGATGGTTGACCCTGCGCAAGCAAAGGAAATCAACGTGAAAATCGCCAAAAACTACCTGATGTATTCTACATGGTATGAGGAATAAGGCGCACGGCTCAAGAGTATAAAATAAAAAGGAGAGATTCTTTCGGGAATCTCTCCTTTTTTCTTATGGAGTTATCGAATTATCGAGATTTCGAGATTTCGAAAATTCGAATTGTTGATTAGAGTTTCACTTTGCATGCTTTTTCGCCTTGCTTCACGATGTAGATGCCTTCGCCGAACGCGCTCTTCAGTTCGCTTGTGCTGCTGATTTGCTTGTTGGTGATGAGGGCGCGGCCCTGAATGTCGTAAACGCTTACAGGTTGTGACAAATCCACAATCACATCGGTGATGCCAGTGGCTGTTTCGTTTTGCACGCCCACGATAACGGCGGTGAGAGGTGCGCCTTCAGAGTTGAGGTCCACTTCCACTGCGTATTCACCTGGTTCGGTGTTGAGGAAGTCGAGGTTGAACTTGCCACCAGCAGCAGGCAGGGTGGTGGTGCTCAGAGTGAAGAATCCCTTGTGTGCGCCGTAGAGCGAAATCTTGATGTCGCTGGTGAGTGCGATACCTTCAATTTCAATGTCGGGGCTGGTTGCTTTCTTGCCAGCGGTGGCTTTGAAAGAGCCTTCGCGAATGTTTGGACGAATCAGAGGCACATTAGTTTGTCCCCAACTGAAGTCGTCGATGTAGTATGAAGTGGTGCTTTCTGCGCCACGGCTACTGTTGAAGCGGAAGCCGATAAAGAAAGTGTCGGCGAGGTCGAGGCCCTTCAGGTCGATGGTGTAAGGCACCCATTCTTCGTTCTTGTCGGGAGAAGCAGGGATATTGAGGCCGTCGATAGGCTGCACATACATGCCTTCGCCGTCTTTCTCAATGTAGCACACTTCCAGTTGGTCGGCCATGCCATCACGCATGAGTGTGCCCATCACCTTGAAGGTGAGCACAGGGTTTGGCGTGTTCTTGAAGTCGAGAGCTGGGCTCACGAGCGTCATCACGCAAGGAGTGGTTTCTTCCATTTTGCTATCGTAAGGAGTAACCTTAGCTGCGCTGTTGCCGTCAGCCCAAGTGTAGCCCCACCATGCGCGGTTGCCCACTTGTGCCAGGTTTTTCCAACCCTCGATGCTCAAAGGCTTGTTTTTGGTCACACCGTCGAAGTTTTGCACATAAGAAGTCAGTGGCTTGCTATCGTCGAGAGGCAGACGGTCGCCTTCGCGGTCCTCGGTGGTGCCGTTTTCGGTTGCTGTACCGTAGATGCGGATCGTTTCGGTTACAGCCTTGATACCGCTAAACTCAATCACTTCCTCGTAGTCGCCTGGAACGAGAGGTTTGAAAGTGATGTTGATTTGTGTGTTGCCGTTTTTGAGCAAAGTGGCGGTGCTGATGATAAATGCGCCGTTGCTCAAACCCTTCACAGCAGCCTTACCGTAGTCGGGGAGGTCGGAGGTGGTGACGGTGATGGTTTGCTTTTGCTGTTCGCCAGCCTTGCAGGTGAAAGGAGTCAAACCTCCGCTGTGGGCTACAATCATTGGCGGATTTGCAGGGTCCCAAGCGATACCTGTGGCTGCAAAACCAGTGTTGAGTGTGCTCACCGTGCTTTCAAAATTGATGCGTGCGGTGTGCTTGCCTATAGCCTGCGGCTTGTAGGTGAGGGTGATAGTGGCTTTGCCGCTACCAGCAGGAATAGTTTCGGCAGAAACCTCAAATTGGTTGCGGTTGGCACCAGTGAGGTAAACGTCGATAGGATTTTCCAAGTTGGCGTATTCCACTGCGTAGGTGGCGTAGGTGGTGCTTGAGCCGATTGCCACAGCAGAGCCGTCGTAAACCACGGTTGGGGTTACGGTCATGGTTGGCTCGGTAGATGCCACATCAAAGAGGTCGGTCCATGCGGTGCCCACGCGAATAGCGTCGACAATCACTTCTGGTCCAGCCTTGGTGGCAGAAGATCCTTGACGAAGTTCGATGGCTTGGAAACTCTTCATATCGGCACCAGTGTGGGTAGCAGAATTGATGGCAGCGTTGGGTTTTGGTTCTGTGCTTGCCACAGCAGGGTTTACCCAAAGTTGAACCACGTCGTTTTTGGTGCCTTCCTTAAATTCATAACTCATCACCACCAAATAGGTCTTGCCAAGTTCGAATTCCTCGGTTGATTCGAATAAGGTGGCGCTATTGCGCGAGATTTTAAACACAAATTTGCCGTCGGCACTGCCTTTAGATGCTATCAGGCGAGTGTTTTCTGGTGGCGTTTTTTTGTCAACGATACCAGCAGAAGTGGGTTGGATAAACGCCAGAAAGTACTGGTCGTCGGCCACAGCGTTCACTTTTACCAATGCTGACAGATACACTTTTCCAGAAGAGATGGCTGTTTCGCTCACAGCGCGCATCAAATCTTCGCCCGATGCCACTTGGGTGAGGTGCACAGCCTTGCCCACGGCTTTGTCTTGGTAGTCGGGGTAGGTGAGCGCATTGTCAATCACTTGCACTGGGCCAGCTGCTTGTGTGCCGTATTTCAGCCAACCACCTTGGGAATACAGATTTCCGAGTTCGTATTCAAAATTTTCGGTGAGCAAACGCTCGGCGTTAGCTGTTGTGCCAATTAAGGTTGCCATTGCAAACAGCGACATCGTCAGATGTCTTACGAGTTTGAAGAGTTTGTTCATAGCGTAAAAATTAAATTATTAAATGAATGATTATTTTTGCAAATATAGTAAAAATCCCCATATTCCCCAAAAGTCTAAAATCCTAATAGGGAATATGTTATGGGATGCTATCGTTTGTTGATTATAATATGGTGAGGATTGGGGGTGTCTTGTATCTATACGAGGAAATCATTAATGATTGAGAAAAACTACGGAATGATTATTCGGGCTGCTCTGTAATTTGTGCTGGAAGTGTGAACGATATAGATGCCCCTATGGAGGTTGGAGAGGTCGATATTTGTACCGTAGTCGGATAATATAAGGTGGCCTGTGGTATCGAACACAGAAATATTGGCAGGAAGATCTAATAATACATGATTATTACGTATGGTCAGTTCTTTACTTGCGTTTAAAGTGGTAACAGCAGAGTTGTCGTATTGCAAATTAGCATACGTTACGCCACCACCAGTGTAGCATGTAAACCAAATTCGGCGATTAAACTCGTCGAGTGCTATATGTGTTGCTTCATTGAGTGCCAACCCAGAGTTGTCGGTATTGTATATGTTCCAATGTGTGCCATCGAACTGTGTAACACCTTTGTCGTCGCCAGTGGCGAGCCATAGGTTGTTTTTTGCGTCAGTCTTTATGTCCCATATAGTGTTACTTGCAAGCTGTGAGTTGTTGGCAGTGTATGTTTTGAACTGTCCATTATGCAACGACGATAACCCCAAACCGTATATCTCTGGGTATTGGCTGCTGCGACAGTTGAACCATACGACATCGTTTTTGTCTACACATACAGTTGCTACAAAATCAGACTCAAGACCTTGTTTGGTGGTGTAAGTTGTGAAGCTCGTGCCGTTAAAACAGGTCAGCCCTGCTCCGAAAGTGCCACACCAAACATTGTTTTGGCTGTCGAAGTCTATACTGTATATATAGTTGGTAGGGAGATTTGAATTAGTGGTGGAATAGACATGCCATTGTCCGTTGTCGCGAAATATCAACCCATGTGTGGTGGCAAGCCACAGGCGATTGGTGTGGTCGAAACGCATTTGGCAAATGTAATTGTCGTTGAACGGATATTGGTCGTATCGGTATGCTATGGTGTCGGTGGGTGTTATTTCAATGAGACAAGTGTCACCCGTGTTGAAAGGTTTTAGCCAAACGTTACCTTTATTATCAGACACAATCTCGTCAATCTGACGCATAGGTAGTATTTCTGTTGTGCCGTCAGTTGGGTTATAGGCAAATGCTCCTGTCATAGTTCCTGCCCAAAAACGCCCTTGTTTGTCCACGCAACCACCACGCATAGATGACGTCGGAGCGTTAGGAAAAGTGTAGGTGATAGGGGTAAGGGCATTGTTTGTTAGGGAGAGCATACCATGTTGATGAGTGCCGACATAAATGTCTTTGCCGTCGATGTCAAAGCAACGCAAGAAGTCGTCAGAATAAGGGATAGGGTATGTAGTGAACGTGGTGCGGTTGTAACAGCACAAATTATGGTCGGTTATGAACCAAATATTGTTTTGCTCATCAATTTTTACATCGGAAACTGCGTCCTCTGTGAGGGATGTGTTGGAAGAGTTGAATAGGGTTTGTGATTGGTCAGTGTAGTGGAGCAATCCCTGTTTGGTGGCAACCCACAGTGTGTTGTCGTTATCCACAGCCAAAGCATAAGCGTCGCCATAGTCGTTGCATTTATCGACCACCATCCCTGAACTTTTGTCTAACGTGCAAAGGGCGTATTTCCGTCTGTAGTCATAGACCGTGAACCATAGTTGTTCGTTATGGTCAAAAGCAATGGCGGTTACAATGCAGTGGTTGCTTAGTGGATTCACATCGTAGGTGTTTACTACTTTTCCATCGCGCATTTCGTAGAGTGCCAACAAACCACCTACCCATGTGGTGTTGCCGTCGAAGGCGATGCTATGAAACCATTGGTTTGTGCGGAAGCCAGTATTGGCAGAGGTGTGGCTGAACCAGCGGTTATTGGCGCGTTGCGATATACCATAAAAACGGTTTGTGGTCCATAACTCGTTGTTATGCAATGTGACTGAAAGTACATAATTATCTGGAAGCCCATCTTGTGCATGGTCAATGCAGTGTTGCTCGCCAGTGCGCTTATTGATTTGTACTATGCCGCCTCCCATGGTAGATGCGTAGAGGTAGTCCGTGTTGTGGGTGATGCACGTGATAGTGCTTTTACTGTTTAGATTTTTCCAATCGGTAAGATGCGTTTGTGCATAGCTTGTGGAGAACGCAAACCATAACAGCGCAAGTGCTATAGATAGACCGTATTTCATATTTTATTTCCTGTAAATCTCCGTATATTGACTTAACTCCTTAAGAATATGCGCAAATATAATACATTTTTCCCGTCTGAATGTGGTTGTGTAATGTATTTCTGCGTAATTAATGGAGAGAGGCGTTGCCGATAGCAATGATCGCAGATTTCAGCTATAATATGGGGCTTTCTTGGTAGGGGGTGAGGACGGGGCGACTGGCGGCGAGGGAGGCTTTTACATCGAGGATGCGCTGGTTGGTGCTGCCTCGGAAGCGTAGGGTGGTGTCGCGCTGCGCCAAGATGAATGGACTGTCAACCAGCACGTCGATGTAGCCGAGAAGTTCCTTGTGCTGGCTATTGGTGAGCAGTTGCTCGAAGGTGTAGCCAGTGAAGCACCACACATTCACATTGTGAGCTTTCAGTCCCTTGAGCAGGGCGAGCAGTTCGTCGTGAGGCTGCTGGAGTGGGTCGCCGCCCGACAGGGTGACGGGTTCCTCGTTTTCGAGCAGTTTTTGCAACAGTGCTTCTGGGGCGATTTGCTCACCGCCCATAAAGTCCCACGAATGCTCGTTGTGGCATCCGTGGCAGTGGTGCGAACACCCTGCGAAATAAACCGATGTACGAAGTCCCGGTCCATCAACCGATGTCCCCGGGACTATCTTTAAGTATCTCATTAAATGTGATGTTTCGAATTTTTTTAAGAAGTTAAGAAGTTAAGAAGTTAAGAAGTTGAAGAAGTTAAGACGGCACTATCGCCTTTGGTAAAAAACTTCTAACCTCGAAATATCTAATATCTAACTTCTAATATCTAACTTCTAACCACTATCCTTATTTATGCACTACGCGGTCGTTGAGTTCGGCGAGTTTGCCGGAGTTCCAGCGGTCGGTGGTGCCTACGAGGTAGCCGGTGATGCGTTGGAGTTTGTCGATTCTTGTGCTGTGGCAGTTTGGACATTCCTTCAGGTCTTCGGTAGCGTCTTCGTAGCCGCAGTCCATACAGCGGTTGCGGTTGTGGTTCACAGAGCAGTAGCCCATGTTGTACTTGTCCATCAAGTCCACCACGTTGGCAATGGCTTCTGGGTTGTGAGTAGCGTCGCCGTCGATTTCCACATAGAAGATATGGCCACCACGGGTCAAATCGTGGTATGGTGCTTCCACTTCAGCCTTGTGCTTAGGGCTGCATCTGTAATATACAGGCACGTGGTTGGAGTTGGTGTAGTATGCCTTGTCGGTCACGCCAGGGATTTCGCCGAAGTCCTTGCGGTCGCGCTTGGTGAACTTGCCGCTCAAGCCCTCGGCAGGGGTGGCGAGAATACTGTAGTTGTGCTGATATTGCTCTGAGAAACTCAATGCACGGTCGCGCATGTAGGTCACGATCTTCAGACCGAGTTCTTGTGCCTCCTCGCTTTCGCCGTGGTGCTTGCCCACGAGGGCAATCAAACACTCAGCCAAACCGATGAAGCCGATGCCGAGAGTGCCTTGGTTGATCACGCTCTCGATGGTGTCGTTAGGCTTGAGTTCGGAAGCACCATTCCACAGTTGTGCCATGAGCAGAGGGAACTGCTTCACCATAGCGGTTTTCTGGAACTGGAAGCGTTCGTGGAGCTGCTTGGCAGTCACTTCGAGAGCCTTGTCGAGTTTTGCGAAGAACAGGTTTTCGCGGTCTTCCTTGTTTTTCACGCCCATACATTCAATGGCAAGGCGCACAATATTGATGGTGCTGAACGAGATGTTGCCACGGCCGATAGAGGTCTTAGGACCGAAACGGTTTTCAAACACGCGGGTGCGGCAACCCATTGTAGCGATTTCGTAGTTGTAGCGTTCGGGATCGTCGGCACGCCAAAGTTCGTGTTGGTTGAAAGTGGCGTCGAGGTTCACGAAGTTAGGGAAGAAACGGCGAGCGGTCACCTTGCACGCATATTGGTACAAGTCGTAGTTGCGGTCGCCAGGGAGGTAGCTCACGCCACGCTTCTTCTTCCATATTTGGATAGGGAAGATGGCAGTGCTGCCGTTGCCCACACCCTCGTAGGTGCTGCGGAGAAGTTCGCGGATAATGCAGCGGCCTTCTGCGCTGGTGTCGGTACCGTAGTTGATGGAGCTAAACACCACTTGGTTGCCACCACGGGAGTGGATAGTGTTCATATTGTGGATAAACGCCTCCATGGCTTGGTGCACACGGCTCACGGTGCGGTTGATGGCGTGTTGCTTCGCGCGCTGTTCGCCCGTGAGGAAATCGAGAGGCTTTTCGATGAAGTCGTCGATTTCGGCATCGTAAAGGCTGCTGAGGTCGCTGCCGGTGAGGGCTTCCACATTCTTCACCTCCTCGATATAGCTTTTGCGGACGAATGGAGCCAAATAGAAGTCAAACGCAGGTATTGCCTGACCACCGTGCATCTCGTTTTGCGCAGTCTCCATCGAGATACAAGCAATCACGCTTGCGGTTTCGATACGCTTGGCGGGGCGGCTTTCGCCATGACCAGCCACGAAGCCGTTTTCCAGCACCTTGTTGAGAGGGTGCTGCACGCAAGTGAGGCTCTTGGTGGGGTAGTAGTCCTTGTCGTGGATGTGGAGCACATTGTCGGCCACAGCCTCGCGCACTTCTTCGCTCAACAAATAGTCGTCGACAAACGGTTTGGTGGTTTCGCTGGCAAACTTCATCATCATGCCGGCAGGGGTGTCGGCGTTCATGTTGGCGTTTTCGCGAGTGATGTCGTTGTTTTTGGCGTTGATGATTTCCTTAAACACGTTGGCTGTACCAGCCTTGCGTGCCACATTGCGCGAGTGGCGATATTTGATGTAGGTGCGCGCCACCTGCTTGTAGGGGCTCTTCATCAATTCGTTTTCCACCATGTCTTGGATTGCCTCCACGGTCATTTGACTTTTGCCTCGCATACCGATGCGGTCGGCAATGCGCTGAATGAGCGCTTCGTCGTCGTTTACTTCTGCTGCTATCATCGCCTTGCGAATCGCAGCCTTGATTTTTTCTTCGTTGTAGCCTACTTGTCGGCCGTCGCGTTTGAGTACGGTTTGAATCATAGTGGAAAATGCTATATTGATAGGGTTGTTTTATTTGTTGTGTTTTGCGTAATAAAAGCCCACCGATTTGTGGGCTTGAATTATGTATTTGCAAAGGTATTTAAAGCTTTCTGATTATGCAACAAAAATTACCGAAAAGTTATTAACAATTTTCGTTTTGGAAAACTTTTTCTGTTAATAAAAAAGTTAAGCATTTAAAAATCAAGTAAATAAAAAATTTTTTGGAAAACTTTCCTTTCTTTCGTGTGAATAGTAGTGAACATTTTTGCAAACTCCACGCATCCAAAAAATTGCCGAAAACCGACAATAGTATTGATAGATAACAACTTGGCGAAACACTGGTCAGAAATTAGAAATTAGAATTTTTGGAAGTTAAGAAGTTAAGAAGTTGAAGAAGTTAAGACGATGGCTTTGGCTCTCGAAATTTCGATAACTCGAAGGCTCGAAAACTTGTTGACTTGTTGACTCGTTGGCTCGTTGACTTGTTGACCTGTTGGCTCGTTGGCTTGTTGACTTTGCGCATCGCGCACTTGCGTAAAATAATTTACGGTGTTGCGCCGAATGGAGGGGCGCGACACCGTGGCGGAATGTTTTGAGTTGCTTTTCAATGGTGTGATTAGGGTAATTAAGTTGGATGTGAAACGTGAAACGCTTACGCCTTACGATTAAGCATAAATCGTGCCAATTCTACATTCCGTTGGAAATATTTTTTCTTCGCGCTTGATTTTGGTGCGGTCGGTTTGCTTTTTTTTCGCCGAATATTGGCAATGAGCGAAAAAAATACTAAATTTGTACCCCGTATTTTAATCTGCATTCGCACAATCTGAAAATTATGAAATACGGCTTCGACAACGACAAATACGTTAAAATTCAATCCGAACACATTAAGGAGCGTATCGCTCAATTTGGAAACAAGCTCTACCTCGAACTTGGTGGTAAACTCTTCGACGACTATCATGCGTCGCGCGTGCTGCCTGGCTTTAAGCCCGACAGTAAACTCACAATGCTTCAGCAACTTAGCGACAATGCTGAAATTGTGATTGTGATTAGCGCAGTGGACATTCAGAAGAATAAGGTGCGCCAAGACCTCGGCATCACCTACGATGTGGACGTGCTTCGCCTGCGCGAGGAGTTTATGAATCGTGGCTTTGTGGTGAGCAGCGTGGTGATCACGCACTACAATGGGCAGGGCAGTGCCGACGCCTATCGCCAGAAACTGGAACGCCTGGGCATTCGCTCATACGTGCACTACACCATTGAGGGCTATCCTAATAATGTGGAACTCATCGACTCGGATGAGGGATTCGGCAAAAACGATTATGTGCCGACCACGCGTCCGCTGGTCATCGTCACTGCTCCCGGACCGGGTAGCGGCAAGATGGCGGTGTGCTTGAGCCAGCTTTATCAGGAGCATAAGCGTGGCGTGACGGCTGGATATGCGAAGTTTGAGACCTTCCCGGTGTGGAACCTCTCGCTGAAGCACCCCGTGAACATCGCCTACGAGGCAGCAACTGCCGACCTCAACGATGTGAACATGATTGATCCATTCCACTACGAAGCCTACAATAAGATAGCCATCAACTATAACCGCGATGTGGAAATCTTCCCCGTGCTCGATGCGCTGTTTGAGGGCATCTACGGCGAAAACCCATACAAGTCGCCTACCGATATGGGCGTGAATATGATTGGCTTCTGCATCAGCGACGACGAGGTGTGCTGCAAAGCCGCTAAAGACGAGATTATCCGTCGCTATTTCACCGCGCTCAACGAACTGGCTGAAGGCGAGGGCAACGATAGCGAGGTGAAGAAGATTGCGCTCCTGTTTAAGCAGGCGAATATCAACACGGCTTACCGCAAAACCACCGTTGCGGCTCGCGAACGCCGCGAACAGTCGCTCGGTATGCCTACCGCCGCCATCGAACTGCTCGACGGCACCATCATCACTTCGGAGCAGAGCGACTTGCTCGGGCCGAGTGCTGCGCTCATTCTCAATGCCACCAAGCACTTGGCAGGCATCGACCATGGCAAGAAGTTGATTCCACAAAGCCTGATTGAACCAATTCAGCACACCAAAATCGAGTATTTGCGTGGCAGAAACCCACGACTCCACACCGATGAGGTGCTTGTGGCGCTCTCGGTGCTCAGCACCCAAGATGAAGACTGCCGCCATGCACTGGAAGTGCTTCCACAACTTGAAGGCTGCCAGATGCACAGCACCGTGATGCTCAACGAGGTGGACCGCAAAATATTCCGCAAGTTGGGTGTGGGCCTCACCTGCGACCCCAACCGCAAAAGGTAAATTCCCCCTCTTGCGCCAATGAGCAAGACAAACTGATAACGGCATAAACAAAATATTTCCGATGCTTGACTTTATTACTTGGACTGCAAGTCCTGAGATTTATAGTGGTTTCGTGACCGTGCGCTGGTATGGGCTGATGTTTGCCATCGGCTTCTGGTTTGGCTACGAAGTGGTGTGGCGTGAGTTCCGCCACGAAGGCGTGCCCGAATCGTGGGTGTCGAAACTCTTTATATATGTGATTGTAGCCACAGTGGTGGGTGCCCGACTGGGGCATGTGATTTTCTACGACTGGGCATACTACAGCCATCACCTTGCCGACATTCCCAAAATCTGGGAAGGCGGATTGGCGAGCCATGGAGGCGTGTTGGGCATCATGTTTGCCATTTGGCTCTACAGCAAATTCGTGACCAAGCGCTCCATGCTCTGGACATTCGACCGTGTGGTGGTGCCTGTGGGCGTGGTGGCTGCGCTGATTCGTATGGGCAACCTGTTTAACCACGAAATTTATGGCGGACCCACCGACCTGCCTTGGGGCTTCAGATTCATTGAAAACATTCCTCAATACCTTGCCGGTGCCGAGGCGCAATTCTCTGTGCCAAGCCACCCTACGCAAATCTACGAGGCACTCGCATATTTGATTACATTCGCTGTGGTGATGTGGCTCTACTGGAAGCGCAATGAGCAAGAGCGACCGGGCTTGATTTTCGGCGTGTTTATGCTCGGCATTTTCGGCGCGCGCTTCTTGGTGGAGTTTGTGAAGAATGTGCAAGAGCCATGGGAAGTGGAAATGCGTGCTATGTGCGGTATGGACATGGGCCAACTGCTGAGCATTCCATTCATCGCCCTTGGCGTGTGGCTGATAGTGCGTGCGCTTCGCCGCCCCCGCCAGCCGCTCCAATACCCCAACAAATTCCCCGAAGAAAAATAATCCAATAATAATACCCCTTTCCAATGTGGTGCGTCTTCTGATCAAACAGAGATGCACCACATTAGTTATATATATAATCCTCACTGTCTTTCCCTAAAACCGAAAAAAGATGCTTGCACTTTTCGGGGGCTTTTGGTGGAAATGGGAAAAATGTTTATATTTGCATTATTATTAACTAATTGAAAACCAATAATGATTATGAATAGATTGATAATCTTGGCCTTAATCGTATGTAGTTCGATGATGGCAACAGCATGTAAAGGTTCTAAATCAGAGGCGAGTAATGCAGTGAGCGAGCAGCCACAGCAGACTGTGAATCTTGCCGAAGTGCCATTCCTCAAAGCCATGGGGCTGGATGTGAGCAAGGTGGCTATCGGCACGGAGTACGACACCAAAATTTTTGCCACCGATGCAGGGCAGGGCAAGGAGGTGAGGCTCACCGACAAGCAGGTGAAACAGTTGCTCGGCGGCGCTCCGCTTATCGACTTGGGCGAGGGCGGCGCACCATTTGTGGTGGGCGCTAAGGCTTTTGCCGACAATGTGATGCTGGTGTTCTGGCACGAAGTGGGCGATGGACACGAGTTGATTCTCGCCACCTACAATGCCGAAAAGGGCGACTTGCGCGACATTGCCACCACGCCATCGTGGGAGTTTACCCAGGAGTGGGACGGCGAAAACATTGAAGGTCAGACTCAAACCTACGACCATTGCCGTGCCACTTTCAGTGCCGACGGCTTCGTGCTGCATCGCAAAAATGGTCGCAATTTAGATGGGAAATCTGTATGGAGCCAGGAGCGTGACTACAATTTCGCAATCACAGCCGACGGCATCATCAAACTCAACAAAATTGACGTCAAGCCTCTGAAGGGCAAGCAAGCAGGTGAATACTACGAACCCACTCCCGAAGTGGAGTCGATTTACGATGTGAACTACTACTCCTACAACGATATGGAGGCACTCGCCACGCTCGACAATTTGGCAAGCACATACTTCAACCGCGAGAATACCAAAGAGCCAGTGATGACTATGGTGATGAACTTTATGAGAGGCCGCACTCAGCAGTTGCTCCAATACATTGCGGTGCACAAGCCTGCGGCACTCATCGAAGCGCTCCACGAATGTATCACAAAGGGATGGACCGACAAGAGCGTGCTTTACGATGCCATTCAAGAGATGCCCGATGCCTCTGCAAAGAAATACCTCAACGACCTCACCGCCCAATGGGGCCCAGAAGGTGCCGTTGGGTAAAAAGTCAACGAGTCAACGAGCCAACAGGTCAACAAGTCAACAAGTCAACAGGTCAACGAGTCAACGAGTCAACAAGTTAGGGGTCGGATAAGTCTGATAAGTCCGAAATCAATACACCCTATTTAGTCCATTAAATCCTATTTTCACCTATTTTTATTTTTTCGGTGTTAATTGGGTAAAAATGGATTAAATAGGTGTCTTTTTTCGTCCTTTCGTGCCATGCCACAAAGCCATCGTCTTAACTTCTTAACTTCCTAACTTCTTAACTTCCCAAAAATCTTCTTTAACTTCTTAACTTCCCAAAAAATCTTCTTGAACTTCTTTACTTCTTAACTCCTTCTCCAAATTTGCCATCCCGTGTTTTTTTTATTACATTTGCACGTTAATGATGAAGATACGGAAATGAAAATTCTGATTCTGAATGCAAGTCCACGCATTGGAGGCAATATCGCCACCATGCTTCAAGTGATTCAGCAGGAGTGCGAGGCGCAGGGTGCTGAGGTGGAGAGCGTATGGGTGCAACGCCTGAGCGTGAAGCCTTGCATGGCGTGCATGAAGTGCCGAAGTTCGCTCAAATGCGTGCTGCCTGCCGACGATGCCCAGCGTGTGCTCGCCCTTATTCAGGCTTGCGATGCACTGGTGGTGGGCGCTCCGTGCTATTGGGGCAACATGCCCGGCACACTCAAATTGCTTTTCGACCGCATCGTGTATGGCATGATGGGGGAGAACAGCCTCGCCGTGCCAAAGCCCTTGCACAAGGGTAAACGCTGCGTGATAGTCACGGCATCGAGCACGATGTGGCCTTTCAATATCCTCGCCAACCAAACTCGTGGCGTGGTTCGCGCATTGAAGGAGATTTTGGGCTGGAGCGGCTTCAAAACGGTGAAGACCATACAAAAAGCCGGCACCTTCCGTCACCCCCAGTTCACCGACCGCGACCGAAAAAAATGCCTCGCCGCCGCAAAAAAACTATTGAAGCAGTAGCGGGGGAGAAATAGCGATTTTCGCCCAAACGTAGGGACATGCCTTTGGCATGTTTCAAAGGCAACGACCAAAGTATCACCTGATTATAAACTCTAAATTATAAATATTTCTTTATGGAAGAAAAACCTGTACTCAATCAGCATAACAAGGCGGAATATCCGCCAATGCACACAGCAGAGCATATTTTAAACGGCACCATGGTGAAGATGTTTGGCTGCGGCCGTGCCGTAAGCGCACATGTGGAGCGCACCAAGTCGAAACTTGATTACGATTTCCCTCGCGCACTCACTGCCGAGGAAGTGGCTGCCGTTGAGGCGCGCGTCAACGAGGTGATTGCCGCCGACATGCCTGTGACGTTCAGTTTCGTTACCCAGCAAGAGGCTGCCGATCGCTTCGACCTGAAGCGACTGCCCGAAGGAGCCTCCGACGTGGTGCGTGTGGTGAGCGTGGGCGACTACGACCACTGCTTGTGCGCTGGCGACCACGTGTCGCACACTGCTGAAATCGGCACCTTCCGCATTTCCAGCACCCGCTACAAAGACGGCCGTCTCCGTCTCGTTTTCCGCCTCAGCTGAATAAGTCAAGGATTTAAAAAGTAAATCACATGATGAAGAAGATATTATTGGTGGTGTGCGCTTTGATGCTGGCGGTGCCATCGAAAGCTGTGCTGAACGAGAAAAATCTTGACGAGGCATTGGTGGTGCTTCGTGGCGAACTCGATCAGGCCATCAAGAAGCAGCAGCAGAACATGGCGCGGTACCGCCAGTATAACGCGAGTCAGAAGAAAACGCTGAAATCCACTATGGACCGGTGTGGTGAGGTGTCGCTGATGCTGTATTCGCAAAATCCCGATTATGTGTTCGACCTCACTTACGCCTGCAATGAGGCCACAGAGCTGTATCGCAACTTTATGACGGTCAACAAAAAGCCATACGACCTGATTAATGCTCGAATCACCAGTGAAATCAAGCGTTACGATGGGCTGATTTTCAGTTTGAAATGTCTGCCGCCTGCCTTGATTCAAATGAAAGGCAAACGCCGACTTCACACGCCCGACACGCTTTCGCTTTCCGCACAAGCCGACCGTGCCGCATGTATTCAAAGCGCCATGCAACTTCGCGACAATATTGTGAAAACGCAGCGTCTGATTACTGCCGACAGCATCGCTTTCTCGCACGTGTCAACTATTTTGGGGAAACTGAACACCTATGCGCAAAAGCGCTACGACGATATTCAAAGTTCTATTTTCCGTGACAACGGCAGCACTTATTTCGAGATTTTGGGCAATTTCGGTCACAACATCGACCGGGCCAAGCTCGATGTGACCAACAAATACAACCTTGGCAATGAATCGCGCTTTGCCAAGAGCCAGTGGCGAGGCTCCGTGATTGTGGGCTTCGTAGTCTTTGTGGTCTTTTATCTTGTGTTGTCGTTTGTTTTGGGCTTTTTGCTCACCAAGTTGCTTTATTATGTTTTGAAGAGGTTGAAGTGGGTTAACTTCGGCACCAATGAGGTGCGTGCGATGCGTTTTGCGAAAATGGACAAAATCAAGCCCGCTGTGATGTTTGCCATGGCGGCATTGCTGTTTGTGGTCACCATTATGCTGCTGCGCGGCCACCTCTACAACAATTTCTTCATCATGGCATCGCACCTGTTGGTGGATTATGCCGTGCTGCTGGTAGCCATCACCTTCTCGCTGCTGCTTCGTTTGCGCTACAATCAGATGAGGCACGGCTTCTGCGTGTATATGCCAATGCTGGTGCTTGGTTTGGTGATTATTCTTTTCCGCATCGTGTTTATTCCGAATAGCGTGGTCAACTTGGTGTTTCCACCCATCGTGCTGTTTTTCCTCGTATGGCAATGGCGCGCCGTTCGCCGCCACTCCGGCAAACTGCGTGAGAGCGAAATCATTGCCGCCGACGCTGAACAGCAAGCAGAAGAAGATGACGAGACCGACGACGATGATGGCGTGGTGATAGAGGTGAACGAGGCAGAGGAGCGAAGAAAGGAACGCACCATCAGAAAGCAGATTGAAGCCCTCGTGGCCGACGACACCATTGTGGCAAAGGGGTTGGCATCCGTGCTAAAAGTTCGCAAGAAAGCACCATCGCAAGCAGAAATCGACGACCCGCTCACTTCCGAGCCACAGCTGCCGCAGACCGATCGCATTTATGCGTGGCTCTCGTTTGCTGTGATACTGATAGCCACCTTGCTCACTTGGTTTGGCCGCACTTTGATGTCGGTAGAGGTGGTGATTTGGTGGTTGTTCCAGCTCACAGCCATTCAAGGCGTGATTGCGTTGTTCCGACTGCTCGACATCTACGAGAAGGCGCGTCTCTACGACACCCTGCGCGCTGGTGGCGCAAAATTGAGCGAGATTGCCCAGGGTTTGCGTAATGGCGACTACATTTATCGCACTTGGTTTTTTGACTTCATTCACATGGCATTTGTGCCCATCACCGGTGCCTACACGTTGTTGCTCAGCATTTGGCTGGCTGCCAACGTGTTCAACCTGTCGGAAACGTGCCGTGACATATTCCTTTATAATTTCTTCGACATTCCGAATGTCATCCAGCTCTCGATAGCCAAATTGGTGGTTTTGGCGGCGGCGTTCTTCCTGTTCCGTTATTTCAACTATCTGTTCAAGGCGTTGTTCCGCTTCTTCAGTTATCGCCGTTTGCGTCGCAAGACGGGCAAAGAAACGGTGCGACCCAACGAAATTAATCTCACTTTGGGTTATAATGTGATAGGTATCATTGTGTGGGGACTTTTCGTGATTTTGGCATTTATCTTGCTCAAGATTCCGAAATCGGGCATTTCGCTCGTCACGGCAGGTTTGGCAACTGGTATCGGTTTTGCAATGAAGGACTTGCTCAACAACTTCTTCTATGGCATATCGCTGATGGCTGGCCGTCTGCGTGTGGGCGACTGGATTGAGTGCGATGGCGTGCAAGGAAAGGTGGAGAGCATCACTTACCAGAGTGTGCAGGTGGTCACCAACGACAACTGCGTGATGTCGTTCCTCAACTCCACATTATTTGCCAACAATTTCCGTAACCTTACGCGCAACAACTCCTACGAGTTGATAAAAGTGCCTGTTGGCGTTGCGTACGGCGTGAATGTGGAGCAAGTGCGCAAAATTTTGCGTGATGCGGTGCTGCGCCTGCAATATACCGACAAATACGGCCGCAATGTGATGGACATGCACAATGGACACGATGTGCTGGTGCTTTTTAGCGATTTTGGCGACAGCAGCGTGAATTTGAATGTTGCCATTTGGGTGCTCGTTGTGGAAAAAGTGAAATTTATTGCTCATGTGAAGGAGGTGATTTACCAAACTCTTCAAGAGCACAACATCGAAATTCCGTTCCCGCAGCAAGATGTTTACATCAAAGAACTGCCAAATAACGGCACCGAGAAAAAATAGCGAAAGATTCGTTTTCTATATTATATAATGTATGGGTCGCGGTGCGGCTCGCACATTGCTTTTTTGGGGCGGTTTTGGCGTGTGAAAAAGTTTTTGGTGTAAGTGGTTGGGTGTCAGCTTTGTGTGAAAATCTGTGAAAATTTGTTTGAATTTTTCCTGTGGAAATATTTTGTCAGTTCGGCAAATAGCAGTACCTTTGCAACCGCAAAAGGGAAAACGACCCTGGCCGACGCTCCGACGGAGCCGACCGCTGTAAAAAGTTTTCAAAAAAATGCTTGAAAATTTGCACAGTTCAAAAAATGGTCGTAACTTTGCATCGCTTTTGGCTCAAAAACAAAACGGGTCTGAAAGCAAGACTAAAACGGCCGCGAGTGAGTGGCGTGAGATCATTGAAATATTTGCGAAAAGGAAGATTTTGACAAATGCAAATGCATTAGAGAAGCAAGGTAACAAGGAACCGAGCCTCTCGTCAAGATTCCGAATGACAGGTTAAAGACGAAACAGTAAATCAGCGATTCAAATACCGGAGAGACGGGTTTCAGCTAATCGGTTGTGTCCGACACCTTATATAATAGGTGCACGGTCGTATTCAAAACATTATTTCCGAGAAGAAGTAAAAATAAGATACACAACAACGAAGAGTTTGATCCTGGCTCAGGATGAACGCTAGCGACAGGCTTAACACATGCAAGTCGAGGGGCAGCG
>OLGV01000108.1_pt1 | contig 34879 bp, 30 predicted proteins | sample 1605761 | NCBI WGS metagenome assembly OLGV01 (sample SAMN03283245) | human gut metagenome | biome: human-associated habitat; material: feces | host: Homo sapiens | place: Peru | collected 2012
ACGAGATTTTCAGGAGCGACTATATGATGGATGCACTGCCACTTCACGACGCAAGAAAAGCCGGCTTAAGGGAAGGACTTCTAGCCGGGGAACGTAAGAAAGCGATTGAAACCGCGAAAAAGATGCTTGAAAATAAAATCCCGATAGATTTAATTACTAAATGCACAGGGCTTTCATTGGAAGAAGTGAAAAGATTGAAAGATTAGCTTAACCCCTCCCAGAAGGTCCGGGCGGAACTCTTGTGCCGAAGTAAGGAATGTATCCGGGATATTTTGCACAATCGAACGCTATCATGATCTCATATTATATTTTCGTTCTTTTTGTTCACGCTTTGTTTGAAATATTAGGGCTGAGGGGAAAGTTTAGTCCTTTTGTCTTTCAACGCTATCGTTCAGAATGAGGCTGTCGCTGCTTGAAGTTTTTTCCAGCCCATTCAATTTAGTGATTCAGTAAAAAACTTGAAAGTTGGACTGGCATAAAAAAATAGTTACCCTTTGCTAACCTATTATTGTTATAAAAAAAAGTTAGTGGTAATATTCTTTAGGAAAAAATATGGAAATTCTTTGCCGTTTTGGCGGCAGTTTGGGGGATTAAATGATCTACACTGCAGAAGTAGAACATATGTGTCCTTTGGCAAAAGGCGCATATCATGGACCGGCTCCAATTCCGGAAGAAGGAAAATGGGTTCAGGTTAAAGAAATTAAAGATGTTTCTGGCTTTACACACGGTGTCGGCTGGTGTGCGCCACAGCAGGGTGCATGCAAGCTTTCTTTAAATATCAAGGACGGTATTATTGAAGAGGCTTTGGTTGAAACAATTGGCTGTTCTGGTATGACTCACTCGGCTGCAATGGCTTCTGAAATTCTTATTGGAAAAACATTGCTCGAGGCTTTGAACACAGACCTTGTTTGTGATGCTATCAATACTGCTATGCGCGAGCTCTTTATGCAGATTGTTTACGGTCGTTCTCAGTCTGCCTATTCAAAAGGCGGCTTGAAAGTCGGCGCTTCTTTGGAAGATCTTGGAAAGAACCTGCGTTCTCAGGTTGGAACTATGTTTGCAACCCGCAAGACTGGTCCTCGCTACCTTGAAATGACAGAAGGCTATGTTGAAACTATGGCTGTTGACAAGGACAATCAGGTTATCGGCTACAACTGTATTAACTTTGGTAAATTGATGGATGCTCTTAAGGCTGGAAAACCTGCCAACGAAGCTATCGAAGGTGCGCGCACACATTATGGTCGTGTAACAGAAGATCAGGGTATGGTAAAACTTATCGACCCTCGCAAAAACTAATTGTAGGAACGGAGGAAATAAAATGGCATTATTTGAAGATTTTGAAGGCCGTATCCCACAGGTAAACAAGGCTCTTAAAGAATATGGTTTCGCAGAAGGCGAAAAAGGATTGAACCAGGCTCGTGAACTTTGCAAGGCACGCGGTTTTGATCCTTATGAAATCTGTCAGTCTACACAGCAGATTTGTTTTGAAGATGCAAAATGGGCTTACGTATTGGGCTCTGCGATTGCAATTAAGGAGGCTGAAAAAACTGGCGACAAGACTGGTTCTACCGCTGCTGCAAATATCGGAAAAGGACTTCAGGCATTCTGTCTGCCAGGTTCTGTAGCTGATGACCGCAAGGTTGGTCTTGGACACGGAAATCTTGGTGCCCGCCTTCTTTCTGAAGAAACTCAGTGTTTTGCTTTTTTGGCAGGCCACGAATCTTTCGCTGCCGCTGAAGGTGCGATTAAAATCGCTGCAAACGCAAACAAAGTTCGCAAGAACAAGCTCCGCGTTATCTTGAACGGTCTTGGAAAAGACGCTGCCCAGATTATCAGCCGCATCAATGGCTTTACTTATGTTCAGACTAAGTTTGACTACTTTAACGGCGAAGGAACAGACAAGGCTTTGAAAGTTGTTAAAGAAATTCCTTATGGAAACAATCCTGAGCGCCTTATCGTAAAGTGCTACGGTGCTGATGATGTTCGCGAAGGTGTTGCAATCATGTGGCACGAGGATGTTGATGTTTCTATAACAGGAAACTCTACAAACCCGACTCGTTTCCAGCACCCGGTTGCAGGTACTTACAAGAAGGAACGCTTGCTCGCAGGCAAAAAATACTTCTCTGTAGCTAGTGGCGGCGGTACAGGACGCACTTTGCACCCAGATAACATGGCTGCAGGTCCTGCTTCTTACGGATTTACAGATACTTTGGGCCGCATGCACTCAGACGCACAGTTCGCAGGTTCTTCTTCAGTTCCAGCGCATGTTGAAATGATGGGCTTCATGGGCATGGGCAACAACCCAATGGTCGGCTGCACAGTTGCTTGCGCAGTTGCTGTAGCTGGAAGTTTCTAGTTTTCAGAAGAAACTACAATTAGACTGAACTTGTTGCAGCCGTCTAGTTTCTGCGTTTTTCCGCTTGCGGAAAATGCGAGCATTGCGAGCAAGTAGAAACTAGAGAAGCAACCGCAGGTTGCGACATGTACCGTAGCAGTTGCCGGAAGTTTCTAGTTTAGCTTATGATTTTATAAAAAGGTCTTGTCCTTATGGCAAGGCTTTTTTTTTGCGGCAAGGATAGTAGCCCCGCCGGAGGCGTTCCGGAGCGCAGAGCAGGAATGGAGGCGAAAGCCGGAAGGGCGAATAGCCTGGTTTTTGGCGGTTTGCCGCAGGCGAACGGACAAAAAGCCGCCCAAGTTTTTATGGAAAAAATCAAGAAGTTACAATATACTGTATTTAAGAAAGGGAGGTTTTTATGACTAACTCTGTTACAGTAAAAGAAGCCTACAAATTAATAGATGAGATTCCTGCTGAAAAATTGGAGTATGTAATACAGTTTTTGCGTGGTGCAAAAGGGTTGCTTGGCGATAAGAAAGAAAATAATCGACAAAAAGAAATTGCATTCAATAATCTAAAACAATATAAAGGAATTTTAACTGATAGATTTGACTATGATAAAAAAAAGTTTGAATATATGGAAGAAAAATATGGTCGCTTTAATTGATACAAATATTATAATAGATTATTTGGTAAATAGAGAACCGTTTTCTAATGATGCGGAGAAAATTATTGAATTATGTAAAGATGGAAAATTTTCAGGATTTATTGCGATTCAGTCCATTGTGGATTGTTTTTATATATTACGTAAAGTATGTTCATCAGATTTGTTAAGAGATTTTTTTCTAAATCTTTCAGAAATTTTTACTTTTATGGGTGCTTCTAAAGATAATGTTATTTCTGCTTTAAAAAATATAAATTTTGCAGATTTTGAAGATTGTGTTATGTATGAAACTGCAGTTTTCAATGGTGCAGATTGTATCGTGACGAGAAATCCGAAGGACTATGTTTCTTCAAGTATTGATATTCTGACACCTGAACAGTTCATTGATGTTGTAAAATAAATTTTTAAAAGTATATCTATATTTTTGACGGGGGGGGGCGAGAGCCCTTTTCGTACTATGAAAAATTTTAAGTTTTTTGTTTGCTCGGTTTTGGTTTTGTGGGCTTTGCTTGGCTCTTGCAAAAACGGAAGTGATTCGGATGGCGGAAATCCTGATTTTCCTGAAAATCTTGCTGAATACGTTGGAAACGAAAGTTATAAAAGTCCAAAAAATGTGGAAATCAGTGCGGAGGCGGCGGAAAATCAGTCTGAAGGATTGAAAGACGACTGGTGGCGGGAAACTTCGTTCTATCACATTTGGGTAAAAAGTTTTGCTGATTCGGATGGCGACGGCTGCGGTGATTTTAAGGGAATTGAAAGCAAGCTCGATTACATTCAAGACGATTTGGGCTGTTCTGGAATCTGGCTTTCGCCGATTTTTGAGTGCGATTATAAATCAAAAGCTAAAAAAGAAAATATGCACGGTTACGATGTGAAGGATTACTACGCCGTGAACAGCTGTTTTGGCACGAAAGATGACTTAATCAGCCTTATAAACGCCTGCCACGAAAAAAATATAAAAATCATCTTTGACTTTGTGCCAAATCATAGTGGAAAAGGGAATAAATGGTTTACAGATTCCTGCGCTGGAAAGAACGGCAAAAAAGACTGGTATTTGTGGAGCGACACGAAGCTTTCCTGGAATCCGGGAATGGGAAGCACGGACACTTGGCACGAAAATCCTGTCGGAAATGACTTTTATTACGCGGCATTTTGGGAAGGTCAGCCTGATTTGAACTTTAGGAATTGGGAAGTCCGCGAGGAGATGAAAAATGTTGTGCGCTATTGGCTGAACAAAGGTTTTGACGGATTAAGAGTTGACGCCGTTCGTTATTTAATAGAAACAAATGGTTCAAAATACGACACGGATGAAACGCACGAGTGGTTTAGTGAGCTGCGAACAGAAGTTATTGACGCGTACAAAGATATTTCACCAAAGTTTATGGCTTGCGAAGCCTGGATTACAGGCAACAGAAGCCAGCTTGAAAAATATTTTGGCACGGACAAAAAACCTGAATTCAACATGGTTTTTGATTTTGATCAAGGTTATGGAGCTGCGGACAGTGTTGGGTTTGGTGAAGCTAGTTACCTTTCTTCCTCGTTAAGGAAAAATCCTGCGAAAAATAAGTCTTACGGAACATTTATTGGAAACCACGACAACTATATTGACCGGCTTGGAACTTTTTTTGATGGGTATGAGGCGCAAATAAAAGCGGCGACCGCCTTGTCTCTTTTGCGGCCGACAGTTTCTTTTATATATTATGGTCAGGAAATCGGGATGAAGGATAATACTTCTTATGGAACTGGCGACATCCGGCACAGAACAGATATTGACTGGAATGAAGTTGAAAAGCAAAAGGCAAATCCTAGCTCAATTTTGAGCTTTAACAAAGCGATTTTGGCATTGCGGAAGACGTATCCGAACCTTTTTGCAAATGGCGATGTTCAATTTTTGAAAACCTGCACTGTTGACGCAAATGATAATCCTTTGAATACAGTTGCCGCCTACACAATTTCTGATGGAAAAGACAGTTTGCTCTGCGTTCAGAGTTTGATAAATTGCGGGGATTATCCATTTTGGTTTGAAAACTCTTCGCTTGTTGATGTTTCAAATTATTCAGTTCTGATTGGAATTAATAATGCAAAAAATCTTTCAATAGATCGTGGTGCTTTGAAAATTGATTCCATTGCTCCTTATGAAACGCGCGTTTATTATCTTGGCGACACTTCAAAAGAAATGCTTTTTACAGATAACCGCCTTTTTCTGCGCGGAAGCATGAACAATTTTGGATACAATGAGATGGAATATGATTCAGAAAATAAGACTTTTTCAACTTCTGTCAAGCTTAAGGCTGGAACATATCAGTTTAAGTTTGACAAATATTGCGACTGGACTTTGTCTTACGGAAGTGGAGAAAAAAATAAAGACGGAAAAACAGTTTCTTTGGGCGACCTTGTGCAGACTTCTGTCACTGATGGAGAAAATACAAATTTTTCTGTAGCAATTCCAAGTGCAGGAACTTATTTGTTCACGTTTTATGAAGATAGTAATACGTTCAAGGTGAATTAAAATAGATAGAAATCAAAATGGATCTTTTTTCCTTTACTTAGTTTAAAAACCATGTTATAAAGAAAAACGAAATACTGCTTGACAAAAAATAAGGGAGAAACACAATCTTGTCAGAACAGAACAGAACAGAACAGAACAGAACAGAACAGAACAGTAGATAATTCTCTCTTAAATACAATTTATTCAGTTATTAAAAGACCGTTGGGTCTAAGCGTAAAAGATTACGCTTAGGCTCAGCGGTTTTTTTATTTTATTTAAGAAAGTTTGCATTGCAGACTTTTTATAGGAGAAAGCTATGAAAAAAACTTTAAAAGCTGTTTTGTTTTTAATGGTGCCGGTTTTTACACTTGCGTTGTTTGCCTGCAAGGCAGAAACAGACACTGAGTATGTTGAGGTGGAAAAAAAGCCTGATTCAACTCCGCCGCAGAAAATTATTGCCGGTGAAAATGCCGCAAAAGCTGGAAACGCCTGTGTCCTTTTAAGCTGGAAAAATCCTGCCGATGAAGATTTTTACGGAACGAAAATTACATTCGTTCCGGCGGCAGAAGGCGTTACGCAACCGCTTGTGATTCTTGGCGAAAAATCAAAAGACTCTTCTGCGCTGATACGTGGTCTTAATAACGGAACTGAATACACATTCAGTCTTTTTGCGCTGGATAAAACTCACAATGAGGCTCAAAAAGTTGAGCTTAAAGCCGCTCCGGTTGACTCATCTGACAAAAGTCCTCCGGCGGAAGTTACCGGCCTGAAGTCTGTTGCGACGGCTGGAAGGATAGGGCTTGGCTGGAATGATCCTAAGGATGAAGACCTGTTCGGAATCGAGATTACCTACAAGGAATCGTCTGCAATGACACGCTCGCTTGCAAAAATGGAAGAAAAAAGCGTGTTTGCGGCGCCGGGCTTGCAGTATATAGAAGTTCCAAATCTTGCAAACGGCACAGAATACACGTTCACCGTAAAAACAATGGACATAAGCGGAAACAAAAGTGCCGGCGTTACCGTAAAAGCAACACCGGTTGCGGTGGATTCAAAAGAACCTCTGAAAATTGACTTGAGCGTTCCTCCGGAAAAGAGCAAAACGCCTATTACTATAACTGCGAATATTACAACAGCGGCGCAAATCGTGGATAAAGTTGTGTATAAAAAAGACGGAAGCGAGGTTGCCTCAAAGCTTCTTGCGGATTCTTCCGCGATACCTGCCGTAAAGGGCAGCACTGACAGGACATGGACTTTTGAAATAACAGCCGCAGACGAAACTGCGAACGGAACTTACACGGTTGCCGCAATCGACTCGGACGGACGCGAAGAGACAGCGCAGATTGCAATATCAAACTTTGATTTTACTGCGCCAAAAGATGCGTCGGGATCAGCGGCTGCACTTTCAACCGATAAAACTTCTGTTACGCTGACTTGGAAAGACCCTGTCGACGAAGACTTTGACCATGTGGAAATCTGTTTTGTTTCAAACAACGGAACATCGGATTCTGGAAAGTCGGATATCTTCAAAGTTGAAAAAGGCGTTCAGACCAAAGTTTTTGACGAAATTGATTCAAATATGGCTTATTACAGGTATTTTATTGTTACCGTTGATACGCTTGGAAATAAAAGTTCTGGGATTTCAAAAAAAGTGTATGTTGCTGCGGTTTCAAAAATTCCGGAGGGGTTTGTGGAAATTCCTAGCGCTTCAATTGATGGAACAAAAAACTGGACGCCAAGTTCAGATGTATTTGTAAGCGGACGTAATCTTGAAATCGCATCGTTCTACATGAGCGACCATGAGGTAACACGCGGAGAATACAAGGCTGTCATGGGAAGCGACCCAAGCACCGCCAGGGCTAATGACAAGGACGGAAACGAGCTTACAGGCGATGATGCTGAAAAAAACAACCCTGTAAATTATATCAGCTGGTATGACGCGCTTGTATACTGCAATACGCTTTCTATTAACGAAGGCTTAACTCCTTGCTATGCAATCGGCGGAAAAACGAACCCAAATGAATGGGGTGCTGTTCCGACAGCAAACGACAGCACATGGGATGCCGCGACGTGCGACCCTAAAGCAAACGGCTTCCGTCTGCCGACAGAGGCAGAGTGGGAATGGGCTGCGCGCGGCGGCGAAAGTTACACCTATGCCGGAAGCGACGATATAGACGAAGTGGCATGGTATACAGGCAATACGAACGATACCGGAACAAGGGATGTAAAGACCAAAAAGGCAAACGGCTATGGACTTTACGACATGAGCGGAAACGTATATGAATGGTGCTGGGACTGGTATGGTAGCATATCAAGCGGAACGCCAGATTCGGGCCCGGCTTCGGGTTCTAACCGCTGTCGGCGCGGTGGTTCTTGGTACAGCAGCGCCCGCCACGCGCGGGTTGCCAGCCGGGGCAACTACTACCCGAACTACCGCGACGGCAGTTATGGCTTCCGCCTTGTTCGCAACGCAAGATAACAAATATTATTCCATCCGGGCGGTAATTTTTTGTTACCGTCCGTTTTTTTTTGTATCAAGGTCATTTCGTGTTTAGACAAACTCAACATTAAGCATGCTCAATGACCACATGAATTAAAAAATCATTGCCGAACTTCCGTTATTTCCTATAAAATAAAACCATGAAAAGCATTTTGATAAAAGATACTACGCGGGATGAGCGCGAAAAAATTGTTCAGGAATCGTTGGGTTGCGGCTGGGATGTAGGCTGCGGAACTGGCTCTGCAGGAATTGACTACGCTCTTTATATCGAAGGAAAAGTTGAGCTTAAGGACTTGAACATGGCGGCAAACTGCGGTTTTGAAGTGGCTCACCCGGCGGAAGAAAGGGCTTTGTGCTCCGGCGAGGGAGTTGCGGACTAAATGAAGATACGGACAGCAAATATTTTAGACATTGACTCTATCATGGAGATTGAAAACCGTTCATTTTTACCTCAGGTCCGGGAAAAGCGCGGGCTCTTTTTGGAAAGGCTGAATGTTTTTTCTGGAGGTTTTATCCTTTTGGTTGATGAAAGTTCCGGTGTAAAAGGCGGCGATTCTAATGGCGAAAAGGTTTGCGGATATTTTTGTACGGAAAGATGGAAGGAAATCTCGCGCGGGGCTGACATTTTTTCAGTCGGGCATGATATTTCTAAAACTCATTGTTCCGACGGTCCTGTGCTGTACATTTCTTCGTTTGCCGTTCTGCCTGAATTCCGGGGCGGAGGACTGGGCGGCAAGTTTTTTTGCGATGCCCTTGAATTTATAGAAAAAAGTCAACAGGGGCTTAAAGAGGTTGCTCTTCTGGTGAATGAAAACTGGTCCGCTGCAAGGCACATCTACAAAAAAAATGGATTTTCTGAATGTTTTTTAATTGACGGTGTCTTTGAAAATGATGAAGGTCAGCCGGAAAACGGAATTGTCATGAATAAAACGCTCGATGTTTGGCATAAAGACTGACGCGGCAGTCAGCCTTGTTTTTATGCTGAAAGCCCGGTCGTTGTTGAACGGTTGTTTTTTGCAATGTGTCAGCCCCGATAATTATTCTTCTTCCATTGTTAAATTGTTCTTAAAGTGGTAGATTGTATAAAACGAATTTTTTTACGAGGCTATAAAATGGCAAAAGACAAAGTTATTCTTGCGTATTCTGGCGGACTTGATACAACTGTTATCATTCCCTGGTTAAAAGAAAATTATGATTATGATGTAATTGCTGTCTGCATTGATGTAGGACAGGGTGATGACTGGGAAACGATTAAAAACCGTGCGCTGAAGACTGGTGCTTCTGCTTGCTATGTTGTGGATGCAAGGCAGGAATATATTGAAGAGTATGTATGGACTGCGTTAAAGGCGAATGCGGTTTATGAAGATGAATATCTTTTGGGAACTTCAACAGCGCGTCCTCTTATCGGAAAAATACTTGTTGAATATGCGCGTCAGGAAAAAGCGGTTGCAATTTGTCACGGTGCGACTGGAAAAGGAAACGACCAGGTTCGTTTTGAGCTTGCAATCAAGGCTTTTGCTCCTGATATTAAGGTTATTGCCGCTTGGCGCGATGACAAATGGAATATGGACAGCCGCGAGGCAGAAATTAAATTCCTTGAAGACCGCGGACTGGAAGTTCCTATGAAGAAAGACCAGTCTTATTCCCGCGATGAAAATGTATGGCATCTTTCTCACGAAGGTCTTGAGCTTGAAAAAACAGAAAATGAGCCTAACTACAAGCACATGCTCAAAAATACAACTGTTCCGGAAGAAGCCTCTGATGAAGGTGAGTACGTAACAATCGATTTTGAAAAAGGAATTCCTGTAGGTTTGAACGGAAAAAAGATGAATGCCCTTGATCTTTTGAACGAGCTTAACGTAATCGGCGGAAGAAACGGAGTCGGTCTTGTAGATATTTGCGAAAACCGCTGTGTAGGAATGAAGAGCCGCGGTGTCTATGAAACTCCTGGTGGAGCAATACTTTATTTTGCGCACAGAATGATGGATCATATCTGCCTTGACCGCGATACTTACCACTTTAAGCAGCACGTTTCTTTAAAAATGGCTGAGCTTATTTACGATGGAAAGTGGTTTACAACCCTGATGGATTCATGCATTGCCTTTATGGATAAGACAGAAGAAACTGTAACCGGCTGGGCAAAGGTAAAAGTTGTAAAAGGCGCAATCCGCGGCGCAGGCTCAGGTTCAAAATACAGCCTGTACAACGAATCAATCGCTTCGTTCACAACAGGTGAACTTTACAACCACAAAGACGCCCAGGGCTTCATAACCCTCTTCGGCCTCCCCCTCAAAGTCCGCGCTATGATGGAGCAATCGGTGGGAGAAGGACAGGCAATAAAAGAAAGCAAAAGCTTTAAAACAAGGCCAACCGAATAAAATTTTACTCAATAGGGTGCGAGTGGCGCAGTACCCGTCCACCGATTGCGCGAGCCGCCCCGCCGGCGAGACAAAAGGTGGGAGAAGGACAGGCAATAGCAGAAAGCAAAAGCCTTAAGAAGCGACCAACCGAATAAAATTTTACTCAATAGGGTGCGAGTGGCGCAGCACCCGTCCACCGATTGCGCGAGCCGCCCCGCCGGCGAGACAAAAGGTGGGTGAAGGACAGGCAATAGCAGAAAGCAAAAGCCTAAAGAAGCGACCAACAGAATAGTATATAAAATCGACTTCCTGTCGATTTTATAACTCAAGAAAATCTAAAAAGATTTTCTTGAAATTCTTGTGCTTTCTTTATGACGTGCCATCCGTGGCACTATTTTAATAATTATAGAATATGAACGGTGGCGCAGCACCCGTCCACCGATTGCGTCGGAATAAAAAATGTATCAGAATGTGATACTTTATTAGAACGGACGGTTCTCCGGATTCTTCTTTCGGAGCATCGTTCACTTTATCATCAGGGAAAACATGACTATTAATGCAGAACAACTTTATTTTATTCTTGATAATACTCCTCCAGAACAGAATATTATGCTGGTTGGAAAACACGGAATCGGAAAAAGCCGTATTCTTGAAGAATATTACTCTGAAAAAAAATGTAAAGTTGTCACTTTGTTTTTGGGGCAGATGAGCGACCCTGGTGACCTTATCGGGCTTCCTGAAAAAAATGAAAAAACCGGAAAAACCGATTTTATGCTGCCGTACTGGTTTCCTCTTGATAAAACGCCGGTTGTTCTTTTTCTGGATGAATTGAACAGGGCGCGACCGGAGGTCCTTCAGACGATTATGGATCTTGCCTTGAACCGTAAGCTTGCTGGAAAGACACTTCCTGAAGGCAGCCGGATTATAAGCGCGGTAAATAACGGCGGTGAATATCAGCTTACAGATTTGGATCCCGCGCTTGTCTCCAGGTTTAATATTTATGAATTTTCTCCGACTGTAGGCGACTGGCTTAAATGGGCTGAGACTGCCGGTGTTGACGAAAGAATATGTTCGTTCATAAAAGAAAATCCTGAATATCTTGACGGAAACGAGCAGAACGCCGAATTACAGAACCTTGAGCGCACTCCAGACCGCAGAAGCTGGGAGCGGGTTTCTTCCATAATAAAAAAATCTCTGGAACTTTCTGATTGCTACAAAACTCTTGTGTCGGGAATTGTAGGAAATAAAGCGGCGTCAGTTTTTTTTCGTTTTATAAATGAAAATACCGTTCCTTCTGCAAAAGAAATTCTTTTTGGCGATTTTAAATCAGCTGTGCCAAAACTTGAAAAGCTCAATGTTCCTCTTGTTTCACAAGTTTCTTCTTCTTTGTTTAATTTTATTGAGGCAAAATCCTCTGAAATCGAAGTTTCTCCGGAAAAAACAGCGAAACTTTCTGAAAACCTTGTATCTTACTTTGAATATCTTGAAAAAACTTCAAGGGAATCTGTTTCGTACTTTGCCAGTTTGTGGTCTGCTAATGAATATCCGCTGACCTTGGCGTTTATCGGCATGCATTGCATTGATTTGTATAAAAAACTTATGGCGGCCTTTGAAGAATAGCAGATGAATGTCGAAAACCGCCTGAAAAACATAATAAACGAATGGTTTTATTCGGAGCCTCTTCTGTTTGCTTCAGCCTGTTCCCATGTACTGCTGGAAAATTCGCAGATGAACGTTCCTGTTCGTTCCGGCTGTTTGCGTATAGAATTTAATCCTTCCCTGTTGGAAAACTGTTCAGACCGCAATCTTTCAGAATATTTAAAAATTGAAGTCTACCGCATTCTTTTGCAGCATCCGTACAGGCGGGAACCTTACTCCGCGAATAAAAATATCCTGCTGCTTGCAAGCGATGCGACTATAAATCAGTTTTACAAGACGGAGGTTCGGCTGGAAGGCGTTGAATATCTAAAAAGCCTTGCAAAGCGATTCAAGGAGCTTGAAAATCCTTTGGGCGAAGAATGGGCTGGAACAGAAGAAGAAAAATTCTTTATGCGGAATCTGAACATTGACCGCAGGACTGGGCGTTTTTACGCGGAGGACAATCTTTCCTTTGAAGACTGGTACAAGTGGATTTTTTTTCTTGTAAAGCATATTTCCACGGAAGGGCAGAGCGCGGGAAATTCTGTCTATGCTGAAAAAGACGCGTTTGTTTCTGATGCCGCGGATTTGTGGGAAGAAAACGAAGAGGCGCAGGAAAATATTCAGAAAAATATACAGAAAGTTGAAATAGACGGCGGATGGGGCGAGCTTGGCGGCGGACTTAAGCGTGAAATTCAGGATCAGGCAGATTTTTCAATGGATTATAGGCGCGCGCTTTCTCAGTTCAGGCAAAACATTGTTTCAGCTTCAAGAAATCTTACCCGGATGAAGCCCAGCCGGCGGTTCGGTTTTAAGGCGATGGGAAGCCGCTATCAGCGCAAGGCAAATGTTCTTATTGCAGTCGATGTTTCCGGTTCAATTACGGATGAAAGTTTTAACAGATTTTTCCACGCGATAAACAATATTTTTTTTCTTGGAATTATAGAAAAAATCGATGTGATTTTTTTTGATACAACATTGAAATTTTCAACGCCTGTTTCTATCAAAAAAAAGATTAGCCTGAAGGAAATTCAGGGGCGCGGTGGAACAAATTTTCAGTGTGCGGTGGATTTTTTCACTTCACACAAGGAATACAATGGTCTTATAATTTTTACAGACGGGCAGGGGAATCCGCCGGTTATGCGTTCTAGCCAGAATGTTCTGTGGATTTTAACAACCCGCCTTGACTATGAAAATTCCAGACCGTGGATAAATTTATTGCCGGGAAATAAGTCAACTTATATGCCGTTTTAAGGATTTTTTATGCAGGAAGCTCAAAAGAATATTGAAAGCGATTTTTGGAAGGAGATTTTACGCCATCTTCAGCACAGGAATATGAGCCGGATTGAAGCAAGGCGTTTGCCGCTTTCGGATGCGATGAATGAAATTGAAAATTTCAGGAAGCGGCATCCAGATATAATTTTCCGCGTTGAAGACAAAAAATCGTATATAACGTGGGAAACAGAAATTACAGAAACAATAAAATTTCGTCTTTTTATTCAAAACCAGATAAAAGCAAGCCTTTTGCAGGAAAACGCCGGCGAATGGACAAAAATCGCCGATGCGAAATTTCCGAACAATCCGTTTCCGGAAGTGGAGCTCTTGCTGTCAAACCGTGAAAAATACGTCGCCGGCTTGCAGAATGAGAAAAAAATCGGTCGGGTTGATGAAATTCAGGCAAAAATTTCTATCGAGCTTATAAAATCGGTTCTTATGAAAAAATTCCGTAAAGACATTTCTTCCGTTGCTGTAAAAATTGAGGAAAATTGCTACAGAGCGGAAGTCCTTTCTGAGGGAGAACGCCGTTCTTTCAGTTTTTCAAAAGAAAATCTTCCGGAAGAACTTTCTGTTCTGAACTGACTGTTTAGTCGTCCTCTTCGTCAAATTCTTCTTCGTCGCCAAAATCGTCGTTGTATTTGTATGGATTTGTATAGCCGTCTTCTGGCTCTACGTCGTCAAAAGGCTCGTAGATGTCGTCGTCTGCATCGTCAAATGCTTCTTCATAGCTTTCGTAGTCTTCGTCCATGTCATCCAGAGTGTCATCGGGATATTTATCGTTAAAATCATCCTCGAATTCATCATCGAAAGAAAAAGGACCGTTAAAAAGATTCAAATTGTTGCGCGCAGACATATATAATCTCCAAAGAAATTAAACAATCCCCATTCAGAAACTATAAAGTAACTCCGCGGTTTAGGCAACATAAATTTTTTAACTTTTGTGAATTCAGGGCAAAAATTGAATTCGCCGCTACTTTCGCTTACGTCCTGTAAGCTCAATCCGCGGCGTCTCCGCTCGCTGTCGCACGCATCCATGCGTGCTTTTCCTCCCTAATCGGTCGGCGCTCGCTTCGCTTCGAATCCTGATTTCTTTAGTTTCTGAATATTCTGTTGAATAAAAAAAGGACTGCCTTTTACGGCAATCCTTCCTGGGACGACAGGATTCGAACCTGTGGAATGACGGCACCAAAAGCCGTTGTCTTACCCCTTGACGACGTCCCAAAATATATGCAAAAAGCTGACTAATCTTCTGAACCAGCAGCCTCTACATGACCAGCATTATACTCACTAATTATCTTGTTTTGCAAGTCCGTTCTGAATTCCGGGCTAATCGGGTGAGCGACATCTTTATATTCGCCGTTCGCAGTTTTTCTGCTTGGCATTGCAATAAAAAGACCATTCTGACCTTCAATGATTTTAACATTATGAACAACAAAGCAGTTGTCAAATGTTACTGTAACATAGGCTCGAAGTTTACCTTCATTTTCGACTTTACGAATGCGCAATTCTGTGATTTGCATAAGCCTTTCTCCTTATTATTGCAAAAAAACACTGCAAAGACTATTGCGTAACTACACATTTTAAGCCTTCATCATTAAGTATTTTTGCAGCTATTTTAGCTTCTTCCCATGAAGCGTAAATGCCAAAAACAGTAGAACCTGAACCAGACATTTCAGAATAAAGGGCGTTTGTTTCCCTTAGTTTCTGTAAGGCAATATCTATTTCAGGATATTTTAACTTCAATGCCTCTGTGAAAGTATTCTTGAATTTCCATTCGGAAACCGGAGAAAAATACATTTTTTCCAAATCACCGAGCAAAGGATACTTTATTTTTCCATTGTTGGCAAGAAGTTTGTCCACAAGAATATATGCTTCCTTTGTGGAGCTGTGAATTTCAGGAAATATCATAACAAAGTATAAATCCCTGCGCTTTTTTATAACCCTGACAAATTCTCCGCGTCCGGTAACAACGGCGCAGCAAGTTCCGGCTGAATCACAATGGGTAAAGAAAAAAACATCGCTTCCGACTTCAGAAGCAATTGTGTCAAGCTGCTTTTCAGAAAGTCTTATGCCTTTTAGTTTTTCTAAAGCCCTTATGAACGCAGCGGCATCTGAAGATCCGCCGCCCAGCCCGCCACCGGCAGGAATGTGTTTTTCAAGAATCACGTTTACTGCGAATCCAGAAATCCCTGTAACGGAGCAAAAAGCCTTGTATGTATTTGAAATGGTATTGTTTTCCGGCAGTTCCATATCCTCGCAGGTAACCGTGCAGCCAGAACCGGAAAATTCCGAAACCGTTAGTTTGTCTGCAAGCGAAACTGTCTGAAAAATGCTTTCCAGATTATGAAATCCATCCTGCCTTTTTGGCAAAACCTTAAGACCAAGATTTATCTTTGCGGGCGCAAAAACAACGATTTCACTCAACATACTTTAAAAAGTATAGCATAATCATTTTCGTTGTCAATTTTTTTTAGGTGTTTTTTTTAGTTTTGTCTCTGTCTTTACTGCCGGTAGTGTGTTCCGCATTGGACAATGTAAATTTTGTCATCTTCGACCTTGTAAACAAGCCGGTTTGCCAAATCAATTCGTCTGCTCCAGTAACCTGAAAGTTCATGCTTTAGTGCTTCTGGCTGACCTTTGCCTTTGTCGAATCCGTTTCGCTCAATGTCTTTCAATAATTCGTGCGTGCTTTTTATCAGGGCCTTCTGGTGTTTGTCGAAAAATTCGCAGTAATCGTTCCAAGCTTGATCTGACCAGATTTTTATCATTGAGGGATTTCCTTGAGTTCGTGGACTTGACCGCTTCCGTTTTCAATCTGATTTATGCTTTTCCGCAGGATTTTCATGTTTTCTTCGGAATAAATGTACGGATCGTCCGCCGCCTTCATCGCAAATGGCAGGCCGTTTTCGCGGATTGTCGCCTTTACGAACGCGTTGATTGCCGCCGAAATGTTGATCCCCATTGAAGTGCAGATTGTCTCAAAAAGATTTTTGTCAGTATTGTCTATTTTTGCTGAAATCGTAGTCATAAGTAATACCTCTTAGTAGAAAATACTACACAAGCTGGCAGTTGTCAACTGATTTTCCCTCACTTCCTCAGTTTTCCCGCAATCCTAAGTGCCGCCTCTATGTGCATTATCCAGTGGCGCGAGAACGGCATCTGAACAAGTCCGCGGAAATCCTTGCCGCACCAGTAGTCAACCAGCCAGACGGCGTTTAGTCCTTCAAGTCAATTGTGAAAAGGTCGTGCATTCTTTTTATTTCCTTGTCTGTCCGTTATTTACACTTGTTATTTACATAATTTACAAAGTATTCTAAAATATTACATAGGAGTTCTGTTTTTTAGCAAGATTTTGTAATTTCCATTGTTTTCAGAATCCCTGTTATTTTAAATTTATCGGAAAGTTTTTTATGGGAAATAAACATACGGATATTCAGGCGCAGGTTAAGTTTCCGCTTGGTGTAAAACTTGCGATTATAATAGGAACAATTGTTCTCGTTTCGCTAGGCTGTGTTACATTTCTTAACAGCCATTTTATTGGTCAAGATGTAAAAATCACAGCAGAAAACAACAATCTTACAATAAATTCTCGTTCAGCCGGAACTGTTGAAGACAGGCTTTCTACCGTGCGTTCCAATGTTTTTCAGCTTCTGGACCTTATGAACGTTGTGAGTGGCGGGCGGTCATCTTCTCTGGCGCGTCAGGCGGAGGCGTTTTTCTTTGAGCGGAATCAGGATATTGCCGCGGTGAATATTTTGACTGGCGAGGATTTTAAATCTTCCGCTCGCTCTGCAAAAGAATCTTCTATAATAAACAACCGTTTTTTTATTTCAAACGAGATTGATGTTTCATCCCTTGAAAATTTTATTGAAGCCAGCAATCAGCAGATAAACCGCTCCTGCATGGGCGAAACAATCGCCTTGAACGCATCTCCCTTTTTTAATATTCCGGTTATGGCTCTGTTTTTTCCCTGGAAAGAAAACGGTCTTGACCAGACCTGCGTAATAACTTTTTCAATAGAAAATATGCTGGATATTCTTGGAACTGATTCTGTAAATACAACATTCATTCTGAACGATTCAGCGGAGCTTCTGTGTCATCCGGACACTGCAAAAGTCCTTATCGGCGAAAGCTACAAGAACTATCCGCTTGTTGCCGCTATGCTCCGTAACAACGAAAGCAATTCAGACAGCAGGCAGATTCCTTTTTCTGTAATTGATGAAAATAAAAAGAAGACTGACTATTTTGGTGCTTACCAGAAACTTTCCATCGGCGACATTACAGTTCTTACAACAGTTCCTGTGGATTCAATTCTGGAAGGCGTTCGCACGACCAGAAAAAATAACATTTATCTTACCGGAATTGTGTTTTTCCTGTCCGTTATCATCATTCTTGTCTTTACGCGCCAGGGAATTTCACGGCATCTGCGCAAACTTACGGAAGCGGCGGAAGAAATTAAAAACGGAAACTTTGACACGCCGGTTTTTGACGAGCTTAGCACAAAACGCAGGGATGAAATCGGAGTCTTGAACCAAAGTACAAAAGATGAGCGCGAATTTCTGGATGTTTTTGCAAAATTTACAAACAAAGGCGTTGCAAAAAGCATCGCCAGAAAAGAACTTGACTTTGACCCGCATCTTAAGGATATAACGATTTTCTTTAGCGATATCCGCGGATTTACGGCCATAAGCGATGGATTTAAAAATCGTTTTGAAAATGACTCGCCTCGCGAAATTATCGGATTTTTGAATGACTACATGAGCCGCATGGTAAACTGCATTACTCTTAGCCACGGAAACGTAGATAAATTTGAAGGTGATGCGATTATGGCGGTCTGGGGAATTTTAAGGGAAGACAGTCTTGCCTTTGAAAAACTGCCGGATTCTTCGCCGGAAAAGGCGGAGCGTTGCAGAAAGCACAAAAATCACATAAAGGAAGATGCCCTGAACGCAATCCGCGGAACAATAGCGATGCGCTATGCGCTTATGAAATACAACAAGGATGCGGCTGCCTTTACAAAGGCGCACGAAAACGAGGCGAAAGCCAAGTACAAGCCGCACATTCGGATTGGCTGCGGTCTTAATTCCGGACGCGCTACCTGCGGAATCATGGGTTCAGAAGACAAAATGGAATACACGGCGATTGGCGACGCGGTTAATTTTGCTTCAAGGACTGAAAGTTCCAACAAGCCGTGCGGAACGGACATTCTTATTACGGAAGATACTTACAATCTTTTAAAGGATGATTTTATAAGGAACGAAAGCAACAATTATTCAATAAAAAACGAAAATCTTGAAAACGAAATAATTGTAGAGATGATTCCTGTTGAATTTGAAGTAAAGGGAAAAGGCGCGCAGCATTTTTACGGCGTTGTGAATATGCCGGGCTTTGATATACAAAAGTTTTTTCAGCAGGGTGAACCGGAATTTGTTCCTGACGAAGATTGTCTTAAGGCGGTTGGACCGGATGGTCCAAAAAACATGGCGCAGGTAAGGGAACTTTTAGGAATCCCTGTTCCAGATTTTGAAAAGGTGAATCTGAATGAAGAAGAAAACAAAATCCAGATTAAGAAATAGCCTTTTTGTTCCGTTTTGCATAGCGCTTGCCGTCTGTGTCTCAGGGGTGGCGTTGAATTCTCTTTTGTTTTATAAAAGTTTTTTCCGTGCCCTTACAAAAATGAATGAAGAGCCGATCGCCACAATTACATTTAAATATAAAACCGCCCAGCGAAAATTTCTGGACAGAGTTGTGTGGGACCGCTTGCGGCAGAATTCTCCGGTATACAACGGCGACACTCTGCATACTTCAAGCCTGTCGGAAGCCACCGTATGGTTTTCTGATGGAAATGTGATGGAGCTTTCGGAAAATACGATGGCGCAGGTTTTTCTTTCGGAAAACAGCGCATTGCGCGCTGAGCTTTCAGACGGTGCCGCATATATAGATTCTTCTTTGGCGCATGAAGGAATGACGCTTTCTTCAAACGGCATTGAAGTTCAGCTTAAAAAAGGTTCTTCCATGAACGCAAAAAGTTCCGCGGAAAATTCTGTAAGCAAAAAAAATCTTTCCCTGCAGGTTCTTTCCGGTTCTGCGGAACTTATGAATAATCCTGAAAAATCAGAAAGTCAGGCCGCTTTGCTAGGCGAGGGCGACTCTCTTGTTTTTGAGCAGGACGGAAATTTTAAAAAACCGGTTCTAAAAATGGTCGAGCCGGTGCAGAACGCAAAAATTCTTTACCATTCCGGGGAATCAAAAAAGGTTGATTTTAAATGGGAGGCAGAAAATTCTTCCGCCATGCTGCTGATTGCTTCAGATAAAAATTTCAAGGATGTGGCATATAGATTTTTCTCTGAAAAATTGAACTCCGCGGCTTTTGAACTAAAACCCGGAATCTGGTACTGGAAACTTTCTTCTATTAAGGATGACGAAGAATCAGACGTGCAGACTGGAAAAATTCAGATTATACATTCGCCGCTCCCGGAGCTTCTTGTTCCTGTTCCTGAATACGAATTTAATTACAGGACAAAATTGCCTGCCGTGCGCCTTATCTGGACGGAATCGCCTTATGCGACTTCCTACCGGCTTGAAATTTCTTCCGACCCGAAAATGAAAAATCTTGTGATTGACCAAAGGCAGAACCTTACTTCTGCTATAATTTCCACATTAAAAGAAGGTCAGTACTGGTGGCGCGTAACTCCATTTTACACAATAAACCGGGTCGGGCTTGCTTCACCTTCCGAGCTAAAAACTTTTTCAGTAAGAAAAAAAGGCAGGCTTGCAAAGCCAAAAACCCTTGTTCCAATTAACAATGGGCTTGTGAATACAGAAATTTCTGGAAAAGGAATTTCTTTTTCCTGGAAGCATGAAGATGATGCGGAAAAATATATGCTGAAAGTTTCTTCAGCACCGGATTTTTCTTCATTAAAGATAAAAGAGCAGACTTCTGAAAATTATTTTTCATTCGACCCGAAAAAAAATAAGCTTGAGGACGGAAAATATTTCTGGTCTGTAAGCTATGTTGACAGCGAAGGAAATCTCTCTGAAAGTTCTGAGACAAGCGTTTTTTATGCAATGAAGGGAAGTCCCGAACAGCACACAATTGAGCCTGTGGACGGCTATCGTGTTGCCCAGTCTTTGGTTCCTGACACAAAATTTACATGGAAACGCAATCTTCCTGAAAATTTTGAGACAGTGTTTGAGCTTTCTTCAGAAAAAGATTTCTCAAGACTGATTTATTCGGAGAAGACTTCAAGTTCCAGTATGCGCGGAATAAATTTAAAGCCCGGAACATATTTCTGGCGGCTAAATTCAAAAAGCACGACAGATGATATAAGGATGGTTTCTTCTGCAAAAACTTTTATCGTTTTAGACAGCCTTGAGGCGCCTGAGTTAAAAAATCCGGGAAGTAAGGCTGTCGCCAGGGAATCTGTTCCGTTCAGGTTTTCATGGAACGAAGTTGAAGATGCGGATTTTTATAAATTTTCAATTTACCGCGCAGGAAAAAAAGTTCCTGTATTTGAAGATAACGTTTACGGTACAGAAGTTGATGTCGATATGTTCAATCCAAAAGAATTTATTGACAAGACAAATTACCGCTGGCAGGTTCAGGCGCAGTCCAATGCGATTCCCGGACTTTCCAGCCGCCGCACAGGTAAGCTTGCGGAACGGCCGTTCTATCTTGTAAAGCTGCGGCCGGTTGAAGTTGAGTTCCCTAGGCAGAATGCGCAGATAAAAGGTTCGGAGGCAATTTTGAGTCCGGTAACGGCTATGTGGAGCTCTGTTGATAAAGTCCGTAAGGCGCAGTTTGTCCTTTCAAGGATTGATGTGAATCCGCCGCAGGTAATAATAAGAATTCCATCCGACGAGGAATTTTCACAGAAGAAAAATCCTGTAGCGCCGCGAAATGTTCTTCTTGACACGGCGGACGGTCTTCGCGCCGGAAAGTATCAGATTATCGTGTATGCCGAAACTCTTGACGGAATCGACATTTCTAACACGGACAGAAAAAACCGCAGGACATTTGACATTCTGCCGGTTGAACCGCTGGAAAAAGCACAGAACCTTGTGGCAAAGCCGGCGGTTTTTAACCGCGAATATCTTTCTGTAAAGGAAAATCCAAAGTGCATAACGCTTTCGTGGTCTAAAGTTCCAAAAGCCACTGATTATTTTGTGGAAATCAAGGATAAAAAAGGACGCGCTCTGCTTGTTCAGAACGTAAAAAACGGAACTTCTTATAAAATTGATTTTACGGCAATTTCTGCGGAAGATAAAATCGCTTTTTCAAAAGGCAGGTTTTCGTGGACGGTTTATGGCGTAAGAAGAATTGATACCGACAACGACGGAAAAGTTGATAAGATTTTTCAGGAAGGAATTCCAGCGGAATCAGTTTTTGAGACAGACATACCTTCGCCGAAAAAATCCAAGGCAAAAGGAGCGGCAAATCCTTATGGAAAATAGATTTTTTTCTGCTGTAAAAGCGATTCTTCTCCTTTTGTATGTTCTTTTTTCCGCTGCGGCGTTTGCGCAGGAAATTGAAGACGACGGGCTTCAGGAATCTGAAATTTCTGCGCAGGAACAATGGCAGTACCTTGAATGGGAAGAAGAAAATCCTGAGTACGTTCTGCATTACGAGGTTGTAATAGAAGTCTTTTCAGAAAAAAAAGGAACATTTGAAGAGCTGAACCGCATTATGACAGAAGACAATTCCAACCGGGTTCAGGTAAATCCGCTGCTTTCTCCGGGCGTATACCGCTACAAGGTGATTTCTTATAACCTTATTGATGTTCCGGAAGTTGAGTCAAGCTGGTTTGAATTTAAAATCTACAAGGCGTTCCAGCCGGAAATAAATGACATAAAATCTAATGTGAACCGCACAGGAACATTGTTTCTGGAAGAAATAAACGACGGAATCTTTAATATTTTTGGAAAAAATCTTTTTGCGCTCCCTGAATCTGATTCTGATATTTCTTTTACAGATTACGTGCTCTTGAATTCAAAGAAAAAGAACGCAGAGCCGATAATCCCGGAAATTCTGGAAAACGAAAAAAATCGGCGTCTGAAAATTCAGTTTGACCTTAAAAAACTTGACGTAGGAAAATACAATTTTATTGCTACAGATGCCAGCGGACTAAAAAACAAGGCGGACCACCGCAGCCAGATAGAAGTTAAATTTAAAAAGAAAGTTGATTTTGATTTAAGCGCAGGTTACGTTTTTCCGGTTGTTCTTTACGACGGCACTTTTGAAGAATACCTTGATACAAACATTCTGCCGCTTAGCGTTACTGCAAGAGCGACTTTTGTGCCGTTCAAGCATCGCTTCGGATATTTCGGCTTTGGACTTTTTTCTTCTTATTCAAGGATTTTTGCGGATTACAACAATTACCAGATTGACGGAAATTTAATCAATGCAGATGCGCTTTTTGTGTATCAGCTTCCTGTCCGCGTAAAGTTCAAGAATCTGGAAAAACCGCGGCATCTTATGACGCTTGAACTTCACGGAGGAGCAGGGCTTTCTTTTTTCAACGACTTTAAGTTTCATTTTGAGCATAACATTGTTTCTGAGCCATTGAACAGCATAAATCTTGGCGCAATTGCCGGCGGTGCTATGCAGTTTTACCTTACAAACAGACTTTATGCGGAGCTTTCTGCCGACTACCTTATGGTTTTTCTTGCAGATATGGATTTTGGTATGATTTTGCCTGCTTTGAGCATCGGCTGGCAATTTTAAGTGCGGACTTTTGGAGGAGAAATGAAAAAAATTACTTTTGCTGAAATATTTAGATTCTCTCTTGTTTTTCTGCCGTTTTTACTTTTTGCTTCATGCTCATTTTTTGAAGAGTCGTGGAATGAGCCGGTTAATGATTATTTGAAAAAATACACGGAAACTTCAGCCGTTACCGAATACAAGGTTGTCTCCGGCAATTATGAGGCTGCTTCTGGAAATGTTTTTGTTTCTTCTTCGACAGACTTTGCGGTGAATTTATTTTTACGAAATCCGCAGAATTATATTTTCCCGGACGACTGCATCCGTCTTTCTTTTCCAAAGTTCGATAAGGATTCTGCGGAAAAAAAGTTCGGGTCAAAAATAGACACAAGCGTAATTTCAATTGTTCAGGACGAAAAAGATTCTTCCATATTAATATTAAAATATCCGTCAGAATTTTTGCTTTTTGCAGAAACAGGATTTGACATTTCTCCTGAAGTCCGGCTTTTTCATCCGGTTTCAAAAGCGGATTTTGGTTCTTACACAAGTTTCCGCGCGTCCTGCGATTCTCCGCCACCGCTGATTTTTGGCGCGGTTGTTTACAAAAATCCTTCAACCGGAAAATATGTCGTGTTCTTCAATATGCCGTCAAAAGGCTTGCTGAGCGGAATCCACAGCGACATAAAATCGGTTTCAGTTAATGGCAACAAAACTTCTGTCGTTTTGAATGAGGACGGAACTTTCGTGTTTGAAAATAATCAGTTTAAGATTGGAAACGATTCGGCTTCATACTCTGCTTCTTTAGCTCCTTTTGAGGAATACGGCCAGGCGGTTTATTTTCTTACAGACGACTCTTTGACCGATGAGAAAATTGTGTATGCCATTGCACTTGAGGATGCGGCTGGATTTTCTTCTTCGGTTCAGACAACTGTTGAGTCAATTCGGCTTGGAAGCGTGGATGTCAGGGATTCTGCAGGAAATGCGCTGCAAAGCGACGGTTTTGTTAGCCAGGACGAAAGCAGTTCTTATGCGACAATAACGCTTTCTCCGGCGCAAAGCGCAGCCGATGGCGCAGACACTTCTGATTCAATTCTGGTTTATGAATTGTACCAGGGAACTGATGACAGCGGAAAAGTTCTTTACAGCGGAAAAAATGCAGGCGGCGAAATTTCCTTGAAAATTCCTGCCGGAAAAGTTTATTTGCGCGTTTATTCCCACAAAGATTTATACGCGGATTCAATTCCTAAAGAATTTGGAATACACGTCTTAAAATCAATGCTTTTTGTTTCACCGGATGGAAACGACACGACAAACAGCGGAAGCGAGAATTCGCCGTTTGCAACAATTGCAAAAACTTTCTCGGGCGAAGGATTTTCTGACATAACGGTTTTGGGAACAGTGCAGCTTGTTGGAAGCGTGCAGGAGGATGTCGAGCTTTCTGTGGCAAATGCGAATGTTGTAATCAATGGAAACGAAAATTCTGTAGCTTCACTAAAAATGTCGGCGACTGGCGGAAAATTAAAGACAAACAAACTGGATGTAGCAGGTTCGCTTTCTGTTGAAAAGGGCGCGCTTGTTTTTTCCGGCGGAAATATCGGTTCGGATGTAACTGTGAAAGGCGGAAATCTTACCGCGGAAAATGCTTCTGTGGCAGGCTCTGTGAACATTGAAAACGGTGAGGTTTCTTTTGCGGATGGAAAAATTGATTCTAGCCTGAATGTAAAAGGCGGAAAACTTACTTCGGAAAATACCTCTGTCGCAGGCTCTGTGAACATTGAAAACGGAGAGGTTTCTTTTGCAGATGGAAAAATTGATTCGAGCCTGAATGTGAAAGGCGGAAAAGTTACTTCGGATAATACTTCTGTCGCAGGTTCGCTCTCTGTTGAAAAGGGCGCGCTTGTTTTTTCTGGCGGAAATATCGGTTCGGATGTAATTGTGAACGGCGGAAACCTTACCGCGGAAAATGCTTCTGTGGCAGGCTCTGTGAGCATTGAAAAAGGTGAGGTTTCTTTTTCTAAAGGAACAATTTCCGGAGATATATCGGTTTCAGACGGAACGCTTGAAATTCAAGATTGTACCATTTCAAAAGATTTGAACGTTTCCGGCGGAACTGTAAGACTGAAAAACTGCTCAGTCAATGGAAATATAAATTACAACGGCGGCTCTCTGGTTCTTGAAGGCGACTTTGCGCTTGAAGGTTCTATAAAAATTGCCGCAGGAATGAAAGTGGGCATAAAAAATCTTGCTGCTTCAAAAAATATAAAGATTTCCGGAACAACAGAAATTGAATCATGGAAAGTTGGAACAGAAGTTATTTATTCTACAGACGGAACTGCTCTTTCTGTCTTGATTTGTTCTAAGTTCTCCGTAAAAAATAAAGATTCCGGCGGAAAATCTTTGTGCATTGTTCCTTCTTCAGCTGATGCAAAAAAAGGTGTTCTTTCTATTGCTGGTGCTTCTGTAGTTCCAAGTTTTGGTCAGCCAGAATACACTTTAACACTTTCGCCTGCGTTATTTAGTTCAGTCCAACCGGACAACAAAGTTTCGCTTGCTGTGACGGACTCCGTCGGCAATTCCGTTACGCCTGATTCCGTAGAATTTGCGCTTTATCAGAACAAAAATAAAGTTGCGGCTTTGAAAGACGGACTTATTCCGTCTTGGATTCCTGGAGGAAAATACACCGTGATTGCCACCGCGAAAATCGGCGGATATTCCTACGATGTGGAGAAGAATATAATAATTTCGAAAAATATTGCAATTTCAAATTTTTCTTCTGCTCCATCTGCAAGTGATTTTCCAAAAATAACTGCAAGTTCTTCTCAAGAACTTGTTACTCTTAATCAATGGGTAAATGCTGGAAGCGACCTTGAAGGAATTACAATTACGCTTGTAGATGACGTTGACTTGGCAGATTGCGCGGACGACTGGCAACCGATTGGATTTATAAAATCAGCTGTAGCCAGTGATTCAGATAGTGACAATATGCCATTTAAGGGAACATTTAACGGAAACGGAAAAACAATTTCGTACGAAATAAAAAAACGAGAAGATGGACTTGCTTCACAGGTGTTCGGTCTGTTTTTTGACAACTACGGCACAATCGAAAATCTTGTTGTTAATCAGACTTATTCAGGAGATCTTAGCGACCGTATGCTGAGTCGTGGAGGAATGATTTGTGCATACAACTATGGAAATATAAAAAACTGCATTGTAAAGGCAGCTATTGCCATAGGTTCAAAAAGTGACACCGCTGGAATATGCAAAGTTAATACTGAAAGCGGAAAAGTAGTAAACTGCTTTGTAACTGGCAATATAGAAAATCAATTGCATGCAGGCTGGCAGGGATCTTATCAAAAAACAGCCGGAATATGCGCAATAAATTATGGAACTGTAGAAAATGCTGTAAGTTCTGTGCAGATAAAAACAAAACGTGTTACCGAATCTATCACGGAATTAAACAATATCTCCGGTGCAATCGCCGCAAGAACAGACGGCTATTTGAAAAACTGCTACTGGCTTAAAGACAACATAAATCAAGGCGGAACTGTTGAAAATCATATTGCCTATATAAACAAGACAAGCGGTACATATACTGATGAAATCTGCATCCCAGATCCGTCAAAAATCACCGGCTGTGGCTACTTTGAAACAAACAGTCCAACTGCTTCTGTTACTGCCGGAACTACATCAGAATGTAAGAGCGCGCAGACACTTGCATACAGCGGAACTCTGATTGATATGCTGAACGCTTATGTTTCCGCAAGTTCTGATTCCGGACTCAAGAGATGGACGGCAGATTATTCCGGCAAGTTAACACTTGATTTTTAAGGGAGGACAACATGAACAGAAATGCAAATACGATATTTGGCTTTGTCGCGGCGGCGGTACTGATTCTTTCGGGCTGCATAAACAATGTTGACACGGAGACCGGCGGAAATTCAAATGTGCCGGATGGAAAATGCTCGCTGACAGTTGATTCCGGTTTTTCGGCGCGCGCCGCGTTTCCCCAATCACTTGCCGCTGACATGGTCTATGCCGCGGAAATCTCGTATTCGTCTTTCGGCGCGAAAAAGTGGCTCGGAGCCGACTCCCTGGAGAATTCTCCTGCCGTCCTGAGGAATTCTCCCTCCGCTTCCGGCGAAATCCGTTTTGTCTTCTGCGCTCCGGAGGAATCCGCGGAATACACAATCACCGTGTTTGCCTGTCCCGCCGGAACTTCCGTCGTTTCCGCCGCGGACGTTGAAAATGCGGCTGCGGCTTCGGGCCAGGCAGAATTCAGTCTTGAGGCCGGACAGAAGGCACTTGAGACTCCGGTAAAAGTCTCTCTTTCTCCAGTTACAAATAAGACCGCCTCCGGAAAAGGCAAGGTGGATCTTCCTATTTCATTTGACTCTGCTCTTGGAATTGTTGCGGCTGAAGTCAACGTTACAAAAGACGGCGCTCCCGATTCAAGCGGAAACAACTACGAATTTAAAATAGAGGTTTCCGGAAAAAGCGCTAGGCTCTCCGCGGAAAACGCGTCCGCCGGAACTTATCTTGCGATAATGAAATTCTACAATAGCACGGCGGTTTCTTCTTCAACCGAAGTCGCGGTAAATTCTGCGGTCCAGCAGGTTTCCGTTTATCCGGGAATGACGACCGACTGCTGGTTCATTGACGGCAAAAAACACGGAACAACCGAGGCGGACGGAACATTTAAGCCTGCCGCACTGGAGCTTACAAAATACGACTTTACGGAGCTTTACGTATGCGGAAAAGACGGCGGTGGAGAATCCGGCGGAAAGCGCAGTTTTTATGTCTTCTCGAATTTCGGCTCTTCCGTTCCGGACGCAAACGATACAAAAGGCGACGGCTCCATGGCAAAACCGTTTGCTACAGTCCAGAAAGCGGTGGACACAATAGCCGCTTCAGGCGACACTACTAAAAAATACACGATTTATGTGGATGGCACGGTAGAGCCGCCTAATGCTGATGATGATTTTGATGATAGTAAAACTTTCATTTCTATAGGCACAACAGCTTCAAATCTTGACCTTACAATAAAGGGGCTTTCTGCTGTTTCAAAGGCCGTTCTGAATGCAAAACAAAAAGATAGGAGATACGGCCGCGTTCTGACATCCAAAGATACCTCCCTTACGCTTGAAAACCTTAAAATAACCGGAGGAAAGGTAAACGACTTAGGAGGAGGAATTTACATAATAAGCGGAAGCCTTACTTTAAAAAACTGTGTTGTTACAAAAAATGAGTCAAGCAACGGTGGCGGAGGAATTAATTTTTACGGTGAAAAACTTATTGTCGAAAAGTCAGAAATTTCTGGAAATAAAGGCAATCCAGGCGGAATCTGCGTTGCGGAAGATTCTGCGGAAACAGAAATAAAAAACACCCGTATAATAGATAATGTTGCAAGCTCTGACGGCGGTCTGGATCTTGCAGGAGAGTCAACAATAGAAGGCTGCGAGATTAGCGGCAATAAGGCAGAATCCTCCACTGACGGTGTCGGCGGCAGTGGAGGCGGTTTAACCTTGGCTTTTAATAATAAAAGTTGCAAAATAATAAATTCTGTAATAAGCAAAAATACAGCCAACAAAGACGGCGGCGGAATTTATATGATTGCCGGAAGCCTGATTCTTGAAAGCGGCACTGCAATAAGCGACAATACAGCCGGAGAAAACGGCGGCGGAATTTATATTAATGGTGGCGAAGCCGGATTGTCCTCTTGCACAATAAAAGCGAATATGGCTGGTGGAAATGGCGGTGCAATTTATGCTAGTTGTGAATATTCAACAACTACCGTAAATATTGCCAAAAAAAACGATTCTGATGATATTATTATAGAAGAAAATAATGCCAAACGCGGCGGCGCATTCTACGGTGCTGACAATGCGCGTTTTGTGATGAACGCAGGCAAAGTCTCTGGAAATTATTCCACTGGAAATACCCCTGAGCACGGCGGCGGAGCAATGTTCCTTTGGGGAGCACACTCAAACTACAGCACGTTCACCATGAACGGCGGCGAGATAATCAGAAACATGGCAAAAAGCGGCGGCGCAGGCGGAGCCGTTCATATAGACCACGGCACAGGCGGAAAGGCGTCATTCATAATGACAGGCGGCTTGCTTTCCGGAAACAAAGCGACAGATGAAAATGGAAACAGCAGTAATCTTGGCGGCGCAATATATGTGAAAAACGGCGGAAAGATAAAGCTCGGCGGAAGTGCCGTTATTGCCGTGGAAGATGACAGAAATGACATTTGGCTTGCAGAAAAGTCTATTATTGATAACAAAGAAATTTCAATAAAAATTACAGACGAACTTACTCCGGGAAATAACGTGAAATACACCGCGAGAATCACACCGGAAAACTATAAGGTTGGAAGGACTTTAATAACTGCTGATAGCGGAGTTACGCTAGATGATAAGGTTGGGAAATTTAAAGTTACAAATAGCACAGACGGTCTTGAATATAAGATAAAATGTGATTCTTCTGGTAAAAAAGGAGAACTTGCTTTATTATTTTCAATAGATTCAGAAAATAAATCTTTAATTATTGATTCTGCGGATTCTTATGTTTTAAATAAAGCTTTTGAATATGCTGCAAAAAATTCAGATTCTACTTGGACTATAGAACTTAATAATGATATAGATGATTTAGAAACAATTATTGTTCCAAAGGATGCTAAAATTATACTTACTTCAGGTGGTTCTACTAATAAAAAACTAAATTGTATTTCAAAAAAAGATGAATATAATCATATTCAAGTAAAAAAAGGTGGCTGCATTGAATTAAAAAATATAAGTTTGGTCGGCCAATGGTATTCTAATAATGAGCAACGTGCTCTTTATATTGAAAAAAATGGAAATGTTGTTTTAAGCGGAAATACAGTTGTTTCTGGCTTTCAGAATAATGGAGATGGTGCTATATATGTGACTGATGGAAACTTAACCATAAAAGATAATGTTGAGATAAAAAATAATATAGCAAGGTATGGGGCAGGTTTTTATGCCATTGGGAATTCCGTTGTGACAATGGATGGCGGTTTGATAACAGGAAATACAAATAATAATGGAAATAGGATTATATATCTTGGTTCTTCAGCAAAATTCTATTGGAATGGTGGAAAAATAGAGAAGAATACGTTAGGTTCAGCTTCTTATGAAGAGGGCGAAATTATTAATAAGTCAGGGAATACTATGTCATAGTTTAACTTCTTGGTTAAGGTTATGGTTTTATGGATGACACTCCGACTTTGTTGTATAAATAAGTAATCCGCTTTTCCAAACCGTCAAAACCGGTGGTTTGGAAATTTTGAAAGTTCTTAAAGCAACTTTTATAAAATTACAGGTTCTAGTCTATAACGGCATAGAACCTTGTAATATAAAAAATCAACGCTCAATCAAAAACATTTGCTTTATAACAGTAATAGCATAATGTTTAATATATTTGACAATTATCAAATGCTGTTTATAATATTAAACATTATGGCAAAAAGAACAGTAACGTTATCTCCTCTTATATTAAAAACGCTAAGAACCGTCGGCGAACAGATAAAGCTTGCACGCCTGCGCAGAAAACTTTCCGTTCAGCTTGTCTCAGAAAGAGCGGGCATAAGCCGGGCGACATTGTGGGCAATTGAAAACGGCGAGCCTTCTGTTTCTTTCGGGGCGTATGTGTCTGTTTTATGCGCTTTAGGCTTAAAGGATGATGTAACTCTTCTTGCAAAAGATGACGTGCTGGGTAAAACCTATCAGGATTTAGAACTGCTTCCTAAAAAACGCGCTCCAAAAACAAAGGGGAAAAACAAATGAAAGAAGAAATCGTTCATAAGGTTATCTATATTTATCTGATTCCGTTGTTCTATTGTGCCCATATAGTTTACTGTCGTAAGGTTTGAACATCTAAAAAATGCACCAAACTCAATAGTCGTGACATTTGCAGGAATTCCTGTATTTACCAAATTTATACAGCCATCAAACGCATAATTTTTTTGTAATCACGTAAGATAATATTGAACATACCAAAGCCACCGTATATTTACAACATTCATTCCGGCATACTCAATGAACTTTGTTTTTCCCTTTTGTTTTTGCCGCGTCTTTTTTAGAATAAATTCCTCTTATTGAAAAAACGGTGGCATTTCATTAATATTTTATGTATATAGAAAAATACAAGGGGCGCTGTCCCTTGGTTTTACAGGAGTAATAATTATGGCTCGTACACATTACATTGCCGGCAACTGGAAAATGAACACTACAAAAGCGGAGGCAGTTGCGCTTGCAAAAGACCTTGTTGAACAGTTAAAGGGAAAAACCAACAAATTCATGATTGGAGTTCCTTTTGTATATCTTGACGCTGTTAGCCAGGTTGTAAAGGGATCAAATATCATTCTTGCGGCACAGGACTGCGCTGCTACTTCAAACGGCGCTCATACTGGCGAAGTTTCTACAGAAATGCTTAAGGATATTGGCTGCCAGTGCGTTATTTTGGGACACTCTGAACGCCGCCACGAAATCGGTGAGTCAGATGAGCTTATCAATAAAAAAGTCCGCAAGGCTTTAAAAGACGGTCTTGAAGTTGACTTGTGCATAGGCGAGCTTCTTGCTGAGCGCGAGGCTGGCGAGGCGGAGCAGGTTTGCGCGTTCCAGCTTTCTGCCGGCCTGGCGGGAGTAACTGAAGAACAGATGAAGAACGTTACTATTGCCTACGAGCCTGTATGGGCCATCGGAACTGGAAAAACTGCTACTCCTGCCGATGCGGAGGCGATTCATAAATTTATCCGCGGTTATATCGCAAAGCTTTACAACCAGAAAGTCGCTGATGAGATTATCATCCAGTACGGCGGTTCTATGAAGGCTTCTAATGCCGCGGAGCTTTTGGCTCAGCCGGATATCGATGGCGGTCTTATTGGCGGCGCATCGCTTAAGGCTGAAACTTTTGTTCCTATCTGCGAGCTGTAATTGAATTATTTTCGGGATTTTGCGCATAAACAAAATCCCGAAATTTTATTCTTTTCGTTGACCAAAATATCTTATTCCATTAATATTTTCTTTATATAGAAAAATTATAGGCTTATGGCCTTACTGGAGTTTTTATAAATGAACGTTATTCAGACTGTGCTTCTTGTTGCATTTGTAATTGTTTGCATATTGATTGTTTGCCTTGTTCTTGTTCAGGATGATGGACAGAGCGGAATGGGCGGTCTTCTTGGCGGACGCGGAACTGCGGCTTTTGGCTCTCATTCTGCCAGTGTCCTTACAAAGGCGACGGGAGTTTTTGTTGCGCTGTTTTTCATCATTACTTTGGCGCTTGCCGTATTGAACAAAAAAGATAAGGCGCCTGCGGAGATGAGCGATACTTCGTCAAGAATCGAAAATACTGTTGAGTCTGCCGCTTCAGAAGAAAACGCAGAGGAAGCTGCTCCTGCTGCCGAAGACAAATGGTATCAGAGCAACTGACCGGATTTTAAATAAAGAACTGTAATCAGGTTGAGGTTTTATGCTTAGTGATTTGATTAAGCCTGAAAATGTTATTATTGAACTTGAGAGCACCGACAAGGACAGTCTTTTTGCTGAGCTTGCGGAAAATCTTGTTCGTGCTAACGCAACTCTTGACCGTGAGGAAATATTCAGGGCTCTTTCTGCAAGGGAAGAGCAGATGAATACCTGTATTATGAAAGGCATTGCCGTTCCGCATGCCTGCTGTTCCTGTGTGGAAAAACCTTTGGTTGCGCTTGGTCTTAGCGCTTCTGGCATTGATTACGAAGTAGAAGGTACTGGAACAAAAAACTATTCTGACTCATTGGTTCACATGGTTTTTATGCTTCTCTTTGAGCAGGGCAACGCAGAGCATCATCTGCATGTTCTGGCAGACTGCGCGCGTCTTCTGCATATTCCAGGTTTTTACAAGGCTGTAATGAGCGCAAAAACATCGCAGGAAGTCTGTGATGTAATACGTGATTTTGAATGTGAATTTTAGCGGCGGAGTTTTTTTATTTTTCTTTTTTTCAGGGGGTAGGAAATGGCAGAAAACGAAGCGAATGTGATTTCTCATCTTTTGAACGTGGAAGCGCAGGCTTCTGATCTTGTAAAGGAAGCGCAGGACGAGGCTGACAAGCGTCTTTCATCTGCGCACGCAAAGGCTGATGCGGAATTTAAAGAAAAATTTAGCAGGGCTGTCGCAGAGCTTGAAAAAAACTACAGCGCCAGGCTCTCTTCTATAGACGAAAATCATAATAAAATGCTGGAAGAATATCAGTCTTCCGTTATAAATACTGAACAAAATAAAGACGATTTCAATCTCTTCTTAAAGCAAGTGCTGATTGGACAGTAGGGGGCACCCGTGGATTACTCTGGAGCTTCCGCTTATATTTATGCAAAAGTCTGTAGCCTTGTTTCAAAGGCGTATGTGGGCGAAAATGCAGTCCGGCTTTTTAATGCAAAATCTCTCTCCGAACTCTGGGATGTTCTGTTCAGCGTTCCTTGTCCGCAGGTTCCGGAACAGATTCTTGCAAACAAAATTGAAAATCAGGCTGTAGATACGTTTATTTCAGACTATACCGCGCTTCTTCAGCTTTATTCAAAGCCTGACCCGTTTTTAGTGGAGCTTCTGCGCAGGTATGAGGTTACCAACATCAAGGTAATGTCTGCGGCGTTAAGTCTTGGCGAGCAGGAAATTCCGCGTACTGTAAATTTGGGAAAATACGAGCTTTTAAATTATTCCGCATGGCCTGACATGAAAAAAATCACCGAGAATTCAAACTTTCCGTGGTACGACCATGTTCCGACTCCGGAAGAACGCCAGCAGATGGACTACAGGCTTGACCTTCAGGAAATCCGCACTTTGTGGAAGTATGTTATAAAAGTTTCTGATTCGTCCAGGAATGCCCTTGTCGGGTATTTTACCGAGGACTACAGGATAAAGAATATGCTTTGGGCGCTTCGGCTTAAAATCTATTATCAGATGCCGAACGACGAAATCGTCAAGAATCTTTTTTATATTTCAGATGAACCTTCCATTGATGACCCGCTTTGCAGCTCCGCGGTTGAAATTCTGGACAAAGCTCCGGATAATTATTCCGACTGGAAAAAGTGGCGTTATGCTTCGTATCTGAATCCTTATGAGGAAGGCCATCTGTGGTCTGTAGATCCTATGTGGATTGAGCAGAAACTTAGGATTGGAGAGGTAAAGAAAATTAAAAAGCTGCTTCACCAGAATCCGCTGACCTATGCGTCTTTAGTTATGTATTTCAGGATAAAACTTCAGGAACTTAATTCCATTCGTGCGGCTACGGAAGCGTTGCGGCTTAATGCGGAAAAATCAGAGGCTATGTATGTGGCCGGAATTTCAGCTTCTATGTTGAACGGAGGTCAATAATGGCGAAAACGACAGAAATGCGTCTTGTGGAACTTATGGCGTTAAAACAGGATGTTCAGAACGTGATTCTGTATCTTGGAAAAAATGGAAATTTCCAGTTTCAGAGAAAAAAACGTTCCGTTCAAAAAAGTGATGATAAAAAATTCATGAATATCGACGCCCATTTTTTTGACTGCATGCAGAAAGCCCGCGCTTTTTTTAGCATACCGGATATTTCTGATTCCGACTTGAAATTTTCCGCGGCAACGGACGAAGACCGCGATAAGGCTAATAAAATAATCGCTTCGACCGATGAATTTGAAAAAAACGCCGGGGAAAAAACCGAAAAGCTTAAGAAGATTTCGGAAACTTTGAAGGAGGCGGAATCTTTTTCAAACCTAAAAATTCCATACTCGCAGCTGGAGCACCTTTCTTTTCTTTCTTTGCGGATAGGGCGTATTCCTGCTGAAAATCCGCAACAACGGACTGCTGATCTGGGTTCCCGTGGGCATCGCGCTGATTCTTTGGACGGCGAAGAAGCACAGAAGGATGACCGGTTTTGTCGCTGCT
>OLGV01000112.1_pt1 | contig 34102 bp, 41 predicted proteins | sample 1605761 | NCBI WGS metagenome assembly OLGV01 (sample SAMN03283245) | human gut metagenome | biome: human-associated habitat; material: feces | host: Homo sapiens | place: Peru | collected 2012
CGTGACCGACCAAGCGTAGCTCGAGATAGCGGAGAACGGACCCGAGTACGCCCCGACATTCGAGTACCCACCGACCAACAGAACCTGTCCCGTATTGTTTCCATAGTAGTAGTCACTCCAAGCGGAGTTGTTATTGCCGTTGAGCGTCTTGGCAAAGAGGTCAAAGTTCTCACCTTTGAGCATTACGCGGACGTAGCCACTGGTCGTGAGGCGGGTCAGCTGACGGAACTTACCGCTGGGGTGCGATGCCAGCTCTGCAGCAGACGGAAGGCGATTACCTTCATAGAGGAAGATTTCCGTTCCATCCTGATCGGAATCGCCGGAGTTGCCGAAGAAACAACCCTGAATGAACTCCCACTGCAGATTCCAGAAGTCCTCGACACCAAGCACGGAAACGTGACAGGAATCAGCATTTGCGTCGGCATCGGAAATAGCAACGCTACCTGTGGCATCGCCAAGTCCCTTCGTTTTGCCCGTGAGTTTGAGAACGGCGCTGGCGTTAGTTTTCGTCCATTCGACTCCTGCCGCGCCACCAACTCCCTGTCCGATGCTGGCCTGAATGTTTGCGTTCCCGTTGCTTTCGCAAAGACACATCATACAGATCCACTTCCAGACATCGACATTCGGCAGGCCCCAGTTCGCGCCAAAAGCCTGTGCCGCGTTCCAGTACTCGGTGATAGACTTGCCACTGGTGTCACAGTTGACATCGCTACGGCTGACGAGTTTACCGCTGGAGAGCGAGCCCTTGTACGAACCGACCACAATGTACTGGTTGTTGTGGGCGTTGGCAAGGTAGTGCTCGCTGATGGGCTGCTGGCTCATCCACAGATACGGGATGCTGGTTTCTGCGTCGGTGACGTAGAGGTAGTAGAGACGAGGTGCGATGTTGACAACGCTACCCTTGCTTTCATCCAGTACCGTACCATCGGCAAAGACTGCACTGTTGTTGGGGTGCAGTTTCGCGGCGCGGCCATAGGCATCCATCAGGTAGCGACCAACCTGCGCTTTGTAGGCGGCATAGGCCGACAAATTCCCGACCATTCCCCAAGCCGGGTTTGTCTGGAGTTCATCCTTGATGGGGATGCCCCAAGCCACCGCGTGCAAGAGTTCGGACTGGCCTTCGTTGATGGCCTCCAAAAATTCATCGAGGGTAATGCGGCGGACGCTCCCCCCAACCTCCACATAAATGGAGTCACTTTTGGCCAGCGAATGTACTGGTTCCGCTGCGCCAAGATTCTTGTTTTCTACTGTAGTACTCATAGTGAATTATGTTTTAATCAGTCCAAGAGACTTCCGAGACGACCTCAACGTCTTTTTCAACGCCGTTGACATCGGTCTCGGCCGTCGTTACCGAGCAGATGCAGGTCGCTGCGGCAACACCCGGCTGCACCGTTTTCAATATGCCCCAAGAGTCTTTGTCCATCACGAGCATCTTCCACATACCGTTTACCGACACCTCGGTATTGGTGCGGACGTTTACAACGTAGCCCTCAACATACACGGGGTTACCGGGGGAGACTTCGCGATTCGCGTTTGACGTGGAACCTGCGCTATTGACGTAGCGATGCACGACTTGGAAATCATCAAGCGTATCAATGATTCGGATTCCGGCCCTGAACACGGGCGTTGTATCGCCAGCACTCTTGTAGAACTCGGCAATGATGAGCTGGGTTCCGTCAACATCACCACGGCCAACAGTAATGCTGGGTCCGGTCTTGTCGGCCCATAACGTATCGTCTTTGTACCACTTCACGGAGTAGCCGCTCTGTTCCGTGCTGCCGAGATACAACTTGGTGTTGATCGTGGTCTGCGTGATGAGTGCAGTAAGCTGCTCCGTTGTGGCGTTAACCGTCCCGTAGTAACTGGATGCGCCGACACTCTGAATCTGAATGTCAACAGTTTTGGATAGATTGTATTCCACTCCGGCAACGGTCGCAACGCAGTTGTAGGTCAGCGTATCACTTGCAACGTTGGTCGCGCTGGCAAGATTGGCGATAATCTTCAATGCACCAGTGGCCGTGTTGAGCTGGAACTTGCCAGTGGAATCGGTTGTCCAGCCGCCGGAACTTGCCCCGGTGAAAAGCAGAACGACACCGTTGTAACTCCACTGATGTCCCCCCAAAGCGACGGTATTGCCACGAGCCGACGTGACAACGGGAGTAATAATAGGCTGATTGGCGGCAACGGTCCAGTCCGGGATTACATCACCAGAAACAGGGTCAACGCCCTGAAACAATGCGACCCCGTTCAAGTTGAAACTGATGAAGAAAGTGTCCCCGTTACGGAGTCGCTTGACGGTGATACTACCTTGTGCGCTGTAGTTACTCATTTCCAACCTCCTCCTGCAGGGCTTTTTTAATTTCCGAGGCGGAATAAAGCGTTCCGTCAACGGCCTTCACCCGGTCGGCCAACGTTAAGCCCGGGACCACGCTCAACTCCTTCTCGTTGACAACGATGAGCCCTTCCTTCTGACGATGGCCTTTCGCACGGATGCCGTACATTAAGACTTTGCCTCGGTTTGCGATGATATACTGCATAACTAATTGAATATGAATTTATTTCCGTTTTTGTCAACGTAGAGGTTGCCATTGGCATCAACAGCAAAATGATGCTGCTCCTTGATTCCTGTCTCGGTGTAGATGTCAAGCCAGTCGTCGTCATAGTTGCGACCAATACCAGTTTTCGCAATCGTAAAAATGGTTTTCTCACCTTCGTTGTGGACCTGCTCCGCTATCGAGGCACTATCCGTTTTCCAGATAATTTTGATGATCCTTTCCGGGCACTCAACAATGTTACCCTCGCTATCCACCATCGCCTTGTCATACCGCATCACGTCGCCGGGATTGATGCTCGTTCCGTTGGAGGGACGGCAATTATAACTCTGATAGACACGATTCACACTGAACTGCACCTGCGGAGAGATACGAGCAGAATCGGCAATCACGGCCCGCACCATATAATCGGATTTCGTCACGAGGCGCAGGTCAAGAGTAATGGCCGTCGGCGTGATGTCAATCACCTCGGCATCGCCCGGCAGCAGTTCGACAAAGGTGTTCGGCCCCGTGACGCGGAACAGTTTTATGGCGTAGCCAGTAGTGATTACATTCTCGCCCTGAAACAGAGTGACGGGAATAGTGCGAAGGTATGCGTTCTCGTCGGTGGCGGCGGTTTTTTCCGCAGCGCTGGCCGTAATCAAGCCGTGGGCGACCTTGTACTCATACAAAAACAATTTATCCTTGAAAGGATTGTACTGAATGATTTGGTCGTCGCCGATGGACAGGGCAAAAGCGTCCTCCGACGCGTCCTCTGTGGAAAGGATGATAGGGTCCGTGATAATGGTCTGAACCGTACCGAGACGAGGGTCCGTTATCACGCCTTCAAAATGAAGCGAGAAACGCTCCGTTGGCAGCACATTCCGCTTAATAGTGATAGCGCCTCGATAGTTGGAATCGCTCTCGTCTATTTCGTACAAATTCTGCCAGTCGGCAAGCGTGGTAATGTCAACTCCGTCCACAAACCACTTCATCTGGGTAAGGATGGAATTGGCGAACTGATTCCGCCACGATCCGTCACTGGCATTGGCTATAATCTGCGGCCAGAACACGGAGTGCTCAACACTGCGGTCAGGCTCAAACTCTCCATTCGCAGCGTTATAGACCTGCATCGCGGGTACTGCCGGATTCAGGTTCTCCACCGAGACGGCAAGGTTCAGCGGAGCATAGTCAATCCTGATTCGTTTCTTATTGCTTCTCATATCGTCAAATTGTATTCGGCACTATCTCCGTCGGAAAGAGTAGCGGTGAAGGTAAACAAAGTGCTGATGCCGATGCTGCCGAGGTCGGTGTAGTTTTGATTGTGCTCAATGACAATGCTGCCACGGAAGTTGACGGCCTTGCTGGAAAGATTCCACGCCGCATCAGCAAGCGGGTCTCCAGTATCGCGCTCAATCTTCCACAGAACAACCTTATTTGTGACATCATCCCAGCCCTTGAACACAGAACAAGTCACATTCAGACTTTCACCGTATGCGAGCGTGTCCTGTCCCTCGGTATCTATTTCGAGACGGTATGGCAGCAACTCAAACTGCTCGATTACGCCGCTCATATAGATGTTGTTGAGGTAGGCGGAGTAGCCCGACATATTCAACCCGAAGATGTTCAAGTTCGACAGGTCGCCGAATTGCGCACCGATGTTGTTAGGCCCGAACTCCCACGTATTAACGTCTTTCAGGTAGCGTTCATAGGTCCGGGTGCTATATCTGGCCGTCTGCCTGTCTGTGTCGCTAAAGTTGCCATAGGCGACGAAGTGCATAGCCTCGGAAGGATGGAAGGTCTCGGGCCAATTCTCGCTCACAGGACGGATAGCGTAGCGGAAGGCGTGATTATCCTCGGCCAATATCTCCGTTACCCTAAAATACGTGGTGTAGAAGCCGGAGAAATGGAAGTTTCCGATACCATCATCACCATCGGCGAGCGCATTGCTGCTCTCATTGATACCGTCGTGGTAGATACCCATACAGATGTCGTCCAGCGCGACTTGGCCGATTTCTCCATCCTGCAGGTGAAGATATATAACACCCGTGTTGAGCATATTGCCGTCGGCATCGTAGTCGGGTTCAACACGCTCAATAATGCCGCCGCCCGGAGCCCGCCACTGGTTGCCGACCAAGATGCTGATCCTGTTGTAGCGCAACTCCGGCACTTCAAGGAAGTGGTGCAGCGTCAGGCTCTGCAACTCACCACGCCCGGACCCATCAATCTTTCCTCCAAAGCCTGTTATGCCCTCGGCGAAATTGCCAAATGTTGCACCTTGAAGGAAAGTGATGAGGCCGTGCGCAATGTCGTCGTATTTCTTCGACAAGAACTCCAGTTGGGACCGAAGCGCGGAATACACGTTATCGTCGGCCTCCGGCCTGCTGTCCCGGCTCATAATGATGTCAACGCCAGCACCGCCCTTATTCACCTCTATCTGGTGAGCAAGGCTGGAAAGCGCCGTGGCCGTAGATTCAACATACGAGGACTTCTTCTTCTCGCGAAGTGTGACCTTGTAAGTCGGTATCTGGTCGTCAGCCTCATCAATAGCAAGACTGTCGATCAGGATGCAGTCGGTGTAGCCGTCAATAATGTCCTCGTCGTGGAGCTGCATATACATCCCCTCTTTGAGGACAGCGCCGGAGTTCACAATCTTCTTGGCATCAATCTCCGGCTCGTAGTAGGCTTTGCCGTTACTGACATCGTTGTAAAGATTCTGTGCGTACTCCAGCAGCGTCTCCGCACCGATTAGCACGTACAACTCCGGCATTTCGATGTCCAGAAGCACGAAAGTGTCCCCGGCCTGAATCGGGAAATTCGCGTTTGGGTATCGCATCGTCGTAGAGTTGTCAAGCACCCGCTTCACCGTGAGTTCCCAGTCGTCGTAAGCCGGGCGATAGGTGCAGCGCTTCACAACGAAATTGCGACCGCCACACATTCCGTCTTTCATAGACAATGTAGCGATGCCGCCGCTGGTCGTCGTAACGCAATCTGCGAGGTTGAAACCTATCTGCTTGATGTATAGCCGGAAGCTCTCGGAAATATCCTCCTTAAAGCCGAAATATATGCTACCGCTGCCGCTGGAGAAATAGTATGAAAGCGACGTGTCGTAGCTATAACTCCTGTCAAAGAGCAGAACGATACGGATTCGCGTGATTTTCCCGGAAGCGATGCTATACTCATTCTTCATCGCAACGCTTCGACTCGGAGATATTTTTACGGGCGGGCCCGGCTCTAGTTCGGTGTCGGTCTGCTGGTCGGTGATTGTTCCATCATCGGCCTGAACCGAAAGAATCACACGCTGCTTAATTGCAGGCTGGTCGCCGCCAATACTACTGATGTCGAAGCCGACAACAAGGTTCGGTTTGATAACCACCTTTGTGCCGGATTGCGTCGGCGTATAGTCTATCACGGTTCTTTCTATCGGCTTGTGATAAGTCTCAGGCCGCGTGTCGCGGTCGTTGTCAGATCCGCCGATATAGCCGTTTCCCGAGGCAAAGGAAACGGCCTTTGTCTCGGAGAACACGATGTCTGTTTCTTCTACGGTGATGCCATCGTCGGTAGGGTAAGTCGCAGACTTTATTTTGTCCAAACGTTCACTGGCATCAGGATAGATTGTGGCATCAGGAACATACGAGGTGTCGGAAATCGCAGCCTTTGCCGTGCGCAGCCTGCCAACTGTCAGATTCTTGATAGAGGGGTAAATCTCCTCGTTCTGACTCCCGTTGAAATATACCTTTCGCGGAATGAGACCATACTTCGCGACCTTTGCCGGATCCTCAATATAGCAGAGGCTGGCATCGGGACGGAGCTGGCCAGTTACCGGGTCAATGGCCTTGCCCCAGTTCGCTAAAGGCAGCATCAGATTGGCGATGTCAACGCTATCCGCATTGCATATCTGCAGACCGTTGTAGTACCGATTGGGAAGGTTCCTGTCGCTGCCATAGACGTATAACCGCGTCGCGAACTCATCCACGTTGGTGTATGACTTCTTGATGGCAGTCAAACCAGCATCGAGTCCATACAAGAATACCGACGTAGTGTTTGAGGAATCGCGCTTATTCGGACGACCGATCGTGATGATGTCCTTGTCCCGGGCCCGATCGTAGGTATGGATCCAACCAATCCCTTCCCAAGTGTTGTATATCGCATTGAGAGCACCGAGGCAACTGCTGGTGCTTGATTGAAACTCTTTCGCCTCGGAGAGGATGGCAATCAGGTCTGCGTCCTCGGTCTGGTCCAAGTCCATAACCTTGATTTCCCATCGCCCCGGGAAGAAGGCATCAACACTGGCCTGAATCCGCCTCGCGATGCCGTGCACATTCTCAAACGTGGTTGTTGTTTCCCGCGTCGAGAAGTGAACGTTCCGCTCCGCGTCCAGCACCAAATCGTTGAAAAGAGCTATTTCGAGCTCTTTTGTAGCGGAGTGAAGTTGGACGTTGGAATAGACGAAAGAAGATCCGAACTCGCGCTTTCTGCCCTGTTTCTTTGGCTGTGGCAGGGAATAGAGCTTGTAACGTAGCCCGGTGCGAGAATAATCTATGTAATCCCCAATCTGCCAGTTGATCGGAATCGGGCTTGCGATTTCGGCAAACTCCAGATAAGACACCTTCAAATAAGTGCCGTTGTACTTCGGCTTGCCGCTGAAACGGATGCTCTCGCCGTCTTTGGAGTATATGCTTAATCGTGCCATAGCATTACCCCTCCATTGCGACGAGACCTCCGTTTGCAAGCAGTACGGTAGTAACAGGGTCGTTCACCTTGAACGTAACAGAAAATATGAGACGGGCCCAATCAGCGCGTGCCTTAAAGCCGTTATCGGCCTCCTCATATCCGGCATATCTTACCTTCTGACGGCCGAGCCCGGTGTAGGCATCGTACACCTTAAACTCCCCGTTCTTGATGTGCTCGAAGAAGGAGGCTATCTGCTGCCGGAGAACAGACACAGCCGGAGTCGTTCCGGCATCATACGCCTTAACATAGAACTCTACTTGGAAGGTAAAGCTCTGATACCGCATTTCGGCGGTGTATTCATCGTCACCGTTCTCGTCGTGGAAGTCATTGACATACGGCTCCTTCGGCTCCGGCATTGCGGGATAGGGGTTTGTCTTTGCGACAAGCCCCCATTCTGCAGCCGTATCCAGCGCAAGGGCATCACCCTCGCACTGGATATAGAACGGCTTATAGTCAGGTATGTTCGGTAGGTAAGGCATAACATTGCAAATGTAAGTAATGGGTAGGAATAAACTGAAATAATTATTTCATTTTATTAGATCAGGGCGCGGATAGCCGTGGCTCCATCCTCTGACGTGATAACGCTTCGGAGTTCGGCAAGGATGGAGGCGTTGCTTGCTGCAATAGCCGCATTCGACTTCGCCATATCGTAGGTGTGCGCCTCAATCTTGGCAAAGTATTCCCACACCGTAGGCGGCGGCATCAGGGCGCGAATTGCCTTCACATCAGCCCAGCCCTGCGCCTGCATGATGCGCAGATACGAGAGGTCTGCCCGAATAGCATTGATGTAGGAGGCCAGCAGGTTAGCTGTGTCCTCGGTGATAGACTTAATGCCGTTGCCGAGGGCGCTATCTCCTTCATCTTCCGCCCAGAGGTTATACCCCCTTATCTTTCCCCATTCTCGGGCTGCTTCCATTCCCTTCTCAAAGTCGGAGAGGCCGCCGTCGATACGATCCTCAAAGTCCGCAAATATCTCCTGCCAACCCTTGCCGTAGTATTTGGAGTTCTCGTCATAGAGACTGTCGTGGAGAGCCTTCTGCAACTCTGTGAACATATCCTCGAACACGGCAGCATAGATGGCCTGTGCCATAAGCTCCTCGATAACACCCGTCACATAGTCGTGGAAGGTGTCAATAGCAGAGTAGAGGTCTCCGTTGCGGAACGCCTCAACAAGAGCATCCCGTAGCTTCGTACCCATATCCCCGGCGATGTCCTTGATCGTCTCGTTCAGAGTCGCTTCGGCCTCAACCATCTTCGCCTGAATCTCGTCCCAGTGGTCAACAATCTCCTTTGTCCGCGCATCCAGTTTGTCGTAATCGGCAATGATTTTGGGATTCAGGGCAAAGAGATCGGCATCCTCGGACTGATCGAGCAAAGTTCCATAGTGATCGAGCAGACTTTCGTACACGGGAACCGTTTTCTTCGCTGCAAACAAGCCGACAAACAGCCCAGTTATGGCTCCGGCGGCAGTACCGATGATAGTACCAAGTCCAAGCGCCCAGCCGCCGATTGCTGTGCCTATGGTAGCACCTGCAGCAGCACCCATACCGACAGCAGAAAACGTGTTTCCGGCATCGGCAACCTTCTTCGTACCAGTCTGTACCCGACCAGCGCCCAACTCCGCCAAAGTGGTTTTCAATTCGTCGGCTGCGGCGCGGTACTTATTCACTCCGGCAATAGCCTTTTTGTAAGGGGATTCCACGCCAAAGACGTTACTCTCCTTATACTCGTTTCTGTCAACGAGCAGCGCTCGATAGGCGAGTTCCGTGCGAAGAACGGTTAGTTCCCATTCCTCCTGCGCTTCTTTGTTCTCCTGAATCTGGTTTCCGACAAGAGACATCAATCCGGCGATGTTATTCACCGCAGTGGAGATAATCCCCATCTTACCTTCAAGAGAAAGCGAGACGTTACCATCGGCATCTGTAACGGTCTTTGACAAACTGCTTTTCAGTTCGCCAAAGGTTCTTGCCATACTACCAAGTGTAGAGAAGGCTGCGCCGATGCCGGATCCTGCACCGCCGAAACTGGCTATGCCCTCACCCAGCTTTTCGAGAGAATCGGCTATCTCGTCCAAATTCTCCTTAACCTTATCCCAGAACTTATCATCGACAACCTCTTTCTGCGCATTTCTCGCCGCTTTAATCGCATCAACGATGTCGTCAAGGGTTATCCCGAGTTTCCCGGCCCGCTGCACCAGCTCCGGCGGGATAAGGGCAGCAATATCCTCGTCCGAGAGTTCTTCCTTGATAAGTGTCAGAATCTTCTCCAGTTCGCCGAGGGACTTCTTGTCAAGACGGGAAATATCAACGTTCTTATCCTTGAAGAAGGATGTCAGGAAGTTGTTGCCGAGGTTCTTGATTCGCTCCTGCTTGATGTCGTGAATGGCACGGACCTCTCCCTGCCGCCACGTCTCAATCGAGTCTTTAGCATTCTTCTCGTACTCGGTCCAAGCCGCCTCTCCGTGCTGTGCCACGTAAGCCGCCTTTCCCTTTTCGAGGTCGGCCAGCTTCTCGTCAACCTTTAACTGGATTTTGCTTTCTTCGTCCTCGACCTCCTGCAGCGCCTTCCTGATAGCAAGCGTAACGCCCTCGCCAAAGACTTCCTTTGTGGTGGCATCAATCTTATGCAGAAGCTCATCCGTCTTTTTAAGGTACTTTCCGCTCTCGGCAAGAGACCTCAACTGCGCCTTCTGCTGGTCTCCGATTTCGGAGGCTTTGCCGCGTCCGATGTCAGCACGTAGCCTTGCCGCAGCTTCTTTGTCGAACTTCTCCAGTTCATTTGCTGCCTCCTCCAGTTCAGTCCAGAAGTCGCGGCGGTCCCGGACACTGGCATTAACGTAGGAGAAGTAGGACGAGACAAGGGCATCGGCCTCGCTCTGCGAAAACCCGTCCTTAATCAAGTCCTTATATGCACGTTGAATCTCCTTGATGGCATCTATCTTCGTCTCAACATCTTTCTGATCCTGACTCTTTCCCGAAGAAGGGATATGCGTACCAGCCCTGCGGTTGTCCTCCAGCGAATAGCCGAGATTCTTGGCAATGGCTTCAATGGCCTGCTTCCTTGTCTGGAGTTTCTTCACCTCGTCGTAGGCGGACTTTGCTTCTGCGTTGAGGTCGGCATAGACAGCCTTGTCAAACGTAGCTCCAGCAACAGCCTTGAACCGTTCCTTCGCCCGTTCTATGCCCGGCACAACGCTCTTGTACTTCTGGTCAATCTCTTTGTAGTAACCGTCCATCGAGAAGTCCGTACTCTCGTCGGCCCAAAGGCCAAAAGCCCTCTGCTTGGAATTGATACCAAGCCCGGCCAGAGCCTCCTGCACCAGCCGTGCGCCTTTTGTCGGGGTTACGGCCAACGTTCCACGATACTTTCGAGCCTTCTCCGGCATACCGATGGCATCGTACAGTGCCGCCGTCTCCTGTATCTTCATCTGGCCGTATTCCGCCAATTTCTCCTGATACTCCTCCGACGACATCTGCAACTTGCCGAGGGCTTCAACACGGGCCTTGTAGTCATTGTCTATCTTCTCCAGTCCGGCCCTTTCCGCCTCGGATTGAGCGCCACCAGCCGAGTACAAGACGCTCATTCTTTGATCAAGAGAGGAGATAGCACCGTTGTATTCTTTTGCCGCGTAGTACAACTCCCGAGCAAGGCCGGAGACGGTCTCGTCATTGTAACTCGGGCCAGAATAAGGACCAGTATAAGGCTTCGAGTAGGAGAAATTAGCACTACTGCCGAAATACGCACGGGCGGCATCATCTACGGAGAAATACCCATTCTTGGCGAAAAACTCGGCAAAGCCACGAGCCTGATTCTCTGTGAGTGTCTTTCCGTCCAACGTAAATCCTTGCGCCGAATCATGCAGCCGATTGACGAGGTTCAGCATCGCATCGGCATAGTCCTCACCGTACTTCTTGTCAATCTTCTCACGACCAGCCGCCATACCACTGGCATAAGCCTTATTCTGGATGGCAATACGAGCTGCATCCGCAGAACGGGCAATCTCGTCATAGGCGTTCTTCTCGTTCAAAAGGTTCGGCAAATACTCACCGTACTTCGAGTTGAGTTCGTGGATGGCATTGCGGTAATCCTGCGACCCTTCCGTAGCCTGCTCCAACTTGCTAACGAGCTTATCGAACCCGTCAAGGGTACGATTCATTTCCGAATACTTTTCATCAGCAATCTTCTCCAGTTCACGATTGAGCTCACCAGCGGCGCGGACTGCTTGGAAGATAGCAACGGCAACAGCGGTAATCAAGCCGACAATGGTTCCGGCAAAGGCGGCTTTTGAAGCCTTGCCCGCCTGCTCCAGTCCGGCAACATACAACTTGACGGCATTTGTCAAAGAGCCGAGGAGACGGGTCTGACGCGCAATAACAGTAATGGCATCAATGGCCATCAGCGCCTTCTTCCTGATGGCGACAGCGGCCAGCACAGCGGCGTAAGCGCCAAAGCCGGAGGCAACGGACACAATTATTCTGCCGATGGCCTGCCAATGCGACATCAGTTCACCAATGGCAGAGACACTGCCCTTCAAAAGACCGTCCTGCGCCTGCCCGATTTGGTACAACATAACGTCGTACTGGTCGCCGAGGTTCTTTACCTTCGCTTTCAGGGTTTCGGCCTGAACCTCCTGCATATTGTAGAACTTGCCGCCTTCGGAGGTCATATCCCGGAACACCTTCTCCACCATTTCAAACGGGACCTCGCGGGATGAAATCTTGTCAAAGACTTCTCCGGCGGAGACTATCCTACCCTCTATCTCCTCAAACTGCTTCGCCAGTTCGGTAAGAATGGGAATCCCGGCCTCCGTCAGCTGCCGGACTTCCTGACCGCGCAAAAAACTGGCGCTCCTAATTTGACCATACGCCAAGATGATACGGCTCATATCAACACCGAGACCAGCACTGACATCAGCCAGCATCTTGGTCGTGTCGTAGAGTTCTTCCATCGGCACGGAAAAGGCAGACAACTGCTTCGCATAAGAAGTCAAGTCGGAGAAGGAGAACGGCGACTTGACGGCCAGCACCTGCAACTGGTTGAAGATTTTATCGGCTCCATCTGCATCCCGCAGGATGGCCTTCAAAGTCTGGTGCTGTAACTCAAATTCGCCGCTGACACGAACCAGCGACGAGATAAACCTTTCTACGGTATAAATGCTGAAATAGGTGGCGGCATAGCCCCCGAGTTCACGCAGCAGTCGGCCCTGGTTGTGGTACGTGTCGTTGCCCTGCTGCAGCAAGCGATTCAGTCGCTCCTGCGCCGTGGCCGTCTGCAACTTGGCCTTCTGCTCCTTCTCCGCATTGATGATGGCGGCAGAGCCCGTTTTCTCTATCTCGCGGCGTTGGCGCTGCTGGGAGGCAATGGCGGCGGCTTCGGTGCGGGCTTGCTCCTGCCGGATCTTCTCCTGCAGCTTCGCAACCTCGGCAGCGGTCTTGGCCTGCTCCCGAGCAATCTTCTCCGCGTTCTTTGCCGACCTGACATCGACATGCGCAATCTGCTTCTTGATGTCAAGAACTCGCGACATCTGCGTGTTGAAGCTCTCCGCCGTTTTCAGGTCGGCAGAGATCTTTTGGTTGAACTCGGCATCGTCAAGTATGACTTTATAATTAAGCTGGTCTATTTCCTTTGCCATAGTGGTATCTTGCTATGGGGCTTCTTCATCAGCGGCCCCAGAAAAAACTTCTTCCAATGTGTAGGCACGTGGCACGGAGGCTTCGGCCTTCTTCCGGCGACGGGCGCGGGCTTTCTCCAGCGCCTCCCGGTTCAGCCGTTCGCATTCATCGTCCGGCTTATTGTCTTTGAAGTTGTAAAGGGTGTGAGGCAGATCCGCTTGCATTATCTCGATTTGAGGCAGGGTCAGGACGCATCTATAGCCCCAGTCCCGCTCCCAGCGGCCTAAACAGATTCGGGGCCTGCCGTACTCGGGGTATTTTTGGACGAAAGCTGACTCACGGCCCAGATCTGTTCGGCTTGGAAAGTCTCGGCTTCCTTTTGAGTCATTCTCATCCAGTCCGCTCTCATATCCGTCAAGTACACCATATTCCTCCAAAACGATTCGAGCGGAAGTTTTTTTTTACCTTCGGCGATGATGGGCTCCATCTGTTCTTCGCTGTAACCCCGCAGAAAGGCCCAAATCCGCCACTTTATCGGGTAAATCAACCGCAACCTCCAGTACGAGTTGAGAACTATCGTACAGGCGCATTTGATGCTGAAATAGGGGTCAACACAGACGGAGCGAAGCGTCTCACTCGAACTATCGGGAATGGCCATTTCACGCTCACTCCACAACTTCGTCAGGCACTCTATCGTGTAGGGCTTGATGCCCCGCACTTTAACGGTGCGTCGCGTCCCTGCTATTGTTATGGTCGTAGGCTCATCAGCGACTATCTCGCGATATGCCTGCCGTGCATTCTTATCGGGCTGTTTCATTGCTTGATTCAATTTAAAAAGGGGACGGGGTATTTAGGTCCCGCCCCCTTCGGTAGTGTTTCGGATGCACCCCAGTTAAGCAGTCGCTTTCAGGATGGCGAACTTGGAGTGAGTGCCGTTGGCCAGCACGTAACCGACAAACTTGACGTAGCCGGGCTTCTGGTGGTCGTCGATTGCCGGAGGATTCACGACAATCTTGACGTGACCAAGTGCGATGGCGGTTTTCTTGGACTTGGACTCGACGAGAATAGTGACCTCAACCTCCTTCGCCTCTTTGTAGCCCTTGCCGGAGTACACGATTCCTTCCTGACCCTTGACGGTCTGGCCGTCGCCGGAAATGGTCTCTCCAGCGTTGAAGAAGTAATCGAATACCTCGGTGGCCCAAGACGGGATATTGCCGTTGATGGTCCAGTCGCCGTTCTCGAAGTCGAAGTCAATGATTTCATCGTACTGGTCAACCCGGAAAGCGTTGGTGGAAGGGTCGGCAGGGGCCAGCGTGAAGGAGTCCTGTTCGGTGAACACCTGATCTGCGCCCGTAAAATCCAACCCGGCGAGCGATACACCGCCAGCGGTGTAAGGCAGAAGCGAAATGGCGGCGTTCCCCTTGTGGAGATCGTCGAGCATCGCTTTGGTAAGAGTTGCGTTAGGCATAGCTATGAAAGATTTACTTTAATGATTGTATTCAGTTGTATTACACGAGCGTGGAAGCCGTAATCGTCTGCCGTGTCCCCGAGGACGTTTGGCGTTTCGTCAAAGAGGTAACGGCCGTCGTTGAAAGGAAGGCCAGCCACCAGTTTTTTGTACATCACCGACAGCTTCTTGCCGTTCTTCTGGTTGGATATGTCTTTCGCAAACAGGGATAGATATACATCGCACTCGCCGTAGGCCCCACGGTCTTTGACGACACCATTCACCTTCACTACACAGAAGTCGTTGCCGCTGATGTCTGCAGATTTCGGCCTGTTGTTGAAAACAGTCGTTGAAACCTGCAATTCATCGCGTACAATCTCCTTCAAGCGGATCTCGATGTCGGTTATGTCAAAGTCGTTCATACCTTGCGGAAATAATTGTGGAAGTTTCTAATCACACTGTAGGCTGATTCGTGCAGGAATTGAATCTCGTAATCCACACGATACCAGTCATTTGCCATATCCGAGAGAACTACACCGTACCATCCCATCTTTGGCCCCTCTGCTACTACCTCCTGCAGGCGGGAAAGCGCCCGGCCCCTCGGAGTCCATTGATCCTTTGCCTGCGACACGGCCTCGACAATCCGTCCGTTATGGACCAAACACCAGCCCAGAGTATCGTTCTCTTGCTCGTGCTTCATATCGGGGTCGTGAGCCTCGTGCAGGGCATCAAGTGCCTTGTCGAGGATGGCATACATCGCACGTTCGATAGTTTCGTCCTTGCTCGCAAGAAACCGGGCAAAACCTTGACGCAGACGCTTGTCGTTATCCTCTCGAAGTCCCATAGCCCTACTCGTTTTTCACGCGGTCAAACCAAATCAAAGAGCCGAGATTGAACGTGTCCTTCTTCACCACAACGCCCCTGAACGTCTTTTCGTAGTCGGTCAGTTCCAGTATGTCGCCGGGATTCAGCGGAGTGAGGAAGATGGGGCACGAAATCTTGTAGTCGGAGACAATCACATCCCCGGCTCGCATCGTGCTCATTGAACTCTGTCGATAGCCGAAAGGGATGCTCTCCACCTCCTCCGTGATGAAATTGCCATCAGCGTCAAAAGTTGGCTGGTTGTCAACCATCACCACCGCCGTCAACGTAACATAGCCCTGAATCGGATCGCCGTTCTCATCGGTGATGGGATCGCCGTGCTCGTCAAGACCGTCACGCACTACGCGGAGGGTGTGTGGAAACTGCGGATTGTACATTACTTGTAGAGGTCTCTCATCTTTAACTTGCTCGAATCGGCTTCCTCTTTCCGGGGGTCGTCCCATCTCGCATAGAGCCGCATTGCAAGGTCACGCAACGCTTTGCGGTCAAACACGTTCTTGGCCGACTTCTGGAGTTGGTAGCCGTTATCGGAAATGTATTCGCCAGATGCCTTCACGGAGGATCCGGCAGCGTACATCAGGATGTCGGCATAGCACAGGTCACGCTGCTTCTCCGTGAGTTCGGAGGCATCGGTCCCGGCCTTTATTCCACGATCGAAAAGAATCGCAGACAAAGCCTCCGGGGTAAAGTCGAAATCGACCTTCCCCCGAAGCCAAGTCTCTACTGTGTACGCTGCCATAGCCTTCGTGAGAGTTTAGGCAATTGGGAAGAAGTAGAACAGATACTGCGGAGAGGTCGGGACGGCCAGCACGGTCATTTCCGTGTAGTAGCCCTGACACTTCTCAACGGCATCGGCATCCACCGTCAGCAGGAGACGACCGTCGTAGAACTTGCCGTAGGTGGCGGAAGCGCTCTGGAAGGTGATAGGCATCACCGACAGGATGGTTCCAACCTTACCATCGGGCACGAACACGATCACGTCGCTGTTGAAGGCGTTGATGTTCGGCTTCTCCAGAGCCTTCTTGGTCTTGTCGTACTTCTCGACGGCCACGAGGCTGTCGATAGCGGTGACGGAGATACCAATCAGCTCCTCGAACTTGGACTTACGGGAGGTCTCGGGCAGGGCAGCGGCAGCAGCCTGCGTGTTGGAGAGGTCGCCCATAGGCCACAGGTTGATGGCGATGGCCTTTGCCACGCTGGAGTGGCGCAGGATGCGGCGCAGGAAGGCGCTGTTGATTTCCAGATGGCCCTTGATACCCTTGTCAAGGATGGGTTGCAGGAACTCCACGAGGTCGGCGATAACGTCGGCATTCGCGCCTTCGGTGGCGTAGGTGTTGTCAGTCCACCACTTGCGGCTGTTGTCGGCATTACCACGGAGGGTGGAAGCGTTCTTCTTGTTGGCGGAAGGAACACTCGCGCTGAACGTCACGTTCTTGATACCCTTCGGGTTGTTCGCGTCGGTCAGGGTGAGTTTACCAGCGGAGATCATCTGATGGCGCTGGTAGGTCAGGGAGTTGGTGTGGCCACCGATGAGGTCGTCCAGAGTCTCGAACAGCTTGCGCTTTGCGGAACGGATAGCCTCGTCGCTGGTCTCGCCAAACAGCTTCTCGGTGATGAGCTGCTTGCGCACCTTGTCCTCGTTGAAGTAAATCACGTCCTTCATACGAGGAATCTTGCCCGTGAGCAGGGATGCACCTTCGGCCCCACGAGGGATGGGCTTGGAGTCGAGGTCGTAGTAGTTCGCCATCGCGGTGATGCCGAGCTCCTTCTGCACCTGCTCGTAGGTGAACTCCAGCTGCATATCGGGCTCGAAGTCGAAGCCCGGGATCTGGAGGCCGTTGTACTTCTCGGCAAGGGTCTTGTTGAGGAAGCCCTGCAGACGCTTGCTGGAGGTGTCACCACGGAAAGCACGGGCGAGAAGGTCATAGAACTGTACAGGATTGGTATTCATAACGTTTCTCTCCTATGGTTTATTCGTTGTGCTGATACACACCCAGAACGACCTTCGCCATCTGCGCCTTGATGAGGCTGGCGGGGGTGCGGTCGATGAGGATGCCGGAATGGTTGTACATAATGGCGGCTCCAGTGGCAGCGGTCTCTTCGGCGGTCACGTCGAACTCCTTGCCAATGAAGATGTCATTGTACAGGTAGGAATTGGGAGCCACGGCTCCGCTTTCGACAGGGGACAGGACAACCACGTCGCCAACAGCAGCGCCGTCAATGGCGGCGGTGATCTTGTAAACGTTCGCGGTCTCGGTCTCCTCCACAGCGGTGATGGCGACAGCTTCTCCGAGACTGGAGAGGTCGTTGCCTACCTTCTGCAGATAGTCTTTGGTGGTCGGCTCAATGCCGTAGTTGCCAACGTTCACGGTGAGGACACCACCCTCGACAGCAGTCACCTGCATCACGAGGAAAGGAGTAATCACCTTGTTGGAGATGTTGATGGGGCAACCAGCCTGATACAGAGCACCTGCCATGAGGTAGTTCCGATCAAGAGTGCCACCCACAGGAACGGCCTCGACGTGATTGCCGAGCCAAATGGGGATGGTCAGATTGCCGAACTCATCCCTCGTCCTGCCATAAGCGTTGAAAGAACTTTTCATCGGATAATGGAATTAAAAATTTGAAATGTTATTCGCTTTTCTTCGGGAGCTTGCCTTCGCGACGCAGGGTCTCGGCAAAGTCGTCGTCCTCCGTCCCGGTGTACTCGGGAACGGTGGCCTTGTGAGAGTGCGGGACCGGGCCATCACCGTAGAACTGGGTGTACTTGGCATCGTAGGCGGTTTTCAGGTTGGCTGCAATGTCGTCAACGCTGTCCTCGTCCTTGAACTCGGCCTTCTCCAATACCAGATCCAGAATGCTGTCGTTGTCCGACCCCTGTTCCTTCATCTTGGTACGGATGCTGGCCAGCTTCTCGGTGCGAGCCTCCTTCTGCTTGGCCTCCTTGTTCTCCTGCTCCAGAGCCGCGATACGATCCAAGAGTTCTTTGTTCTTGTCCTCGTCACCTTCGTTCTTGGGAGGAGTCGTCTCTGGATGCTCCTTCTTGTACTTGTCAAACTCGGCCTGCAGGTTCGCCTTTTCAGTGCGCACCTTGTCGGTGTCGGTCTGATAAGCCTTGATGAGAGCATTGGTTTCGTCGGATTTGACGACCCCATCAATCTCATCGTCTTTGGTAACGGTTTTTACGAGGACAGAGGCCACCCCGTCAAACGCCTTGTCGCTCAACCCCGACGCCGCGTACTCGGTTTTGAGAGCTGTCAAAAGTTTGGTTTTCATACAAAACTTGTTTTGGTTATACATTAAAAGCCCGCACGGAGACGGGGCAAAACCCACCTCTGCACGGACTCATTTGGTCTCTTGGACGCTATCGGTCGCTGATGTGTCTCTACGGACGCTCTATATGTTCTCCTGAATCTCGACCTCGCTCTTGGCCTTGCAATTTCTACACACAAGGCTGTAACGAAGTTTACCCTTCAACTCCAGAATACGCACGGGAAGGGCCTTGCCGCACTGCGGACAGACCAGCTTCACTTCTTTCCGTATGCTTTTCTTCTCGTCCATATCCGGGGCAAAGATATAAAACCAATCCAAACAATATGAAATAATTATTTCAGATTATTTCAATAAAAATGTGACCTTTGCCCTTGTATGGCAAGAAAAGTTATCAGAGACGACAGTAAGTATCTTGACCCCGTGTTTCTGAAACGGGGCCAAAAAGTCTATACTTACGAGTTCATCGAAATGCTGCGAGAGGAGAACCTGCAACTGAAACTGCAGGGCAAACGCTCCTACAACCTCGTGCCGCAGAAAGGCTTTCAAGAAAGGGTGGAAGAAGCCGATGCCGACCTGCTCATCATCGGCGGTAAGAAAGGTGGTGGCAAGACTTGGATTGCACTTTTCAAGGCCCTGCCCTACATCTTCAACCCAGACGTGTCGATGTACGCCTTCCGTAAGTATGAGGATGATGTGAAACGCGGTCCGTGGAAAGCAAGCCAGCCAGTGTTTCGAGGCTTCGGCGCACCGAAAGAATCCTACTTTGAATGGTCCTTCCTCAACGGGAAAGGAGCATCCTTGAAGATGGAGCACCTGATGGACCTCGGCAAGATTACGGACCGATTCCGTGGTGCTGAACTGGCATACATCGACTTGGAGGAGTTACCAGAGCACACCCGCGAGAACGTCAAAATCATCTTCGACTTCCTCTCCGTCAACCGTAATACTGCTGGCGTGAAGTCGCAGGTCGTGGCTACCTGCAACCCGGTGGGCTGGAACAACAAACTACGGAAACTGCTGGAGTGGTACATCGACCCGGAGACGGATATGGTTATCCCCGAGCGCGACGGCAAGAAGCGCTATATGTTCAACTGGGGAGACGATATAAACCAGATTGCTTGGGGAGACAGTTGGCAAGAGGTGTACTCCCATCCCAAAGCAAAAGAGAAGATAGACCTGCTTCTTATGGGTGCGCCGGACCTCAAACCAGAGGATATGATCCTGACGCTCCAGTTCATCGAAGGAGACTACGCCGACAACAAGATTCTGCACGTTGCTGATAAGCGATATGTGTCACGTCTGGCCAGTGGTGGCGGTGCGTCCGTCGTCAACGATATGCGCGGTATCTGGCGCGATGTCGAGAGCGGGACCAGCCTGCTGACGCAAGACGATATGGAAGCCTTCTTCAATAACACAGAACGCAGGGATGGAGTGATGCGGGCATCTGCAGACGTGGCCCTCACCGGGGACTTCTTCGTGATATGGGCCTTCGACGGCCACCACATCTGCGACTTGGAGGCTTGGTTCGGGGCCCCTTCTGATGAAGTTGTCCCCTTTATCAAGAAATTCTTGAAGAAGAACGGAGTCAGGGAAGAAAACTTCACCTACGACAAGAACGGTCTCGGCCTCTGGCTGGAGGGACACTTCAAGTCAAGTGTCGGATTCAACAATAAGAGCGCGGCATCGGACCCCCGGCTCTGGAATAACCTCAAATCGGAATGCGCGGAGAAGTTCGTGAAGGCCGTGAAAGGTCGCGAATACAGCATTGCGGAGGACTTGCTCGACCGTAAGTACACCGACAAGAAAGGACACACGTTCACCGTCCGCGACCGCCTCGTAGCCGAACGTATGGCACTCAAACGCAAAGACAATGAGGCCCGCTTTGAAATCATCACCAAGCAGCAGATGAAACTGGAGATTGGCCATAGCCCTGACTTTATCGAGGGATTGTTTATGGTCACTCCGCTATTTGCCAGCAATAAGAAGTGCATCCGAAAAGGCTTTGAAAATATGTAATCCTTATCAGATATGAGTTATACTATTGACACTATGACTCCAGACAAGATTCGTGTCAAGGAGTCCTTCAAGCGGCTGATACCTCCGGCGCTGGTAGGGCCGGGCCTGTCGCAAACCCCTCGCGGGACCATCAACGCAAGGGCAAACTACAGCGTGGATCCGCTCCTGTTCGAGCTTCGGACGCAATCCGATTTCCTGCGGGAGTATGATGTCAACGCTCACCTCATCAATTCGATGAAGTACTATCCCAACCCGTTCAGCAAAGATAGCGATGGCAAGGTGTACCAGAAAATCAAGAGTAGGGTCGCTGTTGGCTTCCAGTCCCGCATCCACACCAAGCGCCTTACCGCACTCATCGGCAACAACATCAGCCATCGCCTCATACGCAGCTTCAAGGATTCAGAGGCGGCGCAGGACTGGCTCGCAGACTTCCGCGAAGGCTGGGAGGAGAAGAACGTTGAGGTAGCCATCCACGACGCTATCTCCACCGACGGCAAGACTGGAGACTGCGCCATCTGTTTCTTCCTGTCGAAGAATAAAGTTGGCTGGCGCACCTTCTCCTTTGATAATGGCGACATCCTCTATCCTCACTACGACCGCCTCACCGGGGAACTGTCTCTCTTTGCCCGCGAATACACCGAGGGAGAGCCAGACGGCGAGCAGGTAACATTCCTCGATGTCTGGGATGATACCTCGTACATTCGCTACAAGAAGTCGTTGAAAGACGACAAGAAAGAGTGGGAGATTGATGAGCAAAAGACTCGGCACAACTTTCCGATGTGCCCTATTGCGTATCACCGCTATGGTGAGCCGTTCTGGACCCCGAGCCAGTCCCTGATCGAGAACTACGAGTTGTCCCTGTCCCAGTTCGCAGAGAACAATGCAGCATACGCCCTACGCATCCTCTACACCATCGGTCAGGAAATGGAGGTTATCAGCAGCTTAGACGGTACGCCGCAGCGTATCGACTCCAGCGACCCCAACGCGAAGATTGGCTTCCTCGAACCCGCTGACGCGGCCAAGTCCTTTGAGACCCAACTCAACAAACTGGAGCAGAACATTATGCGCAGCTCCTTCGCCGTGGAGACTCCAGAAATCAAGAGTGGTAGCGATATGAGTTCGCTCACGGTCAAGATGCTATTTGCTGACTCCTACCTCAAAGCACTGGACGATGCGATGAAGTACCAGATGTTCCTTGACCGGGCAACGACCCTATTCAAGTACGGCTATGGCGTTGAGGTTAAGCACCGTAGCGACTACAACAAGTTCCGCATCAAGGCCGAACTCCTGCCCTTCGTCTTTATGAGCGAGAGCGAGACCGTGGCCGCTCTGGTCCAGCTCGTCGGCAGCGGTGTCCTCTCCAAGCAGACGGCATCCGAAATAGCCTACAACTCCGGCTACGGAACCGCCGATGAATGGAATCGCATTCTGAATGAGGCACACGCCGAAATGGTGGCAGAGGCAAAAGCCAATTCAACAGGGAAGCAGCCGAACGTGGTGAGTCAAACCCGCCAGAACCAGTAATGGGCTATGGAGAAGGTAATCAAACAAATGGAAAAGGTGGAGGGCGATGTCCGGCGTGACATTCGCCCTTCTGTTTCTGAAATCGTCCTGCTGGCAAAAGCCTACCGCCGCTGGGGAAAGGACTTCGCCTTCGATATAGCCGAAGCCCTTGACCAAGCCGTGAATAAGTCGCTGGTCAATCTATCGGACCGCATCCTTGACAACATCAGAACAAGGCTGGACTACGCCATCGCCGAAGCAGAGGCAGACGACTTCGACCTTGACTGTAAATCCTACGCCACACGAGAGATCAACGGAGAAACGGCCCAAGCCCGCATCGACGGCCACGTCTCCCGACTCAAATACCTGTTCGAGGCCGGGATAGCCATCGGCTTCACCAACAAGATGTCCCAGGCCAAGATAGAAACCACCATTATGCAGTTGGTAGCCAACCCGAACTACCTGATGCTGATACCAAATGCGAGAAGGGAAGGAGGCTACGCCGCCACCTACATCGTGGACGGAGACCTCAACTCTGGCCGTGGCATCAACTCCAATATTGTGAAGGCAATCTCGGTCGTCGGCTCAACGATGATTGCCGATGCCTTCCACTACGGCAGGCTGGAGACATACAAAAGAGACGGGGCAATCGGATATAGAGTGAAACGTAACTCCAACTTCGACTGCCCCGACTGCGATGCGGTGTGCGCCGTGGTCCATCCCTTCACGGAAATCGTGATCCCGGTACACCCCAACTGCTGCTGCTCTACGTACCCCGTCTTTAACGAGAACCTGGACCCAGACGAGACCTGATCTGCTCAACTCGCTTCCGGCCATCAGCGATGATGGCATCAGCCCGCAACACCAAATCCCAAGCACCCTCCGCCGCAAGTCCGCGACGGAGGTTTTCCGTACAGCGCAGGTCGAACTCGGCCCGGTGTGACTCGGATTCGGTATTCTTGGATATGGCCATTACTCGGAAGGTTTCTCCTGTTCGGGCTCTGGCTCTGCAGCGGCCTCGCCCTTCTCCTTGATGTCCTCGACCGCCTCGTGCAGTTCCTTCTCCTCCTGCAGGATTTTGGCATCCTCCGCAGGGGTGATGTCCTCCTTAATGCCGTACACGTCCTTGTGGCGGTTGATGCAGTCCAGTACCGCCTTGTTGATGTCATCGTAGAGAGTGGCATCTGGAACAGTGCAGAGGAAGTTGTACATCAAGGTGGCGTAGTTGTGGAGGTCGTTCTTGTACTTCTCCGGGTCCTCCAGCATCATTTCCAGCAACTGCCCCTTCGCGATGTGGCGATTGATGCGGTGCGTGATGGTGAGACTGATGTCTTGAATCTTGATATGATCAGGCTCATTCGTGTACACGAAATTCCCGACACGGATGTCCCGCTTGTCGAGTTTAACTTTTCCATTCAGAATCTTCATAAGGCTACTTTTCTATTTTGTGAGCGATACTGCCGAGGGCGATCATAGACATTGCCATCATCATTTCGGCGCTGTCGCTGTCTTTGAGAATATCGGCGGGGACCTCGATTTCATCGTGGCTGTCGATGTAGTCACGAAGCATCTTTTTCTCCTCGGGCGTGAACTTCAACAGGACAATCAATGCGCTGATGTCCTCTTTGTCAATGTCAAAAATAAGTTTCATAAGACTTTCCTGTTATGGTTGAAAAATTTCCTTTTACGTACCAAAAATTGACGAAAACGTGCGATTTTTGCCGAAAACCGTGCGAAAACGGCCCGATACTGTGCCAAATCACGCATTGTCTGTCTCGATGCGATAGAGATAATACCTCACCTCAACGCCCCTGTCCTTCGCCACGTGATATGATGTCAGCTCCCGGGTGATAGCATCCTTCGTCATAGCGCCACCAAGTCCGTTGTATATCCGGCTCGACGACACCCGCTCCGGCTCCTGCCCGCTATACTGCGGCTTCACATCGTAACCCATCTTCTCCAAGAACGACACCAGCGGACTGGCCTTGTACTTCCTCACCTCTCGCTTCATCGCCGACAACGCCTTTTCCATTCTGATGCAGCGCGTAAAGGAGCCGTCGTGCTTTAGCAACCGCTTCCGGCCATCCATAACCCACCTGAATATGCCGGGCAGCTCCGCCTCGCATATCTCCGCCGCCAGCTTCTTATTCTGACGCTCGGGAGGGATGATTACATCGAACAGGAACGGCATCAGCCTGCGGAAGAAGGCATCGGTATCGTCGCGGAATCTGGGCCTCTCGTTGAAGGCAAAGACCAGCGGCGGACACTTGACAACCACGTTCCCGGCGTACAACCGCCAGCCCTGTACGTCTTGACTGGAGCTCAACGCTTTCAGGCCGGAGTCGAAAGCCGCACTGCGCTTAATATCCGGCGAGAAGTTCAGTTTCTTCCCGTCAACACTCACCAACTGCTTGTTGTCAATGAGCTGATCCGGCGACAGGAAACTGACCCAATCCTTGCCTATGACGTTCTTCATAACGTCGAATATCACGCTCTTGCCGTTGCTGCCTTCTCCAATCAGCAGCGCCATCTTCTCGATAGATAGCTTCTCGCGGTCGATGAAGCACATTCCGAAAAACTCCTGCAGGCACGCCCTCTCGCTGGCATCGGGCAGAACCTCCACCAAGAACTGCTCCCACCTCGGGCAAGTGGCATCAGAGCGCCACTCGTAGGGCAGGGCGTAATCCGTTATGTGCCTGCGGTCGAAGGAATAGGCCCGATTCCGCTGTATGTCATACACGCAATTCGTGAAACAGACTTTGGTCGGATCGTTCCTGTACGACTTCTCGAATATCACAGAAAACGGCATATCGCCGATTTTCTTTGCGTCGGAGGCCCCAACCCCGAACTCAGGCAAGATATTCGCGACAATGAGTGAGAGACTGCGACTGGTGAGGCGAGTGTAGGCCCGGCCGTCAAAGAAAGCCATCACGTTGTCGATATAACAAAGGCTGCTACTGGCTATCGCACCACGTAAGATGGAAACATACCCGTCAATGCGCTCGGTGGCGGAACGGGACAACGACAACTTTGCAAAGCCGTCGGCATAGGGCCGGAGCAAAGTCAGCAACTCCTGCTTCAACACATCGAGGTTGTCAATCATCTTTCAAGACCTTTAACGTGGAACGGACGATGATGTTGCCGCTATCATCTTTGTAATCCTCGAAAACGAAGTAGTCGCGGGGCATCGACCGCAGCAACTCCATCGTGCGGAGGACACACTGCTTCCGGGCCCAAGCCCGGGACACTTCATCAACATCGCGACGGTCGCAATACTTCACCAGCCTTCTGCCAAATTTCGCCTGCCGCCGCTCATCCACAACCGTCACCAGAGAAAGGCGGCGACGCGGCAGTTTCGGGCTCGGATCCAACGCCTCGGCCCACCCCCGGAATACTCGGGCAAGGCCGGACCTCAACCTTTGGCCGACATCACGCCAATTCTTTACCTTCGCTCCCATTTTGCACCAATTTTTTAGCCCACTATTTTTTCACTTCCTTGAACCAGACAAATTTCTTGTCGCGTCGGTCGAAACAGCCACACTGCAAGTCGCCGCAGCCGAGGTATAACTTCGACAAGAAGCAGCCGCTGCAAGCCTCCGCCGGAACCGACACCCGGGCCGCTTCCTCACACCTGAATCTCCGGCCCCGAACCACCACCTCATCCCCAATCGCCACGAACCGAGTAGGCAACGCAGTTTTCTTCTCCAACAATGCTTTCTCCTCATTGTAAGCGGCAACGACCTCCCCGACGTATGACAACTCATCGGGAGAGAACAACGCAGCATCTGGCCGCATCCGACGCAAGATTTTTTCGGCAAGTTTCATAGCACAAAGTTAGCAATTATCTGAAATAATCAACATTAAAAGTTTCAACCCCTCCCAGCCCCTCCCCATCGCAAATTCCGCGAAAATGGGCCGTTTTCGACGTTTTTCGACCTTATAAATCATTGATAATCATAATCCTCGTTGATTTCTCGTTAATTTCTCGTTAATTTTGAGACAAATACGCAATAAGAACTATTGATAATCAGCAACTTAACCTATTCTCGTTAATTTGTTATACCTATCCCTTTACGCAAGTACGCAGGTGAAAGAATAAATATGATATATTTTCTACGAAATCAACGAGAGTGTTGTAAATCAGTGACTTACAATCGTAATTCGACCGGAAAATCTACGAGAAATCAACGAAATCCGAATAACCAAACCAGCAATACGCAATAAAATCAGTAACTTACATCGCGCATTCCCGTCTGGCCAAGCCAACAACAAAAAAAATCAAAAAAAAATTAGCGAGAAGGGGTCCGAGAGGACGTGATTTCTATACTTCCCCCCTTCCCCCTTCGCGGTCTGGGCTTGCTTCCTGCTTATTGTTCACATTATGCGTATAATATAAACTATTTCGGGCTATTTTCGTCGCTTTCTCGGGCTTGTTGATATAAAACACAATCCCGGCAGCGTAGCGACGTGTAAAACCTTTGTATATCGGCCCCGGAGCCGTCGTCCGCTTGTGTCCGCTTCTGGATCTCGGTTATTAGTTTGATGATTTCAAAGCGTTGTTTTTCGTCTGTTATAACTTCGTCCGCCTTTCCTGCTAAATACTTTAATTGTTCATCGGTATTCGTGAAATCCACCCCGATTTTTTTACTTTTCGCCGTGTTTCCCGTTTTCGTGTCTTCGTTGCTGTCTGCGTCTGTTCCTCCAAAGATCCCTGCTTCGTTCCTGATCTGGTCAGCTTTGGCGGCAAATATGGCGTTTTGTTCCTGCACAAAATCCCGGACTTTTGCAGACAGTTTAAAACGGCTTGCCGCGGTTGCTGTGTTTTTTTCGCTGTAGCTGCTCGGCGGGTTTTCTCTGGAAAGCAAATATATTTTTTTCCAATCTTTGCAGCCTGTGACAATTCCCCAAATTATAACGGCTTTTTCTCTCTCTGTTAAATCCTGCCTTTTGTAGTCGTTTTTTTGTTCCTGTTTCATCTGTTTTTTGCGCTGGGACTGTTTCAGGGTTCCGGCCTGCTGGCGTTTTTTCCTGCTGTCCTGCTGGCAAATATATTTTTTTTCCTGAAAGGGTGAAATTTTTTGCAATTTATTTTGTAGTTTAATAAAATATTATTATATTTGTGATGGATTTAGAACGGTAGCCCGCCGGGACAAAGGGCGCGAAATTATGAAACAGACAAAATTACAAAAAGCGGTTATTAGCCTGGGCCTTAATGATAAGGACAGCAAAAGACAGGAGCTCGAGACAAGCGCCGCCGGGATTCTTTCCGGCCTGCTGTGCTCCCGTTTTGCCGGGGCAACGGTTACGGCTTGCGCCGGGATTTATACCCACGACAACGGGCAACAAGTCCGGGAAAATTCTCTTTCCGTGGTGCTGTACTTCGTAACATTGGAACAGGTCCGGGACTTTGCGGGGGAGCTGTGCCGGGTCTTTAATCAAGAAAGCGTCACGATCGAAACGGTGCGCCGGGGCTTTTTCGGGGATCGTTTGAGCGTTGAATTTTTCCAGCCGGGCAAATAGTCCCGGTTTGGAATTTTCGCGGCTGTCTGGGACTGCTGCCGGGATCGTCGCCCGGGGCCTGAACCGTTTCTAAATCCGCCGCCGCTGGAATATTGGAACAGCACCGGGATCGTACCCCGGCCAGCGGCCAAAACTCTAACAATTAAAACCGCCGCCGACGGAATAAAGACAGGCGCAAAGATTATGGAACGTATTAAAAAAATCGAATTGAACGGGATCACCTTTGAAGTTTTCGGCCAGTACTGGGAGACGCGGAACAGCTGGGGCCATAACGGTTTTTTACTTATCGACGGCCACGAAGTCAGCCGAGCCCGCGTCCGCTATTACAATAGAACTTGGGAAAGTTACACGTTCCAAAGTGCGGGCCGTGCCGCTGTTTACTCCTATATCGAAGAATTGCAGCGCCGGGCGCTGGAGGCATACAGGGAGGCCACGGGCCGGATCCGTCTGACAAAAGCCCTGAAAGATGGTATTTTCAAACTGGATCCAGAAATCCAGAACGCCCGGGCTGTGCTTGCTGCACTGTAAGGGCCGAGAACCTGACCGGGCACGGAGGACGGAACAGGGGCAGCGACGGCCCCACCCGGTCCCACTGTTTAACAATAGAGCCGAGGAGCCGACGGCATAAAACGGGCAATAAAACAAGATGAAACAGGTATTTATACACAAAGTTTGCGACGCTCTGACGGCTGCTGCTGTCGCTGGGTTCCGTGCCCTTATCTGGGCCGAGAAAGCGGTATTTTTCAGGACAGGACGACAGGGCCGGGTGCTGCGCTGGTACTGGAGGGAGGCCGGGATCGGGCTGCAAAAGGCCCTGAACAGGGAGCATGGCACGGCCTACAAATACGGGTATATTTCCAGTAAATAGGGAAGGCCAGAAGATGCAAACGATCCGGCAAATAGTAGGGGCCACGCCCCGGGCCAGCTTCGCCCGGCCTTACATCAGGGAGGAGGAGGACGGCACGGCCACGATCAAGGCAGGGAGCCCGGCGGATGCCGTGCGGGTTATCGAGGCGCTACGGGCGGGAGGTTATGCCGCCAGACTGGAGGGGCCGAGGGAGGCCACCCGGGTACGGGCTGCGGCTCTCGCCTGTCTGCTGTAAACGAACAGGGACCCGGGGACAGTCCAGAACGGGGAGGCGGGATCCCCGCCGGGCGCAAATTATCAAACACTTTCAAGCAATGAAAACAGCCTATTTTATCGTAACAATCCCCGACGGGGAGCACCTCATAACAGCGGCCACAACCAACGGCCAGAAGCTCGCCTATCTCGATTTTTTCGACAGGGCGCTATTATACCGCTATTTCAGGCCGGGAGACATCCAGATCCGCCGGATCACGGCACGGGAGGCCAGCAAGCGGCACGACACCCCCGCCAGTTTCCGGGATTTGTTCAGGCTGGGACAGTGGCAGTAAAATTTTTTTCTGAAATTTTCTGCAAAAGAGTTTGCAGTTTAATAATATTTTATTAATTTTGCATCAGAATTAGAACGGAGGAGCCAACCGAGACAAACAGGCATAAAACAAAATGGAACGTTACGACTACCGCGAAAACGTCAAGAACGACATCAAGAACTACATCAGGGACAACGAGATCCGCTGGAACGAGGACAGCCGGAAGGAAGTGGAGGAACGCCTCAACGACGATTTATGGACCGTTGACAGTGTGACCGGGAACGGGTCCGGCTCCTACACCTTCAACACGTGGGAGGCCGAGGAATACCTCTGCCACAATATCGACCTGTTGCAGGAGGCACGGGCCGAGTTCGGAGACGAGCGGGACCCGCTGGAACAGGGAGCCGAGGCGCTGGACGTTACGATCCGCTGCTACCTTTTGGGCCAGTGCATCGGAAAGGCTCTGGACGAGCTGGAGGACGAGGGCTGGAAGCCTGCCGAGGATGAGGAGGAGGGGGACGAGTCCGAGGAGTAAGACAAGACCAAGCCGGGGACAGAGAACGGCCACAGGGAGCGACACCCTGCCCCGGCTCAATTAACTTTCAAAAACTGACGGCCACAGGATAACAGGCCAGAACACTATGAGCGCACCGAATTTTTTCAAGACAAATGCCAGCAATTACTACGTACTGGACTGCCGCACCTTCTACAACGACGAGGGCGAGCAGCTGGAGGGATGGCAGGAGGGCTGCACTGTTTACGACGACACGGAGGACGAGATCGAATACATTCAGGAGAACGCCACCAGCACCGGGCAAAAATCCGGCTATTACAACCGCTGGAAGCGCCCCGGAGACTCTGACAAGTATAGGGGCCGCGACTCCATCGCCATTTTGCAGAAGGTCGAGGGCCTGAACCTGTCTCCGGCCTGCGGAATGAATCTGACCATCGAGATACAATACAACGTCGGACGTTACGAGGCCGGGAACTTGGATTGGTCCATCTACGCCTGTGACGAAAACGGGTGCAGCTTCGATGGGGAATACGCCCCGGAGGACGTGGAGGGGCTGGTCCGGGACGCTCTGGACTATGTAAGCTGGCGGGAATCGTACTGGAACCCTGGCCTTATCAAGATGCAGGCAAAGAACATCGCCCAGAAGGTACGCCGGGCCGTGGAAAAGGCAATGGAGGAGGCGGAGGACTTCTGCCGGAAGAACTGCACCGGGGTATATGAGCTGGCCTATATGTTCAGCAACGGTGAGGCCGGATATAACAAGGTCGCATAATTTTGAAAATTAAAAACTACGAGATATGAAAAATAATTACACTTATATCGGAACAACAAGGGCTAACCATTTGACAATAATTAGTCTTGCAATGCAATTCGGACTGCAACACATCCGTAAAATGAGCATTGGAGAGGCTATCGCATTGAGGGCAAATGAGGGTGATGAAAGGTGCATAACTGCCTGCGAAGAACATCCGGAACTCTTTTCAAAAGCCGACACCGAGATTCTGGAAATTGCTATCAAGCTACAGGAGGGGCAGGGGGATGTTTAGTTTTGCCGTGGTATTTTACGCTTTCGCGTTTTGGTTCGTCGTTACGTGGATTTATTTAGCAATCAAAGATAAGGAGGAAATAAAGATGAGAACAACGCATTTCAGACCGATGAAAAGGGACAAGGAGCAGGGGAACAAGGCACGGGCGCTGGCCCGGGTTATGGCCCAGCATCTCAAACAGGCGGGGCACATCGTGGCCGAGTCCGTGAAAGAGTACGTGACCAGCGCCGACTTTGAGACGGTTCAGGATCTGTCCTATAAGCTGGCCGAGGAGCACCCCGGCATCTACAGTACCGCCAACCTCTTAATTTTCGAGACGGAATAAAGTGCAGATACACTGCACAATTACAAACTATCTTTGCAGTCAAACAGAGACACGAGGGTGAGGGAGGGCCAAACATTTGCGCAGATGGCCGGGGGCGCGAAGGAAGCAAACCCACTTGGCTGAATCCGGGATAACACCACGAGAACCACCCGGCCCCTCTTTTTTCTGAAACTTTCTTCAAAAAAGTTTGTAATTTAATAAAATATTATTAACTTTACATCAGTTAATGATTGAACCGCCGCCGACGGAATACAAACGGGCAAGAAAGAAATGCAACACATCATCAGAACCAGCACCGATTTACTCCCGATCCTCTGCCCGGACCTTTACGAGACCGCCATCAGCCCGAGCACCGTTTTCGACTGGGAACAGGAACAACTCTGCGAGGAACTGCCGGAGAGCATCAACCCCTACGATATAGCCATAGACCTGAACAAGTATCTCTGCCGCTTGGTCGAGTACGCCAACGAGGTGATAGAGGCCGAGGTTCTGCCCCAGCTCAAAGCCTACGGCGTAGTGGAGATCAAGGCCGGAGCCTTCAACCATCCGAGCTACTACCAGCTGGGAAGTGGCCGAGCCGACATCATCAACTTCGACATCATCGTAGAGGATGAGTTCTTCACGAAGATAGCCCCGGAGCTGGAACGGATGAGCAAGGACGCAGCAGCCCAGCGCTATTGCAAGAACCACTGGCAGGACAGGCCCGGCTTCTGGGAGGAGAAGGTGTCAGAGAATCTGTATTTCGAGGACTTTATTAGCGAGGAGGACTGCGCCCTCATCGCGGCAAACCGAGCAGCATAAGAAGAAATAGATATGTGCGAGTTAATAGCAGCAATCAGACAAAGCGCAGGGGTACAAGCCCCGGCCCTCATTAAGCACCTGACGGCATCCGGCATCAGCGAATGGCACGACCTCACAAAAGCCCGTCTATTCGCCTTTAGAGACGACGTAATGGAGGAGGTGGCTCCGACTTCCGCCCGAACCTATTTTGCGGTTTTGAAGGGGGTTCTGGCTCGCTACGAGGACGAGGAGGAGTTCTGCCGCGACTACCGCGACATCCTCCACGCCAAGAAAGAGGCTCCAGTCAAGACCTACCTCACAATGGCCGAACTCAAACGGCTGGAACAGGTCAGGACCGAGACCCCGGTGGAGCAGCAGGTACTATATCAGTTCCTGATCGGAGCCTACACCGGGATGCGAATCTCTGACATCCGGGAGGTGACGGCCGAGAACGTTGTGGAGGGCCAACTCTCCTACGTATCGAAGAAAACGGCAGTCCACGCCGTAGTGCCGTGTAGCAACCGAGTACAGGGTTATATCCTCTGGGTCCAGCACAACGAGCAGGAGGTAACGCTGGCTGGCTATAACAAAGCATTGCGCCGTCTCTGCCACAGGGCCGGGATCTGCGACCGGGTGAAGGTGTACAAGGCCGGGGCAACCCTGACCGGACCCAAATATGAGTACGTCAGCAGCCACACGGCCCGCATCAGTTTCTGCACCAACCTCGCCAAGCTGCACGTCCCCCTGCTGGATATATCCAGAATGGCGGGCCACTCCAGCACCGCAATGACAGAACGCTACATCGTGAACACCAACGTAGAGCTGCCGCAATCGGCACTTAAATACTTTGCGTAATGAAACAGGTAAGGAAATACGAGATTTATCTCCAGACAAAAGCATCAGACGCTCCGAACGACTTCCGAACGGAGGAGTTCCAGAGCTGTGACAACTACCGGGAGGGGATGAAGGAGGCCAAGCGCCTTTCCGCGATGTGCCCCTTCAAATCCAGTGGCGGGATTGAAATCGTGAATATCGAACTGGTCTGCGAAGTCTGTAACGAGGACGAGGACGGCAACCTCTGGGACTTTGACGCCATCTTCTATGAGGAGTTCACCAACGGCCAACACATCGGGAGGTATGCGCCCGGCACAGATGGGACGTGGAGATTGCACCCAGTGAGAAGGAAGGCCCGGAAATGACAATCGGCCAGAATAACGTGAACCGTTAATCCAGCCGATTTAGTAGCGGGAGAAGGAATCGAACCTCCGGCCTCCGGGTTATGAGCCCGACGAGCTACCGCTGCTCTACCCCGCAATGTTGGGACAAAGGTATAACTTAATTTTTAATAATCCAAATTTATTTATGATCGCTATGTTTGCAGTCAAGAGAGAGAGGACGGGTCGAATCCTCAAAACTACCTTCGACCACGAGACAACTGTTCTTTCCACCCACAAGAAGCAGGAGGAGGCCGAGACCGAAATCCGCAGCCGATTCAAGGCCCAGCACGAGAACTACGGCGGACGTGCCAGCTTCACCGGGACCGAGACCGACTTCCTCGTCACTATCAAGGAGCCGGACTACGACGTGACCGAACACTTCTTCATTGACAAAGTGGAGGAGTAGGGTATGGGAGAATATCTGAACTTCAAGGAGAAGGTGGAGGCGCTGGCTTCTGCCTCTCCTATGGACTTGGGTCTGATTCAGCCCAGAGTTGAGAACGCCACCATCGAGGAGGACACGGTTAAGAACCGCCTCTCCATCAGGCGAGACATCAGGGCGGAACTGGCACAGGCCATCCAAGACAACGGCCTCACCCAGATCCAAGTAGCACGGACCCTCGGCATCCAGAACCAAAATTTGAGCAACTTCCTGCGTGGGCGAATCCCGTTGCCTTTGAAAACTGTCGAAGAAATGCTATTTTTGCTCGACGGAATTATGACTCGCGTATGAAAATCCCAAGATTCGTTATCCTCAACAATCCCGACGAGAATTTCACCAACGTCGTGATGGAGACCAGACCGCCGTTCTTCCTCGGTAAAGTGTACAGTATCCCGAAGAAGGAAGTAGATGCCGTAGAGCAAATGATGGCCGACCTCGCCAACGAGCGGACTACCGCCATCAAACTACCGGGGTACACCATCTTCCTCGTAGCATCTGGAACACTGGCTGGTGGAGCGCTGGATCCTGAACAGGCAAAGCCCCTTCTCCGGGAAATGGGCGACTTCTATAAGTCGGCAGTACTGGAGCGAAAGCGGGGCAAGAATAGGTTATATCAGGAAGGGGTACCCGACGACCTCGACCGCATCAACGGCCAGAGAATCCGAGAAGCAAAGGCCGAGGGCCGCAAAATCTTCCTCGACCAGAAGTAAACGAAGAAGGGCAAGGACTTTGAAATCCTTGCCCCTTTTCTTGCCCCGATGTGCCGTAGAAAGCACTGGAAGCAGGATTTTTGTGGTCCCAGTAGGGCATGATCCTACGACCCCCTGATTATGAGTCAGATGCTCTAACCAACTGAGCTATGGGA
>OLGV01000114.1_pt1 | contig 33999 bp, 30 predicted proteins | sample 1605761 | NCBI WGS metagenome assembly OLGV01 (sample SAMN03283245) | human gut metagenome | biome: human-associated habitat; material: feces | host: Homo sapiens | place: Peru | collected 2012
AAGGCATCTTATAAAAGCCGAAAGACCGCAAGAAGTAATCTATAAAATCCTTACACGGCCTAATGACCGATTTGGGTTAAAGCGCCATATTTTATAGTGTGGAGAATTATTCTCCATCAAGAAGCTTTTTAAAGTCTTCTTCTGGTGGAAGAATATTTTTCAACTTATCGGGCATTACATTGTATGTGGCCACACCCATTGGCTGGGTGTAGTCTTGAAGTAGATATTCAACGTATGTTTTGTCTGCGTCACGACAAAGGACCACACCTATTGTGGAATTTTCATGTGGTTTGCGTTCGTCATCGTTGAGCATACGGATATAGGCTGAAAGTTGCCCAAGATAAGCGGGTTTAAATGCTCCTTTCTTTAATTCAAATACTACAAGGCATTGCAGTTCACGATTAAAGAACAACAAATCAACCCAATGATCATGCCCAAACTTGCCGATATGCACTTGATTGCCTATAAACGTAAAATCCTTACCGAATGTGAGGATAAAGTTCTTTACGTTCGCCACGATAGAGTTTTCTATAACTCTCTCGTCAATATCTTGCAGATTACGCTCGCCAAGCTCCTCTATATTAATAAAATCAAGCAGATAATCATCCTTAAACATTGATATGGCTTTTAGTGCATGTTGGGTAGTTGGCATCGTCTAGGCAAAATTACTTGGCATTTTAGACTGATGATGATATAAGTCTGCTTTTAAGTTGTCTCGCAGGGTGTATTTATCCCAATGTAGTGTGGCTGCTTGATGAATATAGAATACCCGCTCTTCTACTGTGCTTGTTTTAGATAGTATTTCATCGTGATGAGAGAAGCTTAGTGCAAAGAAGTCATGCCAATCCAAATCGCCCGCCATCGGCTGGCGATTTACCATCAACAGTTCCTTTGATGGCAAAACCATATCATTATCAGTTGGTTGTAAATCGTCCGCCATTGGCGGGCGATTTATAAGTTCACACCATTGCTCATAAAATTGGCGCATCTTCTTTATACTTGTAGGAGAAAATCCACGCAAACCAGGCAACTCCCTTCTGAGTTGCTCGCTGATGGTTGCAATGGCACCCGTTCCCCACACACCTCTACGTGTGTTATCAGAAACATACTTTCCTACACCATAATAAAGGGCAAGCATTTGCTGGTTAACAACTTTTGCTGCCTCTAATTGGTTTTGAAGAATTGCCGACTTTATGAGTTGTACGGCTTGGTTATATTGCGTGCTAATTTTATCCATTATCTTTACTTTTAGCTAAAAGCAAAGATATACAAAATTATGGTAATGATATACTAATTAGCCCCATAAAATACGGGCTTTCTTTTATAAGATCACTCCTAACAATTGAAGCTACCAAAGGTGTCGTCTTAACTTCTTAACCTCTAACTTCTACCCTCTCTGCTGTATTTTCTTGATTTTTTTCACTTCCCATGCCATGAGGAGGATGGCGGTGGTGATGGAGCAGGCGTCGGCAAATGGGAATGTCAGCCACACTCCGTCGATGTGCCAGAAGTGAGGCAAAATCAAAATGAATGGAATGATAAACAGCACTTGGCGCGTGAGGCTCATGAAGATGGATTTACATGCCTCACCCACCGACTGGAAGAAGTTGGTGGTGGTCATCTGGAAACCAGCCACCCAGAACATGGCGGTGCCAAGGCGAAGCGTCTTGACACTGGCGGCGATGAGGGTGGCATCGTTGGTAAACAATCGCGAGATGGCTTCGGGGAAGAATTGGCAAGCCAGGCACCCCAATGTGGTGATCACTGTGCAAATGCCAGCCGACATCCAGAATGTGCGCATCAGGCGGTCGAAGCGTTTGGCACCATAGTTGTAGCCCACAATAGGCTGCATACCCATACCCACGCCCACCACAAAGGTAACCAGCAGTCCGGTGATGGCGGTGAAGATGCCGATAGCCGCCACAGAAGTGTCGCCACCGTATTTATACACGGTGTTGTTGATTACGGCATTGATGACGCAGCCCACCGAATTCACGATACATGGTGCGGCACCGATGGCGAAGATAGGCATCAAAATGTCTTTGCGGAGCTTGTAGATGCCACTTTTGAAGTGAATTTCGGTGTTTTTGTTGAAAAAGTGAGCAAGCACAAAAAGCATCGACACACCCATCGAAATATCGGTGGCGATAGCCGCACCCTTGATGCCCAATTTCAGCACAAAGATGAAGATAGGCGCAAGAATAACATTGAGCCCGGCACCTATAAACATAGTGAACATAGCCTTGGTAGGGTAGCCCGATGCGCGCATCACACTGTTGAACGAGAAAGTGATGTTGTTGAAAATCAAGCCCGGCAGAATGAAGAGCATAAAATCGCGTGCGTATGGCAGCGAAGTGTCGCTCGCACCAAACAGTCGGAGCACAGGATCCATAAATATGCCAAACAGGGCGATGTAGATGGTGCCAAACACCAGAGTCATCACAATGCTGTTGCCCAGCACCTGTTCCGCCTTGTCCTTGGCTTGCATACCCAGCAGAATGGAGGTGCGCGCGCTGGCACCGGCACCAATAAGCACGCCGAAAGCAGTACTCACGTTCATCACAGGGAACGTGATGGCAAGACCGGCGATAGCGTCGGGACCCACACCCTGACCAATAAAGATGCGGTCGATAATGTTGTAGATCGACATCACCACAATGCCCACAACGGCAGGCAGACTGTATTTCCACAGCAATTTGCCAAGTGGTGCGGAATCAAGTTCTTGAAGTCGGTTATTAGATTTTTCCATAAAAAAGCCTTAATATCATAGATTGCAACTGCAAAGTTACAAATTTTTCAAAAAACGACACAAAAAAGTCAACAAGCCAACGAGTCAACGGGTCAACAAGCCAACAAGTCAACAGATCAGCGAGAGGGTGGGAGCGGTGCTTTCGAATTTTCGAATCATCGAGTTTTCGAAATTTCGAATTGTTGAACTAATTGATTGGAGTGGTGCAGTTGTTGGGAAAAAAATTGTGGGAGTGGTGGGGCTTTTGTATCTTTGTGGATTAATTGGAGAAATGTGCGCTCAACTGTTCTGCATCAGCGGAATGGGGGCGAATTAATAACTTTGAAATTTATCTGAGATGAAATTTGCAGAAAAATGTAATGGACTTTTCGATGCCACCGTTAATCTTTATCACAAGACTGATGATGTGGACGCAAAAGTTGCCAACCCTTACGAAGATGGCACCATCGAGGCAAAACTCTTTGTAAAAAACTGGATTGATACTGTGCAGTGGCACCTTGAAGATATTATCCGCGACCCTGAAATCGACCCTATCGAGGCTTTGGCTCTGAAGCGCCGTATCGATAAGTCGAATCAAGACCGCACCGACTTGGTGGAGGAAATCGATACTTACTTCCGCGAGAAGTTCGCTGATGTGAAGGTTTGCGCCGATGCCACCATCAATACCGAAAGTCCAGCTTGGGCTATCGATCGCCTCTCTATCTTGGCGCTCAAAATCTACCACATGCACGAACAGGCTTCGCGCACCGATGCCGATGAGGCTCACTTGCAACGCTGCCGCGCTAAGCTCGATGTGCTTTTGGAACAACGCACCGACCTTACTGCCGCTATCGACCAACTGCTCGACGACATCGCTGCCGGCAAGAAATATATGAAGGTGTATCGCCAAATGAAGCTTTACAACGACCCGGCTACCAATCCGGTGCTTTATGGTAAAAAATAAAACATACAGCAAAACCGTACTCATTACCCGCTTTTCGGCGTTGGGCGATGTGGTGATCAGTGTGCCGGTGGTATATTCGGTGTGCCGTGCGTATCCCGATGTGCACTTTGTGCTGCTCACACGCCCTTGGCCTGCCGAAGTGATGATTCAGCGCCCTGCCAACCTGACGGTGGAGGGTGTGAATCCGAAGGAGTATGATGGGTTGCTTGGGTTGCGCCGTCTGGCTGCGGAAATGCGCCGGAAGTATGGCATCACCCACATGGCAGACTTGCACAGTGTGATGCGCACTTGGGCTATCGGTTTCTTCATGCGTCTGCATGGGGTGAAGGTGGCGCGTATCGACAAGGGCCGCAAGCAAAAGCGCGCCTTGGTGAGCGGCAAAATCCGTGAGCAACTCACCACCTCGCACGACCGCTATGAGGAAGTGTTTCGCAAGTTAGGTTTCCAGTGGCAGGAGTCGTTCAGTGGCTTTGCGCCCATTACCGACAGTGAACTTGTGCCGCAAAAGCAAGCGAGCGAGCGATGGGTGGCTGTGGCTCCGTTCTCGCAGCACCGTGGCAAGGAATATCCGCTGCCCTTGATTGAAAAGGTGGTGGAAAGCCTCACGCAGATTGAAGGCGTGACGGTGATGCTCTTTGGCGGTGGCGAAAAAGAGAAAAAGGCACTCCGCCCACTGGTGCAGAAATATGCCCACACGGTTTCGATAGCCGAAATCAAACACAGTTTCACCGACGAGATAGCATTGATGCAGAAGTGCGACGTGATGCTCTCGATGGACTCAGCCAACATGCACCTCGCATCGGTGGCTAATCTGCCTGTGGTGAGCGTGTGGGGCGCAACGCACCCCTACTGTGGTTTCATGGGCTGGAAGCAATCGGAAGCCAATGCCGTGCAGCTCGACATGCCGTGCCGCCCATGCTCGGTGTTTGGGCAAAAACCATGCAAGTATGGCGATTACCGATGCCTCGCAGGCATTGAGCCAGAAATGATTGTTGAAAAAATAAAGAAAGTGATATATGGCTAAGAGAATACTCGTGACAGGGGCTGGTGGCTTCATCGGTGGCTTTATCGTGGCTGAGGCGTTGAAGCGCGGCTACGAAACTTGGGCTGCCGTGCGCCGAACCACCAACCGTGAGTTTTTGCAAGATGAGCGAATTCATTTCATTGAACTCGACTTCACCGACGAGTTGGCGCTGAAAGCCACGCTGGCGCAAGCAATCGCCGACAATGGCGGTAAGTGGAATTATGTGGTGCACAACCTCGGTGCCACCAAGGCTGCCAACTATCTCGACTTCGAGCGTATCAATTACGGCTACATGCGACTGCTCGTAGATACCCTCAAGGCACTCGACGCAGTGCCGGAGGTGTTTTTGCTCATGAGCAGCCTTAGCGTGATGGGCGTGGGCGACGACGAAGGCTACACGCCATTTAAAATCACCGACGACCCTGTGCCAAACACACGCTACGGCATGTCGAAGGCGAAGGCGGAAACTTATCTGAAGATGGTGCCCGACTTCCCTTACACCATTTTCCGCTGCACAGGCGTGTATGGCCCTCACGAGCGCGACTACTTCCTGATGATGAAGTCGATAGCGTCGGGCTTTGATTTCAGCGTGGGCTTCCGCAAGCAGATGCTCACATTCATTTATGTGAAAGACCTTGCCACAGCGGTAATCAATGCCCTTGAAGCAGGTCCGAAACGCCGTGCCTACTTCATCAGCGAATCACGAGGCTACACGCAGAAGGAGTTCCGCGAAATCGTGTGCCGTGAGTTGAAAAAGAAATTCGTGATACCCATCACTTGCCCAATATGGCTGGTGCAAATGGTGTGCGTGTTCTGCACCATCTACACCAAATTCACAGGCAAACCCACCACGCTCAATGTGGACAAATTCCGCATACTCAAGCAGCGCAACTGGCTTTGCGAAACCGCCGACACCGAGCGCGACTTCAATTTCACCCCCCAATACACCCTTGAGCGCGGCGTGAAAGAAGCCATTGCCTGGTACAAACAAGCCGGCTGGCTAAAATAATCCCAAATCGGATAAAAAAATATACCTTTACCGGGTAAAAACAAAACACCTATTTAATCCAATTAAAACCCAATTTACACCGATTTTTTTCTTTGGTGTCAATAGGATTGGAATGGATTAAATAGGTGTATTTTTTATATCAAAATTTGTCCTGCTGTGGGGTTAGGCGAGGGATTCGAGGATGCGTTTGAGCACCACTTGGCAGGATATTTCGCGGTTGGCGGCTTCGGGAATTACCAGCGAGCGTTCACCCTCTATCACCTCGTCGGTCACAATCATATTGCGGCGCACAGGCAGGCAGTGCATGAAGTGGGCGTTGCGAGTGAGTGCCATCTTCTCGGCGGTGATGGTCCAGTTCATATCCTTGCTGATGATTTTGCCGTAGTTGGGGTCGCGGAAGCAACTCCAGTTTTTGGCATACACAAAGTCGGCGTCACGCAAAGCCTCGTCTTGATCGTGCGTGATTTTTGCGCCACGGGTGAATTGCTCGTCAAGTTCGTAGCCTTCGGGACATGCTATCACGAAATCGTAGTCGGTGGCATTTATCCATTCGGCAAACGAGTTGGGCACAGCCTGTGGGAGTGCCTTGGGGTGAGGAGCCCATGTGAGCACCACCTTTGGTCGCTCTACCTCCTTGTGTTCCTCAATGGTTATTACATCGGCAAATGCCTGAAGAGGGTGAACGGTGGCAGTCTCCATCGCAAACACAGGGCGGCCGGAGTATTTCACAAACTGGTTGAAGATGCGTTCCTCGTAGTCGTCTTGCTTGTTTTCGAAGCGTGCAAACGAGCGCACCCCAATCACATCGCAGTAGCAGCCCATCACAGGGATAGCCTCCAGCAGATGCTCGCTCTTGTCGCCGTCCATAATCACGCCACGCTCGGTTTCGAGTTTCCATGCGCCCTGATTCACATCAAGCACAATCACATTCATTCCCAAGTTCATAGCAGCCTTTTGTGTACTCAGGCGAGTGCGCAGACTGGAGTTGAAAAACACCATCAAGAGCGTTTTGTTTTCACCGAGAGCCTTGTGCGCGAAGCGGTTTTGCTTCACTTCAAGTGCTTCTTTCACAGCGGCTTTCAAGTCGCCAATATCACTTACATGTTGAAATACCTTCATAACAAATCATTAGTTTAACGCTGCAAGTTACCAATTTTCTCAGAAAAATCCAACACCGCCACACAATTCCCTCACACATTTTCCCTCACACAGATTCAACGAGATTCAACAAAAAACGCAGGTTCGAGGCTGGGAAGGCGAACACGGATTCAACGAATTTTACGGATAATATTTAAAAAAATAACTTAGAGTGAGATTTAACATCAGGCGTGCAAACTTAGAGTGAGATCTGTGCGATCTGTGTGAGGCATGGAGTGGATTTGGAGCGAGGCATGGAGCAAGGCTGTGGGATTTGTGTTGCCATTTTGGCGTTGATGGCGATGTGGTGTGGAGCGTAAATTTGCGCGAAAAAACTATGGAGAACACTTCACAATTTATGGAACTTTCAGAGAGCGAAATGCTGGATTTGTGGAAAACGATGATGCAGTTGCAACCTGCGCACTACGGTTGCACCATTGAGCGCACCGACGGCATCGATATTGACGAACTTTTGCTTATCCACATTCGCAAGTGGTATGCGTCGCTGTTGCTGTCGGCACCCGATGGCATTGTGCCAGTGGAAGATGTGAAAGACCGACTGTCGGTGATGGTGGCTGACAACGGAGTGGTGACGGCGATGGTGCCGCCGGAGTGTGTGCGCCCTGTGGAATGGAAACTAAAGGCTTGGCAAAAGAGTGTGACGCTGTTTTTGCAGCCAAATGTGCCCGAAGCCGCCTATCTGCACAACGAGTGGACACGCCCTGGCGTTTGCGACCCTGCCGCCGTTGACTATGGCAACCGCATTTTGCTGTTCACGCTCCCCGACGGTGAACTCCCCATCTTTGATATGGCACGCTGCGTGGTGCGCCCCACCAATGGCAAATACGTCTTCCACGCGTCGGCTTTGGAGAGTCAACGAGTCAACGGGTCAACAAGTCAACGAGTTGATGGGGCAACGGGGCAACTTGTCGATGATTCGAAATCTCGATAATTCGAAAATTCGAGTTTTCGAGTTTTCGAGGATTCGATTTAGTTGATTTAGTCAATTTAGTCGATTTCCACTTCGTTGATTGATTCGATGCCGTTGCGAGTAAGCGTCACGCGGAAGCGGCGCAGCGTGGTGTCGCTCTCGTAGCGGAGTTGGAGCACGATATTCACATAGTAGATTTTGTCGCATGGAATGGTCACCACCTTGCCATCGTCGTTCATGTGACGAATGTTCACTTTCGGGTTGTCCATCTTCTGCAATAGGTTGTTCACGTTGAAGCGTATAATGTCGTTGATGCCTGCGGTTTCGTAGTGCGAGAGGTTGTTGAGTTTCACCCTGTCGATGTGCAGCGCCATGCGGTAGAGCATCACCTTCTCATCGGTCACCCTATTCTCCACCTCCATCAGTCGCTTGCTGTAGCGCACACGCTTCACTTCTTCAGGCACCTTCTTGTGGGTGATAAAGTCCATACCCTCCTTGATGGTGCCTATTCTATCCTCGTTGAGCAGGATTTCCGCCTTATTGTCGAAATATTTGTTGCCAATGCGATGCGCAAAATAGTAGCGCGACAGTTCCTTGATGCGGTCTTTAATCATGTAACTAATCACCAGCACGATGAAGAACGGCAGAGTGAAATTGCCAAATTTCTGCTGGAAAAAGAAACTCACCACCGTGGCAAACATCATCGCCAGCCCGGCGGCAATGCCCAAATACAGTTGCTCCACCAGTTTGCCATCTTTCTTCTTTGGCACATTCAAGTAGAGGTCGCTGTCAACGTATTTCTTCAGCACACCGCTACGGTAAATCAAGTAGCGGTTGTTTTTCGCATCGTTTTCCTTCAAGTTCACATATCCCACCTTATCCCTGTAGGCATTCTCACGGCTAATCTCTGTCTGGAGCCTCTTGATAGAGGCTGCAAACAGTTCACGATGCTCCGCATCTTTCTGCATAAAATCGAGAATGAGGGTGGTGTAGAGTTTAAACATATTGCTGATAAACTCATCGCCGTAGCGGAAATAGTTGCGTATGCCGTCGGCAATGGTGGGCTGGTACACGATAGTGCGCAGCGATCGGAAGGCACGCAGCACCTCGTCGAACGCCTGCAAATACTGTGCGCACAGCGTGGGCACCACTTCGGGCAAAATGTGCGAACCCATCAGATTGTAGCATCCGTTGCGGGCCGCGCTGTGGGTGATGGCTGAGAACATCTTCACTTGATACTCATACTCCTTGGTGGCGGTGCGGGTGGGCGACGATGCCAAATCCTGAAACGCCGCCTTCAGATTGGTGAACGGAATGCCACTGCCGCCCACTATGTCTTGAAGCAGGAATTTGGGCGTGATTACACGCACATACGACTTGATGTCTTGATAGAAGCGTGATTTGGGATAGGTCTCGCGATTGATGTCGAGGTTGTGAGGAATGAAAAACCACATATAGGCGGAGAAATCGTTGTCCTTCACCTTGCGTCGCGCCACAAAACTCGTTTTGAACTCTATGGAGAACTTGTCGTGTATTCTCGTATTCACCTCTATCATAACGCCCAGAGTTTGTTTTTATATCAAGTGGATTTTCGGTTTATTTCCAACCCTTGTAAGGGTTTTTCATCAACATGGAGTTGAAATACCTGGTGTCGCCTGTCACTTCCTCACCGAGCCATTCGGGCTTGGCGAACGCTTCGTGCTCGTCGGCAAGTTCGATTTCCGCCATCGTCAGCCCCTCGTTGTCGCCATAAAACTCGTCAACTTCCCAAGTGTGAACACCGTCGGCAGCCTTAATCAGATAGCGGGTTTTGTCGATAATGCCAGGTTCGGCAAGCAGTAGCAACTGTCGGGCATCTTCCACAGGAATTTCCTTTTCCCACTCGAAGCGCGACACGCCGCTCTCGCTTGCAATTCCCTTCACGGTGATGTAACCCTTGTCGCCTTTTATGCGAATGCGCACCGTGCGCTCTGCCACAGAGCAGAGATAGCCCTGCGTGATATGCGTCGCCTTGTATGCTTCCGCCTTAAAATCGCCTTTTACAAGGAACTTTCGTTCTATTTCTTGTGCCATAGTAATGCAAACTTAAAGAAAAAAACGATACAAAGGTGGTTTTTTTATAGAATTTTATAGTAATTTTGAATTTATGGAATTACAACGCTTTTTAGTTGAGGGACGAATCGAAGCCGGGTGCGATGAGGCTGGTCGTGGACCGCTCGTGGGTCCGGTGACCGCCGCCGCGGTGATTTTGCCCCCCGATTTTCACAACGACATTATCAACGACAGCAAGCAACTCACCGAACGGAAGCGCAATCTGCTGCGCCCCGTGATTGAGGAGCAGGCGCTGGCGTGGGCTGTGGCGCATGTGTGGCCAGAGGAAATTGACCGCATCAACATTCTCAACGCCTCGATTTTGGCGATGCACCGTGCGCTCGACCAACTCAAGGTGCGCCCGGAGTTTGTTTTGGTCGATGGCAACAAGTTTAAGCCCTATGGCGACACGCCCTATCAGACCATCGTGAAGGGCGACGGAAAGATGATGAGCATTGCCGCCGCGTCGATTCTGGCGAAAACGCACCGCGATGAGTATATGCGCCACATTGCCGAGGAATATCCGCAATATGGCTGGGACCACAACATGGGCTATCCCACCAAGGAGCATTATGCCGCCATCGAACGCTTCGGCATCACTCCCTACCATCGCAAAAGTTTCAATCTCGAACACAAACAACTCTCCCTTTTCGACTAATTTCAAAACGTGCGGAAATCGGCTTTTTCCCCATTTTGAAATATGCGGAAATCGGCATTTTTGCCATTTCAAAACGTGCGGAAATCGGTATTTACCTACCGTAGTTATTTGATTATATGATAATTAGCAATAAAATGTGAAACTGATATGAAAACGCTATATATTACCGACCTCGATGGCACGCTACTTGATGCCAATTCGCAGGTTTCTGCTGAGGCTGTTGAGGTGCTCAACCCGATGCTCGACAATGGATTGCTGTTCACCGTTGCCACTGCGCGCACTCCTGCCACTGTGGTGCCGATGCTTAGCCAGCTGCACACCCGTTTGCCATTTATCGTGCTCAACGGCGCCGCCACATGGGATAGCCAAAAGGGCGATTACAGCCGTGTGAATGTGATTCCACAAGCCACGGTTGAGGCGGTGTGCGCCGTGTATCGCCGTCATGGGCTCAATCCGCTCATCTATCGCCGCCACGGCAGCATCATCCACGCTCATCACCAAGGCACGCTCTCGGCGCAAGAGCAGCAGTTTGTGGACGAGCGCCAAGGGTTGGCACTGAAGAAGTTCATTCTCAATTCCCCCGACTATCTGCATAGCCCCGATGAGACGATGCTCATTTTCTCGATGCAAGACTACGAGCGTCTGCGCCCCATCTACGAGGAAGTGACAGCCACAATCCAATGTTCGGCTGTGTTCTATCACGATATTTTCGACCCATCGGCTGGTTTGCTTGAAATCTATGCGCCGGGTGTGAGCAAGGCCGCTGCGGTGAAGCAGATGCAGGCAGAAGTGGGCGTGGAGCAAGTGGTGGTGTTTGGCGACAACCGCAACGACATACCCATGATGCAAGTTGCCACCCACAGCGTGGCAGTGGAGAACGCCTTCCCTGAAGTGAAAGCCGTGGCGTCTGAAGTCATCGCCTCCAACACCGCCAACGCCGTCCCCCTCTACATCCGCGGGCACAGAAGTTAGAGATTAGAAATTAAACTCAGAAGTTAAGAAGTTAAGAAGTTAAAGAAGTTAAGACGGCACCTTTAGCTCTGACCACGATGGCATAAAAGGAACACCGATTAAATCCATTTAAATCCTATTAACACCGAAAATAATAATTGGTGTAAATCGGGTTGTAATGGATTTAATTGGTGTTCTTTATTTCTTATTGTCTGAGTGCTCCGAGTGCTCACCCCCCCAAAAAAATCCCCAAACATAAAATAGCCCAACCTCTACGATTTTAGAGGCTGGGCTTATGGGTGAAATTTAGCTTGCGCTAATCTTATTTTTTTGCCTTTTTCTGTTCTTCCAGATATTTTGCGATTGCGGCTGCCATTGATGGACATTCTGGTGAAGTGGTGATGTCGAGGCGCAAGCCCGAATTTTTCACTTCTTCAATGGTCTTGGCGCCCATACATGCCAAAAGCACGCCGTTCTTTTCCTGGTCGAAATCAGGGAAACTTTCAAGCAAACTCTTTACGCCCGATGGGGTGAAAAGCGCTACGATATCATAGTCGAAAGGCGCATCTTTTGGGAATGGGTTGCTCACGGTGCGATACATCACAGCCTTGGTGTTGGTGAGGTTGTGTGCTTCGAGATTGAGTTTTGAGTCGTGAACATCTGCCACAGGATAGAGATATTTCTCAGTCTTGTGCTTTTCGATGAGCGGAATCAAACCATCGGCTTTACCGTTTTCGCTGAAGAAAATCTTGCGTTTGCGATACACGATATAGGTTTGGAGATAACGAGCCACCACTTCACTGATGCAGAAATACTTCATGGTTTCTGGCACCTCAAAGCGAAGTTCTTTAGCCAAACGGAAATAATGGTCAATCGCTGTGAGCGCTGTGAATATCACGGCAGTATAGTCGCCAAGAGCAATTTTTTGCTGACGAAACTCCTTTCCTGAAAGACCTTCTACTTTGATAAATGGGCGGAAATCTACAGATACACCATAATCACTTTCAAGATTGTAATACGGAGATTTTTCACTTGATGGTTTCGGTTGCGAAACCAGAATTTTCTTTACCTTCACTCGTCTTAACTGTTTTTATGACTGTAATTGAGTGCAAATTGTCACCAAAAGCATCGCAAAGATGACCAAAGGAACAATTTCCACGCTGCAAAGGTACAAAATAAAATAGAGACTTTGTGAAAATTTGTTGAAAAAAATTCTTAATCCCTTAAAAACAAACACGATTCTGACCAGTGCGTAGAGCACGGTGGCAATGCTCAAAAGCAGTTCGATTGCGGCAGGAAACAGCAGTAGCAGCGCTGTGACGGGGAACAGCAGCAGCCCAAGCAGCGATTGCGACGCTTTGAAGCCACTGAGCCACAAGCGGCGGCTCACGGTGTCGCCAAACACATAGCCGAGGGTGGCGTAGAGCGCGTGTTGGCATAGGTGGAAACCAAGGCACATGGCGGTGAGCGCTCCCACGTTCAGCCCCACGTTCTCCAGCATACCATGCCAGAGCGATGGCACAAAATGCCCCACGGCATAGAACAGCAGCAAGCCCTCCATCACGCAGGTGTTGAATATCAAAGCCCACATCATGCGCACATCGCTCATGGTGTGGTTGTCGAAAGCGTTTTCACGGCGCCGACGCACCGAAAACAGATTGTGGGCAAAGTTTTCAAGATACACATAGCCACGCTTGAAACTCACCACAATGAAAAACATGCTCATCAGCAACAGCGACATCGAGCTGGTGTCGTAGAGCGGACCACGGCTGTGGGTGACCGACGCAGTACCCTTAGGCGATTCCATCACTGGCAAATCAGCCAAATGCGAAACCACCGAATCGTTGCCCTGCACCGCAGGAATGCCGTCGGGGTACAGTGGAGTGAACTGCGCCACACTGTCGTGCGCCTGCTGTGTGGTGTCGGTTGCGTGCTGTATGCTGTCGTTAGTCTTCGCCATTCATTATGCTTCGCTTCTGAGCCACAGGCTCAACGCCATCTTTCAGTTCTCTTTCAAGTTTGTCGAGCGCATCTTTCGGCGTGCGAGCCACCTTCCACAATCGGGTGTGGGAATGCTGCATAAAGCCCAAAGTGCCACATCGGTCAATCATTTCCACCAAAGGCTTGTAGAAGCCCACGGTGCTCAGCAGGATAATAGGTTTGTTGATGATGCCCAGTTGTCGCCAAGTGTAAATCTCCATCACCTCCTCCAGGGTGCCGCAGCCACCTGGAAGCACGATGAAAGCATCGGCAAGTTCCACCATCTTCTCTTTGCGCGTGTGCATATCGGGAGTGACAATCATTTCCGACAGGCGGTCGTATTCCCAACCGTTATCCACCATAAACTTCGGAATCACGCCAGTCACAAGGCCACCATTGTCGAGCACACCATCGCTCACGGCACGCATCAGCCCCGCACTGCCGGCACCGTTCACACAGTCCCAGCCACGCTGAGCCATCAGCACGCCCAACTCGTATGCCGTTTCGGTGAAAGTGTTTTCAAGACGGTCGCTCGAAGCACCAAACACGCATATTTTACCCTTTTTTTCCATAATCACTGCAAAGATACAATAAAACACCCTATTAAAAAGCAAAAACCGTTGCATAAATCTGCAACGGCTCTCACACAATGTGGTCCCTGACGGGCTTGAAATGTGCTATCGCTTCATCTTATTTGCTGATAAATTATGTGTGCCGGCAAATTACAGGCAAATTAAATTATTCAAATGACCTGTTTGATAATCAGCGTAGTAACGTTTTATTTGTAAGGGATCCCTGCTTTAAAGCAAATTGCCAGCAAATTAAAATTACGCCCAAGAAGGTATATACTTCATGTAGCGTTTGGCTGTTGTTGGGTCAAGAGGTTTTATCTTTCCATCATTTACAACCTCTTTAATCAATCTGGAAATACTTCCAGCAGACGATTCCATAACATTGAACCTTTCTCTGAGGGATTTATTAGTCAAAGCATCACCTTGCACATACATTAAGCAAGCATGGAGATAGCATGACCATAATTTATCTTCCATAGGAATGTTTCTAAACTCCATTTCTGAGAAAAGAGTAACTTTTGTATTTTCTTGGAACACTTCAATACGTGGAGCAGGCAAAAATTGTGCTTCGCAACTCAAAACCATTCTATCCCAACCACGCCCCAACTCTTCGCACATCTTCAATCGGCGCATCAAGGAAGCAAGTTTTTCATTTCTCGACTTTGGAGGGTTATCAATAATACGCATCACATCAACCAACGGAGTGCCAGGATTTGTAACCTCTATGCGATTTTCAAAAATCTCTACAACTGGTGCAGTACCAGTGATGTACAGGTCTTGGTGAATGAGGCTATTAGCGATGGCTTCTCTAATCGATGGGAGGGGAAACTTTCCCGTTGTAGAAAGCCGAACGGAAGAAACATCTTCCTTGCTCGGTAAAATAGCGTTGATATAGCGGACTATATTCTCAAAGCAAATGGCATATCCTTGATTAAATGTTTCTTCTTTTTGGATTAGCAATCTGTTTTTACCTTGATATTGAATCACACGCATGGCTTTGCGACCCAATCTTCCAAACTCATTCAGGTCTTTAGCAAATAGAATAGCACCAAGATTGGTGATGGCAAACAATCCATTATCTTGGTTCTGAATAACGCCGTCTTCGATTAAATAATGCAGTACTGAGGCTTTTTCGGCTGGCTGTGGTATTTTCAACAGTGTAAAATAGGTATTTACTTGTAGCAACCTTATTATTTCCTCAAACCGTTGATTTGTTTTCACGCAAATATCCTCAAATTGAGAATGACGAAGTTTATCCCAAAGTTGTGCGCGAAATACGGGAAACTCATGTAGCTTCTTTGTGTAACTGCCACTTCTAATATAGTCAATCTTTTGGAATGCTACGGGTTCGTTAAGGGCTTTGTGTATGCGAATGAGCTCCACATGTTTGCCGTCGATATCAGTTTCGAGAAACTCAAAGTCTGCATTTTTAGAAAGAAGATAGCGTAACCAATTCTCCAACTCTTGTTCGCCTTTCTTTTCCAACTGAAGGCGTACCTTAGTACCCACGATTTCATGAGTGATATCGTCCACTCCCCATATCATATAGGCAAAGTCACGGTCGTTTAGAGTCGCGCTATTAGCAAGCGCACTAATGTCCTCGCCAACCATCGTCGGCTGACAATTGTTATGCTTAAACTCAATCCAGCCAGCCTCCTTTGGAAGTTTACAAAGTTCTTTAACCAATATGCTTATGTTTCCCATCATTGTTTTTACCGATTACTCATTCACAAAGGTAGTTATTAAATGTGTAAATAGGGAGCAGAATAAGGTAAAAAACACGAGTGAGTTTAAACTTTTCAGAAAATGCGATAGTGTGTGTCGTAGACATAGAGATGTGTTAAAAAACAAAATCGCCAACATTTGATAGTTAGCGATTTTACTGTGGTCCCTGACGGGCTTGAACCGGCGACTCCCTGATTATGAGTCAGGTGCTCTAACCAACTGAGCTAAGGGACCGCTATTTCAGCATAGTGATGCCAAAAAGCACGGCAAAGTTAGCACATTTCTTTCAATTATTCAACACCCCCACCCACTTTTTTCCCCCATCCCCAATTACTCTATATTGTCCAAGATTGTATTTTATGTTTTTGCATTTGGTGGCAAAGGCTCATATTTGGGTTCAGTGGAAAATTCCTGGGGATAGATTATGCATTGTTGCCGAATTGTGAATGGAATCAAAAACAAAAACATAAAAAACAGCCTTGTAGCAACGTGGAATGCTTCGCATTTGGCAGAGGGATTGTGCGACTTTGCGTCATTGGAAACGAGTTTCCATGCCGCCAACCACACAATCCCTCCGCCACCCTCTTACGAGGGCATTCCACGTTGCCCCAAGGATAAAAACCGCTCGCCGTTTCACGGCGAAAAACCCCTGATGACAAAATGATTTCTTGGAAGGAGGTCGTATCAAATTTACCAAAACGATTTTGCATGGTAGGGACGCGATACTTCGAGAGCACTGAAAAAGTCCTGTTTTTTAAAGACTAAAACGAAAATGCTTACGATTTATAACTTTTTTTTCCACAAATCGCCTCAATAAGGCTATGATAGGCAGAATAAGAAGGGTAAAACGACTGTTTCTCCGTTATTAACTTTCAATCTGAAAGTTGGTTTTACTTTTTCAGTGCTCTCGATACTTCGCGTCCGCGACAAATTGTTGATATTCAATATTGTAATAATTATGGGCGGACGTGAAGTATCGAGAGCACTGAAAAAGTCCAGTTTTTTAAAGACCAAAACGAAAAATGCTTACGATTTATAACTTTTCTTTCCACAAATCGCCTCAATAAGGCTATGATAGGCAGAAAAAGAAGGGTAAAACGACTATTTTTCCGTTATTAACTTTCAATCTGAAAGTTGGTTTTACTTTTTCAGTGCTTTCGAAGTATCACGTCACTACCATAGCCCCAGCGACGCTGGCTAAACCCAATTTCCGCAAAACTTCGCCAAAATCGCATATTTTTGTTGATTTTGGCGAAGTTTTGATTGGATTGATGCGTTTTATTTGTATCTTTGTGAGGCTTACATGATTTAAAAGGAAAATAAGTATGGCAAAGTATAACCTCATTGGCAGACAAAAAGAAATTGAAGAGTTGGAACGTCTATATTCTTCAAACAAATCTGAATTTTTGGCAATATATGGCCGTCGACGCGTGGGCAAGTCGTATTTAATTGACGAGGTCTATGGTGAGAAAATGGCATTTTCTGCCGTGGGTGTATATTTCAAAAAGGAGGATCGCTCGGATCTTAGGTGTCGCCAAGAGCAGTTAGCCCACTTTTATGAAAGCCTTTTACAGTATGGCATGTCTGTAGAAACGCCTATGCCAAATTCATGGAGAGAGGCGTTCAGACTACTGCGACAACTATTAGAAAACTGCGGGAAAAGGCGAAAAGTGGTTTTCCTCGACGAATTGCCTTGGTTGGCTGGTCCACAGTCGTCGGAATTAATTGCGGAATTGGGATTTTTCTGGAACTCATGGGCTTGCAAGCAGCGCAACATCATACTTGTGGTGTGTGGTTCTGCCACCAGTTGGATGCTCGATAATGTGATTCGGGAATACGGAGGCCTGTATAGTAGGCTCACGATGAAGATGCAACTTCACCCTTTCACCTTGGGAGAATGTGAACAGTATTACAAGGACAGAGATTTCCATTTTTCCCGATATGAAATTGCTTTAGCGTATATGGCACTTGGCGGCATCCCTTATTATATGGACTTGCTCCGCAACGATAGAACCCTCGCAGAGAATATCGACCAAATATTTTTCAAAAATCCTCAAATCAAGCAAGAGTTTGAGGATGTGTATGTGGGTTTGTTTTCTTCTTCGGAAAAGTATGTTGACATCGTTGTGGAATTGGGCAAACACAAATACGGTATGACCAGAAAAGAAATAGCAGACGCCGTGCACACCACGAGTGGTGGCGGTCTATCCACCATGCTTGACAATTTGCAACAGTCGGGTATCATCACCACCTATCCCCGACTTGGTGGCAAACGTAAAGTGATGGTGTATCAACTTGTGGATTTCTTCTCGTTGTTCTATCTGAACTACATGCACAAGCATAAAACTCCCACTACTGGCTGGGGTGCTCTTCAACGGTCACCACAATTCTTCGCTTGGGCAGGGCTCACTTTCGAGATACTTGTAAGCCAACATATTAGGCAACTTCAAAATGCTTTGAGGATAGGCACCGTCACAGGCTTGTATAATTGGAGAGGAATGACAGATGATGGCGACGGTTCGCAGATTGATTTGGTGATAGAATGGCATGGCGAGCGAACCGACTATTTGTGTGAAATTAAATTCTCAGAAAACGTGTTTGCCATAAATGCCGATTATAAACAGTCTCTACTGGATAAAATATCTGCTTTTCGGGAATCCGCACAGCATATTAAAAGTCACTCCATATTATTGGTGATGGTGACAACGATGGGTGTGAAGCGAAATGTGCATTCTGGTTGCGTTAATTTGGAAGTAACCTTAGATTCCCTCTTTGATTAGCCATCGTTTTTCCGCAAAACTTCGCCAAAATCAACAAAAATATGCGATTTTGGCGAAGTTTTGCGGAATATTTGGGGCAACTGTGCCCTTGGTTCCTTGATTTTTCTTGCTTGTTTAACTCTATTTAGTGTTAAAAGGTGTTTTTACTATGGAGGAAATTATTACATTTGCACCGTTATTTAATAATATGCATAAGAATGGCATCTAACAAAGAGGGCTTCCTTACAAAAGTGGGGCATTTGTTGCGCTCAATCGGGCGAGGGATTCGTTCGTTTTGGCAATGGTATAAGAGTATTTACGTTGGTCGTCCGTGGTATGTGAAAACTGCCTCGGCGATAGCATCGTTTGTGGTGTTTGTCGTGATCTATTCACTGATGGTGTTTTTCAACTTCATGTGGCTGTTTGGCAAGTCGCCATCTATCAGCAGCATCATGAACCCAAAGACCAACAACGCATCTTACGTTTACAGTGCCGATGGGCAACTGCTGTGCAAATTCTTCGACGAAAACCGTACGCCGGTGAAGTTCGAAGAAGTGTCGCCACTGTTTTTCCAGGCACTTATCGACACCGAAGACGAGCGCTTCCACGACCACTGCGGCGTGGACTTCAAGGGCTTGGGCGGTGCTGCTAAAGACTTTATCGTGCATCAGCGCGCCCGTGGTGCTTCCACCATCACGCAGCAGTTGGTGAAAAATATGTTCAAGGTGCGCACCGAGTATTCCACCGGTTTGCTGGGCAAGATTCCGGGCTTAGGCATCTTGATTATGAAAACCAAGGAAATTCTGTTGGCGCTGGTGATTGAGACGCAATTTTCGAAAGACGAGATCATCACCATGTATGCCAACACGGTGGACTTCGGCAATGGCGCATTCGGCATCAAAACCGCCGCACGCACCTATTACAACACCACCCCCGACAGCCTCTCGGTTGACCAGAGTGCCACGCTCGTGGGCTTGCTGAAAGCCACTTCGAGTTACAATCCCAAGAAGAATCCTAAGCGAAGCATGGCGCGCCGCAATGTGGTGCTTAACAATATGGTGATTCACGGCCATCTCGACCGTGCCGCCTACGACCGCATGAAAGACGAGCCCACGCCGCTGCACTTCACCGTGGAGAATGCTGCCAGCGGACGTGCGCAATATTTCCGCAACGCCATCGACAGCAACGAGCAGTTGAAGGAATGGCGCGAGAAAAACAATGTGAACTTCTATACCGACGGTTTGAAGATTTACACCACCCTCGACAGCCGTATGCAGACCTACGCCGAGGAGGCTGTGCTGGAGAAGATGTACGAAATTCAGCAGCGCTTTAACGGCAGATGGGGCAGCGACCCATGCTGGGTGGACGAGGAAGGCAACGAGGTGCCGGGTTTCGTGGAAAGCGTGGCAAAAAAGACTCCTTATTACAAGGTGCTCGAATCACGCTTCCCCAACAATGCCGACTCTATCAGGCACTATATGAACACTCCGCGCGAAATGCGCATGTTTGAATACCGCAAAGAAGGCGGAAAGGTGGTGGCAGCATCGAAGATGATGAACATCTCACCAATGGACTCGGTGGCTTACATGCTCCACTTCATGCACGCCGGGCTGGTGGCGATGGACCCTCGCAACGGTTTCGTGAAGGCTTGGGTGGGCGACATCGACTACAAGACATGGCAGTACGACAAGGTGACATCAAGCCGACAGTGTGGCTCCACATTCAAACTCTTTGTATATTCCGCTGCCATGGAGCAGGGACTCACGCCATGCGACACCGAACTCGACGAGGTGTTCCACTGGGACGTGTATAACGAGAGCAAAGGCGAGATGGAAGACTACTCGCCACGCAACGCCAACGGCCGCTGCACAGGCGGACAGATGAGTTTCCGCGAGGCGTTCGCACGCAGTATCAACATTGTGGCTGTGCGAGTGGGCAAACGCGTGGGCTTCGACAATGTGCGCGCCACCGCTGAGATGATGGGCATCAAATCGCCACTGCGCCCCGACAAAGCCAACGAAGACAAGCCTGCCATGTGCCTCGGCTCAATGGACGTGAACTTGCTCGAACTGGTGAACGGATATGGCACCGTGGCAAATTATGGCAAGCACATCGACCCTGTGTTGGTGACTCGCATCGTGAAAACGAACCCCGACGGCACCGAAGAAACGATATACAACTATGAAGATGAGGTGGATGCCAACGCCGCAATTTCGGCACGCGCCGCCTACTTTATGCAGAAGATGCTGGGCTTCGGCTTGACCGACGGCGGTGGCACTTCGCAATCGCTCACCGATTATGTGGACACCTATATGAACACTACCGATTTCGGCGGAAAAACCGGTACGAGCAACAACTACAGCGACGCTTGGTTTGTGGGCACCTCGCCCAACCTTGTGGCTGGCGTGTGGGTTGGTGGCGAATACCGCTGCATACACTTCACATCGGGTGCGCAAGGTCAGGGCAGCCGCACGGCGTTGCCCATCTGCGGCCGCTTCTTCCAGAAGGTGTGGGGCGACAGCAAACTCCGTCCGCTCGTGAGTGCGAAATATGTGGGATTGAATATGCCAAGCAGCACATTAGAGTGTGCTGAAGTGGAGGTGGAAAGATATGACGAGCCCGACACCACATTCGTCATCGACGATGCCGACATCACCACCGAAGGCGAAGGTGGCGAAACCCCAACCGAAACTCCTCCTGCTGCCACCCCACCAGCAGCCGAGCCAATAGAGCCAGGCCAAGAAATGTGATAAAACAAATAACGGTGAAGCCCAAAAAGCTTCACCGTTTTGTTTTTATTTTGCTAAGTCAAAGCCCTCGAAATCTCGAAATCACGAAATCTCGAAAATTCGAAAAAACTCGTAGACCCGTTGACTCGTTGACTTGTTGACTTCAGCAACCCTACAGCTCCAAGTCGCCGTTGAGGATTTCGTGCCAAGGCAGACCTGATTCAGCCACTTGCTTCAAGAATGGATCTGGATCAAATTCTTCCACGTTGTGCACGCCTGGCTTGTTCCACAAGCCCTTGAAGAACATCATGGCACCTGTCATTGCAGGTACGCCGGTGGTGTAACTCACGGCTTGCATACCAGTTTCCTCGTAAGCCTTGTGGTGGTCGCAGTTGTTGTAGATGTAGTAAGTGAGCGGTTTGCCGTCCTTACCGATACCGCTGATACGGCAACCAATAGAGGTTTGACCGGTGTAGTTCTCGCCCAATTCCTTTGGATTAGGCAGCACTGCCTTGAGGAACTGGAGAGGAATGATTTCCACGCCATTGTACATCACAGGGTCGATGCGAGCCATGCCGATGTTTTGAATCACGCGCAAGTGAGTGAGATATTCTTCACCGAAAGTCATCCAGAAGCGGGCACGCTTGATAGTTGGGAAGTTGAGCACGAGCGATTCGAGTTCTTCGTGATACATCAAGTAGCTTTCGCGAGGACCGATTTCGGGGTAAGTGAGAGGCTTGTGCACTTCGAGCGCACCGGTCTGAATCCACTTGCCGTCTTCGTAGTAGCGGCCCTTTTGGGTGATTTCGCGAATGTTGATTTCAGGGTTGAAGTTGGTGGCAAATGCCTTGCCGTGGTTACCTGCGTTGCAGTCCACGATGTCGAGGGTGTGCATTTCCTTGAAGTGGTGCTTAGCTGCGTAGGCAGTGTAGATGCCACTCACGCCTGGGTCGAAACCACAGCCGAGGATAGCGCAGAGGCCAGCCTTTTCGAAGCGTTCACGGTAAGCCCATTGCCAACTGTATTCGAAGTGAGCCTCGTCGCGTGGCTCGTAGTTGGCGGTGTCGAGGTAGTTCACGCCACATTCCAAGCAAGAGTCCATAATGGTGAGGTCTTGGTAAGGGAGAGCCAAGTTCACCACCAGTTGAGGCTGGTGCTTCTTCAGCAAAGCCACCAGTTGCTGCACATCGTCGGCATCCACCTGGTCGGTAGTGATGTTAGGCGCGCCGATGGCCTTGGCCACCTCGTCGCATTTCTCTTTACGGCGTGAGGCAATCACTATTTCGTGAAACACTTCAGGGTACTGGGCGCACTTGTAAGCCGCCACGGTGCCAACGCCACCGCATCCGATAATCAATACTTTATTCATGTCTGTATATATAATATTTTGTTATTTGGTTTGTTCGTCGTTGTTTCTCTCTGCCGCCACCATATTGGTGAGGTCCACAAACTGCTGCACGCTGAGTTGTTCGGGGCGCATACGGAACAGGTCGGTGGCAAGCACCGGGCTGCCCTGCGGGAACATACTCTTGAGCGAACTGCGAAGCATCTTGCGGCGCATACCGAAGGAGGTTTTCACCACCGTCTTAAACAATCGCTCGTCGCAACCGAGGTCGGTGACATTGTTGCGCACCAACTTAATCACGCCCGACTTCACCTTTGGTGGTGGGTTAAACACATTCTCGTCCACGGTGAACAGGTATTCAATGTCGTACCACGCTTGCAGCAGCACCGACAGAATGCCGTAGGTCTTGCTGCCCGGACCCGCCGCAATGCGCTGCGCCACCTCGCGCTGGAGCATACCGCTGCAGCACACCACTTGGTCCTTATAGTCGAGCACCTTGAAGAAAATCTGCGATGAGATGTTGTAGGGGTAGTTGCCGATAATCACCATCTTGCCATCGCCAAGCGTCTGCTTCAGGTCGAGTTTCAGAAAGTCGGCCGACACAATGCGGTCGCGCAGTTCATCGGGATATACGGCATTAAGGTAGTCCACGCTCTCGGTGTCGAGTTCCACCACGGTAAGGTCGTGACCGGCTTGCAGCAAAAACTGCGTCAGCACGCCCATACCGGGCCCCACCTCAAGCACAGGCGACCCCTTATATTCGCTCACGGTGTCGGCAATGCGCTGCGCCACCGACAGGTCGGTGAGAAAATGCTGGCCCAAAGCCTTTTTCGCTTTCACTTGTTGCATATAGAAAATGTGCTAAATTATTCAATCTACAAAGATACGAATTTTTTCACAAGTGAAGAACACGTTCCCAGAAGTTAAGAAGCCAAGAATACTTTTATCAGAAGTCAAGAAACCAAAGAAGTTTCTTATCAGAAGTTAAGAAGTCAAGAAGTTAAGACAGCACCATCGCCTTCTCCAAAATCCCGAAATTTCGAAGATTCAAAATCTCGTTGACTCGTTGGGCATAATTCTTTGCGTATTTGATTAATGTTTCAAAATTTATAACTAACTTTACGGTGCAGAAATATTCATTGACTCTTTTTGGTATGACACCTAAAAAATACACTGATTCTACTCCTGTTGAGGATTTGAAATGTATGCTTTGTGAAAAAATTGTTGAGTATAGCAAATCTTCAGCAGAGCGCCAGTTGCAACTTTCTTTATTCGAGAACTCTCCTGTCAAAACCAACAATGGCGATATACGCATTGTGGAATTGTTTGCAGGGGTTGGGGGCTTTCGTGTTGGTTTTGAAAGGGCTTCCTCTCGATTTAAAACTGTTTGGAACAACCAGTGGGAGCCTTCCACAAAGAGGCAAGATGCTTCGATAATCTATCAACATCGGTTTGGATCAGAGGGACATTGCAACAAAGACATTTCTAAAGTATTGGCAAGCGAGATTCCCGACTCAGATATGCTGTGTGGCGGATTTCCATGCCAAGACTACTCTGTGGCAACAACGCTTGTCAACTCAAAGGGCATAGAGGGCAAAAAGGGTGTTCTGTGGTGGGAGATTCAAAGAATCCTGCGTGATAAAGCAGAAAAAGCGCCAAAGTATTTGCTCTTGGAAAATGTGGACCGCCTACTTAGTTCGCCTGCCAAGCAACGAGGCAGGGATTTCGCCATTATTTTGGCTTCATTGTCTGACCTTGGCTATTATGTGGAATGGCGAATCATTAATGCGGCTGACTATGGAATGCCACAACGTAGAAAGCGAACCTACATTGTTGCATATCACAAATCTAGCCGTATAGGAAAGCAATTAGAGGGTGCTATCTCGGCTCCTTACGAATGGATTTTAAGGAAAGGTGTGATTTCCTCTGCGTTCCAATGCGAGGAAAAAGGCGAGGCTTACAATAAAAGCCACTCCAATTTCACGATTGACGGTTCATTGGTTGATGTGACCAATAATTTTGGCGTGTCAGAAAAGAAAAATGCGAAGTCGCCATTCTGCAATGCCGGAGTGATGGTAAATCGTCAAGTTTGGTCAACCACGGTAGAAGCGGTGTACGACGGGCCACGAATCACGCTTGGCGATATTCTGTTGCCTGAAGAAATAATCCCAAATGACTTTTTCATCAACGCTGAAGAGCTAGAGAAGTGGAAGTATCTGAAAGGCGGGAAATCGGAAAAGAGAACCACAAAAGAGGGATTTGAATATAATTATTCAGAGGGTGCGATGTCATTCCCCGACAGTTTAGAAAAGCCATCGCGCACAATTATCACAGGCGAAGGAGGGCTGAGTGCTTCTCGTTTCAAGCACGTTGTTGTCACCCCGACAGGTCGTTACCGCCGTCTTGTCCCTGTAGAGTTGGAGCGTTTGAACATGTTCCCCGACAATCACACCCAAGAGGCCACCGACACCAGACGGGCGTTTTTAATGGGGAATGCCCTCGTGACTGGCATTGTGGAAAATATTGCCCGTGTTTTACTTTATAGAATGTGATTATGTGTGACTATGACCATACATCAAAAACCTCAATTCTCTCCCACGCTCAACAACTTTTGGGCAAATCACTACGAGATTTACACAATGAAGCAGTTGTCTTAAATGAAGGTCGTGGCAGAATGGGGCAATGTGTTGAGCAGTTTCATTTTCATTACAATCCAAACAGCGACCCCACTCCCGACTTTCCCCAAGCAGGTGTTGAATTGAAGTGTACGCCATTGAAAGAACTTCAAGATGGTAGCATGGTGCCAAAGGAACGCTTGGTACTCAACATCATTGACTATATCAAAGAGGCAAAGGCGACATTTGAAACCAGTAGTTTTTGGAAGAAAAACCAATGGTTGCTCTTGATGTTTTATCTGCACGAATGTGGTGTTCCTGTTGTGGATTTGGTTTTCAAAATAATTCGGTTGTGGAACTTCCCTGAAGAGGACTTGAAAATCATTCGCGATGACTGGGAGAAACTCCATTGGAAGATGGCAAATGACCACGCCCATGAAATCTCGGAAGGCGACACCCTATATTTAGGGGCTTGCCCAAAAGGTTCGAAAGCCGGCAAAGAGATGCGCACACAAATTGACGAAACTGCGCCACTCGCACAGCAAAGAGCCTATTCGCTCAAACCTAAATACATGAGCACAATCGTTTTAGATTCGCTTATGCATCCAGAAATGTGCGACCACTTATTTCTCAGCAAGAAAAAGATTGAGCAAATAAGACAATCGGCGAGTAGTATTGTGCATTCTATTGACGAATACCAACCCAATGAAACTTTTGAGGAACTTGTGGAGAGAAAGTTTAGGCCTTTCTATGGTTGCACTGTTTATGAAATTGAATCCAAAGTTGGCACTAAAATCACCAATAAAGTAAAAGCAGTGTCGCACGCCACAATCTGCGCTATCTTGGGAGTAAAAACCAGTAAAATCAAGGAGTTTGAAAAGGCAAACCTTCAGCAAAAATCCATCCGACTGGAACCTAATGGGAACCTAAAGGAAAGTATGGTGTTTGGGCAAATCAAATACAATGAAATAATACACGAAGACGAATGGGAAGATTCTGTTTGGTACAACACCCTCACTCAGCGTTTCTTCTTCGTGGTTTTTAGAAAGGACGAGAACAACGACCCTAAGAGTTCCGTTTTGGAGAAAGTGTTTTTCTGGGCAATGCCGCCGTCTGATTTGGAATTGGCAAGAATATTTTGGGAAGATACCAAAAACAAGATTAAGCGTGGGGATTTCAACCATTTCATCAAGTGTGGAGATGGCAACATTTGTCATGTGCGCCCTAAAGCAAAGGATTCAAAAGACTTGATGAACACGCCTTTTGGACCTCAGAAGAAAAAAGGATATTGGCTGAATCGCAAATATATTCTTAAAATAGTCAACGATAATTTAAAATAGCGATTTTCAGGTTTTTCCGTTAGTTTGTGAGGAAACTTGACCCTCAACTCCAAATCTGGCTATTTTTTTCACTTGTTGACCTGTTGGCTTGTTGACTCGTTGACATATTTTTTAAATTCGGTTTTTTTTGTAACTTTGTGGGGAGTGTGGCTTTTTGGAAGCCGCATGGATAGTAATTTAATATATTTGGATTGTGAAAAAGATTATATCTCCTTTGCTGAAATATGGCATTCCTGTGGCACTGAGCGTGCTGCTGGTGTGGTTTTTCTATAAAAATATGGATATGGAGGCCATTAAGCAGAGCCTGCGTGAAGATGTGAACTTCTGGTGGTTTGTGCCGGTGATTGTGGTGAGCATCTTCAGCCATGTGTTCAGGGCTTGCCGCTGGCGTTTGCAGTTACGTGCGCTGGGTATCGACGCTCCGCTTAGTGCGCTGGTCAACAGTATTTTCGGCACCTATTTCGTAAATTTGCTGGCTCCCCGACTGGGCGAGGTGTGGCGCAGCGGCTACATCGCATCGCGTGAGCGCACTTCGTTCTCCAAAGTGGTGGGCTCGATGGTGGGCGACCGCCTGAGCGACACCCTCACGGTGCTGGCACTGACCATCATCACCTTCTTCTTGGCGCAAGGCGCGTTTATGAAGTTTTTGAGCCAAAAAGGCGCAGCCAGCGGCGAGAGTATGTTTGCCACCTGGTGGTTCTGGGCTTTGGCGGCAGTGGGCGCGCTGATGGTGGCGCTGATGGTGTGGATTTTCAAGACCAAGAGCGAAAACAAGGTATTGACCAAAATTCGCCTCATGCTCACCAACCTGTGGGAAGGCTTGATTTCAATCACGAAGATGAAGGGAAAATGGTGGTTCCTGCTCTACACATTGCTGATTTGGGGCTGCTATTTCTTCCAACTCTATATCGCCTCTATGGCGTTCACATTCACCAAGGATTTGGGCATTGTGGCTATACTGGTGCTGTTTGTGTTCAGCAGTTTGGGTATGGCGGTGCCTACCAATGGCGGCGTGGGCGCATGGCAATACGCCATCATGTTCGGACTTGCCATCTACGGCGTGGGCGAACTCCCGTTGGGCGACCCCTACAATCCCCAAGCCAGCGCTTTCGCATGGACGGTGTGGCTGGTGCAGCAAGTGCTGCTGGTGGTGCTCGGCATCTACGCGTTTGTGTCGATGGCGATTGACCGCCGCCGCATAGCCCAAGGCAAAACCATCGTTCGCACCAAAAGCGACGCCGAAGGCATGACGTTGTAGGGAAGACAACGAGACAACAAGTCTACGAGTCAACAAGTCAACGAGTTTTTTTGTCAGACGAGTCAGACAGGGATAGTGGGAACACCATTGCGTCAAGCGCCAAAACTATCGTCTTAACTTCTTTGACTTCTTAACTCCTTAACTTCTAAATTTCTAACATCTAATCTCTAATTTCTAAAAAAAATGGGCAACCTGTTTAGCGATAAATACGACGACCACTTCTACTCAAGCAAAAAAGACGAGGAGGAGCAAAAGAAAAAAGAACAGCAACCTGTGGAGGAAACTCCAGAGGAGCGCGAGGAGCGTGAACTGAGGGAATTGACCTACGACCGCTCGTCGAAGCGCAAACGCATACTGATTATTGGCGGCGTGGCGCTGCTGGTGCTGGGCGTGGGCATCGCGCTTTGGCTCCGCTATTTCCACCCCTACATCGTGAGCGAGGAACGTGGCGTGATTCTGAAGGTACAGAGCGAAGGCACTATCCTCAAAACCTACGAGGTGCAGATGATTAGCGAGAAATACATTGCCGACACGGTGCGCGCCTACAAATCGGGCTTCGAGTTCACCATCAAGAGCGATTCGCTGGCAGCAAAGGCTTCACGCCTTCAATCCACAGGCCGCCGTGTGACGGTGAAATACGAAGAATTTAAAGGCATGTTGCCATGGCGTGGCGAAACAAACCGCTTTGCCACCGACATCATTGCTGATGGAGAATAGTGAAGTCAACGAGACTACGGGTCAACAGGTCAACGAGTTTCTGAGTGCTCCGAGTACTCCGAGTGCTCCAAAACCACCTAAAATCTAAATTGGTGATGCGAAAAAATGCGATAGTGATGGGGGCTTCGAGCGGCATGGGCCGTGAGGTGGCTTTGCTCCTGCTTGCCGACGGATGGCAGGTGGGCGTGGCGGCACGCCGTGCCGATGCGCTGGAGCAGTTGCGCAAACAATACCCCGAACAGGTGACCGTGGCAGTGATTGACGTGACCGATGAAGCCGCTGGCGAACAACTCTCCGCTCTTGCCGAGCGCATGGGCGGCATGGATCTATATTTCCACGCATCGGGCATCGGTAAGCAGAATCCGAATGTGGACGCCGAAATCGAATTGCGCACGGTGAGCACCAACGGCATGGGATTCACTCGCATGATTGACGCAGCCTTTGGCTATATGGCCAAGCACGGTGGTGGGCACATCGCCGCCATCACTTCGGTGGCTGGCACCAAGGGACTGGGCATGGCACCGTCGTACAGTGCCACCAAGGCGTTTCAGAACACCTATCTGCAAGCCCTTGAGCAGTTGGCTAACATGCGCAAACTCCACATCACGTTCACCGACATTCGCCCCGGCTTCGTTGCCACCGCATTGCTCGACGACGAGCATCACTATCCCATGCTGATGAATGTGCAGACCACAGCACGCCTGATTATGAAGGCGGTGAAGGCGAAAAAGCACGTGGCGATACTGGATTGGCGCTATCGGGTGCTGATAGCCCTGTGGCGACGCGTGCCGAGGTGCATTTGGCGACATTTGCCCATAAAAACGAAAGATTAAGCCTATGGAAAAAACGCTCTCGATAGCTGATGCCGAACTGCTGCTGGTGGAGCATGGCGTGCGACCCACCGCCAACCGTATAGCCATGTGCCGTGCGTTGGCAGAGGCGCAGAGTCCTTTGTCGCAGATTGATTTGGAGTCGCTTCTGATGACCATCGACCGCAGCGTGATATCGCGCACGATTGGCGTGTTTCGCGACCGCCATTTGGTGCATGTGATTGAGGACGGCAGCGCGACCGTGAAATATGAACTGTGCCACAGCCATCACCATTCCGATACCGACGACGACACCCATGCGCATTTCTATTGCGTGAGATGCGGACACACCACCTGCCTGGAGCAACTCGCCGTGCCTTCCGCCCAACTCCCCGAAGGCTACGAGGCGCAGTCTGCCAATTTTCTTATCAAGGGGCTATGCCCGAAATGCAGTTTTAAAGAATCCAAAAAATAATGTTACAGCGCAAACCATCGCTCGTGAATCGTGCGTTTTGGAACTTCCTGGGCGCATCGATTCTCACCACCGTGGCTGCTCAGCTGGCGGTGAGCACCGACGCTGCCATCGTGAGCCATCTGATGGGACCTCACGCCATGGCAGCCGTAAACATGGCGATGCCTGTGCTCACCACCTTCCTCTCGCTCAATTCGCTGTTGGGCGTGGGAGCAAGTCTGCTTGCCGCCAAGGCTATCGGCAGTCGCGACAGCGAGGAGGCGAGCCGTGTGTTCACTGCGGCACTCTATTCGGTGCTGGCGGTGGGCGTGGTGGTGACGGTGGCGAGTTATGCGTGCTGTGAGCAGATTTCGCGCATCGTGTGCGCCGACGATGAAATTCGCCCCATGGTGCTGAGTTATCTGCGTGTCACGAGCCTCGGTGTCACGGTGCTGGTGCTGTCGGGCATGATGAATATGATGGTGCAGAGCGACGGTCGCCCTCGGCTGGTGACTTGTGCCGTGATTGTGGGTGCCGTGACCAATGTGGTTCTCGATGTGGTGTTTATCAAGATGCTGGGGCTGGGCATCGCCGGCTCGGCGTGGGCCACGGTCATCAACTATGGCGTGACGGTGTGCATCACCTCGTCGCACCTGCGCCGCAAGTCGTGCTCCTACCGCATTGTGCGGTTCACTAAACAGGTGTGGCACACGCTCGGAGCCAACCTCAAGCAAGGACTTCCGCTGATGATTGCCAATGTGCTGCTCAGCGTGATTGTGTTGCTCATCAATAAGATGGTGGACGGCGTGCTTGGATCCGACGGCGTGTATATGGTGGCGGTGTGCATTCAGTTGCTGCTCATCACTTTTGTGGTGCTCAATGGCGTGCTCGATGCCACGTTTGCCATTGGCGGAATGCTACTCGGCGAACACGACATCACGGGGCTGAAACTACTCAACCGCAAGGTGATGACGTTCTCTTGCGCCGTGCTGGTGCCGTTTTCCGCCTTTGTGGCTTTTGCCCCCGGTGCGATGGCTACGCTTTTCGGTGCCGACGACCCTGCTTTGCGTGCCGAACTGTGCCGAGTGCTTCGCATCTTCAGTGCCATACTGCTGCCGTTTTCGCTCACCGTGCTGCTGCGTGGCATGTATCAAGTGCTGGGCTATTTGGTGCTGAGCGTGGGCGTGGCAGTGGGCCAGGTGGCGTCGATTGTGGTGGCGGTGTTTGTGTTCACGCAAGTGGCAGCCCCCGATATGCTTTGGTGGGGATTTCCGCTCTCGGCTGGCGCAATGCTGCTGGTGCAGGTGGGCATCACTTGGCGAATGAGCCACGGCAAGAGCTTTTCGCCGCTCACGCTGATACCAGCCCCCAATGCGGCGCGCACCTATTCCACCACGGTGCCGAGTGGGCAAGCCAGTGAGGCGATGGCAGAGGTTCGCCAATTCCTGAAAAATGCGAAATGCCCCGATTCCATCGCAGAAAAATCACTACATTTCACCGAAAAATCGCTCACCGATGCCGAAGCCGACATCTGCATCCACATTGAGGACGGCGGCACGGTGAGCATCGTGCTGAAAGACACCTCAAAGCCCACCCCTACCACAAAACAGGCATTCGGCATCACCATCAAGTCCACCCAAATCTCTTGAAGAGTCAACGAGCCAACAAGCCAACGAGTCAACAGGTCAACGGGTCAACAAGCCAACAAGTCAACAGATCAACAAGTCAACGAGTCAACGAGTTGGCGTCCGACAAGTCCGATAGGTCCGATAGGTCCGACAAGATTTCGAGAGCCGAGGCTATCGTCTTAACTTCTTTAACTCCTTAACTTCTTAACTTCTACACAAAACCTTCTTAACTTCTTTAATTTCTTAACTTCAGAGTCTAATTTCACTTCCAATATCTCTAATCTGCGCTGCTTTTTGATAGTTTGCGAAATTATTGCTACCTTTGTAAATTAATATAGAAAGCATCGTGAAAATGAAATATAAAATACACCGTGAGGGCTTGAACATTATCTTTGTTCTATTGTTCATCTTGTTGGCATTCAACGTGCCAGCATACTTGTTCATAGAGTATAAGCCTATACCCATCGTCTTCATGGTGATTTCCGCCATATTGTTCCTTTTGGTCATCAACTTCTTCCGCTCGCCTCGCCGCCATTATAAGGGTGAGGTGGAAAACATGGTGCTGTCGTCGGTCGATGGAACGGTGGTGGCGCTGGAAGAGGTGTACGAGGACGAGTGCTTGCACTGCAACTGCATTCAACTGTCGGTGTTTATGAGCGTGTTTAACGTGCATGCCAACTGGGTTCCAGTGAATGGCATCGTGAAATATGTGAAGCACCACAACGGCCGTTTCCTCGCCGCCTATCTGCCAAAGTCGAGCACCGAGAACGAGCGTTCGTCGGTGGTGATTTCCACCCCTACGGGCCACGATATTCTCGTGCGTCAGATTGCCGGTGCTGTGGCTCGCCGCATCGTCACCTACGTTGAGCCAGAGGAGGAAGTGAGCATTGAGCAACACATGGGCTTCATTAAATTCGGCTCGCGTGTGGACATTTATTTACCTCTCGATAGCGAAATTCTCGTGAAATTGGGCGAAAAAACAACTGGTGGTATGACACCGATTGCACGCCTCAAACCTCGCAATAACTGATGAACATTCTACAATCAACTCGTAATAACACCCCAAATGCGGTCACTTGCTGTAACTTGCTTTCGGGTGCGTTGGCTTGTGTGGCTGCCTTCCATGCGTTTGAACCATGGTGGTGGGGCTTGCAAGGCTATCAGGTGGCGTTTGTGCTGATTGCGCTTGCCGCTGTTTTCGACTTTTTCGACGGTTTCACCGCACGTTTGCTCCACGCCGTGTCGCCATTAGGCAAGGAACTCGACTCGCTGAGCGATGCAGTGAGTTTCGGTCTGGCTCCAGGCATGGTGCTCTACAATATGCTGGTGCAATATGAGCCAGAAAGCGGCGTGGCATACATCGCCATGCTCATCCCTGTGTTTGGCGCATTGCGATTGGCGAAATTCAACGTTTCCACCGATCAGAGTACCACATTCACTGGACTTCCTATTCCTGCCAACGCCATCTTTTGGATTGGCTTCACCAACTTCTACGCCGAGCACCACGCCGATGTGCCAGTGCTGGTGGTAGCCGTTCTGGTGGTAGCGCTTTCGCTGCTGATGGTGTGCAACTTGCGCATGTTCTCGCTCAAACTCCACAGCCTCAGCGTGAAGGAAAACTACAAGCAATACCTGCTCGTGTTGGCGTTTGTGATTTGCGTGGGCTTCTGCGGCGTAACAGGCTTGGCATGGGCAATGCTTTTCTACATCGTGCTCTCTGCCGTCACCAAGCAAGACTAATTGGCACGGATTTTGCTACGTTGCATAGCCTGTAACCAAATTGCTAAAGATTATGATTTCGGCATTACTACTGATATTCGTTGGCTATCTGCTGTATAAGGCGTTCATGCTCAAGCGCCGCATCGACGCAGTGCGCAAAGATTTCCGCCGCCAATTCGAGGAAGCCCAACGCCATTTCGGCGGTGAGCAATACGGTGGTGAGCAAAACAGTGCCACCCAACCACGCGAAAAACGCTACACCCAAACCGACGGCGAATACGTAGAATTCGAAGAACTCCCAGGCTCCACCGACCCCGAATCACCCACAGAACCAACCAACAACACCAACCACACAACTTCTTACCCCCAAGAAGACCTCATCTCCGACGCCGAATACGAAGAAATCCCCAACTAATCCCCTAATTACAAAATCACAATAAGATTATTAACATCCGATAAACTTAAGCATTACAAAAATACATGAATTGAACACTGACTCTACGGCGCTTGAGACCATTTTTATTTGTCACCCCGCGAAAAGAAAGTAAATCAGATTCAACTCGGGTTAAATCGGATTCTTGTTTATTATTTTTTTATTTTTTATTTTTTGGGGGGGAATACACTACTGAATTAAGAAATATTCACTATATTTGCAAGTGATAACTGCTGCGGATTTGTGGTGGTAATATTCGGATAATTAACTGATTAGGCTTTTAAAACTGGTACTTTACTATGAGGAAATCATTTGCGTTTCTGGTCGTGGCTGTGTTGGCCACTGTATACTCGTGGGCTGCAACGTTTTCCACCACTTACAAGGTTGGGGATGACAATAAGTGGGAGATGAGCAATTTCTGGAACA